>Ga0180430_10002535_pt1 | contig 16404 bp, 16 predicted proteins | sample SS_ome_9_FD_132999 | JGI IMG/M metagenome (GOLD analysis project Ga0180430, IMG submission 132999) | Hypersaline lake sediment archaeal communities from the Salton Sea, California, USA - SS_1_S_2 metaG | ecosystem: Environmental > Aquatic > Non-marine Saline and Alkaline > Hypersaline >... | reverse complement strand
GGCCCGCGGCTTGCGCCTCGGGCGTTCGGACCTCGAAACGCGCCACCGGAGCGTTTCGACCCTGCGGGTCGGTCTGGCCCTCGGCTTGCGCCTCGGGCGTTCGGACCTCGAAACGCTCCACCGGAGCGTTTCGACCCTGCGGGTCGGTCTGGCCCGCGGCTTGCGCCTCGGGCGTTCGGACCTCGAAACGCGCCACCGGAGCGTTTCGACCCTGCGGGTCGGTCCTCACTCCCATTCGATCGTGCCGGGGGGTTTGGAGGTGATGTCGTAGGTCACCCGGTTGATGCCCGGCACCTCGTTGATGATCCGCGTCGCGGTCTCACCGAGGAACTCGTGGCTGAACGGGTAGTAATCCGCCGTCATCCCGTCGACCGAGGTCACCGCGCGCAGCGCGCAGGCATAATCATAGGTGCGCCCGTCGCCCATCACGCCGACGGTGCGCACCGGCAGGATCGCCACGAAGGCCTGCCAGATCTCGTCGTAAAGACCGTGGCGGCGGATCTGGTCGATATAGACGGCATCAGCCCGGCGCAGGATGTCGAGCTTTTGCCGTGTGATCTCGCCGGGGCAGCGGATCGCAAGGCCGGGGCCGGGGAACGGGTGGCGGCCGATGAAGCGCTGTGGCAGGCCAAGCTCGCGGCCCAGCGCGCGCACCTCGTCCTTGAAAAGCTCGCGCAAGGGTTCGACCAGCGTCATGCCCATCTTCTCGGGCAGGCCGCCGACATTGTGATGGCTCTTGATCGTGACCGAGGGTCCGCCGGAGAACGACACGCTTTCGATCACGTCGGGATACAGCGTGCCCTGGGCGAGGAATTCCGCCCCGCCGCCGGATTTCGCATGTTTCTCGAACACCTCGACGAACAGCCGCCCGATCGTCTTGCGCTTTTCCTCGGGGTCGGACACGCCGTCGAGCGCGCCGAGGAAAAGATCGCTTTCATCGGCATGGACCAGCGGGATGTTGTAATGGTCGCGGAACATCGTGACCACCTCTTCCGCCTCGCCCTCGCGCAACAGGCCGTGGTCGACGAAGACGCAGGTCAGCCGGTCGCCGATCGCCTCGTGGATCAGCACGGCGGCCACCGAACTGTCGACGCCGCCGGACAGGCCGCAGATCACCCGGCCCTCGGGGCCGACCTGGCCCTGGATCCTGCGGATCGCCTCGTCGCGGTAGGCGCCCATCGTCCAGTCGCCGGTGAAGCCCGCGATGCGGATGAAATTGGCATAAAGCTGCCGGCCCATCGGCGTGTGATGCACCTCGGGGTGGAACTGGACGGCATAGAAATGCCGGTCGGGATCGGCGGTGATCGCGAAGGGCGCGTTGGGCGAGGTGCCGCAGACCCGGAACCCCGGCGCCAGCGCCGAGACATGGTCGCCATGGCTCATCCAGACCTGCTCGCGGCCGTCGCGGAACCAGCCGTCCAGAAGGTCGCAATGCGGCCCGCTGGGGGTGACGAAGGCGCGGCCGAACTCGGCGGTGCCGTGGCCGCGTTCGACCTTGCCGCCCAGGCAATGCATCATCACCTGCTGGCCGTAGCAGATGCCCAGGATCGGCACGCCGAGCTCGAAGACCGAGGCCGGCGGCATCGGCGCGCCCTCGGCGAAGACCGAGGCCGGCCCGCCCGAGAAGATCACCGCCTTCGGCGCGAAATCGGCGAGGAACGCATCGGTCACGTTCTGGAACGGGTGGATTTCGCAGTAGACGTTCAGCTCGCGCAGCCGGCGGGCGATCAGCTGCGTCACCTGGCTGCCGAAATCGATGATCAGAAGGCGGTCATGCTGGGTCATGTCCGGGGAATAGGGCCGAAGGCAAGGGCGCGCAAGGCCCCAGCGGCCCGGCCCGGCGCCGGCGCCAAGGTCGCTTTCGTTTGCCAGATGACGCAATCCTGTCATGCCCGGCGGGCGAGTTCGATAAAACGACGCCACGGTACAGGGAGACGCGCCATGGCGGAAGCTCAGGCAGCAGGACGGCGGACACGCGGCGGCGGCGGCGCGGCGCGGCGCGCGGAACGCACCGCGCTGCGGATCGACACCGCGCGGTTCATCGAGCGCAACGTCCCGAATTTCGAGGTGCTGACCGAAGAGGCGCTGCAGATCATCGAGCATAATGCCGAGACGGTGCTGGAAGAGATCGGCGTCGCCTTCGTCGAGAACCCGGCGGCGCTGGATCGCTGGCGCGCGGCCGGGGCCGATGTGACCGGCGAGCGGGTGCGGATTCCGCGCGGGCTGGCGCGCAAGCTGTGCGAAACCGCGCCCGGCCGGATCGTACAGCATGCCCGCAACCCCGAGCGCACGGTCGAGATCGGCGGCAGGTCGCTGGTTTTCGCGCCGGTCTACGGCCCGCCCTTCGTGCGCGACGCGGCCGGCGGCCGGCGCTATGCCACGATGGAGGATTTCCGCAGTTTCGTGAAACTCGGCTACATGTCGAAATGGCTGCACCATTCCGGCGGCACGGTCTGCGAACCGACCGACGTGGCGGTGAACAAGCGCCATCTCGACATGCTGCTGGCGCATATGACGCTGTCGGACAAGCCCTTCATGGGGTCGGTCACCGAACCCAGCCGCGCGGCGGATTCGGTCGAGATGTCGAAGATCCTGTTCGGCGCGGATTTCGTCGACGCCAACACGGTGATGACCTCGCTGATCAACATCAACTCGCCGCTGACCTTCGACAACGTGATGATGGGCGCGCTGGAGGTCTACGCCGCGGCGAACCAGGCCTGCATCATATCGCCCTTCATCGTCGGCGGCGCGATGGCGCCGGTGACCGTGGCCGGCACGCTGACGCAGGTGCTGGCCGAGGTGCTGGCCGGGGTGGCCTACAGCCAGTTGATCCGGCCCGGCGCGCCGGTGATCTTCGGCGCCTTCGTCACCTCGATCGACATGAATTCCGGCGCGCCGACCTTCGGCACCCCCGAGGCCGCGCATATCACCTATGGCGCGGGGCAACTGGCGCGGCGGCTGGGCCTGCCGTACCGCTCGGCGGGGTCGTTCTGCGGCTCCAAGCTGCCCGACGCGCAGGCCGCCTACGAGACCGCCAACAGTCTGAACATGGGGCTGTTGTCCGGGGTCAACTTCATGCTGCATTCCTGCGGCTGGCTGGAGGGCGGGCTGGTCTCGTCCTACGAGAAATTCGTGATGGATGCCGATCAGCTGGGCGTGCTGCACCATCTCGCCCGCGGTTTCGAGATCGATGCCAACGGACAGGCGCTGGACGCGATCCGCGAGGTCGGGCCGGGTGGCCACTACCTTGGCTGCGCGCATACCCAGGCGAATTTCAAGAACGCGTTCTGGCGCACCGACCTGCTGGATTACAAACCCTTCGAGACCTGGGAGGAGGACGGCGCGCGCGACACCGCCGCGCTGGCCACCGCGCGGGTCGCCAGGCTGCTGGCGGATTACCAGAAGCCCGCGATCGATCCGGCGGTGGACGAGGCGCTGGCCGATTACGTCGCGCGCCGCAAGTCGGCGATGCCCGACAGCTTCACCTGAGCTGCAGGGCCGCCGCCTCGGCGATCAGCGCGGCTAGCACCGCGACATGGGCGGAGGGCCGGTAGGCGCCCGGCCCGTCGCGGCGCAGCCGGTCGAGCGCGGCCTCCCTCTCGAAAAGCAGGCGTGCCGCCATGGCGGGCTCCGCCGGCGGCTCGGCGCGCAGGATGCGGGCAAGGTCGCGCGACCGGCGGTAGCCGTGGCTGGCGATCCGCGCGGCGCGCAGCAGCAGCGCGGGTCGGCGCAGGCCGGCGATATCGGGCAGGGGGGTGGTGGCGTGCGGCATCGGGCGCTCCGGTCTGAACGGGTTGCGGCATGTCAGGCTGACCCGGCCGGGCCGGGTGTTGCCGCCTGCGCCCGTTCGCCGCGCGCTGCGCCGCGGCCGCGTCCGTTTCGTTAACGAACAGGTAAGAATTGCAACCCACGGTTGTCGTGGTTGCTGCGGACAGGTTCCGCCGGCCAGCGATTTTCGTGGGGGAAATCATGACGTTCCATTGCAACGCCGGGGGCGTGCTGCCCGACTGGCTGCCGCAGGCGCATTGCCTCTACCTCGATCATGTCGAGGGTGGCGCGGCGCTGCGCGCGCTGGCGCGGCGGATTGGCCGGCATCCCTCCACCGTGTTGCGCCGGGTCCGACGGACCGAGGCGCGGCGGGACGATCCCCTCGTCGATGAAGCGCTGGCCGCGCTGGCCGCAGAGCTTTCCGCCCAGACCGTCGATCGCCACGAGGAGGATCACAGCGCGATGACCGCCAGTACAGTTCCGAGTAACCCGCTTCCCGACGCCGCCACACTGGACCGCGAGGCCAGGCGCATCCTGCGCCGCCTGGCCGAACCCGACACCGTCCTTGCCGTGGCGGCCGATCTCGACAAGGCCGCCGTGCTGCGCGACGACCGCCGCATCGCCACGGTCGACCGCGCCGTCGCACAGGCCTTCGCGCTGAAGGACTGGATCACGGCGAACCGCACCGGCCGCGTCACGACATACCGGCTGACCGCCGCGGGGCGTTCGGCGCTGCGCCGGATGCTGGGGCCGACCGCCGGCGTCGGGCTGTCGGAGGCGGCTATGGGCTTCGCCGCCCAGCATCGTGACATGGCCGAGCGGGAGTTCGCCGCCGACCCCGGCGAGGCGCCGCGCCGGGCGCGGGTGAACCTTGGCGAAAGCCCGGTGCAGGTGCTGGCGCGGCGCAGCGACCGCGACGGGCGGCCGTTCCTCGCCCGCGACCTCGTCGAGGCCGCCGAGCGGCTGCGCGAGGATTTCGAGATCGCCCAGCTTGGCCCGCGGGTGGCGCAGAACTGGGACAGGTTCCTGACCGCCGGGGCCCGCGGACCGGGGCAGGGCGGGCGCCCCGAACCTTCGGACCGCGCCGGCGCGGCGCGCGACCGGGTGGCCGCCGCGCTGGCCGATCTCGGCCCCGGACTGGGCGACATGGCGCTGCGCGTGTGCTGCTTTCTGGAAGGGCTCGAAAGCGCCGAGAAGCGGCTGGGCTGGTCGGCGCGGTCGGGCAAGATCGTGCTGCGGATCGCGCTCATCCGCCTCAAGCGCCATTACGAGGAAACCTACGGGCCAGGCAAGCCGCTGATCGGCTGAGCGTTTCGGCCCCGGCAACCCCGCGTTAACCCCGTTCGGCTATCCCGGACGCATCGGGACGTTCCCGATGTGTTGAGTACCGAGTGTGAGGGTATCCATGTTTGCGCGACGCATTGACCCGTGCCCTGCGCGTTTTCCTCCGGGGCACGGGTCACGCCGTGGGGCCGCGGCCCGCGAAGGCTGATCGGCCGGAACCGTGGCCCGGATCAGCGAAATCCATTTCGCCAACGCGCTGGTCTCGGATACCGGGATCGCCGAGTTCGTCGAGATTGCCCTGACGCCGGCGGAATTCGCGGCGCGGGGCGATTTCTCGTTGGCCTTCTATGATGTCGCCTCCACCGGCGATCCTGCGGCCACGGTCGGCAGGGTGATCGCGCTGGACGATCCCGGCATCAGCCATGTCTACGATGCCGATGCGGGGGAATACGTCCTTCTGGTCTCGCAGGATGTCTTTCCCGATGTTCTGATCGGGGCCTTGGATACGTCGGGGCCGACCGGTCAGTACGAAGGCGTGGCCCTTGTCGATACCGCGCAGGGCCAGGTGGTTCGGTTTCTCGACTTCGGGGATGCCGCCGATCCGCGCAAGACAACGCCGCTGGTGGCTTCGGACGGCCCCGCGGCGGGGGCCGTGAGCACCAATGTGCCGATCTCCGGCCAGGCCGCGTTGCACTGGCCCTCCAACGATCCCGAAACCGTGGTCTACGCGCCGCCCACGCCGCTGGACAGCGGCCCGATCTGCTACGCCGCCGGCACGCTGATCGCCGCGCTGCGCGGCCCCGTGCCGGTCGAGGCGCTGCGCGCGGGCGACCTTGTGCTGACCCGCGACCGCGGCTATCGCCCGGTCCGCTGGGCCGGGGCGCGGCACCTGTCGCCCGCCCGGCTGGCGGCGGCGGACCGGCTTCGGCCCGTCACCCTCGCCCCCGGCGCGCTGGGGCCGGGGATGCCGGCGCGCCCGCTGACCGTGTCGCCCCAGCACCGGATGCTGCTGGCCGGCCCGCAGATCGCCGCGCGGTTCGGCACGGCCGAGGTGCTGGCGGCGGCGAAACACCTGATCGGCCTGCCGGGGATCGCGCCCGCCGCGCCGGATCGCGGCGTGACCTACCATCACCTGCTGTTCGACGCGCACGAGGTGCTGCTGGCCGAAGGCGCCTGGTCCGAAAGCCTGTTCACCGGGCCGATGGCGATGAAGATGATTCCCGCCGCGCAGCGCGCCGAGATCCTCACCCTGTTCCCGCACCTCGCCGCCGCCGGTGCGCCCGCGCATGCCGCCCCCGCCCGGCGCTTTCTAAAGGGACGCGAGGCGCGGGCGCTGGTGGCCACCTTGCAGGGGGCGCACCCCGGCCCGGCACCCGCCGCGTTGCCCTTCGCGCCGATTCCGCCTATGTCGGGGACAGCCGCCCAGAGCGCCGGAGCCACTGATGCGTGACCTGAAACTGCCCGCCGACCGCCACCCGGAAAAGGCCCACCGCCCCGACCAGGCGCAGCCGAAGAAACCCGCGTGGATCCGCGTCAAGGCGCCGACCTCGGCGGGCTACAAGGCGACGCGCGAGATCCTGAAATCGAACAAGCTGGTCACCGTCTGCGAAGAGGCCGGCTGCCCGAACGTCGGCGAATGCTGGAGCCACGGCCACGCCACCATGATGATCATGGGCGAGATCTGCACGCGTGGCTGCACCTTCTGCAACGTCGCCACCGGCAAGCCGCAGGCGCTCGATGCCTTCGAACCGGGCCGGGTGGCGCATGCGGTGGAAACTCTGGGGCTGAACCACGTGGTGATCACCAGCGTTGACCGCGACGACCTCGACGATGGCGGGGCGGAGCATTTCGCCCAGACGATCCGCGCCGTGCGCCACCGCAGCCCCGAGACCACGATCGAGGTGCTGGTGCCGGATTTCCTGAAATGCCCGGCCAGCGCGCTGGAAACCGTGGTCGCGGCGAAGCCCGACGTGTTCAACCACAACCTCGAAACCGTGCCGGGGCTTTACCCCGGCGTGCGGCCCGGCGCGCGTTATTTCCACTCGCTGAGGCTTCTGCAGCGCGTGAAAGAGATCGACCCGGCGATGTTCACCAAGTCCGGCATCATGGTCGGGCTGGGCGAGGATCGCGGCCAGGTGCTGCAGGTGATGGACGACATGCGCTCGGCCGATGTCGATTTCCTGACGATCGGGCAATACCTGCAACCGACGCCGAAACATCACCGCATCGACCGTTTCGTGACGCCCGAGGAGTTCAAGGCCTACGAGACGGCGGCCTATGGCAAGGGCTTCCTGATGGTCTCGGCCACGCCGCTGACCCGGTCCTCCTACCACGCCGGCGAGGATTTCGCGCGGCTGCGCGCGGCGCGGCTCGCCCGGCTGGGGCAGGGCTGACGCGGCCTTTCACGTCAAACCGGGACGGCCCGGCGCGCCCGATCACTCCACCGGCGGCAGCGCCTTGAGATAGGCCGCCACCGCCTCGCGATCCTCGCGCGGCAGACGGGCCATGTTTTCCACCACCTCGACCATGTGGCCGCCGACGGTGTCATAGTCCGGCGTGAAGCCCGAGGTCAGGTATTCCACGATATCCGCTTCCGACCAGTCCAGCGCGGCGGGGGTGATGTTGGGATAGCTGCCGCGTTCGGCGCCGGGGATCGGCGCGCCGGCCATCCAGCGGCCGCGGTCCAGCCCACCGAGCGGGCCGCGCGGCGTGTGGCATTCGCCGCAATGCGCCAGCGCCTCGGCCAGGTAGCGGCCGCGTTCGACCTTCGCGTCAGGAACGCTGGCCAAGGCCCAGTCATCGCTGACGAAAAGTATCTTCCACAGGCCCAGCCCGCGGCGGATGGTGAACGGAAATCCCAGCCCGTGCGGCCGGCTTTCGGCCTCCGATTCGGGCAGGGTTTCGAGATAGGCGGCCAGGTCGACCGCGTCCTGCGGGGCCATCTTGCCATAGGCCGTGTAGGGGAAGGCGGGGTAGTAATGCCGCCCGTCGGGCGACACGCCGCGCATCACCGCGTTGGCGATCTGCCCCGTGGTCCAGCCGCCGATGCCCCGCTCGGGATGCTGCGAGATGTTCGGCGCGACGAAGGTGCCGAAGGGCGAGGCAAACTCCCGCCCCCCGGCCAGCACCAGCATCGCCTCGCCCTCCGCGCCCGGCGCGGCATGGCAGGAGGCGCAGCCAGCGGCCCAGAACACGCTCTCGCCACGCGCGACATCTCCCGACAGCCCCGACAGAGCGGTTTCGGGCAGGGGCCGGGGCGCGGTGAGCAGCCAGAACACCGCGGCCCCGACGACCGCAAGGGCGGAAAGTCCGCCGGTCAGCCGGCGCATCGCGACGCTCCCGGCCCGGCCTTATTGCGGCGTGCGATAGGCCTTGTGGCAGTCACCGCAGGCGCCGCCGAGCGCGCCCATCGCGGCCTGGAGCGAGGCAAGATCGGTGCCCGCCGCGGCCTCCATCGCCACAGCGGCCTCAAGCATCGCTGCGGATTTCGCGCCGACATCGGCCATGTTCTGCCAGATCGCGGGCAACGCGCGCGAACCGTCGAGGCTCATGTCGTCGGACCCTTCGGGCCAGAGCATCGACATGTTGAGCTGCGTCACGCCGGCGATGTTGGCGGCCGCGGTGCTGGCGGCGGCGGCGTCATAGTCACGCTCGCCTTTCGCCATCGCGCCCAGAACGCCAAGGTTCATCGCGTAGAACTGCATCATCCCCTGGCGGGCCTTCATCGCCTGCGCCTCGGGCCCCTGCTGGGCGAGAAGCGGCGTGGCGGCCAGAACGGCGGCTGCGGTGGCGGCGAGAATGCGGGAGGTGATCATCATGGGGCTCCTGAACAAGGGTTTGCGCAAGACGAAGTGTAGCTGTGATCTTGGCGATGCACAGACCGAGAATTTCACGTATGCTTGTGCGGCGATGCACAACCTGAGCTGGGACGACCTGCGCTTCCTTCTTGCCGTGGCCGAGGCCGGTTCGGTCAACGCCGCCGCGCGCCGGCTGGGCGTGAACCATGCCACCGTGCTGCGCCGGATCGCGGCCTTCGAGGCCCGCAACGGCGTCACGCTGTTCGAACGCTCGCCGCAGGGCTATCGCGTTGCGCCCGGCGCGCGGCCGCTGCTGGACGCGACCCGCGAGGTGGAGAACGCCGTCTTCGGCGTGCATCGCGTGCTGTCGGGCGGCGGCGCCGAACTGCATGGCGACGTGCGGGTGACATCGACCGATTCGCTGTGCCAGCACGTTCTGCCCGGCATCCTCGCGGCGTTCCGGGCGCGCGAACCGAATGTCTTCATCGATCTGGTCTCGACCAACGCCCATCTCGATCTGGCGCGGCTGGATGCCGAGGTCACCGTGCGGCCCTCGACCCGGCTGCCCGACGGGCTGAGCGGAACCTCGCCTGCGAAGCTGGGATTCGCGGCCTATGCCGCGGCCGGGGCGCCCGTGCCCGATCCGGCCGGTGCCGCCTGGATCGCGCTTGGCGGCACCTCGGCCCGCTCGCTGCCGGGCGCCTGGGTGGCCGAAAACGTGCCGCGCGACCGGATCGCGGCGCGGGCCGACAGTTTTCTTGTCGCCGGTGACCTTGCGGCGGTGGGCATGGGGTTGGCGCCCTTGCCCTGCATCGTCGGCGATGCCGATCCGCGGCTTCGGCGGGCCAACGCGCTGATGCCGCCCCTGTCGGTCGACCTGTGGGTCGCCTGCCATGCCGACATGGAAAGCGTGCCGCGGATCCGCGCCGTGCATCGCGCGCTTGTCGAGGGGCTGGGCCGGATCCGGCACCGGCTGTCGGGCCGCGACACGGCCGCGCCCCGATAGCCCGGCCCCGGTCAGCCGCGCGGGAAGCGGACCTTGCCGATATAGGGCAGGTTGCGGTTGCGCTGCGCGAAGTCGATCCCGTAACCCACCACGAATTCGTCGGGAATCTCGAACCCGGTCCAGCTGGCCCGGACCTCGACCTCGCGCCGCGACGGCTTGTCGAGCAGGGCGATGGTTTCCAGCCGGCGCGGTTCGCGGGCGGTCAGCAGGTGAATGACATGGCTGAGCGTGAAGCCGGTGTCGACGATATCCTCGACCACCAGCACGTCGCGCCCGGCGATCTCGCCACGCAGATCCTTGAGGATCCGTACCTCGCGCGAGCTTTCCATCGACTCACCGTAGGACGAGGCTTCGAGGAAATCGACTTCCACCGGCAGGTCGATCTCGCGCACCAGATCCGCGATGAACACGAAGGAGCCGCGCAAAAGCCCCACGACGACGAGCTTTTCGGTGCCCGCGAAGGCGGTTTCGATCTCCTTGGCCAGCGCCTCGACCCGGGCCGCGATGGCCTTGGCCGAGATCATCTCGTCGACGACGTAATCCGGTTCGCGCATGCCCACCCCTTGAATTCGTGGCCCGATTTTACGAAACCCCTTGGCGCTGTCACCTGTGATATGGGGCGAGATGCCGACACATTCGGAAACCCGGCCGCTGCCCTACACCGCGCAGCAGATGTACGACCTGGTGGCCGATGTCGCGCGCTATCCCGAGTTCCTGCCGTGGACGGCCGCGGCGCGGATCCGGTCGCGCACGCCGCGGCCCGACGGGTCGGAGGTGATGGAGGCCGATCTGGTGATCTCGTTCAAGGTGTTCCGCGAACGCTTCGGCAGCCGCGTCACGCTGTGGCCCGACCCGATGCGCATCGAGACCGAGTATCTCGACGGCCCGTTCCGATACATGAAATCCGACTGGCGGTTCCGCGACCGGCCCGAGGGCGGCTGCGAGGTGGACTTCTTCGTCGATTTCGAGTTTCGCAACGCGATCCTGCAGCGGGTGATCGGCGTGGTGTTCGACGAGGCGATGCGCCGCGTCGTCCGCGCCTTCGAGGACCGCGCGAAGGCGCTTCACGGCCTGGCCTGACCGGGGCCGGCAGGGGGGCCAAGCGCCGCGATCAGCAGCGCTAGCGCATGGTCCCGCGCCGCGTCCCGCACCGCCGCACGGCCGCGCGCGCCGAACTCCACCGTTTCCGCGCGCGTCGGCGCACCGGCCCGTGCGAGCGCGAAGCAGACCCGGCCCTCGGGCTTGTGGTCGGACCCGCCGGGCCCGGCGATGCCGGTGACCGCCACCGCCAGCGTCGCCTCCGACCGCGCCAGCGCGCCCTCGGCCATTTCCCGCGCCACCGGTTCGGACACCGCTCCATGCGCCGCCAGCGTTTCCGGCCGCACGCCCAGAAGCGCGGTCTTGGCGGCGTTGGAATAGCTCACCACGCCGCGGTCGAACACCGCCGAGGAGCCGGCGACATCGGTGATCGCGGCGGCGACCATGCCACCGGTGCAGCTTTCCGCGGTGGCGATGACGGCCCCGGCGGCGTGGGCGCGGTGCAGCAGGGTTTCGGCCAGGCTTGCCATCGCGCTCACCGCATCAGCACGCCATGGGCCAGCGCCGCCGATGCCAGCACCGCCAGCCCTGCGAAGAGGCCTGCCCAGAGATCGTCTTCCATCACGCCGCGCGCGCCGCCCCGGCGATCCGCCCGGCCGACGAGCCAGGGTTTCCAGATGTCGAACAGCCGGAAGAACACGAAGGCCGCGATCCAGCCGGGATAGGCCACCACCGCCCAGTCCGCGATCCCGCGCCACCAGAAGGCGGCGGCGGGGAACAGCAGCGCCAGCCATTGCCCGGCCACCTCGTCGATGACGATCGCCGAGGGATCCTCCTGCCGCCAGCGCGGCAGGTCGCGCGCCACCGCCCAGTAGCCCAGCGCGGTGACCGCAGTCGTGGCCGCCACCAGCGCCGGAAAGCCCAGCCAGCGATCGATCGCCAGCCCGGTGCCAAGCGCCGCGAGCGAGCCCCAGGTGCCCGGCGCGGGGCGCAGAAGCCCGACGTAGAAGAAAGTGGTGATCGCGCGGATCACGGCGCCACCAGCGTCACGGTCGCCAGCGCCGCGATGCCCTCGCTGCGGCCGGTGAAGCCCAGCCGCTCCGACGTCGTCGCCTTGACGCTGACGCGGCCCGCCTCCAGCCCCATGATCCGCGAAAGTTCGGCTTGCATGTCAGCGGCATGAGGGCCGATCTTCGGGTTTTCGCAGATCAGCGTGACATCCGCGGCCGTCACCCGGTAGCCGCGGCTGGCGGCAAGCCTCACGGCATGGTCGAGGAAGATTTCGCTGGCCGCGCCCTTCCATTGCGGATCGGTGGGCGGGAAATGCCGGCCGATGTCGCCCTCGGCCAGCGCGCCGTAGATCGCATCGGTCAGCGCATGCATGCCGACATCGGCATCGGAATGGCCCAGAAGACCCCGGTCATGCGGCACCCGGACCCCGCAGAGCGTGACGTGATCGCCCGCGCAGAAGGCGTGAACGTCGAACCCGTTGCCGCAGCGCACATCCATTCCGTCCCCCAAAAGCTTTTCGGCACGGGAAAAATCCTCGGCCCAGGTGATCTTCAGATTGGTCTCGGCGCCGGCCACGATGGTCACCGGCAGGCCGGCCGCGCGGGCCACCTCCACGTCGTCGGCGGCGCCGCCGGGATGGGCGCGGTGCGCGGCAAGGATCGCGTCATGGGCGAAGCCCTGCGGCGTCTGCGCGCGCCACAGGCCGGCGCGGTCAGCGGTGCCGGTCACGCGGCCGTTCTCACCGCGCCACAGTGCATCCGTCACCGGCAGGGCCGGGGCGGCGGCCGGGGCGCCGGCGCGCAGCGCCGCCAGCACCCGGTCGATCAGCGCCCGGTCCACCAACGGGCGCGCGCCGTCATGAACAAGGACATGGGTTATACCCGCCCCTTCAAGGCTTTCCAGCGCGTTCCTCACGCTCTCCCCGCGGCTGTCGCCGCCGGCGACGAGGGTCACGCCGCCGCCGAATTCCTCCAGCCCGCGTGGCATGTCCTCGGGATGCAGGACCACCACGACCCGGTCGCAGAAGCCGAAGGCCGCGACCGCGCGCGCCAGCACGCTGCGCCCGGCCAGCAGGCGCCACTGTTTCGGCACCGCGCCACCGGCGCGTGTGCCGCGCCCGGCGGCGGTGATGATCGCGGCGGTCGTCATGGCGCGTCTCCTCGCCTCACCTCTAGGCGGATCGCGGCAGCGAGACAATGCCGCCCGCGATACGGCCGGCAAGGCTGGCCGATACAATCATGGCGCGACCATCGGGCAAGGCGCCTGTTATTTGTGCATCCGGCCGTTCCCGGGCCCTTCGCCAAGGCGGTCGCGTGGACAATTCCCCGGTCACGGGCTAACTGAAGGGCAACCGCACAAGGAATAGGCACTTGTCCATCCAGGTGGCAGAGATCCCGCTCGACCCGCCCGTGCTGCTGGCCCCGATGGCCGGCATCACCGATCTGCCGTTTCGCCGGATGGTGGCGCGGTTCGGCGCCGGGCTCGTGGTCTCCGAGATGGTGGCCTCGGGCGAGCTTCTGACCGACCGCGCCACGACGCTGGCGCGCGCCCGCTCGGACCTCGGAATCGACGGGGCGGCGGTATCGGTGCAGCTGGCCGGGCGCGAGGCCCGGCCGATGGCCGAGGCGGCGCGGATCGTCGCCGGCATGGGCGCGCGGATCATCGACATCAACATGGGCTGCCCGGCCAAGAAGGTCACCGGCGGGCTGTCGGGCGCGGCGCTGATGCGCGACGAGGATCACGCGCTGGAGCTGATCGAGGCCGTCGTCGGCGCCGTCGACGTGCCGGTGACGCTGAAGATGCGGCTGGGCTGGGACGACGCGACCCGCAACGCGCCCGGCCTTGCTTCCCGCGCCGCCGCGGCCGGGGTGCGGATGATCACCCTGCATGGCCGCACCCGCGCGCAGTTCTACACCGGCAGGGCCGACTGGGCCGCGATTGCCGCGACGGTGGCCGCGGTTCCAGTGCCGGTGGTGGCCAATGGCGATATCGTGGATGCCGAATCCGCCCGCGCCGCGCGCGCGGCCTCGGGCGCCGCGGGGGTAATGATCGGCCGCGGCGCGCTTGGCGCCCCGTGGCTGCCGGCCGAGATCGCGCACCGCCTGCATGGTGCGCCGGCCCCGGCCATCCCGCGGGGTCCGGCGCTGGCCGACCTGATTTCAGAGCATTACGAGGCGATGCTCGGGTTCTACGGTCGCGATCTTGGCCTGCGGGTCGCGCGCAAGCACCTGGGCTGGTATGCCGACCGGGCCGGGGCCGGCGCGGCCGCGCGCCGGGCGATGCTGACCGCCGGCAGCCCGGCCGAGGTGCTGCAGCTGATCCGCGAAAGCTACGTCGCGGCGCACCCCGGGAGGGCGGCGGCATGAACCTGCCGGCCCCCGGGATCATCTGGGCCTCGCTGCCGCTGCCGGCGCTGATGCTCGACCGCGAGGACCGCACGATCGAGATCAACCCGGCCGCCGAGCTGTTCCTCAACATGTCCGCCCGGTCGCTCAAGGGCCAGCCGCTGTTCGAGAAACTGGCGATCGACGCGCCGCTGGAAGAGGTTTTCGCGCGGGTCCGGCAGAACCGCTCGGCGCTGTTCGTCAACGATGTCGATGTCGGCACCGGCGACCGCGCGCCGGTGCAATGCAACCTGCAATGCGCCCCGGTCGGCGAAGACCCGGACACCGTGCTGCTGCTGATCTCGCCGCGCGAGATCGCCGGGCGGCTGGGCCGGGCGATGAATGTCAAGACCGCCGCGCGCTCGGCGATCGGCATGGCGGAGATGCTGGCGCATGAAATCAAGAACCCGCTGGCCGGGATCACCGGGGCCGCGCAGCTTCTGTCGATGGGGCTGCCCAAGGAAGACCAGGAACTGACCGACCTGATCGTGGCCGAGACCCGGCGGATCCTGAAGCTGCTGGAACAGGTCGAGCAGTTCGGCAACCTGCGGCCGCCCGAGCTGAAGGCCGTGAACATCCACGACGTGCTGGACCGGGCGCGCAAGTCCGCGCTGGTGGGCTTCGCCGCGCATATGGAGGTGGTGGAGGATTACGATCCCTCGCTGCCGCCGACCCTGGCCGATGGCGACCAGCTGTTGCAGGTGTTCCTGAACCTGCTGAAGAACGCCGCGCAGGCGACGAAGGGCGCGCCCGGCACGATCCGGCTGCGCACCTTCTACGACATGGCGCTGCGCCTGCGCCGGCCCGACGGGCAGGACCAGTCGCTGCCCCTGCAGGTCGAGGTGATCGACGACGGGCCGGGCATTCCGCCCGAGATCGCCGAGGTGATTTTCGATCCCTTCGTCTCGGGGCGCGAGAACGGCACCGGCCTTGGCCTGGCGCTGGTGTCGAAGATCATCTCCGACCACGGCGGCTGGATCAGTTCGGACTCGGTGCCGGGGCGCACGGCGTTCCGGATCTCGCTGCCGATCGCGCCGCGCGAGGCCCAGACAAAGATGGAGAGGGAGTGATGGACGGAACCGTTCTTGTCGCCGACGACGATCGCACGATCCGCACGGTGCTGACCCAGGCGCTGACGCGGGCGGGCTGCAAGGTGCATGCCACCTCGTCGCTGACCACGCTGATGCGCTGGGTCGAGGAGGGCAAGGGCGACCTCGTGATCTCGGACGTGATCATGCCCGACGGCAACGGGCTGGAGGCGCTGCCGCAGATCTCGAAGGACCGGCCGGGCCTGCCGGTGATCGTGATCTCGGCGCAGAACACGATCATGACGGCGATCCAGGCGGCCGAGGCGGAGGCCTTCGACTACCTGCCCAAGCCCTTCGACCTGCCCGACCTGATGAAGCGCGCCGCCCGCGCACTGGAACAGAAGCGCCGGCTGGGCGGCCGGCAGGCCGCCGCACCGGGGACCGAGGCCGGCGAAGACCTGCCGCTGGTCGGCCGCACCGGCACGATGCAGGCGCTCTACCGGCTGGTGGCGCGGGTGATGAACACCGATCTGCCGGTGCTGATCACCGGCGAATCGGGCACCGGCAAGTCGCTGATCGCCCGCGCGATCCACGATTTTTCCGATCGCCGCTCGCTGCCCTTCGTCGTCGCCCAGGCCGCCGATCTGCTGGGGGCCGACGGGCCCTCGTCGCTTGTCGCGCGGGCGCGCGGGGGCAGCCTCGTGTTCGACGAGGTCGGCGATTACGACGAGGACACCCAGGGCCGCGTCGTGCGGCTGCTTGATGCGCTGCCGGAAAACCCGCCGCGGATCATGGCCACCAGCCAGGCCGACCTGGTCGCCCGGATGGAGGGCGGCGGGTTCCGGCAGGATCTGTTCTACCGGCTCGGCGGGGTGACGATCGCGGTGCCCGCGCTGCGCGAGCGGGTCGAGGATATCGCGCTTCTGGTGTCGCATTTCCTTGCGCGGGCGGAGCGCGAGGGCTTTGCCCCGCGCCAGTTGTCGGCCGAGGCGCTGGAGCTTGTGCGCAGCTATTCCTGGCCGGGCAATGTGCGCCAGCTGGAAAACGCGGTGCGCCGTTTGATGGCGACCTCGACGGGCGAAGAGATC
>Ga0180430_10002534_pt1 | contig 16407 bp, 14 predicted proteins | sample SS_ome_9_FD_132999 | JGI IMG/M metagenome (GOLD analysis project Ga0180430, IMG submission 132999) | Hypersaline lake sediment archaeal communities from the Salton Sea, California, USA - SS_1_S_2 metaG | ecosystem: Environmental > Aquatic > Non-marine Saline and Alkaline > Hypersaline >... | reverse complement strand
GGTGGACCAGCGGAACCGGACGCCGGGCCACGGCAGGAGAGAGGACGTAGGAGGTGCGATGTTCGACACGGGGGATGCCATTGTTCACCCGACGCGTGGTGTTGGCGTGATCGTCAACATACAAGAGCGCGAGTGGCAGGGGAGCAGCAGCCGGTACTATCAGATAGAGCTGCTGGGCAGCGAGCCGACCCTCAAGCTGTTGATCCCCGTTGAGGAGGCCGAGGGACTGGGACTGCGCAGGGCGATCGAGAGTTCGGAGATTGACCAGGTGTGGAAGGTGCTCACGTCTGAGCCGAACGAGCTGCCCTCGAATCACAAGACACGTCACAGCCAGCTCCGCGACAAGCTACACGACGGGGACATCTATCAGACGGCGGAGATCCTCCGAGATCTGACCTGGCGGCAGAAGAAGGAGGACCATCTGACGACGCGGGGGAAGCGTATCTACGACAATGCGCTGGTGTTCCTGGCCGGGGAGGTGGCCGCGGCGCAGGATACCGATGTGGCCGAGGCGGAAGCCCAGATTCGGGAGCGGCTACAGGAGATTCGGCACACGTAGTGCGCTCGGCACACATCGTGCGCTCGGTACGCACTGGACAGCCAGATGGCTCAAGATGACCCGCTGGAGCGCTCCGGCGGGTTTATTGCTGCGTATGGGGGAGGATAAGAAAGTCATATGAGTGTGCATGAGAAGGCCTGAGAACTTGGTAGAGTCTTGACATCCCGAAAGCGCATGGTATGATAGAGGGCAAGTTGGCACTCTCAAACCGTGAGTGCTAAACCCACAGGTGGTCTGCTTTCTAGAATGCTTAAGTGCAGGAGGTGACAAGATGACCGTTAATATCAAGCCGTTGGGTTCTCGAGTGGTGGTTGCACCGATCGAGAAAGACGTCGAGACTTTCGCTGGTGGCGAGCTGGTTCTTCCAGACACCGCCAAGGAAAAGCCGCAGCAGGGTGAGGTCTTGGCCGTCGGGCCCGGCAACCGGGACGAGGACGGAAACCGGATCCCATTGGACGTCGAGGTTGGGGACACGGTGGTGTTCGCCAAGTACGCTGGCACAGGTTTCAAGACTGAAGAGGGCAAGGAAATCCTCATTCTCAAAGAGAATGATATCCTAGCCAAGATCGCGTAGCCTACGGCAAATTACGATACGAAAGTCTTCTGAGGAGGAATCAAAATGGCAAAACAGTTAGTCTTTAGTGAATCAGCCCGCCGAGCTTTGAAGGCCGGGATTGACACCGTCGCGAACGCAGTTGTGACCACGTTGGGCCCAAAGGGCCGGAACGTTGCGCTGGATAAGCAGTGGGGCGCTCCAACCATCACGCACGATGGCGTGACTGTGGCGAAGGAGATCGAGCTCAAGGCGCCCTTCGAGAACATGGGTGCGCAGCTCCTGAAGGAGGCCGCCACCAAGACGAACGACATCGCCGGTGACGGCACCACCACAGCGACGCTTCTCTCCCACACGATTATCACCGAGGGGATGAAGAACGTGGCCGCTGGCGCCAACCCGATGCTGCTGAAGCGCGGAATTCTGGCGGGCTCCGAAGCGATTGCCAGGAGGATCGATGATCAGTCGATCGCGCTGACGACGAAGGAAGCAATCGCGAACGTGGCGGCGATTTCCGCCCAGGACCGCGAGATCGGCGAGGTCATCGCCGAGGTGATGGACCGGGTTGGCAAGGATGGCGTCATTACGGTTGAGGAGTCCCGCGGGCTCGAGTTCGAGATCGAGTACGTCGAAGGTATGCAGTTCGACCGCGGCTATCTGTCTCCCTACTTCGTTTCTGACCAGGAGACGATGGAGGCCGTTATCGAAGAGCCTTACATCCTCATTCACGACGACAAGATTTCTGCGGCGCAGGATCTTGTTCCGGTTCTGGAGAAGTTGGTCCAGAAAGGGAACCGGGACCTGATCGTGATCGCCGAGGACGTCGATGGTGAGGCACTGGCGACGCTGGTGCTGAACAAGCTGCGTGGGATGTTGAACGTGCTGGCCGTGAAGGCGCCCGGCTTCGGCGACCGCCGCAAGGCGATGCTGAAGGACATTGCACTCCTCACGGGTGGCCACGTCATCACCGAGGAAGAGGGCCGCACGCTGGAGAGCACGACGGTTGAGGACCTGGGTGTCGCGGAGAAGGTCGTCTCCACGAAGGACGAGACCACGATTATCGGCGGCCGCGGCTCAGATGAGGACATCAAGGGCCGCATGGAGCAGATCAAGGTCGAGATTGATAAGTCGACGTCGGACTACGACCGGGAGAAGCTGCAGGAGCGGTTGGCGAAGCTGGCCGGTGGTGTGGCTGTGATCCGCGTGGGCGCGGCAACGGAGACGGAGCTGAAGGAGAAGAAGCACCGCGTCGAGGATGCCCTCTCGGCGACACGCGCGGCGGTAGAGGAAGGGATCGTGCCCGGCGGTGGTGTGGCGTTGATCAACGCTATCGCGGGCCTGGACGATGTCGAGATGGCCTTCCCCGATGAGCAGACGGGCGTGACCATTCTCCGCAAAGCGCTGGAGATGCCCCTGCGTAAGCTGGCTGAGAACGCCGGCGAGGACGGCGCGGTGGTTCTGGACGCTGTCCGACGGATGCAGAAAGAGAAGGGGAGTGACCGGATTGGCTACGACGTGCTCGAGGGTGATTTTGCGGACATGGTCGAGCGCGGCATCATCGACCCGGCGAAGGTCACGAAGGGCGCTCTGCAGAACGCAGCGTCGATCGCGGCGATGGTCCTCTCCACCGAGGCACTGATTACGGATCTGCCTGAGAAGGACGATGAGGGTGGGCCCGGCGGACCGGGCGGCGGCATGGGCGGCATGGGCGGCATGGGCGGCATGCCACCGATGTAGGTCCTTTGACCTAGAAGGAAGGAAAGCCAGGCGCCTCGGCGCCTGGCTTTTTTTCATGTACGGACGGAGTCGTGCGGCGGGTGGAAGCTACTCCCGATACTTGGCGTAGAAGCAGAGCATGACGCCGCCGTAGGAGCGCTGGTCGAAGAGGGCGAAATGGCGGAGGGACTGCTCATCGTACTCGACGGGGTCGATCTGGACGATGAGCCATCCGTCGTCGTTGAGCCAGCCCGGGTGCTTGTCCAGGGTCTGGAGGGTCTTCAACCAGAGGCCTTTGTACTGGGGCGGTGCCACGTATACGAAGTCGAAGGGGTCGGGCTCGCGGAGGAGGAACTGGAAGACGTCAGCCCCCACGACGTGGGCACCGTCCTCAAGACGGGTGTGCTTGAGGTTCTCCTGGATGGTGCGCAGGGCGGGGCGGGCCCGCTCGACGAAGACGGCCTGTTCCGCGCCGCGGCTGAGAGCTTCGATGCCGACCTGGCCGGTGCCGGCGAAGAGATCCAGGAATCGAGCGTCGATGACCTGGTAGCCGATGATACTGAAGAGAGCACATTTGGCCCGGTCCGTGATGGGGCGGGTGATATCGCCGGGGACCGACTTGAGGCTGTGCCCTTTTGCTTTTCCGGTGATGACACGCATGGGTTCGCTGTCCTCCTTTCTCTGATGAGGGTATGACTATACAGTCATGTCGTGTGGGTCGCAAGTTGACGTCAGCCTGGGGGTGCCCTAACGACTTGTCGCGGAGATCGTCGATGGTTGGAGGTCCTTTGCGCCAGTGACCGGACCAGTTGTGACTGGCATGCGCGGCAAGCATATGGTCCTGAGGTGCATCGCACCGCTAGGGGCGACAGCTCGTTATGCACCGCCAGCCTGGCGAGGGGTAGGGCTCGCTCATGGTGGAGGTACGTCTTCGATGTGGAGGTTGCGCACGGGCGGGGCTTCCAAAGGAGCGCCCGCAGAGGATGGAAGGATGAGGGATGCGTATCGTGTTCATCTGGAACGATTCCGTTGACGAAACGAGGGGTAAGGATTATACTTTGAATGTCTGGGCTGGCGGCCGGCCTGGTCGGGGCGGTCGTCTGCCATAGAAGCCGTCGGGGTTCAGTGGCTGTTCGGAAGATTTTGATCCCGGGGAGAAGCTCCCTCGAACGGCCGTGCTCCAAACGGTCGACGCCGGGGAACACTGGCGTTCCGTTGTCCTCTCAACGTAGGGGCCGGTGACCCAGTTGTTCCTCCTCAGCTGGTCGACAAGGGCCGTCGAGGGTGTGAAGGCACGATAGGGAGTATGCGAACCGAGACGAACAAGAAAACGGTCAGACTGTCCGATATTCTCGAGAGGGTCTCGCTCGATCAGCGGGGGAATGGTGCGAAAGTCCTGATCGAGCGCGCTTATGCTGTCGCTGAGGAAGCACACGCTGGGCAGCAACGCGATTCGGGCGACCCCTACATCCAGCATCCCTTGTCGGTGGCGTTGCTGCTGGCCGACATTGGGATGGGGCCGGACACGGTTGCGGCCGGGCTGTTGCACGACGTCGTCGAGGACACAGGGATTGCCCTGGAATCTCTGACCGAGATATTCAATGAGGATATCGCGACGCTGGTCGACGGTGTGACGAAGCTGGAGCGGATGGAGAAGGAGCAGGTCGACGATCGGTTTGTGGACGGCGAGGAAGGCGATCGTGTCGATCAAGAAGCTGAGAGCCTGCGGAAGATGTTCATCGCCATGGCGGAGGACATTCGCGTCGTGATCATCAAGCTGGCGGACCGGGTGCACAACATGCGGACGTTGGACCCGCTGACGGAAAAGCGGAGGAAGGCCTTCGCCCGAGAGACCCAGGAAATCTTCGCCCCACTGGCGAGCAGTCTGGGGGTCTGGCAGTGGAAGTGGGAGCTGGAAGATCTGAGCTTCCGGTACCTGGATCCAGAGACGTACAGTTGGATGAAGGATCTGATCGCCGAGCGGCGACCGGACCGGGAGCAGAGCATCGAACACTACATCGAGATTCTGGAAGACCGTATGGAGCGTGAGGGCTTTGAGGCGGAGATCGCGGGACGGCCGAAGCATATCTACAGTATCTACCGGAAGATGCTGCGGAAAGACGTGCCGTTTGAGCAGGTCTACGACGTGCGTGGCCTCCGCGTGATCGCCCGGAATGAGCCGGAGTGCTATAGGATACTGGGCATGGTGCACGGTCTATGGAAGCCGATTCCGGGCGAGTTCGACGATTACATCGCGACCCCGAAGGACAACGGGTACCGGAGCCTCCATACGGCCGTGATCGCCGAGGATGGGAAGACGCTGGAGGTCCAGATCCGGACGGCGGACATGGACCGGATCGCCGAGTACGGGGTGGCGGCGCACTGGCGGTACAAAAACAGCGGGAAGCCGGACCCCTCTTTCGATACAAAGATCGCGTGGATGCGGTCGCTGGTGGAATGGCAGCGGGAGCTTACGGACGCGAGCGAGTTCGTGGACGCGATGAAGACGGATATCTTCCAGGATCGGGTCTACACATTCACGCCGCAGGGGGACATCATTGATCTCCCGGCGGGCTCGACGGCGATCGACTTTGCCTACTACATACACACAGAAATTGGCCACCGCTGCCGCGGGGCGAAGGTGAATGACCGGTGGGTGGGGCTGGACTATCAGCTGCGGACCGGGGATCGTGTCGAGATCATCACGGACAAGCAGGCGTCGCCGAGCCGGGACTGGCTGAACCCGGCACTGGGGTACGTGAAGACTTCCCGCGCCCGGTCGAAGATCCGACGCTGGTTCCGGGAGCAGGACCGGGAGAAGAACATCGTCGAGGGTCGGGACGTCGTCGACCGCGAGTTGAAACACCTGGGGATGGAACAGATCAGCCACGAGAAGGTGTCACGGCTCTTCGACTTCGGGAGCGTGAGGGACTTCTACGCGGCCGTTGGCTTTGGCGACGTCAACACACAGCAGATCGCGAGCAAGATCGCCGAGCTGAGTGCGAAGGAGGAGAAACAGCTCTTGCCGGCCAAGCCCCCATCGCTGCCGCAATCGGTGGAGGGCATCCAGGTGCAGGGGACGGGGGGCTTGATGACCCGGCTGGCCAAGTGCTGCAGTCCGCTGCCCGGGGAGGAGATTGTGGGGTACGTCACGCGCGGCCGAGGGGTGACGGTGCACCGCCGGGACTGCCTGAACATGCTCCGCCTGAACGACAGGGACCGGTTGATCGACGTTGACTGGGGCTCGGAGCCGCAGACGGTTTCGGTGGCGGCGCAGATCAAGGCCTACGACCGGACGGGGCTGCTCCACGAGATTGCCGGCGTGATCAGCAACGAGAAGATCAACATGTCGGCGGTCAACGTGAGTCGGGAGAAGAACATCGCCATTCTCTACATCACGCTGGAGATCAGCGACATTGCCCAGTTCAGCCGGGTGCTGACGAAGATCGAGAGCCTCTCCAACGTGATCGAGGCGAAGCGGCACATCGGCTAGACAGCAAGAAGCCCCCGGAGGTTTGATCTCTCCCGAGGGCTTTCTACGTGAAGACTAATCGGTGCCGACCGAACACATAGCCTACGGCTTGGTCGGCACCTTCCCCGCGATCGACTTGCGCTCCACCAGCGATTGCTGTGCATCAAGCCAGGACTGGAACCTCTCCGCTGCCTTCTGATCGAGGAGGGACTCGGACAGCTGACGCTCCTCGCGGCCGTCCACTTGGAAGATGTAGAGGGCCTGGCTTTCCTCACCGAGCTTCAGAGGCTCGGTATGCTCGCCCACATCGAGCTCGAAGATCGTGGCGGCGATACCCTCGTTGAGACGGTCAGCCAAGGTGTCCTGGGGCAGCCAGTCGAGCTCGCTGCTGGAGCCAGGGGACTCCTCGTCGGCCTGGAGTTCCTCAGCGATGGCCTCGAAATCCTCGTCGCTGTCCAACCGTTGTGCCAGCTGCTGCGCCCGCTCCTCGTCGCTGACGCTGAGGAACTGGAGCTTGACCTGCTCAGCCTGCTGCGGCAGCTGCTCCTTCATGTCCGCCTGGAGCTCTTCCCTGAGCAGGGAGACTTTCATCCACGAGCGATACTGCTGTTCCGAGATGCCGAGAGGGCGGAGTCCGTCCTGCATATAGCGGTTGTAGAGCTCGCGGAAGTCGGACTCGGTCATCTGCGTCGGCGTCGGAGCGACTGCGGACTCTTCGGTCGTGAGCGACTCGGTGGACGTGACCGGAGGTGCCGGGGTCGGCGCGGGCGTGGCGTCAGGATTGTAGCCGAAGTTCTCGTGGACTGCGCCCTGGACCTCCTCCGCAGAGACGGTGATGCCACGCCTCTCCGCCTCCTGCCGGACGAGCTCCTCCTGGATCATCTGGTTGAGGACCTGGTCTCCCAGGGACTCGGCGTTCTCCGCCGAGAGCTGAGACTGGAGATCACTGATCTGTCCCTGGAAAAACTGCTGCATCGACTCGCCGCCCGAGGCCGATTCTTGAGCCATGGTTTGCTGCTGCTGGTACAGATAACCGAGCTGGTTCTGCAGCTGGAGTCTCTGGAAACTGACACGAGATTTGAACTCGGCCGTGGTGATGGGTGTCTCGTCCACGATGGCGACAGGCTCCCGCGGCTCGATGATCTGCTCCGCGACGACGCCGTAGCCCAGGATGCCCACGATAAGCACTGCCACGGTGGCGACGCCCCACAGAAGAATCCTCTGGATACGCTGCTCTTCGTGGAGCCGGGAGCGCTGTTTACGCGTCAGTTGCTGCTTGGGGGTGCGCCTAGCTTTCTTTGTCATCTTATTCACCTCTCCGGCTGACCAAGATGCAAAATAAAAGAAGGCCCAGGATTGTCAAGGGCCTTCCTACTTGCGTTCCTGCAGGTCGTCTGAAGCGTTCTGGGCCGCTAACCTACGAAGGGGAGCATCGCAAGATGTCGAGCACGCTTCACAGCTCGAGCGATCTGCCGCTGATGCTGGGCGCAGGTTGACGTCTGTCTGCGAGAACGGATCTTGCCCCGATCCGTGAGGAACTGCCTCAGCGTGCTCACGTCTTTGTAGTCGACGTAGTCGATCTTCTGCTCACAGTAGTAACACGTTCGGCGTCGGTTTCTATACCACGGACTCATACATCCTCCTACTTGGTTCTGAATCAAGCGCAGTCAAAGCCTGCGCCAAGAATCGGTTATTGACTGCCGGCTGCTTCTGCGAGGACGGCGTCAGCCTCTCTCGCATGGTTCAAGAGAATCATATCGCTGGCCATCAGCTCGGCGCGAAAACGGCTGCTGCCGTCCTCGCCCTTCCAGCTGCGCGTCTGCAGGCGGCCCTCCACGTAGACACGGTCATCGACGTCGAGGACTTCTTTGCATCGTTCAGCCAGTTCGCCCCACACGACGACGTTGAACCACTCAGTCTCCTCACGGTGTTCGCCGTCAGCGTTTTCCCAAGAGCGGGTCGAGCCGACGCTGAAGGACGTTACCGGGCGTCCACTGGGCATATAGCGCATCTCAGGACGGCGTGCGACTTCTCCGATGACCATAACCCGGTTCAAGCCTCTGTGCATGGTGCCCCAGCCTCTCGGCCCTAGTCCTCCAGGCGGATCACCATGTGGCGAATGACGGTTTCCTTCAGTTTCAGAGCGCGCTCCAGCGTGGTGACCTTCTGCGGTTTCAACTCGAAGTTGGTGAGGACGTAATGCCCCTCTTGGTGATCCTGGATAGGATAGGCCATTCTGCGCAATCCCCAGGGCTCCAACTTGGTGATTTCGCCTTCGTTTCTCTCGACTAGATCCTGGACCTCAGCGACGACCTCTTCGAAATCGTCGCCCTCCAGGTCGGGACGTACAATGAACACCATTTCGTAACTGCGCACGTAGAGAACCTCCTTCTTTCCACGGTAGCTGCCCTCAGCTCTGCGTCCGAGAGCGGAAAGCGACCTCGTATAATCAATGAGCGATATCGTAACACGAAGGGGGGCTTTTGACAACTTCTCGGGGCGCAGGTTGACGTGCTGCGGGATCAGCCATCCGTGCCCGGTGCGTCCGACCCGAGCTTGGCAGGTGTATCACCGCGACCGGTGGACTAGTCCTCGTCCGGTTCCACCAGGCAGTGCGGGTTGCTCGACGCCCCGGTGGAAGCGCACTGACCGGATCCATAATCTGCGATCGCCGCTTTCACGAAGGAGCTGAAGAGGGGGTGGGGACGGGTGGGGCGGGACTTGAACTCGGGGTGAAACTGGCTGCCGAGCATGTAGGGGTGGTCCCTCAACTCCACAATCTCAACAAGCCGACCGTCCGGCGAGAGGCCGCTAAAGACGAGGCCAGCGTCCTCGAGGAGATCGCGGTAGGCGTTATTGACCTCGAAGCGGTGGCGGTGTCGCTCGTCTACGATCTCAGCCTCGTATGCCTCGGCGGCTCTGGTCCCCGGAACCATCTGGCAGGGATAGAGTCCCAACCGCATGGTGCCGCCCTTGTCGACGATGGAACGCTGCTCCGGCATAAGGTCGATGACGGGATACTTCGTGCGGGCGTCGAACTCAGTGCTGTTCGGTTCCTCGCTGCCAACGGCGTGTCGCGCAGCCTCGATGATCATTACCTGGAGGCCCAGGCAGAGCCCGAGGTAGGGCACGCGGTTCTTGCGGGCCCAGCGGGCGGTCTCAATCTTCCCCTCGATACCCCGCTCGCCGAAGCCGCCAGGCACCACGATGCCCGCCACGCCTTTGAGGCGATCCCAGCCCCGACCGCGCTCCAAATCCTCGGAGCTGACGAAGCGGAGATCGATGTCCCATCCGTGGGCCACGCTGGCGTGATCGAGCGCCTCGCTGACGCTCATGTAGGCGTCGTGGAGCTCGACGTACTTTCCCACGATGGCGATGGGCAGGGTTGGCTTGGGAGCGCGAATCCTATGGACCAGGTCCTCCCACTCCTCCAGGTTGGGCTCGCTGACGTCGAGTTGGAGGCGCTCGGCGATGAAGTCGCCCAGTCCATCGTCCTCCAGCAGGAGGGGGACCTCGTAGAGGACGGGCGTCGTCACCAGCGGGATGACGGCCTGTCGGTCGACGTCACAGAAGAGGGAGATCTTGTCCCGGAGAGACTCGTCGACCTCGTAGTCGGCGCGGGCGATGATGGCGTCGGGCTGGATGCCGAGGGAGCGGAGCTCCCGGACGCTGTGTTGGGTAGGTTTGGTCTTAAGCTCGTCCGTGGCACTAATGTGCGGCAGGAAAGTCACATGGATGTAGAATGTGTTGTGACGGCCCACATCCTGACGCATCTGGCGGAGGGCCTCAAGGAAGGGCAAGCCCTCGATGTCACCGACGGTACCCCCAACCTCGACAATCACGACCTCAGCGCCGGTCTGCTCCCCGACCAAGGCGATTCGCCGTTTGATCTCGTCGGTGATGTGAGGGATGACCTGGATCGTTCCGCCCAGGAAGTCCCCGCGGCGCTCGCGGGAGATAATCTCGGCGTACACCTGCCCCGTGGTGACGTTGCTGGCCTGGGTCAGGTTCTCGTCGATAAAGCGCTCGTAGTGACCGAGGTCGAGATCAGTCTCAGCGCCGTCGTTGGTGACGAAGACCTCACCGTGCTGGTACGGTGACATGGTCCCCGGGTCGACGTTGATGTACGGGTCGAGCTTCTGGATCGACACACTCACCCCGCGGGCTTTGAGGATGCGGCCCACAGAACCGGCCGTGACGCCTTTGCCGACGCCGCTGAGTACGCCTCCGGTGCAGAATATGTACCTTCTTCCTTTGTCCATAGATTCTCAACCAGCTTGTGACTCTAGGCGCAGTCACGTGTTACCTGACAGGCGAATGGCACAAGAAATCGGGAGCGTCACTTGCGCGACCCTCCCTAAGATCAATCAGACTTCGCGTCTGGTTTGGATGAGCTGTGGCGTCTGCCGCCAATGCCGCCGGCTAAAGCAGAGCGGTCAGATCCTCGGCGGTGCGGCGCATGTCCAAGAATACGAGCCCGAGCTTGGCCTCTTGATGCGCTAGCACAGTCAGGACGGCTTCCTCGCCGACGGACATCAGTATGACGTAACCCTGATCGCCCTTGACGTAGACCTGACTCAGCCTTCCCCGCCCGAGCTCCGTGGAGATCCGATCACCCAGAGAGAGCATGGCGGCTGACATCGCAGAGACTCGGTCCTCCTCAACGCCGGGGGGAAGGGCCGAGGCGATAATGAGCCCATCGACACTGACGAGGGCCGAGGCCTCAACGTCGGGCGTGCTCATCTGCAGGCCCCGCAGCCGGTCTATGAGTTGCTCTGTCCTTGACTTTGCCATGCGGTCTCCTTCCACCTCCAACGGGGTATCTCGATCGTCTTGGTTTGCTGCCCGACATCGTCTCTTCAGGATGTGTGCTCGACTCGTACCTCGCCGTATCGAGCCTTAGAGAATTGGTGACTACCCCCCTGGACAAGCACGCCAACTATAGCATAGCTGGTGGGGGGTGTCAAACAAACGTTGCGGAGGGGGGACAGGCGTCACGCTCGGTTTGCGAGCCAGCGGCGTCGGGGCGGACCCGCCTAAGGGGCCAACCGTCAGCGAGGGCGTAGGTGGGGACGTCCAAAGGGTGCCGCGGTCTGCCAGGCCATGGATCAAGATCCTCGCTGGTTCAATTGGAATCCTCGACCTGGCTGCTGTAGCGACGCTGGATCCGGCTCCAGGCAGCGCGGACTTGGGCGAGGTCGTCGCGGCGCTCGGGCAGCTCGCCGTAGTGGACGAGGACGTAGAACTCGGTGATAAGAGCGGCGTCCGTTTGGTTCTCCGGGAAGGCGGCTCTCAGTGTGTCCAAGTAGTCGTAGGGCGTCTCATCGACGCGGCGAGGGTGACCGCGTCGGGCTGCCAGCGCGGCCAAATGAGCGTACGTGCGTCGGATGGTTTGGGCTGCGAAGAGGCCCAACACTCGGGACCCGGCAAGAGCCTCGCCCATCTGTTTAAGGCCTCGACGGCTGCCTCTCAACAGCCCGTCGAGGGTCGACCGGAGACGGAGGCCATCCCAGACGGATTCACGCGTTCCCTCGCTGAGCCCTCTCGACCTCGCCCGGAGCCGCGAGAGCGAGACCGCAACCAGGAGGAGCACGATCAGGGTCCCCACAGCAGCCACGACCAGTCTGATGATCTCCATCTGGTCTGTGGTGAAGGGAGGGGCCCACGGTTCGCCGGCCTCTGAGGCGTAGTCCGGAAAAGAAACGTCATCGAAGAGGTCGGCCAACGCACGGCCTACCTCGTACCGCTGGAGAAGGACGACCAAGGGTTGAAGGATGAACTGCGCCAGCCAGGCGAGGGCATATAGGATGACAAAGATGACGACCTGGAGGACACGTAGGACGGGAAGAAGGACACGGCCCAGAGCTTGCCCGGTCAAGACGGAGGTCAAGCCGGCGGCCGCAGCGAGTACGATGGAGCCGACGACCATCGTAGTGACCAGCCACCCGAGACCGAAGGGGCTCTCCCGGCCTCCGTACTGCTGTCCAATCTCGTCCGCCCGAGCCATGGCAATGCCAAGCAGGCTGATGAAGAAGAAGAGGTAGACAATTCTCTGATAGGGCCACCTGACCATCGATCCAGCGATGGCGGTCGTGACCACAAGAATCAAAACGCCGAGCCGGAAGTGGAAAGCGACGCTCGAGCTATCCAGTCTCCGCTGGGCTAGGACCAACCCGCGCCACCAGAGAAAGGCGGTAAGGAATAAGACAAGCATCTCGGGGCCGAAAAGGTTCCGGCGCAGCTGCTGATACACGGAGATGATCCAGCGGCTCCACAACCCGTGGCCAGGATAGACGACACGCTGCACAGCCAAGGCGCTGCTGAGCAGCACGCCTGCGACGATAAGGGCCGATCTCGCTTCGGAGCCGACCGGGAAACGGAAAGAGAGGCGTGCCACGTGATGAATGGCCAAGATGGCAAGGAGGAGACTGCCGAAGAGGGCCCAGACGCCGACATCGGTTATTGGGGCGAGGAGGGCTACGTAGAGGGGCGTAATAACACAGACATCCATGGCGCCTAGCGTGACATAGACCAACTCGCGGCGGATGTACGGCGTGAGGCGGGCCATAGTTGGCTTCCCAGTGGCGTCCATCTCTTCCGCGGGAATGCGCATCTCAACAATTCCCTTATCTTAGGCGCTACGCATGGGTCGCATGACGGTAGGCTTCCATGTTCAGTAGTCCCGACGCCATAAGGGCCTTTCTCGATGATGTCAGCGCTCCATTGGTCTGGTTGAAGACGGGAAGGGAGGGAGGCAGGTGGTAAGTGAGGACACTGCACAGGGGGGATGGTGGTTTCCCCTCAAGAGAGACCAGAGCCAGGCGTCGTCCGGCGTCCCGGAGGGTGACGATGATGTCCTCGAGGCGATGGGTGACGATGGGCGTTACCACGACGAGGGTCGCGCCCCAGGGCAGGCGCGGACTCTCGCGACGGAGAACCTTCTCTATGGATCCGGTGGCGAAACTGGTAACGCCGGCTAGCATCTCCAGAATGGCGGCTAGTTGCTCCGGAGACCGGCCCGGGGGCACGCGGGCCGGCTGATCGGATTGAACAAGGCAGCCATTGGTCACCATGCCCACCTTGTGTCTGTGCCCCACAGCCCACACGGCGATGGAGGCGGCGACGCTGATAGTGTTTTCCAAGAGGGTGGGGAGGACTCCCTGCCAGTGGTGCTCGAAGGTGCTGACGTTCAGGAAGACCACCGACTCTAGCGAGGCCGTGGGTTCGTAGACGCGGACCTGCAGTTCGCCTTTGTGCGCGGTGGCCTTCCAATGGATACGGCGCATGCCGTCCTCCGGGCGGTGGTCGCGGACCCCGATGGTGCTCAGAGGGTCCTCGATCATTCGGCGCTGGGCGCGGCGCTGCCCGAAAGGGTCCTTGGGCGGGAGGCCGAAGTCGGACAGGGGCCACACCCTGGGGAAGACGACCAACCGATCATCGCTGCATCGTTCCTGCTGCTCTTCGAAGAGGGTGAAGAGATCACCGGATTTGAGGTGGACACGTCCGAGGCCGTAGATACCTCGCTTGGTACACGCCAGACGGTAGCTCCGGCTCACACGTTCGTACCAGCGCAGCGCCAGTACCTGTTGGAGATAGCCCATTCGCGGGATATGGGTGGGCATGAGCGCCCCATCCTCCAGGGGAAGGGAGAGGGGAATTTCGTCCTTGATCTCAAGCCAACTCACTGGGAGGAGCTTCCGATTGGTAATCTGCACCGTCATCGCGACGGACTCGCCCGGAAACGCCCGCTCTTGGTCGAGCTTCCTCGTGTAGTCCAGCTTGCAGAGGGAGCGACGCTTCCACAGCCAGGCTACGGGGATGACCGTGAGGATGCTGGCGGCCAAGGCGAAGACGGCCGGCTCATCAAGGATAATCCCAACCACGATGAGAAGAGCGGCCATTTCGAACCAGACGGGCGTAAACTGGCCCCCGCGCCGGGACCGTGCCTCAGCTGTCTTCGTTCCCTCTCGCTTCATAGGCGTTCGATCCGGACTGCTACAGGCGGAAGGGCATTAAGCCTCCTCGACTGGAACGGGCACGCCCTGGATGACGTCGACCAGAATCTCGGTGAGCGCGCGCCCCCTGAGCCGAGTCGTGGGACTGATCATGATACGGTGGGTAAGCACGTGGGGTGCGAGGTACTTGACGTCGTCAGGGAGCACGTAGTCGCGCCCACGGATGGCGGCCAGCGCCTGGGCGCAGCGGTAGAGGGCCAATGTGCCGCGGGGGCTGACGCCGAGCTCGACGTCGGGGTGCTCACGTGTGGCGCGGACGACGTCGACCACATAACCCCGGACAGACTCTTCCACACGCGTGTCGCGGACGCGCTGTTGAAGCGCTCGCAGGTCTTCGGGCGTCGTAACCGGGCCTAGTTCCTCCAGAGGATCATCTCTCTCGAATCGCAGCAGCATAGCGTGTTCCTCGTCCTCAGTTGGGTATCCGAGAGAGAGACGCAGGAGAAAGCGGTCGATCTGGGCCTCGGGAAGGGGGAAGGTGCCTTCGAGTTCGATGGGGTTCTGGGTGGCAATCACCAAAAAGGGCCTGGGCAGGGGATGGGTCTCGCCATCGACGGTGATCTGCTGCTCCTGCATGGCCTCCAGGAGGGCGGACTGGGTGCGGGGGGTGGCGCGGTTGATCTCGTCCGCCAGGACGACCTGGGACATCACAGGCCCTGGCCTGAACTCGAACTCCTGGATCTTCTGATTGAAGAAGCTAATACCGGTGACGTCCGAAGGGAGGAGATCGGGCGTGAACTGGATGCGGCGGAAGGCGCATCCGAGGCTGCGAGCCAACGCTCGGGCGAGAGTGGTCTTGCCGATCCCGGGTACGTCCTCCACAAGAATGTGGCCCTCACAGAGGACCGCCACGAGCCCCAACTCAATCAGTTCCGACTTGCCGACGATGACCTTCTGGACGTTCTCCCGCACCTGAGCGGCGGTCTCTTCAATCATTCTGGTCCTCCAGGCGGTGGTGCTGTCTGTTGTGACGGCGTCTGTCGAGCACGGTTCGCATCCAGGGTATCCGGCAGTGATACAGTGGGTTCGGCGCACGTACCGTCGATGGGAGTATAACACGGACCAGCTTCGCTCGGCAACTGGACCCCTGGTGGGTTGTTGACTTGTCGCCGGGGGTGCGCTAACGAGTTGTCGCGGACATGGTGACCGGTTGGACACCGTTGGCGCCAAACGGGCGCCGCTGTACTGACTAGTTGTGACTGGTATACGTGGCAAGCGTACGCTCGTGAGGTGCATCGCACCGGTAGGGGCGACAACCCGTTAGTGCACCTTGTCGCCGGCTGTCTCTTGCCCCACCTAGCTCCTGCGGTATAATGATCCCCCGGTGCGTAGTCCTGTCTGCTAGGAAGTGGTGGGCAACGGGACAGTGACCTTCAACGAAGCTCCCAGAACCCAGAAACGAGGAAGCATGCCCCGAACCTACGTGGCCCTTGACCTGGAGACCACGGGTCTCGATGCCCAGCGTGATGCGATCATCGAAGTTGGAGCGGCGAGGTTTCGCCGCGACGAACAGCTAGACACCTACTCCACGTTTGTCGACCCCGGGCGTCATATCCCCCGCGAGATCACGACCCTGACCGGCATCACAGATCGTGACGTGCGGGGGGCGCCTCATCTCTACGACGTACTGCCCGACTTGGTGCGCTTCGTCGGAGGTGAGCCCGTGATTGGACATAGTGTGAACTTCGACCTGCGGTTTCTCCAGCAGCACTCTCAGGATTTCGACAACGAGTACCTGGACACGTTCGAGTTGGCCGGTGTGCTCCTTCCTGATGCTGACCGGTACAGCCTCAACCGCCTGGCCCAGATGCTGGGGGTCACCCTGGAGCAGGCGCATCGAGCACTGGATGATGCGGTGGCGAGCTATCGAGTCTTCCGCGCGCTGATGGTCCGGGCCGCATCGCTCCCGGCGCGGTTGCTGAAGGAGATCATTGGTCACAGTGAGAGGGCCTCTTGGCAACCGTGCGCGTTTTTCCGCGAGGCGTTGGAGGAGATGGCGCACCGGCCTCCTGCGGAGCGACACTCGCCAGAGCGTCTAGGTCCTGATGGCCCGCTGTTCAAGGCTGGTGAGAAGGTCGAGCGCCTGGAACCG
>Ga0180430_10002532_pt1 | contig 16415 bp, 9 predicted proteins | sample SS_ome_9_FD_132999 | JGI IMG/M metagenome (GOLD analysis project Ga0180430, IMG submission 132999) | Hypersaline lake sediment archaeal communities from the Salton Sea, California, USA - SS_1_S_2 metaG | ecosystem: Environmental > Aquatic > Non-marine Saline and Alkaline > Hypersaline > Sediment... | reverse complement strand
GAAACGGAGTGCTGCGCATGGTGGAAGTCTCCTTTCCAGGTCTGGAATCCGAGCGTCCAGTGGTCGGCTCGGTTGGCAGGCGTGGCGGATGGCGGCCAATGCCAAGCGACCCCGAGAACGGGGTCGCCGCGATCCCTCGTCGAGCCGTCCCGCAAATTGTAACATGTTTCCAGCTGGCTGGGTTCGCCGATAGACGGAACGAATTGCCATTTGTGGAGATGGCGGCTAATCAGTTGCGTTTCGCGGCCGCCGGAAGGCCATTGCGTTGCGCCTGGCGCCGGCAGATCGGATCCCTTTGCTCCGGCGGCTTTGGTACTCTGCGCGCAGGTGAGCGACCGCCGGAAAGGAGCGCCGTTCAATGCAAGGATTCTGGACCCGATTCGTGGTGACCTTCTTCGCGCTCGGCTTCACGACCGCCATCGTGCCGGGCATCGAGCTGCGCGGGGAGACGAGCATCGGCTCGGCGCTGGCGCTGGGCGCGGCCGCGCTCATTCTCGGCGTGCTCAATGCCGTCGTCCGCCCGATCCTGATCTTCTTCACGCTTCCGCTGACGATCATGTCGCTCGGGCTGTCGGTGCTCTTCCTCAACGGCCTCCTGCTCTGGCTGACCTCGGCGATCGTGCACGGCTTTCACGTGAGCGGCTTCTGGTCGGCCTTCCTCGGGACGCTCCTGATGGCACTCATCTCGGCCCTGCTCAACGCGCTCGTGCGCGATCGGCGCGAGCGCAAGATCCTGCGTGAGATCGACTAGGGGCCAGTCAGTCACCCAGCAGCACGACCGTCTCGCGCGCGGTCCGGTAGCCGGCGTGTACCTGCAGGTAGTAGACGCCGGGCGGCAGTCTCCGGCCGGCGTCGTCGCGCCCGTTCCACTGCCCTTCGTAGAGCGTGCCGGCGCCGCGCGCCCGACCGGCCGCCACGCGGCGGCCGAGGGGATCGTAGATGCTCCAGCGCGGCGGCGCGGCCTCATCCGCCAGGCTTGCGGATGACTCGATGCGAAACGCGAGCGGGCCGCGGAAGGGGTTGCTCGCGGGTCGCACCCTCAGCGGCGAGGGCACCCGCAGCGACCCCGCGGCGACGTCCGACGCCGGGGGTTCGAAGTAGAACGTGAACCGCTCGCGTGAGAAGCGGCGGTTGGCCGCGGCGTCTTCGGCGGTCACCTCCCAGGCGTATTCCTGATTGGGCTCCAGAGCAAAGGGAAGTACGAGCGCCGTGTCGCCGGCGGCCGGTACGCTCCACGTGGCGGAGGTGCCCGTCTGGATCAGGACGAGCTCGTAGAGCAGCGGTTCTCCGCCATCCGGATCCTGCGAAGCCTGCCAGCGAAACGTGGGGCGGTAGTCGGTCAGCGTCGCGCCCTCGGCCGGCGCGAGCAGTGAGAAGGGGCGTGGATAGGTAAGCGGGGTCCAGCCTAGCGCCGCGCTGACGTTGATGCGTCCGTAGCCGTAGGAGTTGTCGGGCGTCGCGGAGCGGTCGGCTGTCTCGATCAGCGCCTGGCGCACCTCCATCGCCGACCACTCGGGGTGCGCCTCGCGCAGCACCGCCGCGCTGCCGCCGACGAGCGGGGCGGCGAACGAGGTGCCGCTGCCAGGGCCGTAGGTGTCGACCGTGTCGGCGCCGGCCACGTAGTTGTAGACTCCCCGCGCCACGACTTCGGGTTTGATGCGGCCGTCGTAGGTTGGCCCGCAGGCGGAGAAGGAGGCGATCACGTTGGCGCTGTCGACCGCGCCGACAGCGATCATGCTATCGGCGTCGGCTGGCGTGCCGAGCGTCGTCGCCGCGGAGCAGCCGTAGTTGCCGAGCGAGTTGACGCAGAGAATGCCCCGCGCCGCCGCGATGTCGACCGCCACCGTGATCACCGCCGTATCGCCGTCCTTGTCTGCGATCTCGTAGCAGAAGTCATCGTCGAAGCAGAGATAGTTCAGACTGGCGCTCGTCACCTCGACCCCGAGCGAATCGGCCCATTCGAGCGCGGCAACGTAGTGGTCCTCTTCCACCCGTGTCTCGCTCAAGGCGTCCTCGGTCTTGGCCAGGACGAACGTGGCGCCATACGCGGGGCCGACCAGGTTGCCTGGGGCATAGCCGCCGGCGTTGCTCCAGCAGGCGGTGCCATGGTGATGCTGGTAGGCCCAGTCCTCCGGCTCGTTCTGGGTCTCGCCATCGTCGAAGACGAAGTCGTATTCGGCGAGCAGGTCGAGCGGTGCCAGCGCCTGGTGCGCTTTGTAGAACCCGGTGTCGAGCATCATCATGCGCACGCGGCTGCCGCGGTAGCCGAGCGTGTGGACCGGTGGCACGTTGATCTCATGCATCTGCGCCCAGCTCGGACCGTAGAACGTGGAATCGTAGCGCGCGGCGGCCCGCGGCGGGCGAGCCAGCGCGTCAAGCGGGCGGCGCTCGCTCCAGAGCAGGCGCTCGAGCGGACGCCCCTCGCGATCGTGCGACGGCCCGAACCCGGCCCGCTCGGCGCGGGCGACCGGGCGCACGGCGGCGACGAACGGCAGCGCGGCGATGCGTTCGACGACGCCGGTGGCGAGATCCAGGCTGACGGCGTTCAGCCAGCGACTCGCGTGCCGCAGGCGACCCTCCCGGGCGACGCGCTCGACGTAGGGCCGGTAGGGAGCGAGGTCGTGGGCGTCGGGTTGCGCGCGGCCCTGGGTGCGCAGGCGGCGCGCCCAGTGCTCGGGCGGGAAGGCGCGCGCGACGGCGAGCTGGTGGGCCGGATCGCACAGCGGGCGGGCGGCAAGCGCGGCGGCGGACCAACTCGTCGAGGCCGCCGTGCCAGGGCCCTGATCGGCGAAGAAGACCCAGTAGGCGCCGGCGGGAGAAGCGCTCGCGGGAGGGGCGCCGGCTGCCGTGGAATCCAGCGGGGCGACAGGCCCTGGAGCGCACAGCGCGGCGGTCGCTCCGAGCAGGAACGAAGCGATTGCGCAGCACGCGATCGAGCGGGCGATGGACACGTTGGCTCCTCCTTGTCGATCGGCCGGACGTGCTCCGCTGCCGTTCGGGCCCACGGAGATGCTTAAGTATGACACATTCGCTGCGCGGTGGTTGCGAGAAGGGGCTCGCCGAGGGAAATCGGACAGCCCGTCGGGGGCGCGCCGGCCGCTGCCCGGTTGCTTCCGCGCGCCGCCGCGCCTAGAATGCGGTCCGCGCACGGGAAGCCAGCGTATCGGGGAACTGTATGTCAGACATTCACTTGCAATGAGAGAGGGTGCTCATGGCAGCCGAGATCTTCGACATCGTGATCCTCAACGGGCGCCCCGCGGCGGGTAAGTCCGAGATCATCGACTACTTGAAGCAGGTGCCGGTCGACGAACGCCGCCGCCGATTCCACATCGGTGAGTTCGAGGAGTTCGACGACTTCCCGATTCTCTGGGAGCGGTTCGAGGACGATGACATCTGGGAGCGGCTCGGCCGGCCGCGACTGATCTCGGAGACGCACTTCGAGTACGAGGGGCGCCGGCTGCCGGGCTACGTCTTCAAGGATCGCATGTTCTGGCACTTCCTGATCGAGCGCCTGTGCAGCGACTACGCCAAGCGCCTGCGCGACTGGCCCGACTATCACGCCCGCCACACGGCGATCTTCGAGTTCGCCCGCGGCGCCGAGCACGGCGGTTTCGCCGCCGCCTACGAGCACCTTTCGCCCGACGTGCTGGCGCGGGCCAATGCGATCTACATTGACGTTACCTGGGAAGAGTCGCTGCGCAAGAACCGGCGCCGCTACAACCCTGAGAAGCCGGACAGCATTCTCGAGCATGCGCTCGAGGACAAGAAGCTCGAGTTCCTCTACCGCGATTCCGACTGGAGCGCATTCTCCGCGGGCGATGCGGAGTATCTCCAGGTTCAAGGGGTGCGGATCCCTTACGCCGTCTTCGAGAACATGCCCGAGAAGACCGATCGCCCGGACGTTCTCGGCGCCCACCTGGAAGAGGTCTGTGCGTCGCTCTGGTCGCGGCGCCAGCGGCTCGGGTAGCCCCTGCCCACCACGCGCGGCGCGCGCGGTCCGCGTGCTGCGCGAGCGAGCGGCGTCAGGGTTCGCCGCCAGCTCCTAGCGACAGGCGTTGATCCGAAACGTTCCCGCGCTCTCGGAGAAGCGCCAGCTCGAGATGTCGGTCACACGAATCCGGTAGCCGGTCGCGAAATCGCCGCAGCGCGCGGCGGTCCAGGGAAAGAGGCCGGTGTTGGCGGCTGACTCGGCAATCGTCAGGCACACGGCGCCGTTGCGCACCAGGTCGAGCTTGACCTGCGCGCCGCAGCAGGCCGACGCGTCCCACGCGATCTGTACCGGGTCGCCGACGCAGTAGACGGCGTCGGCGGCCGGCGTGTCGATCGTGAAGTCGCAGGGCGGCAGAATCGAGAAGCCGGATTGGCTGACGTCGGCCCGGTTGCTGGCGAGATCGGTGATGCGGATCTGATACCCGTCGGTCTCGCCTGCGCAGCGCTCCGGTTGCCAGGCGAGCTCGCCCGAGTTGGCGGTCGCGGGTGCGATCGTCTTACATGCGAGTCCGTCGCGCAGCAACTCGACCTTGACCTGATGGCCACAGCAGACCGAAGCCTGCCAGACGATCGTTGCCAACTCGCCCTCGCAGTAGGATTCCCCGCCGTCGGGCTGCTCGATCTCCAGGCGGCATTCCTTCTCGATCGCGAAGGGCTCTGGCGTGGTGGCCGCAGAGCCGCTTTCCTCATCGACGATCCGCACCTGGTAGCCGGTCGTTTCGTTGCCGCAGCCGGCGACTTCCCAGTTGTGGCTCCCCACGTTGGCAACGCCCGTAGCGATCGTGGCGCACAGCTCGCCGTCGAGCAGCAACTCGAGTCGCACGGTGTCGCTGCAGGCAGCGGAGTCGTCCCAGGTGAGATCGATCTTGTCACCAAAGCAGAGCGTCTCCCCGCCGGCGGGATAGGTCGGGGTCAGCAGGCAGTCGCTCTCGATCGCGAACTCGGCATCGCTTTCGTCATAGTGGTCGCTGCCGAGGTCGGTCACGCGCAGGCGGTAGCCGGTCGCCGCGCCGTCGCACTGGGCGGCGGTCCAGCTGTAGCTCCCGCTGTTCGCGGCCGGGGAGGCGATCGTCGCGCAGGGGGCGCCGGCGCGCACGAGTTCCAGGGCGACCGAGCGCGCGCAACCGCCGGTGAACTCCCAGGTGAGCTCGAACGGCTCACCGGTGCGCAGCGTCTCGCCGCCGTTGGGGGATGTGACCAGGATCAGGCAGCCGGGTGCGATCGTAAACGCCGCCGCGCTCGAGTCCGCAGCGCCGGTCGTGGGATCGGTGATGCGCAGGGTGTAGTCGCTGTCGAGCTCGTCGCAGCGCTGTACGGTCCAGCCGAAGGCGCCGATGTTGGGGGCGGCCGGCGCGATCGTCCGGCACACGGTCCCCCCCTGCAGGAGCTCGAGGCGCACCGCTTCGCCGCAGCCGCCGGCCGCGATCCAGAGGATCTCGGCATGCGCTCCGACCGACCAGGCTTCGCCGCCGGTCGGAGCGAGCAGGGCCAGCGAGCAGGGCGCGGTGCGTAGCGTGAAGGCGGCGTCGCTCTCGTCGCGGGCCGCCCCCGAGCGCTCGCTGACGCGCACCCGGTAGCCGCTCGAGTCGGCGCCGCAGGCAGCCGCGGTCCAGGCGTAGCTGCCATCGTTGGCCGTGGAATCGGTGATCGTGGCGCAGGGCGTGTCGGCCTGCAGCAGCTCGATCGCGACCGCGCCGTCGCAGGCGCCAGCGAGGTCCCAGGTGATTGCATAGGTGGAGTCGACCGACCAGACCTCGCCCCCGTTGGGCGAGTGCAGGGCGAGTTCGCAGACCGGCGCCGACCCGTCGTCATCGCCGCAGGATGCGGCCGCGAGCAGAAGCGGCACGAGGGTCAGCAGCCGCAGGGCGCGATCGAGCTGAGCGCGACAAAGCATTGGAGCACCTCCCGAGCGTTACGCCGCGAGAGTGTCGCCCGCGCCCTGCGGTCAGTCAAGCTGCCGACTTACTCTCCTTCCGGCCCCGGAGGGCAGACCTCGATCGAGAAGGTCCAGGCCATGTCGTGCGCGAAGCCGGTCGAGAGCTCCGTGATGCGCAGCGAGTAGTTGTCCGGTCCGCCGCCACACTGCTCCGCGGTCCAGACGAACTCGCCGTCGTTGAGCGTTTCGTCGGTGATCTCGAGGCACGGCGTGCCACCCTGCATCAGCTCGATCTGCAGACGCGTGGCGCAGCACTCTGAACCAACCCATTCGATCGAGATCGGATCGCCGACGCAGAAGACCTGATCGTTGCGCGGGGCAGTGAAGTCGAGCACGCATGAGGGCAACATCTGGAACATGTTGTCGCTCACATCGGTCGTGCCGGTCTCCAGATCGGTGATGCGGATCGCATAGCCGTCGGGCGGCGGGCAGGGGTCGCCCTGGCCCAGCGGATCATCGTCGCTGCAAGGATCGATCTCCCACAGGAAGTTGCCGTCGTTCTCCGTCGCCACCGCGAGCGTGTCGACCGGCCGACCTTCGCGCAGCAGCTCGATCATGACCTCGGCGCCGCAGCAGGCGGAGGGAGCCCAGCGGATCGTGTAGTTCGTGCCGTGGCAGATTGGGCGCCCCTCGTTCGGCCGGAAGAGGTCGAGCTCACAGCCGTCGTAGATCGCGAACTCGCGCTCGCTCTCGCCGACGACGTCGGTCTCCAGATCGATTACGCGCAGCCGGTAGCGGTCCGGGTTGGTGAAGCCGAACGGACAGGCCTCGACCTGCCAGACGAAGCTGCCGTCATTCTCGGTCTCTTCGATGATCGTCTTGCACGGCTCGTCCATGTTGAGCAGCTCGAGTCGCACGGTCTCGCCGCAGCAGGGCGAGACGGCCCAGGTCAGCTCGGCGTCCTCACCCTCGCAGAGCACCTCGCCGCCGTCGGGGTAGGCGACGTTCAGGTCGCACGGCGGGCCGATCGTGAAGGGTCCCGGGTTTTCATCGCTGAAGCCGCTCTCGAGGTCGGAGATGCGGATTGTATACCCCTCGCTCTCCCCGCCCTGCTGCTCGGCGGGCCAGGTGAAGCTGCCGTCGTTCTCCGTCTCCGCGGCGATCGTCAGCACCGGCGCGCCCTCGCGCAGCAGCTCGATCGCGACCGTCGCGCCGCAGCAGGTGCTCGGCGCCCAGGCGATCGGCACGTCGTCGCCCTCGCAGTAGATCTCACCCGCGTCGGGCGCGGTGACGTCGATCTCGCACGGCGCCTCGATCATGAACATCGTCGGGTCTGCGATCTCGAAGCCGGTGCCGAGATCGGTGATGCGGATCCCGTACTCGCCGGGCCCGTCGCAGGCTTCGACGGTCCATTCGAAGACGCCGTCGTTGTCCGTCTCGTTCGCCAGCGTGAGGCACGGCATGCCGTCGACGAGGAGCTCGAGGCGCACGGCCTCGCCGCAGCAGAAGGCGGTCGTCCAGGTGATCTCCGTTTCCTCGCCCGGGCAGAACGTGCCGGTCGGTCCGGTCAGGCCGAGCGCGCACTCGCCCTCGAGCGCGAACGTGCCGCTCTCGCTCTCGCCGCTGCTGGTCAGGTCAACGACGCGCACCGAGTAACCGGCGGCGATGCCGTCGAACTGCTCGGCCGGCCAGGAGAAGACGCCGTCGTTCTCGGTTTCCTCGGCGAGCAGGGTGACGAGCGAGCCGTCGCGCAGCAGCTCGATCGCGACCGTTTCGCCGCAGCACTCGCCGCCGGCGGCCCAGGAGATCGCGACTTCGTCCCCCGGGCAGTACGTCTCGCCACCGGCCGGGCTGGCGACCGCGACCGTGCACGGCGGCAGGATCGGGAAGGCGACGTTGCTGTCGTCGTAGTTTCCGGTGCTCGTGTCGGTCACGCGCACCGTATAGCCCTCGGTCTCGCCGTCGCACTGCTCGGCCGGCCATTCGTAGAGGCCGTCATTGGCGGTCGAGGAGACGATCGTCTTGCAGATCTCACCGTCGAGGAGCAGCTCGATCTTGGCCGTCGTGCCCTTGCAGGGCGACGGGGTCCAGGTGATCGGAATCAGCTCGCCCGAGCAGTAGGGGGTCGGCTCAGTGCTCATCGTGACCGTGACGTCGCCCTCCCAGATGCTGAACTCGCCTTCGCCGCGGCTTGCCGTGCCCGACTCGAGGTCGGTGATCACGACGTGGTAGCCGTTGGGGAAGTCGTTGTACTGCGTCGCGGCGGGCCAGACGTGCTCGCCGTCGTTCTCGGTCGAGGAAGCGATCGTCGTGGCGAGGTCGTCGTAATGGTAGAGCTGGATCTTGACCGTCTCGCCACAGCAGGGCGAGTTCGGCGCCCACTGGATCGTCACCTCGTCGTCGATGCAGGCCAGATCGCCGTGGGTCGGATAGAGCACGTCGATCAAGCACGCGGGGTGAATCGTCATCGCCGCCGGACTCGTGTCGCTGGCGCCGCTGGCGAGATCGGTCACGCGCACCGTGTAGCCTTCCGCGAACTCGCCGAACGGGGCCGCCGGCCAGTCATAGCTGCCGTCGTTCTCGGTCTCTTCGGCAATCGTCATCCGCGGCACGCCGTTGCGCAGCAACTCGATCGCGACTTGATCGCCGCAGCAGGCGCCGCTGTTCCAGGCGATCGAGATCGTCTCGCCGGCGCAGTAGACGCCGTCACCGCCGGGAGCGGTGAGCACGAGGGCGCAGCTCGGCTGAATCTGGAACGGGTCGTCGCTGACATCCGTCGCGCCGCTGGCAAGCTCGGTCACCCGAATCGTGTAGCCGTCGGCTTCCTCTTCACAGCGCTGCGCGATCCAGGGATGGAGACCGTCGTTGGCCGTTTCCTCGGCGATCACGTCGCAGACCGTGCCCTGGAAGAGCAGTTCGATCCTCACCGTCGGGCCGTCGCAGCAAGTCGAGCGATCCCAGGCGATGTCGATCTCCTGGTTCTGGCAGAAGGGCTCGTCGCCGTTGGGCGTGGTAACCGTCAGGCCACAGGGCGGGTGGATCTTGAACGGGGCGGCGAGCTCGGCGGTTGCCCCGCTGGCGAGATCGGTGACGCGGATCGAGTAGTCTTCGACGTGATCGTCGCTCTGCTCCGCCGCCCAGATGAGCGTGCCGTCGTTTTCCGTCGTCGCCGCGATCGGCCGCACGACCTCACCGTCGTGCAGCAGGTCGAGCGCGACCTCGCTGCCGCAGCAGGTCGAGCTGCTCCAGGCGATCTCGATCGCGTCGCCGGTGCAATACTCCTCGGCGGCCAGCGCCGTCAGGGCGACGTTGCAGGCGGGGTAGATCGCAAAGGCGGCCGTCGTTTCATCGTAGACATCGTTGGCAAGATCGGTGACGCGGACCGTGAAGCCCTCCGTCTCCGTCCCGCTCAAGGCGGCATCCCAGGTGAAGGCGCCGTCGTTCTCAGTCGTTTCAGCGAGGGTCGTGTAGAGCTCGCCGTCGCGGTAGAGGTCGATCCTGACCGTCGCCCCGCAGCAGGTCGAGGCCTCCCAGAGGATCTCGAGCGCGTCGCCGGTGCAATAGCTGCCGCCGCCGGCCGGAGCGGTCACGTTGACGCCGCAGGCCGGGTAGATCTGGAACGGGGCGGCGCTCGCGACGGTCATGCCCGTGCCGGGGTCCGTCAGGCGCACCGTGTACCCATCGGTCGCGCCCGCGCATTGGGCGGCCGTCCAGGCCAGCAAGCCGTCGTTCTCGGTGCCGTCGGCCAAGAGGGCACACGGTTCGCCGTCGTGCAGCAGCTCGACGGTGACCGTTTCGCCGCAGCAGACGCTCGCTTCCCACTGCACCTCGATCGTCGACTCGGCGCAGTAGACCTCCCCGCCAGTGGGACTCGTAAGCTCGAGGCTGCAGGCGGGATAGATGCTGAAGGTCGTCGTGCCCGCGGCGACCGTCTCGTTCTCGAGTTCGGTGAGGCGGATCGTATAGCCGGCCGTCAGGCCGTCACAGGCGGCCGCCGGCCACTCGTAGCTGCCGTCGTTCTCCGTCTCGGCGGCGATCGTCGCGCACGGCTCGCCGTCGTGGAGCAGTTCGATGCGGAGGTCCCCGCCGCACTCGCCGCTCTGAGTCCAGGTGATCGCGACCGGGTCGCCCGGGCAGTACGTTTCGCCGCCGGCGGGACCGGTGTAGGTGAGATCGCACTCGGGGATCACCGTCGCGTCGATGATCACGAACTCGGCATCGCTCTCATCGCTCGCCTCTCCCTCGGGATCGGAGACGCGCACCATGTAGCCGGCGACCTCATCGCTGCACTGCGCGGCCGCCGGCCACTCGTAGCTGCCGCTGTTCGGCACGCGCGCGGCGATCACGGCGCACTGCGCCTGGGCCTGCAGGAGGACGATCTCGACGCTGTCGGCGCAGGCGCCGGTGCTCGTCCAGGTGATCGTCGCCGGCTCACCCTCGATCCACTGCTCATCGCCGTTGGGGGCGGTGACGGTGATCGCGCACGGCTCGACCGGTTCCATGATCATGAAGGCGTTGTCGCTCGCATCGCTGGCGCCCGTGCCGCTCGCGGTGACGCGGATGCGATAGTCATCGTGCTCGGCGGTGGCGAGCTCCTTCTCGGGCGGATCGGAGCAGCGCTCGGCGATCCAGTTCAGGCTGCCGTCGATCGGCAGGTCGGTGCCGAGCGTGCTGCAGACGTCCTCACCGCGCAGCAAGTCGACCTGCGCCGTCGTGCCGCAGTCGCCCTCGTAGCTCCATGTGATCTCGACGTTGTCACCGGCCGCAAAGGGCTGTCCGTCGTTCGGTGTGAGCAGCGTGATCGTACAGCTCGGCGGCACTTCCGGGTATACGATGCGGAAGGTCGTCGAGGTCGCCGTCGCGGCGCCCGTGCAGCGGTCGCTGACGCGGATCGCATAGCTGCTCGAGTCTTCGGCGCACACGTCGGCGACCCAAAGGTGCGTGCCGGTGCGCGGCGCGGCGGCGAGCAGGGTTTCGCACGCCTCGCCCTCGTGGAGCAGCTCCACGTCGATCGAATCGCAGCAGGCGGCCGAGCCGTCCCACTCGATTGTGACTTCCTCGTCGACCTCGAAGCGCTCGCCGCCGACAGGGGAGATCAGCGTCAGAATGCACTCCTCCTCGGGCAGCGGCGAGATCATGAACTCCTCATCGCTGGTGTCAGAGCGTTCCGTATCGAGGGCGGTGATACGCATCTGGTAGGCGGTCGAATCGTTGCCGCAGGCCTGGGCGACCCAGGTGTATTCGCCGTCGTTGGCGGTCGAATCGGCAACCGTCGCGCAGACCTCGCCGGCGCGCAGCAGCTCGATGCGCACACTTGTGCCGCACGGGCCCTGCATGCACCAGGAAATCGCGTAGTCCTCCCCGGCCGTCCAATGTTCGCCGCCGTTGGGGGAGGTGACACAGACCTTGCAACACGGCTGGGTGGAATCGTCGCTGCAGCCCGGCAACAACATGGCAGCGGCGACGATCGCCAGGAAAAGGCCGAACCCCGTCAGGCGTGACATGGCGAACCTCCTACGCTTCGGCACAAACGCCCCCCAGGCGGCAAACACACGCCCCGGTTCGCGGACTCAGCGGGGGGATTCCCGAAGAGCACACAAACAGAGCGCGTACCCGGGGGGTACCCGCAATCGTATGGCACTTGCTTGAGCATAAGCTGGCGCTTCCTCAGCGGTTCTGTCAAGCGCAACCCACCGCCTCGGCCCCGTCCCAGCAACGCTCCGACCCGTCGTATCTTCAACTGGTAACTATTTTACCGCATTTCGGGCCTCCGCCGACCGGCAATCTTGCCCGTGGGGGACGAAGCTGGTAATATGCCGCGTTCTTGTCGGTTACCGGTCCTTGACCCCGCGTGGAGACAGGAGGTGGCATGAAGATCCATGAGTTCCAGGCCAAGGAGCTCTTCCGCACCTACAACATCCCGGTCCCGCGCGGGAAGACGGCGGGTTCGAAGGAAGAAGCGCAGGCGGCGGCACGCGAGCTGGGGGGGGACCTTTTCGCGGTCAAGGCGCAGGTGCACGCCGGTGGACGCGGCAAGGGGGGCGGCGTGCGTCTGGCGCACAGCAGCGAGGAGGTCGGCGAGGCGGCGGCCGCAATCCTGAGCGCGCCGCTGGTGACACCCCAGACCACGCCGGGCGGGATCACCGTGCACACGCTGTTGATCGAGGAGGGTTGCCCCTTCGAACGCCAGTTCTACGTCGGCATCGTTCTCGACCGGGCCGCGGAACAGCCAGCCATGATGGTCTCGGCCGAGGGGGGTGTGGAGATCGAGGAGGTCGCGCGCGAGCGGCCGGAGGCGATCCGCAGGGCGCACTTCGACGCGGCGGTCGGTCTCTCGGCCGAGGCGGCGCGCGATCTCGCCCACGCGCTCGAGCTGAGCGGCAATCAAGCCGCCGAGGCGGCGGCGGTGATGCAGGCGCTGGCGCAGATCTTCGTCGAACGCGATTGCTCGCTGATCGAGATCAACCCGCTCGTCGTCACGCGCGCGGGGCGCGTGCTGGCGCTCGACGCCAAGTGCAACTTTGACGACAACGCCCTCTTCCGGCATGGCGAGCAGGCGGCGCTGCGCGATCGTTCCGAGGAAGATGCGCGGGAAGCGGAGGCGGCCGACTACGGATTCTCCTACGTCTCGCTCGAGGGCGACATCGGCTGCATGGTCAACGGCGCCGGACTGGCGATGGCGACCAACGACATCATCACGCTTGCCGGCGGCGCGCCGGCCAACTTCCTCGACGTCGGCGGCGCCGCCGATCCCGAGCGCGTGACGGCCGCCTTCAAGCTCCTGCTGGGTGATGAGCGCGTGAAAACGGTCCTGGTGAATATCTTCGGCGGCATCGTGCGCTGCGACGTGATCGCGCAGGGGATTCTGCAAGCGTTGGAGACACTCGACTTGAAGGTTCCCCTCGTCGTGCGCCTGGAGGGGACGAACGTCACCGAGGGCCGGCGCATGCTGCGTGAGAGCCAGGTCGCGATCATCGAAGCCGACGGCTTCCACGATGCCGCCGACAAAGCAGTGGCCGCCGCGAAGGGAGGTGCGGCATGAGCATTCTCGTAGGCGCCGAGACGCGCGTGCTGGTGCAGGGACTCGGACGCGTGGGGCAGTTCTACACCGACCTGATGGTCGAGTACGGGACCCAGATCGTCGCCGGCACCCGTCCCGGCAAAGGGGGCACCGACTACCACGGCATCCCGATCTACGACACCGCTCAGGCGGCGGCCGCCGACGTCGCCTTCAATACGAGTGTCGTTTTCGTCCCTGCCGCGGCGGCGGCCGAGGCGATTCTCGAGGGCGCCGAAGCGGGCGCGCGCCTGATCGTCGCGATCACCGAAGGCGTTCCGGCGCTCGACATGGTGCGCACCAAGGCGGCGCTGCGCGCGCGGTTTCCCGGGACGCGCATGATCGGGCCCAACTGCCCGGGGATCATCTCGCCTGGGGCGTGCAAGATCGGGATCATGCCCGGCTACATCCACCAGCCGGGACCGGTCGGGATCATCTCGCGCTCCGGCACGCTGACGTACGAGGGCGTGCACCAGTGCAGCGTGCTCGGGATCGGGCAGTCGACCTGCATCGGGATCGGCGGTGATCCGGTCGTCGGTATGAGCTTCACCGACCTCTTGCCGCTCTACCGCGACGATCCGCAGACGAAGGCGGTGCTTATGATTGGCGAGATCGGCGGCTCGGCCGAGGAGGAGGCGGCGGCCTATATCCGGCGGGAGTTCGACAAGCCGGTCGTCGCCTTCATTGCCGGGCGCAATGCGCCGCCCGGGAAGCGGATGGGGCATGCGGGGGCGATCATCGCCGGCGGCAAGGGGACCGCGGCGGAGAAGATTGCCGCCCTGCGTGACGCCGGCGTGGCGATTTCGAACAGCCCGGCCGAGTTGGGCTCGACCGTCGCCGGGGTGCTCGGCTAGTCTCCTTGGCACGTTCGCCGCGGGGGCGGCGGACGATTCCTGGACGGGGCGCCGGAGGCGATGCGGACCGGCGTCGGGAAAGAGAGGAGTAGAATGGCACGCACCGTGGTTTCGATGCCGGGCGACGGCATCGGCAAGGTTGTCCTTCCCGAGGCGCTGCGCGTTCTCGAGAAGGTCGGGTTCGAGGCGAACTACGTCGAGGGCGACATCGGCTGGGAGTTCTGGTGTCAGGAAGGCAATCCGCTGCCCGAGCGCACGATTGACCTCTTGCAGGAACACAAGGTCGGTCTCTTCGGGGCGATTACGTCGAAACCGAAGAGCGAGGCGGCCAATGAGCTCGCGCCCGAGCTGCAGGACAAGGGCCACGTCTACTACAGCCCGATCGTCGGCCTACGCCAGCGCTTCAATCTCGACGTCTGCATGCGGCCGTGCCGCTCCTTCATCGGCAATCCGCTCAACTTCGTGCGCAAAGGCCCGGAGGATACGATCGAGGAGCCCGAGGTCGATGTCGTCATTTTCCGGCAGAACACCGAGGGGCTTTACTCCGGCGTCGAGTGGACCGACCCGCCCGAAAACGTCCGCGCCGCGCTGGCGACGCACCCGCGCTTCAAGGCCTACGCCGATGTGCCGCCGGCCGATCTGGCGGTTTCGTGCCGCATGTTCACGCGCGGCGCCTGCGAGCGGATCGTGACCGCCGCTTTCGAGCACGCGCGCCAGTTCGGCTACAAGTCGGTCACCGTGTGCGAGAAGCCGAACGTGATCCGCGAGACTTCGGGCATGATGCTCGAGCTTGGCAAGCAAGTGCAGCGCAACTTCCCCGAGATCCAGCTCTGGAACACGAACATCGACGCGCAGATGATGTGGCTGACCAAGAACCCCGAAGACTACGGCGTGATCGTCGCCGGCAACATGTTCGGCGACATCGTCTCCGACGGCTTCGCCGGCCTGGTCGGCGGCCTTGGGTTTGCCTGCAGCGCCAACATCGGGCGCGAGGTGGCGGTCTTTGAACCGACTCATGGCTCGGCGCCCAAGTACGAGCAGCTCTCGCCTTCGATCGTCAACCCGATCGCGATGATCCTCTCCGCCTGCATGATGCTCGATCATCTCGGCGAGACAGAGAAGGCGGAGCGGGTGCGCAAAGCGATCGCCGCCGTGCTGGCGGAGAAGAAGGTGCGCACGTATGACATGCTGAAGCTCCCCGGCGGGGCGGATGTGATCTCCAAGGGGGCCGCGACGACGCAGCAGATGACCGACGCGATCCTCGCCCAGCTCTAGACGGGCACGAAGGGCGATCCGGTCGCAGGCTGCCCGCACACAGACAGGCAAGACACAGGCGCCGGTGGCCCGCGGGGTGGCCGGCGCCTCGATTCCCGGCGAGGTGGGTGCGCCTCGCCGGCAGGAGGAGCGCATGATCACGAAGCAGGAGATCGAAGAACTCTTCGCCGCTCAGCTTGCAAAGATCGAAGATGAATCGCTGCGCACGAAGGTGGTCGACGTCTGGATCGACGGGTGCCGGCGCGGTGGCTGGGAGAGCGTCGCCGCGCTGCGGCGGATGCCGTTCACGCTGCTGACCGAGACGCACGGCGTCGACTTCATCGCGCACACGATCGCCGTCACCGAGGGGGCGCTCGGCCTGGCGCAGGCGCAGGAGGCGGCCTATGACACGCTGCCGTATGCGATCGACCGTGACCGGCTGATCGCCGGCGGGCTCTTGCACGATGTCGGCAAACTGCTCGAAATCGAATCCGACGGGCAGGGCGGCTACCGCAAGAGCCGCGCCGGCAGATGTGCGCGCCACCCGATCTCGGGCGCGATCTTGGTCGCCGAGGCGGGGCTGCCGGACGAGATCGTCAACGCCGTCGCCTGCCATGCCAAGGAGGGCGATGGGCGGCCGAAGGTGATCGAGACGATCCTGATCCACCAGGCCGACTTCGCCACGTTCGACCCGCTGGTGATGCTCGAGAAGGGCACGCTGATCACTTGAGCGCCGTGACGGGCGGTGGTCCCGAGGTTCCCCGCCCGCGGCCCAACACGAGGAGCAGAGCGATGGGCAAGACGATGATCGAGAAGATCCTCGGCGCGCATGCCGACCGCGAGGTCGCGCCGGGGAGCATTGTCGACGTCGAGATCGACGTTCGCGTCGCGCGCGACTTCGGCGGCGCGAACGTGGTCAAGAACATCCAGGCCGCCGGCATGAACGTCGCCGACCCGGAGAAGACGTTCTTCACCTTTGACTGCAATCCGGGCGGCTCGGATCAGAAATACGCCACCAACCAGCAGCTTTGCCGCGTCTTCGCCCGCGAGCAAGGGATGCGCGTCTACGATATCGATGCCGGCATCGGCACGCACATCGCGATCGACGAGGGGTTGGCGGTGCCGGGCGCGACGCTCGTGTCGACCGATTCCCACGCCAACATCCTCGGCGCGATCGGCGCCTTTGGGCAGGGGATGGGCGACGTCGACATCGCCCATGCCTTTGTGCACGGCCGGGTCTGGTTCAAGGTGCCGCCGACGCTGAAGGTCGTCTTCCGCGGCACGCCTTCGCCGCGCGCGATGCCGAAGGACTTGACGCTCGCCGCCCTGCGTGTGCTCGGCGCCAATGGCCTGCTCGGCTTCGCGGCCGAGTTCTACGGTCCGG
>Ga0180430_10002531_pt1 | contig 16416 bp, 12 predicted proteins | sample SS_ome_9_FD_132999 | JGI IMG/M metagenome (GOLD analysis project Ga0180430, IMG submission 132999) | Hypersaline lake sediment archaeal communities from the Salton Sea, California, USA - SS_1_S_2 metaG | ecosystem: Environmental > Aquatic > Non-marine Saline and Alkaline > Hypersaline >... | reverse complement strand
CCCTTGTTGCCGTGGCGCCCGGCCATCTTATCGCCCACGGAGAGCTTGCGCTTGATGGCGATGTAGACCTTGACCATCTTTATGACGCCCGGGGGCAATTCGTCGCCCTTGGTGAGGCGGCTGATCTTCTGATCGTACATCATCCTCACCATGTCGTGCTGCTCTTCGATGTTCTCGAAGAGGTCGGCGAGTTCGGACTCGATCTCGTCCCCGCCCTCCACGGATATCTCGCTCCACTTGTGGAACGGGATCTTGTTCAGGGCATCCTCCGTGATGGCCTTGCCCTTGGAGAGCAGCGTCCTCTCGTCTGCGTCGTCCATGACCTTGGACGTGGAGGTGCGGCCGACGAGGAGCTGCCTGATGCGCTTGGCGGCCGTATCGGTTATGCCCTTGATCTCGGCCTCCATGTCCTTGTTGATCTTGGTCTTCTCCTCGTCCTGGATCTCCTTGGCGCGCTCGTCGAGCTCCACGCCCTCCCTCGAGAAGACCTGCGCGCCGATGACTACTCCGGAGACGCCCGGAGGAACGCGGAGGCTGGTGTCCTTCACATCGCCGGCCTTGTCGCCGAAGATAGCGCGGAGAAGCCTCTCCTCCGGGGAAAGCTGCGTCTCTCCCTTCGGCGTGACCTTGCCGACGAGGATGTCGCCCGACTTGAGCTCGGCGCCTATGCGCACTATGCCGGACTCGTCGAGGTCCATCAGGGCCTCGTCGCCCACGTTCGGGATGTCGCGGGTGATGTCCTCCTTGCCGAGCTTGGTGTCGCGGGCGGCGCACTCGAACTCCTCGATGTGGATCGAGGTGAAGGAGTCGTCCTTAACAACGCGCTCGCTTATGAGTATCGAGTCCTCGAAGTTGTAGCCTCCCCACGGCATGAAGGCGACGATCACGTTCTGGCCGAGGGCCAGCTCGCCCTCGTCCGTGGCGGGGCCGTCGGCGATGACGTCTCCCCTCTTGACCCTGTCGCCCTTGTTGACGATCGGCTTCTGTGTGATGCAGGTGCTCTGGTTGGAGCGGCGGTACTTCGTCATGTTGTATATGTCTACGTCGGAGGCGAACTTCTTGCGCTCGCCCTTGTCGGCGCGGACGACGACGCGATTGGCGTCGACCTCCGTGACCACGCCGTCGCGGAGCGCCACGCTGGTGACGCCGGAGTCGCGCGCGACGGTTGCCTCGACGCCTGTGCCCACCAGCGGCGCCTGCGTGCGCAGCAGCGGGACGGCCTGCCTCTGCATGTTCGAGCCCATGAGCGCCCTGTTGGCGTCGTCGTGCTCCAGAAACGGGATGAGCGCCGCGGCGACCGAGACCAGCTGCTGGGGCGAGACGTCCATCAGCTTCACCTCGTCGCGGTTGGCCATGAAGTACTCGCCGTGTCGCCTGCTCTGCACCTTATCGTTGACGAAGGCCTTCTTGCTGTCGATCTGGGCGTTGGCCTGAGCTATCGCCAGGTCGCCCTCCTCCAGAGCGGAACAGAAGCGCACGCTGTCGGTCACCTTGGAGTTCTTGACGTCCCTGTAGGGCGTCTCGATGAATCCGTAGTCGTTGACCTGGGCGTACACGGACAGCGAGGCGATCAGGCCGATGTTCGGGCCTTCAGGCGTCTCGATCGGGCATATCCTGCCGTAGTGCGTCGGGTGCACGTCGCGCACCTCGAAGCCCGCCCTCTCCCTCGTGAGGCCGCCCGGGCCGAGCGCCGAGAGCCTGCGTTTGTGGGTGACCTCGGAGAGCGGGTTGGTCTGGTCCATGAACTGACTGAGCTGACTCGATCCGAAGAACTCCTTTATGACCGCGCTCACGGGCTTTGGATTGATGAGGTCGTGCGGCATGAGCGTCTCGACGTCCTGCAGGCTCATGCGCTCGCGTATCGCCCTCTCCATCCTGATCAGGCCCACCCTGTACTGATTCTCCAGGAGCTCGCCCACGGAGCGGACGCGGCGGTTGCCGAGGTGGTCTATATCGTCGATCTCGCCCTCGCCGTCCTTTAGGCCTATCAGGTAGCGGACCGCGGCGAGGATGTCCTCCTTGCGGAGGGTGCCGACCTCGAGCGGGGTGTCGAAGCCGAACTTGTAGTTGAGCTTGAGCCTCCCGACCTTGGAGAGGTCGTAACGCTCGGGGTTGTAGAAGAGGTTGTCGAAGAGCGCGGTGGCCGCCTCCGCGGTGGAGGGATCGCCGGGCCTGAGCCTGGAGTAGATCTCGAGCTTGGCCTCCTCCGGCGTCGAGACCTTGTCGGCCCTGAGGGTATTGAGCAGATACGGCCCCACGTTGAGGTCGTCGATGTACAGGACGTTGAACTCCGGTATCTTGCGATCCTGAAGCTCCTCCAGCTTCTTGTCGGTGATCTCCTCGCCGGCGCTGAGCACCACCTCGCCGGTCTTGGAGTCCACCACGTCGCTGGCTACCGACTTGCCGATGAGGTCCTCGGCCTCGATCGGTATCATCAGATTCTTGATCTTAGACAGCTCCTCGAGCGCGCGCCTGGTGAAGCGCTTGCCCTTCTTCACCAGAACCGTGCCGCTCTTCGGGTGTTTGACGTCCTTGCTCGCGCGCTGATAGCGAAGCAGCTCGGGCACCGCGCCCTTCTCGTACTTGCCCTTGCCCTTGAAGCATACGGTCTCGTGCTTGTAGAAGATGCCGAGCAGCTCCTCCTCGGAATACCCGAGTGCGCGCAGGAGGATGGTGGCCGGCATCTTGCGGCGGCGGTCTATCCTCACGTGCACCAGATCCTTGGCGTCGAACTCGAAGTCCAGCCATGCGCCGCGGTAGGGTATGACGCGGGCCGAGAACAAGAGCTTCCCGGAGGAGTGGGTCTTGCCCTTGTCGTGCTCGAAGAAGACGCCGGGGCTGCGGTGCAGCTGCGAGACTATCACGCGCTCGGTGCCGTTGATGATGAAGGTGCCGAACTGGGTCATCACCGGCACCTCGCCGAAGTAGACCTCCTGCTCCTTCACGTCGCGTATCGTCTGCGCGCCCGTCGCCTCGTCAACATCCCACACGACCAGGCGAACGGTCACCCTCATCGGGGCCGAGTACGTCATGCCTCGGTTTCTGCACTCCTGCTCCTCGTAGCGCGGAGGATCGAGCACGTACTGCACGAACTCCAGGGACGCCGTCTGGTTGAAGCCCTTGATCGGGAAGACGCTCTTGAACACGCCCTGAAGTCCTATGTCCGCGCGCTGCTCCGGCGGGATGTCCGCCTGGAGAAACTGGCGGAAGGACTTCTGCTGTATTTCGATCAGCGGCGGGATCCCGATGACGTGGCGCAGCTTGGAAAAATCTTTTCGAATACGACGGACCGGAAGGATTGCCATATGCTCTCCTTGACTTCGAAGATATACGTGCAGTGTCAGAGCGCCCAGCCCCCGAACCGCAAGCGGTCCGGGCGCCGGGCATCCCAGCACTATCGTTTCGCTTAACCAGAGTTACTTAATCTCTACCTTCGCGCCTGCGGCCTCGAGCTTCTTCTTGATCTCGTCGGCCTCCTCCTTCGTGACGCCCTCCTTCACTGCCTTGGGGGCGCCCTCAACGAGGTCCTTGGCCTCCTTGAGACCCAGGCTCGTGATGGCGCGGACTTCCTTGATCACGTTGATCTTGTTGCCGCCAACCTCGGCGAGGACGACGTCGAACTCGGTCTTCTCCTCGGCCGCCTCGGCGCCGCCCGCTCCGGGCGCAGCCGCGACCGCAACCGGCGCCGCTGCCGAGACGCCGAACGTGTCTTCGAGCTCCTTCACGAGGTCCGCAACCTCCATGAGCGTCATGCCCTTCAGGGCCTCCACGATCTCTGTCTTGCCTACCGTTGCCATAACTTCCTCCTTCGTTGGCACCCCAATCGACGCCGTATACATGTATCACGGCCCGAGTGGGCGCCGGCCGTATCGCGGCCGACGATTAAGTGCGTTAAATTTAAGCCTGCTTGGTTTCCTTGATAGCGTTGAACGCATACACGAGCTTGCGCGGGATCGCCGCGAGAACGCCGGCCATGTTCGTCGCCGGGGCGTTCATGGACGACAGGGCGCGGGCAAGCAGCACCTCGCGCGACGGCATCTTGGCCAAGGCCTGCAGATCCGCCGGGGTGAGGTCCTTGCCGTCCAGAAAGCCGCCCTTGATCTCCAGCTTATCGTGTCCTTTGGCGAACTCGACGAGGGCCTTGGCCGGGTTGACCGGGTCGACCTCGCTGGTGGCCAGCGCGGTGGGGCCGGTGAAGTACTTGTCGAGAGCGTCCAGCCCCTCCTGCTTCAGCGCGCGCTTCATCAGGCGGTTCTTGATGACCTTGAACCAGGACTCGTCCTCGCGGAGCTTCGAACGCAGCTCGGTCATCTCCGAAACCTTGAGCCCCCGGTAGTCGGCGAAGATCATGACCTTCGCCTTGTTCAGCTTCTCGGATAGATTCTTGACCTCTGTGGTCTTGTCTTCTCTGTTCACGTCGTCCTCCTTAGAGCTTCGCAACATCCACACGGATGCCGGGGGTCATGGTCGCCGAAATGGCAAGCGCCTTGAGATAGGTGCCCTTGGCCGCCGCAGGCTTCGCCTTGTTGATCGCATCTATGAGCGCCAGCGTGTTCTCCTTGAGCTTCTGCTTGCCGAAGGATCGTTTCCCGACCGGCGCATGGATGATGGCCGCCTTCTCGATCCTGAACTGCACCTTGCCCGCCTTCTGTTCGGAGACCGCCTTCGAAACGTCCATCGTGACGGTGCCGAGCTTCGGGTTCGGCATCAGCCCCCTCGGGCCCAGGACCTTGCCGAGCCTCCCCACGACGCTCATCATGTCCGGGGTCGCGACCACCTTGTCGAAGTCCATCCACCCGCCCTGTATCTTCTCGGCGAGCTCCTCAGCGCCGACGATATCCGCGCCGGCGTCCTCCGCTTCCTTGGCCTTGTCGCCCTTGGCGAAGACCAGGACCCTGACCTTCTTGCCGATGCCGTGCGGAAGCACCACAGCTCCACGCACCATCTGATCGGTCTGCTTGGCGTCGATCCCGAGCCTCAGGGCTATGTCCACAGTCTCATCGAACTTCGCCTTCCCGAAGCCCTCCAGGATATCAAAGGCCTCGTCCAGGTTCACCCTCTTCTCCGGATCGACCTTGCCGCTGTCGGTCTTGTACCTCTTTCCCGCCTTAGACATCTGTCACCTCCCGTTGTGCAATCGCCGGGCGCCAACGCACCAGGCTCCAACAGTTATCAAGAGGGTCAGCCCTCGACCTCTATGCCCATGTTGCGGGCCGTGCCCTCGACTATCCTCATCGCCGCCTCAATGTCGGTGCAATTGAGGTCCGGCATCTTTATCTTGGCTATCTCCTCGACCTGGGCCTTGCTGACCTTGCCAACCTTTATCTTGTTGGGGACGCCGGAGCCCTTCTCTATCTTCGCGGCCTTCTTTAGCAACACCGCCGCTGGCGGCGTCTTCAGGATGAAGGAGAAGGATCGGTCCTGATAGACGGTTATTATGACGGGGATGATCATTCCCGCCTGCTTCTGCGTCTTGGCGTTGAACTGCTTGCAGAAGTCCATGATGTTGACCCCGTGCTGTCCGAGGGCCGGACCCACCGGCGGAGCTGGGTTCGCCTGGCCCGCCGGGCACTGGAGCTTGATCTGCGCCATCACTTTCTTTGCCATGACTGACTCTCCTAGTTGACCTTCTCAACCTGCGTGAAATCCAACTCTATCGGCGTCGAACGCCCGAATATGCTCACCATGACCCTGAGCTTGCCCTTGCCCTCGTGGACCTCGTCCACGATGCCGGTGAAGGTGGAGAATGGGCCGCTGACCACCCTCACGTTCTCGCCCTTCTCGAACTCCACCTTCGGCTTGGGCTTGAGCGTCCCCTCCTCGATCTGGCTCGTGATCCTGGCCACCTCCTCGTCCGGGACGGTGGGAGGGTTCATCGAACCACCCACGAAGCCGGTCACCTTGGGCGTGCCCTTCACGATGTGCCAGGTGGTCTCGTTGAGATCCATCCTGACCAGTATGTAGCCCGGGAAGAACTGGCGCTTCGTCGTCCTCTTCACGCCCTTCTTCACCTCTACCACGTTCTCCTGCGGGACCAGCACCTCCTCGAAGAGGTGCTCCACGTTATGCTGCTTTATGCGCTCCTCGAGGGCCTTCTTGGCCTTCTGCTCATAGCCCGAATAGGTATGTACCACGTACCAGTGCTTACCCATTTTTTCCCCACCTTCTCTGTCGCCGGCCTATTGGTAGAAGACCTTGACCACGCTGCCCCAGATCATATCGAAACCAAAGAGGATCACTGCGCATATCCCGACCAGTACGGAGACGACGCCGGTCGAGAGCACGGTCTCCTTCTTGTTCGGCCAGGTGACCTTGCCGAGCTCCGTTATGACCTCGTTGGTGAACGAGTTCACCTTGGCGTTCCTCAAGAGCACGAGGAATGTGACCAGGCCCACAGCGCCGGCGAGCATGTCGACCGGCGATACCACCCAGTCGGCCGGGATCGGCAGCCTCGCGAGCACCCAGACCGTCTGAAGGATCTCGCGGAACAGGAGCCCGCTGATCGCGCCACAGGCCAGATAGATCAGGCTCACGGCCTTTTTGTTTCTCTGCATCCTCTACCTCTCTATCGCCCTTCGTGTGCTTCCTGCAGGGGAGACAGGAATCGAACCCGCAACCCCCGGTTTTGGAGACCGGTGCTCTGCCAATTGAGCTACTCCCCTAACAACCCTCACGGCGAGAGACTATTTGGTCTCCCTGTGCGCCGTGTGCTTCCTGCAGAACCTGCAGTACTTCTTGAACTCCAGGCGATCCGGAGTCTTCTGCTTGTTCTTGGTCGTCGAATAGTTGCGCCTCTTGCACTCCTGGCACGCCAGATGAACTATAACCCTCATGGCCTACACCGCCTCCCTTGCACCATCTAATGATGCTACTCGATTATCTCCGTGACGACGCCGGCGCCCACCGTGCGGCCGCCCTCGCGGACCGCAAAGCGAAGCTCCTTCTCCATCGCGATCGGCTGAATCAACTCGATGTCCGCCGTCACGTTGTCGCCCGGCATCACCATCTCCACGTTCTCGGGAAGGTTCATAACGCCCGTCACGTCCGTCGTCCGGAAGTAAAACTGAGGACGATACCCCTTGAAGAACGGCGTGTGGCGTCCGCCCTCCTCCTTCGTCAATACGTAGATCTCAGCCTTGAACTTCTTGTGGGGCGTGATCGATCCAGGTATCGCGATCACCTGCCCGCGCTCCACATCGTCGCGCTTCGTGCCGCGAAGAAGCAGACCGACGTTGTCCCCAGCGCGACCCTCGTCCAGGATCTTGCGGAACATCTCCACGCCGGTCACCACCGTCTTCGTCGTCTCGCGGATGCCCACGATCTCGATCTCCTGGCCCGTCTTGATGATCCCGCGCTCCACGCGGCCCGTCACAACCGTCCCGCGGCCGGAGATGCTGAACACGTCCTCCACCGGCATCAAAAAAGGCTTGTCGATCGGACGCTCCGGCTCCGGTATGTAGTCGTCGATCGCGTCCAGAAGCTTCTGGATCGATTCAAAGCCAGTCTCGCCCGCGTCGCCCTCCATAGCCTTCAACGCGGAGCCGCGGACGATCGGGATCTCGTCCCCGGGAAACTCGTAGCGCGAAAGAAGCTCCCGGACCTCAAGCTCCACCAAATCCAGAAGCTCAGGATCGTCCACCTGATCCACCTTGTTCATGTACACCACGATGCGCGGAACGCCCACCTGGCGCGCCAAAAGGATGTGCTCGCGCGTCTGGGGCATAGGGCCGTCCGCCGCAGAAACCACCAGGATCGCGCCGTCCATCTGCGCCGCGCCGGTGATCATGTTCTTCACGTAGTCGGCGTGACCGGGACAGTCCACGTGAGCGTAGTGGCGCTTGTCCGTCTGATACTCCACGTGTGCCGTGGCGATCGTGATCCCGCGCTCCTTCTCCTCGGGCGCCTTGTCGATCTGATCGAAGTCCATGACCGCGGCCAGACCCTTCCCGGACAGATACTTCGTCATAGCGCTCGTCAAGGTCGTCTTGCCGTGATCGACGTGACCGATCGTACCTACGTTTACGTGCGGCTTTGTCCTCTCGAATTTCTCCTTCGCCATTGTGTCCTCCCCTAAGTCCTACGGGCTTACCTGCCCTGTGATTTCGCGATGATCTCCTCAGCCAAACTCTTAGGCACCGGCTCATAGTGCGCAAACTGCATGCTGTAGGTCGCCCTGCCCTGGGTCACGCTGCGGAGGTCGGTGGCGTAACCGAACATCTTCGACAGCGGCACCTGGGCACCTATTATCTGCGAGCCGGCGTGGACGTCGCTCTTCACTATCCTGCCCCGCCTGGATGTCAGATCGCCGGTGACGCTGCCCACGTACTCCTCGGGGACCACAACCTCCACGTCCATCATCGGCTCCAGGATGATCGGGTCCGCCTTGCGGGCCGCGTCCTTGAGCGCCATCGAGGCGCATATCTTGAACGCCATGTCCGACGAGTCCACCTCGTGATAAGACCCGTCGAAGAGCGAGACCTTCAGATCCACCATCGGGTAACCCGCTATCGCCCCGCCGTCCATCGCCTCCTTGACGCCCTTCTGGACCGCCGGGATGTACTCGCGCGGGACGTTGCCGCCCTTGACCGCGTCGACGAACTCGAAGCCCTTTCCGCGCTCCTGCGGCTCCACCTTGATCCATACGTGGGCGTACTGTCCGCGACCGCCGGTCTGCTTCACGTACTTGTTCTCTATCTCGATCGCCCTGGAGATCGTCTCGCGGTAGGCGACCTGAGGCCTGCCAACGTTGGCAGCCACATTGAACTCCCGAAGCAGCCTGTCGACGATGATCTCCAGATGAAGCTCGCCCATCCCAGAGATGACCGTCTGCGCCGTCTCGTCGTCCACGTGAACGCGGAAGGAGGGGTCCTCGTTGGCCAGCTTCTGCAGCGACAGCGAGAGTTTCTCCTCGTCCGCCCTGGTCTTGGGCTCGATCGCGATCGAGATGACCGGGTCGGGAAACTCCATCTTCTCCAGGACGATCGGATGCTTCTGATCGCAGAGCGTGTCGCCGGTCCTGGTGTAGTTGAGCCCCACGGCCGCCAGTATCTCGCCGGCCTCGACCTTCTTGACTTCCTCGCGCTTGTTGGAGTGCATCCGAAGCAGCCTACCTATGCGCTCCTTCTTGCCGCGGATCGAGTTGTAGACGGTCATCCCGCTCTCCACGCTGCCCGAGTAAACCCTCAGGTAGGTGAGCTGGCCGACATACGGGTCGGAGGTTATTTTGAAGGCCAGCGCCGCAAAGGGCTCCGAGGCTTCCGGCCTCCTGGGCTCCACCTTGTCCTCCTTGTCGGGATTTACGCCCTCGATCGGAGGCACGTCCAGGGGCGACGGCAAAAAGTCGACGATCGCGTCGAGCAGCTGCTGCACGCCCTTGTTCTTGAAGGCCGAGCCGCAGTAGACCGGCACCACCTTCATGGAGATCGTCGCCTTGCGGGCGGCCAGCCTGATCTCCTCCTCGCTGAGCGCGTGGCTCTCGAGGTACTTGTGGAGTATGTCGTCGTCGCTCTCGACCACCGCCTCCACGAGCTTCTCGTGGTACTCGTCGACGAGCGGGACCATGTCCTCAGGGACCGGCTGCTCCTCGAACTTGGCGCCCTTCGTCTCGTTGTCGAAGACGTAGGCCCTCTTCCTTATGAGGTCGATGACGCCGTAATGCTTGTCCTCGGCACCGAGAGGGATCTGGAACGGGACCGCGTTGGCCTTGAGCCTGTCGTGCATCATCTTGACGCAGCGGAAGAAGTCCGCGCCGGTGCGGTCCATCTTGTTGACGAAGGCCAGCTTGGGAACGCCGTAGCGGTTGGCCTGCCGCCAGACCGTCTCAGACTGCGGCTCGACGCCCGCGACCGCGTCGAAGACGCCCACGGCGCCGTCGAGCACCCTGAGGCAGCGCTCCACCTCGACGGTGAAGTCGACGTGGCCGGGGGTATCGATGATGTTGATACGCTTGCCCTCCCAGAAACACGTCGTGGCCGCCGAGGTGATGGTGATTCCGCGCTCCTGTTCCTGCTCCATCCAGTCCATCACCGCGGTCCCCTCGTGGACCTCGCCTATCTTATAGGTGATGCCGGTATAGAAAAGGATGCGCTCGGAAACCGTGGTCTTGCCCGCGTCGATATGGGCTATGATCCCGATATTCCGAACGTCTTTCAGGTCTTTTACAGCCTTCTTGGACATCCTCTACCTCTGCACTCCTCGCTTAAGACCCCAACTTGGGGTCGGATTCTGCGCACCATGATATCAAAGAGCCAGTGCACCCCTTACCAGCGATAATGGGCGAAGGCCTTGTTCGCCTCCGCCATCTTATGCGTATCCTCGCGCTTCTTCACCGCGGTTCCGCGATTCTCGAGCGCCTCCAAGAGCTCCGTCGCCAACCTGTCCCGCATAGTGCCCTCCTTGCGGGCGCGGGCGGCCGTGAGCAGCCAGCGCAGCCCCAGCGAGATGCGCCTGTCGGAGCGGACCTCCACCGGGACCTGATAGGTGGCGCCGCCAACGCGGCGGGAGCGCACCTCTATCACGGGCTTTATGTTCTCCATGGCCTGCTTGAAGAGCTTGACCGGATCGTCGTTCTTCTTCTCCTGGAGCACGTCGAAGGTCCCGTAGACTATCGCCTCGGCCGTCGACTTCTTTCCGCCCCACATGAGGGTATTGATGAACTTGGCGACCAGCTTGTCGCCGTACTTCGGATCCGGAATCACCTTCCTCTTAAGGCTTGCCCTCTTTTTGCGTGGCATCTTGTACCTCTTCCGTAACTCAGGGTTTTATTTCGGCCTCTTCGTACCGTACTTCGAGCGGCTCTGGCGGCGGTTCTCGACGCCGGTGGAATCCAGTGTGCCCCTAATAATATGATAGCGGACGCCTGGAAGATCCTTCACGCGTCCGCCCCTTATCATGACCACCGAGTGCTCCTGCAGGTTGTGCCCCTCGCCCGGGATGTAGGAGGTCACCTCGAAGCCGTTGGTGAGCCTCACCCTGGCGACCTTGCGCAGAGCCGAGTTCGGCTTCTTGGGCGTGGTGGTATAGACGCGGATGCACACGCCCCGCCTCTGAGGGCACCTCTGCAGCGCAGGCGAGGCGGTACGCGCCTTTATCTGCCTGCGTCCCATCCTAACGAGCTGATTTATCGTCGGCATAAAACCCCACTTGCGTCATTTTCAGGCAACGCTGGCCTATCAAAAGTGATTCAATTACAGGGTATTGGATACTCCTCCGGGCATTTGCCCCGAAGAGTGCGGCAACCTAGCAAAACCCCTATTTCAAGTCAAGATATTTGCTGGAACGGAGCACAAGGCTCCCTAGTTAATGCTCTACTTTAACTATTAGCCAGCAACCTCTTGCGTTTGAATAAGTTCGCTCTCAGGCAACGTCTCTGGCTCCTCCTCAGGGAGCTCAGCGACCTGGATCGAGTAGTCCTTGTACTTGCGCAGCCCCGTACCGGCAGGGATGAGCCTGCCCATGATGACGTTCTCCTTCAGGCCACGGAGGTAGTCCACCTTGCCGGAGACGGAGGCCTCCGTGAGTACCTTCGTGGTCTCCTGGAAGGAGGCGGCCGATATGAAGCTCTCCGTGGAGAGGCTGGCCCGGGTGATGCCCAGCAGCATCGGCTCCGCAACTGCGGGCTTCCCGCCCTTGTCGCGCACCTTCTCGTTGACCCCCTCGAAGATCGACTTCTCCACCTGCTCCTCCTCGAGCCAGGTGGTGTCGCCGGGATCCACGATGCGAACGCGCTTGAGCATCTGGCGGACTATCACCTCGATGTGCTTGTCGTTGATGCGGACGCCCTGGAGCCTGTAGACCTCCTGGATCTCGTCGACCAAAAACTTCGCAAGCTCCTTCTCCCCGAGCACCGCGAGGATGTCGTGCGGGTTGGAGGAGCCGTCCATTAGCGGCTCTCCGGCGTGGACGAAGTCGCCCTCGTGCACCGATATGTGGCGGCCCTTGGGTATTGCGTACTCCTTGGGTTCGCCGATCTCCGGCGTGATCACGACCGTACGCTTGCCCTTCGCGTCCGGGCCGAAGCTCACCGTGCCGTCGATCTCGGAGATCACCGCGTGATCCTTTGGCTTTCTCGCCTCGAAGAGCTCGGCCACGCGCGGGAGGCCGCCGGTGATGTCCTTGGTCTTCGTGGTCTCGCGCGGTATCTTCGCCAGCACGTCGCCCGCCGTAACCTCGTCGCCCTCGGAAACGACGATGTTGGCGCCGACCGGCATCAGGTAGCGGGCCTCGCCGCGTCCGGAAGGCAGCATCACGGTGTTGCCCGAGTCGTCCTTGATAGAGACGCGCGGCCTGGCCTTGGTGTCCTTCGAGGAGATGACGACCTTTCTCGAGAGTCCGGTCACCTCGTCGACCTGCTCGGTCATCGTCAGTCCCTCTATGATGTCGCCGAATTTGACGCGGCCGGTGACCTCGGTGAGGATCGGGACCGTGTAGGGATCCCACTCAGCCAAGAGGCCCCCAGACTTGACCTTTTCGCCCTCCTTGTGGACTAGGATCGCGCCGTAGTTGAGTTTGTAGCGTTCGCGCTCGCGGCCGGCCTCGTCGGATATGATGATGACGCCGTTGCGGTTCATGACCGTGAGCTTGCCCTCCTTGTTGACGACGATCTGCACGTTCTCGTACTTGACCACGCCGTCGTGGCGCGTCTCCAGCGTCGAGGCCTCGACGCGCCTGGAGGCGGTGCCGCCGATGTGGAAGGTACGCATGGTCAACTGCGTGCCCGGCTCGCCGATCGACTGCGCGGCGATCACGCCCACAGCCTCGCCCATGTTCACCAGGTGGCCTCTGGCCAAATCCCTGCCGTAGCACTTCGCACAGACGCCGTTCTTGCTCTTGCAGGTGAGCACCGATCGCACGAGCACCTTCTCCAGGCCGGAGTCTTCGATGCGCTGCACCAGCGCCTCGTCAATCATCCTGCCGGATTCGACTATTATCTCGTCGGTGTAGGGGTCGCGTATGTCCTCTAGGGCCACGCGGCCGAGGATCCTGTCGGAGAGCGGCTCGATGACCTCTCCGCCCTCGACCAGCGCGCTGGCGACCAGGCCGTCGAGCGTACCGCAGTCGTCCTCGATTATCGTGGTGTCCTGCGCCACGTCGACAAGGCGCCTGGTCAGGTAGCCGGAGTTCGCGGTCTTCAGAGCGGTGTCGGCCAGACCCTTTCTGGCGCCGTGCGTGGAGATGAAGTACTGCAGGACGTTGAGGCCCTCACGGAAGTTGGCCGTGATGGGCGTCTCGATGATCTCGCCGGAGGGCTTGGCCATGAGGCCTCGCATGCCGGCCAGCTGCCTCATCTGCTGGGCCGAGCCCCTGGCGCCGGAATCCGCCATGATGAAGATGGAGTTGAAGCTCATCTGATCGCGCTTCTTGCCGTCCGCGCCGACCGCCGTCTCGCTGGACATACCCTTCATCATCTCGGAGGCTACGCTCTCCGTGGTGGCCGCCCAGATGTCTACGACCTTGTTGTACTTCTCGCCGGAGGTTATGAGGCCCTCGGTGTACTGGTCCTCGACCTCCCTGACCTCCGCGAAGGCCTCGCCCAGGAGCTTCTCCTTGGCCTCGGGGATGATCATGTCGTCGAGGCATATGGAGATGCCGGCCTTGGTGGCGTGGTGGAAGCCCAGCGTGCGCAGGTGGTCGGCCAGAAGCACGGTCTCCTTGTCCTTGCAGAGTCGATAGCAGATGTCGATGAGCTCCGCGATCGCCTTCTTGTCCATCACCTTGTTGACCGTGGAGAAGGGGATCTGGTTTGGGATCACGTCATAGAGCAGGACCCTGCCGGTGCTCGTGTCGACGAGCTTTCCGTCCATGCGGACCTTGATGCGCGCCTGCAGGTCTATCTGCCCGGCGTCATAGGCCACCCTCACCTCGTCCGGCGAACTGAATATGCTCCCCTCGCCCTCGGCGAAACTGCGCTCGCGGGTCATGTAGTAGATGCCCAGCACCATGTCCTGCGTCGGAACGATGATCGGCTTTCCATGCGCCGGCGACAGGATGTTGTTGGTCGAGAGAAGCAGCACCCTCGACTCCATCTGCGCCTCCACCGACAGCGGCACGTGGACCGCCATCTGGTCTCCGTCGAAGTCGGCGTTGAAGGCGGCGCAGACGAGCGGATGCAGCTGAATGGCCTTGCCCTCGGTGAGCACCGGCTCGAAGGCCTGTATGCCCAGCCTGTGGAGCGTGGGTGCGCGGTTGAGCAACACCGGGTGTTCCTTGATGACGCTGGCGAGCGCGTCCCAGACCTCCGGGGTCTCGCGCTCGACGAGCCTCTTGGCGCTCTTTATGGTGGCCGCCAGCCCCCTCTCCTCCAGCTTGTTGTAGATGAAGGGCTTGAAGAGCTCCAATGCCATGGACTTGGGCAGGCCGCACTCGTGGAGCCTGAGCTCCGGGCCCACCACGATGACGGAGCGGCCCGAGTAGTCGACGCGCTTTCCTAGCAGGTTCTGGCGGAAGCGGCCCTGCTTGCCCTTGAGCATGTCCGACAGCGAACGCAGCGGCCTGCGGTTGGGGCCGACGAAGGGCCTGGAACGGCGGCCGTTGTCGAACAGGGCGTCGACCGCCTCCTGCAGCATGCGCTTCTCGTTGCGGATGATGATGTCAGGCGCGTTGAGCTCCATGAGCCTCTTGAGCCTGTTGTTGCGGTTGATGACCCTGCGGTAGAGATCGTTGAGGTCGGAGGTAGCGAAGCGCCCGCCGTCCAGCGGCACCAGCGGCCTCAGGTCCGGCGGAAGCACGGGGATGACCTCTATCATCATCCACTCCGGGCGGTTGCCGGCCTCGCGCAGCTGCTCCACCACCTTGAGCCTCTTCGTGATCTTGGCCGAGGTGGCCATGGACTTCGTCTTCTTGAGGTCCTTGCGCAGCTTCTTTGAGAGCTCGTCCAGGTCGATCTTGGCGAGGATGTCGCGCACGACCTGGCCGCCCATCCCGACCTGGAACGCCGGCCCGAAGTCCTCCAGCGCCTTCTGGTAGGCCTCCTCATTGAGGATCTGCCCCTCCTCGAGATCGGTGTTGCCCGGATCGAGGACCATGTAGGCCTCGCAGTAGAGCACCTTCTCGATCTCCTTGAGGGAGACGTTGAGTATGGTGCCTATGCGCGAGGGCAGGCTCTTGATGAACCAGATGTGCGCCACCGGAGTTGCGAGCTTGATGTGGCCCATCCTCTCGCGGCGCACCTTGCTCTGTATCACCTCGACGCCGCACTTCTCGCAGACGATGCCACGGTGCTTCATGCGCTTGTACTTGCCGCAGTTACACTCGTAGTCCTTGACCGGGCCGAATATCTTGGCGCAGAAGAGGCCGTCGCGCTCCGGTTTGAATGTACGGTAGTTTATCGTCTCCGGCTTCTTGACCTCGCCGTGCGACCACTGAAGGATCTTCTCCGTCGACGCGAGCTTGATGCGGATGCCCTCGAAGCACAGCGGATCCTTCGGCTTCTCAAAGAAGTGATAGATATCCATATTTCTCCCTCTATGGGTACGAGATCGTTTTTATCTGTCCTGCCCGCTCTCGAGCAGCTCCACGTCCAGCGACAGCGCCTGCAGCTCCTTTATGAGCACGTTGAAGGATTCCGGCAGGCCCGGCTCCAGCACCTTCTCGCCCTTGACTATCGCCTCGTACATTCGGGTGCGGCCGGCGACGTCGTCGGACTTGACCGTCAAAAACTCCTGCAGGGCGTAGGCGGCGCCGTAGGCCTCGAGCGCCCAGACCTCCATCTCTCCGAGCCTCTGGCCTCCGAATTGCGCCTTGCCGCCGAGCGGCTGCTGCGTGACCAGCGAGTAAGGCCCGATCGAGCGGGCGTGGATCTTCTCGTCGACGAGATGGTGCAGCTTCATCATATACATGACGCCCACGGTCACGTCGTGGTCGAACGACTCCCCCGTGCGGCCGTCGAAGAGCACGGTCTGCCCGCTCTGCGGCAAGCTCGCGTGGTCCAGCGCATCCTTCACCTCGGACTCTGTGGCCCCGTCGAAGACCGGCGTGGCAAAGGGGACGCCCTTCTTGAGTTTGGCCGCCATCTCCCTGACCTGGCGCTCCGACGCGCCGTCGATGAACTCCTTCATGGCCGGGGAATCGTAGGCCTTCTTCATGACCTTGGCCAGCTCGTCCTTGGAGAAGTTCTTCTGCAGATATTCGTCGATCTGCTCGCCGAGCGAGTGCGCCGCCCAGCCCAGGTGCGTCTCCAGGATCTGCCCAACGTTCATTCGGGAAGGAACTCCCAGCGGGTTGAGCACTATGTCCACGGGCCTGCCGTCGGCCATGTAGGGCATGTCCTCCTCGGGGAGGATGCGCGAAATGACGCCCTTGTTGCCGTGGCGCCCGGCCATCTTATCGCCCACGGAGAGCTTGCGCTTGATGGCGATGTAGACCTTGACCATCTTTATGACGCCCGGGGGCAATTCGTCGCCCTTGGTGAGGCGGCTG
>Ga0180430_10002529_pt1 | contig 16420 bp, 8 predicted proteins | sample SS_ome_9_FD_132999 | JGI IMG/M metagenome (GOLD analysis project Ga0180430, IMG submission 132999) | Hypersaline lake sediment archaeal communities from the Salton Sea, California, USA - SS_1_S_2 metaG | ecosystem: Environmental > Aquatic > Non-marine Saline and Alkaline > Hypersaline > Sediment... | reverse complement strand
AGGCGGATTCGGCGCGCTTGCGAACGATCTTGACGCCGACGGTAGAGTCGGCCTGAAGGATTTTGCGATCATGCGAAGCCGATTCGGCGAGACTGTACTGGCTCCGACGCTCCCGGTTTCGGCTCCGCTTGCCGCCCCTGCTCCCGGACCCGGGCTGGTCACTTCAGTGAACCAGTCGCCGTTAAGCAACCCGGCGACCAATCCGGAAGGCGAATTCGCGGCAGTGTCGGTAAGTGAACTCTCCCTCCCGCAGGAAGCCGATCAACCCGCATCGGCGCCGGCGTTTGAGCGTGAACTGACAGGCGTACTGTCGAGCGAAGACTCTTCAACCGACCTGCAGGACGACCTGCTGGTTGACGTGCTGGCGGAGGCGCCCCAGCTTACTGTCCTTTAGAAACCTCATCATCCCGAGACGCCACGAGTTCGAACGGAATCGCCGGCAGCGCGCCGAGCGACACGACTCGCGTGTAGCTCTTGCGTATCGGCTTGCCCCGCTTGTCTTTGGACTTGGAGGTGTAAGTGGCCGTCAGCTTCACCGAGCCGACTGCAATCAGATTGCCCCTCTCCCCCGGCTTGGCCAGCTTGGCGTCCACATCGAACTCGACTCTCAGACCGCGCTGATCGGGCAGGACCTTCTTGATCTTGACTCCCTTGGGCGGATCGTGCAGGACCAGTTTAAGCTCCCTGTCGAGCAGGCCGTGCGGGCAGGCGATCCTCACGTGCGCCGGCTTGCCGGGCATTAGTTTCACCGGCTCGTCGGCCAGTACTGCAAAGTTGATCTTGTTCCGCCTGGTACCGGTAATCGTCACGACCCAGTCCTGCGCCGGCACGAGGTGGCGGTAAAGGAACGCCTGCATCATATCCTCGGCGGGTTTCGCCTGGCGGGATATCTCCCTGCCGCCGATCGCCGCAGTTCCGATCAGCCGCATGTTGAGCAGTTCGGTCCGCGGGATCCTGGAGACAGTGAGCGTAAGTCGGATCTTGTCCTGGCCGGCGGGTATGTCGCCGCCGCCGAGGGCGAAGCTCTGCGGAACGCCTTTGAGGCTCAGCGCGATCGGACCGGCGTAGTCGTCTTTTCGCAGCGCGTAGACGGTTATCGGGACAGTCATTCCGCTCTCTGCGTTTATACCGGAGGGAACGACGCGCAGATCGAAGTCCGGTCGGCGTTGACTGATTCGCAGGCGATACGCGTAGGCCTTGCCGCCTTTGTGTTGGGTGTCGCCGAGATGCATCTTGTAGTTGCCGTCGGTCGGCAGCTTGAAGCTGATCCGCGAGTCGGCGTGATGCGTGACCAGACCGGCGCCCTTATCCACGTAATCGTCGTTGGCCGCGAGCATCCTGCCGGAAGGGCCGATCAGTTTCAGCAGCGAATCGAGCGGGGACTCGAGTCGCCTGGCCATTACTTCGGCTACAATCTCGTCGCCCTTTCGGCCGGTGAAGCTGAAGACGTCCCAGTCGCCCGGCCGATCGATGCGGCCGTTGATTACAAGCGGAAGCGCGACCGCCTGCGGCGAAGATTTTCCGTTCGGCTCGGCTTCCGGTCTTTCGCTGAGCGTGTCGATGGCGAACGGCATGGAGTTTGACGAGCAATTGTCGGCGACCAGCCTGACCGGGACGGTTCCCGATCCGCTCTTGGAGGCGTCGACGATCATGTATTTCCTGGGCAGATTCCACCCGGTGACTTTCACGTTGGTCTTGGCTCCGGCCTTTCCGCCGAGCGGGAACACGCCGGTGACGAACGGCAGTTCGCCGATCGCGATTCGGTATACGAAGTCCTCCCTTCCGCGGTAGATCGAATCCTTGATCTCGAGGGTGTATTTGCCGTCTGCGGGAACTTCGTAGTTTAGGATCGGATCGGGATTGAAGCGGAAGTCGTCGATGTAGGCGACCTCCTTGCCGTTTTCGTCCGAGAGCTTCAGCGAGGCCTGGAACCAGCCGGGGACGGCGTCAGCCAGATACGGGATCAACTCGCGTGCACGGACCGCCGCGATCAGGCGCATTCCTTTGCGTGCGGTGAAGGAGAACCGGTCGATGTCGCCCGGCATTATCTGGCCGTTGATTACCATCGGAAGCGGCTTGTCGGCCCCTACGCCTGCGTCGGGGGTCTTGTTGTTCGGCTCGGTCTCGACGTATTCGGGATACCGCCCCACGTAAAGGACCAGCGGATTGGTCACGCCGGACGAGGTTTGAAGGCGTATCTCGCGCCGCCCGGGTTCGGCGTCGGCGGCGATAGAGATGTTCAGTGAAACGGTCTCGCCTATCTGAGCGTTGGGCTGGCGCCTGGGGTCCGAAAGCCGCTCCCTGAGCGACAGGAACTCCACAGGCGTCATTCTCGCCGCGCCCTGCCGCTTGGCGTAGTTCTTGAAGCCCACGATCACGAGCGATTCGTAGGTGTTCCCGCCGGTGCGCAGGTGCTGGGGTATGCGTTTGTACTGCGATTCGAGCTGGCGGACCTTCCTGTCAAGCGCGCTGATCTGATCGCTGCTGAGAGGACCGGCGTGGCTGACGATCCTGACCTTCACGCCGCCGCCTGAAACTGTCGCGCCGGTGACTCCGCCGAGATGCTGACCGCCGACCGAGGCCTCAACGACCGAGCCCCGGCGTCCGCCGGCCGGATAGACATATCCGATGTGCGGGCCGTCCTGGGCTCGGGCGATCGACAAGGCCGACCCGGAAACGATGAGGAATATCGCTACGCGCCATCGGCGTAAATTCATTGTCGAATGCTCCATTGCCGTCTGTGCTGTCAGTCGCCGACGATCTCGAACGGTATCGCCGGAAGCACTCCCATGCCCCAGCGGCGCGGCGGGCGTTTCTTACCGTCCCTGCTCCTGGGGGTCTGCATGATGAACGCATTTACAATCAGGTTGCCCCTGGCGCCCGGCTTGGCTTTGGCGGGATCCGCCTTGAGCTCGAAACTCGCTGCTCCCTGGACTCCGCGGGTGATCTGGCCGATCGACAGGCCCGCAGGCGGATTGCTCAGTTCAAACTGCACCTTGGAGGCCGTCTGGCCCCTGTTGCCGCTAAATCTCACCGTCGCGGTCTTGCCTGGGGTGATGACTACCGGACCGGGGGTGACGATTCTCCACGGCGGACTCCAGCGACCTCTTTTGGTCGGAATGACCATCCAGTTCTCGGCGGTCACAAGGTGGCGATACAGGAAGGCCTGCATCATATCTTCGGCCGGCAGGGCTCGTCTCGTTACGTGCTTGCCGTCGATTACCGATCGACCGACGAGGTTCAGCATCACCGGCTCGCCGAGAGCCCTGAAAGGCATCGCCAGCGTCATCGTCAGCTTATCCTGACCGGCGGGTATCCGGGCTCCGCTGAGCACAAATCCGCTCGGCGCGTCGGCGAGTTTGAGTGAAATGCTGTCTGAGAATCCGTCCTTTCGCAGTGCGTATACGGTTATCGGAACGATCGCCCCGATCCGCGCCGATATGCCCGACGGGGTAACTCTCAACGCGAAGTCCGGCCTCTTGGGGCTGACCCGCAATCGGTAGGCGTAGTCGGCCCCGCCGGCGTTCTGGGTGTCGCCAACGTACAGCAGGTACGTCCCGTCGGCCGGCAGCTTGACGCTGACCATCGAGTCGGCGTGATGGGTGACCAGACCGGCGCCTTTGTCCTCGTAATCGTCGTTAGCCGCCAGCACCTTGCCCGAAGCGTCGGTGAGCTTGAGTATCGAATCGACCGGCGAGCCCAGTGAGCGGGCCTGGACGCGTGCGACTATCTCGTCGCCGGATCGCCCCTTGAAGGCCAATACGTCCCAGTCGCCGGAGCGGTTTATCCGACCGTTGACTATGACCGGCGGCTTGATCTTCTGCGCCAGCGACTGGTTGTTGTTCGGCTCGGCGTCGCGGATTTCGTCCAGCGTGTCCAGCGCGAACGGAACGCGATTCGACGCACGCCTGCCCTTGCCAATCGAGATCAGGCGAACGCCGGGGGTCTTGCTCTTGTTGTTGAGCATCATTCGGCTGACCGGCAGGTTCCATCCGTTGACCTGAATCGGAGTCGACGAGCCGACTTTTCCGCCCAGCGGAAACACGCCTGTGACGAACGGGATCTGCCCCAGCGTGATTCTATAGACAAAATCCTCACGTCCGCGGTAGATCGAGTCCTTGATCTCCAACACGTACTTGCCGGTCTTCGGCACGAGATAGCGCAGGACCGGGTCGGGGTGGAAGCGGTAGTCGTCGGCGTATGCCACGCGGTTTCCGTCTTCGTCGTACAGCGACAGTACGGCCTGGAACCATCCGGGCACGGCGTCGGCGAGATACGGGATCAGTTCGCGCGCCTCGGTCGAGGCGACGAGCCTGGTCCCCTTCTTTGCGGTGAACTCGAATCGATCGACGTCGCCGGGCATTATCTGGCCGTTCAGCACCGCCGGAAGCGAGCCGGTTATCGCCGCGTCGGCGGTCTTGTTGTTCGGCTCGGTCTCGCGATACTCCTTGAACCCGCCGACCTGGAACGCCTTGGGATTCGACAGTCCCAGCGAGGTCTTGAACCGCAGTTCGCACGGCCCGGCCTGCGCGTCGGGAGCTATTGTGACCCGGAGAATCGTCTGCTCGGCGAGTTGCGCGTTGGGCTGTCTCTTGGGGTCCTTCATCTTCTTCATCAGTTCGAAGTACGCCTTGAGGTCCATGTCCGGCAGCTTCAATTCGTCTTTGGCGTAGGCGTTGAACTTCGGGGCGATGCTTGCGACCCTGACCCTGAAGGGCCTCCTCTTCATCGACGCCGGCAGGGACTTGTTCAACATGTTGAACTTCTTGCGAAGATCGTTGATCTTCTTCCTCGGGATCGGCTGGATGTACTTGACGATCTCGGCCTCGACGCCCTTAGTCGAGAAGTACGCCTCGGTCACGCCTTTGAGGAACTGCCCGCCCACGGTCACGTCAAACGTATCGCCCCTTTGTCCGCCGGCGGGGTACGCGTATCCTATGTTCGGAACGCGATCCTGGGCCCATGCGCCGGCGGCGGAGGCTAATACAACCGCGGCGATCACAATCCCGCGAATTCGAGACAAGTTGCTCATATCGTGCTGCTCCCGAGGGCTCACATTATTTCGGTAAGGCGTCCGCCGATTTTGTATCCGTCGGCCTCGGTCGGCGTGGCGCGGAGAATCCTGCCCTGCGGATGGGGCAGTTTGACCTGCGGATCGATTCCCAGCAGTTCGTACATGCTGCCGATCATATCCCACGGATAGACCGGACGGTCCTTGACCCTCTCACCCTTTGCGTCGGACGATCCGACTACGCGGCCGCCCTTGAATCCGCCGCCCGCGACAACGGTCGAAAAGACGTGTCCGAAGTGGCTTCGCCCGCCGTTCCAGGGCGGAGCCCAATCGATTTTCGGCGTTCGTCCGAACTCGCCGCCCCACCAGACGATGGTGCTGTCAAGGAGGCCTCGCCGCGACAGGTCGGTCAGCAGCGTGCTCATTCCCGAGTCGAGATTCGGAAGCTTGCGCCGCATAGTCTGGAAGTGTCCCTTGTGGGTGTCCCAGCCGTTGTAGTTTATGGTGATGTAGGGAACGCCCTTTTCCACGAGGCGCCGGGCCATCAGGCATGACTGCCCGAACGTGTTCATGCCGTAGGCTTCGCGAACCTCCTCTTTCTCCGTCGACAGGTCGAAGACCTTGCCGGCGTCTCCGAGTATCAGGTCGTAGGCCTCGTCTTCGGATTTGTTGAGCTTCCGGATCTGGGGATTGTCCTTCATCGCTCCGCCGAGCCGATCGAGCTTATGCAGCAGTTCGCGCCTAGCCTTCTGGCGGGCCCTGGTGATCCCGGGCGCCGCGATGCCTTCTACAAGGAACTCCCTCTTGCCCGGGTCGCCGCCGGTGGCGAACGGTTTGTATTTCGAGCCGAGGAATCCGGCCTCGGAGAATCGCCCCTGCGGCCTGGTCAGGACGATATACGGCGGGATCAGGCCCTTGTAGCCGGCTTTGCGTCCCTTGAACAGCGAAACGACCGCCCCGGCACAGGGGAACACGTCGCGTCCGCCGGGCTTGCGGCCGGTCTGGGTCATATACGACGCGGTTTCGTGGCCGTTGTTGCCGTGGGTCATGCTTCGGATTATCGAATACTTGTCGGCCATTTTGGCCAGCTTGGGCAGCAGCTCACCGATCCGTATCCCGTCGACGTTGGTGGTGATCGGGTTGTTCAGCGGACCGGTGTAATCGTTGCCGGCCTCCGGCTTGGGATCGAACGTGTCGATATGCGAAGGACCGCCCCACATCCAGATCTGGATCACGGATTTCGCCTTGGCCTTCAACGGGGCCTTGGGCGCGGTAATCGCCGCGGCCTCGGCGAATCGCCCCGCCATCGCCAGCCCGGCGGCCGCGTGGAGGCTTCCCTTCAGTATCTCGCGTCTGGACAGTCGCACGTTGGAGTGGTTCTTGCCGTTCATAGTGTCACCTTGTTTCCAGTATCAGCGTCTGCTCTTAATGTCGGTATAGAAACTCTGAGCTGTTAATAAGCGCCCAGGTCAGATCGATCAATGCGATCCGTCTGTTAGCGCCGGAGGGCGCCTTGCTTCCGCCGCGGCCTCTGGCCCTGGTCTTTGTCTTGGCCCTGGCCTTGCCGGAGGGTTTTGCCGCGGGCTTGCCGTCCTGCGACTGCGCGTAGTCCTTGATGATCTCAAATTCCTCGGCGGTCGGATACCGCGACAGGATCGTAAGGTACAGCGTGTTGACCGCCGCGGCGGGTTTGCCCTTTACGTACCGCATCGCGGCCTGGAGCTTCTGGCTGCGCTCGATCTTGTTGCGGATGTGGCTGGAGTTCAGCAGGTGCAGCCTCTGGGCTCCGGTGGGGTTGTTGTTGCGTTCGTACTCCATTCCGGTGTCGCGCGGAGGCCGGCCGAACATCTCGAGGAACGGGCTGGTTATGCTCCCGTCGGGCAGGGCTATCGAGCGGCATTCCTCGGGTATGAAGGTGAACGGTTCGGGTATCAGGCTCGAATAGGTCTCCGTCGTGCCGGTTATCTGGCACAGTGCGTCGATCAGCACTTCGGCGTCGAGGCGCCGCAGCGGGTAGTGGGCGAAATTCGCTTCGGCCTTGGGATGCTTAGACGCCGGGATCGCCGAGCGCTGGTAGGTCTTCGAGTTCAGGATGACCCTGAACAAGTGCTTCATATCGTACTTCGACGCGATCAGCTCTCGCTGGAGCAGGACCAGCAGCCTGGGGTTGCTCGGCGGGTTGTCCGGACGGATGTCGTCAGGTTCGTGGACAATCCCGCGACCCTGCAGCCAGAACCACGCGCGATTTGCAATGCTGCGTGAGAACCAGGGATTCCCCGCCTTGGTCAGCCAGTTGGCGAAGACAACGCGCGGGTCGACGTTTTCGGTCAGCCCCGCCGGTGTCCCGTCAGGGAAGGTCGCCTTCTTCAGCTTCCCGGAGGCGGCGTTTTCGGCGGCCTTCAGCGAGTCGAAGTAGACTACCTCCTCCTTCCACTCGGCGGTCTTCTTGAAGCCGACCTGCGAGAAGATCACCGCCATGCCGGCCAGCCGATCCTTCTTCCATTTGCCGGCGCGGGCGCCCATGAACGTAAGGGCCACCGTCTGCGCGAACGCCTCGGGCGCCTTGCTCTGCAGGGCTCGGTAGAAGTTGACCTGCGGCACGCGGAAGTTGCTGCCGCTGGAGGTGAGAATCTCGCGGACGAACTTGTCGTAAGGCTTGTCAGTTTTGATGCTGGTGCGAATCCAGTGGTGATAGGCCTGTGCGGCGTTGGGCCAGAGGTTGATCGGGAACTCGGCTTTGACCCGCAGCAGGTCGGACCACTTGTTGGCCCAGTAGTCGGCAAACTCCTCGCGTTTGAACAGTTTCTCAATCAGTTTGCTTCGCTTGTCGGGGCTCTTGTCGGCCAGAAACGCCCGGGCCTCGGCGGCGGTCGGAATCGTCCCGATCATATCCAGATGGACCCTGCGGAGGAAAACCGCGTCGGTGCAGATCTTCGACGTCGGGATCTTCAACTCGCCCAGTCGGGCCAGAACCAGCCTGTCGATCTTCGCGCTGCCTGACGGAACGGCCGCACAAGTCAGCGTAGCAGTCAGCAGCACTGTGGAAATCATCGCCGTCTTCATATTCGCCCTCAACATATCTTTCGCGGTAAGTATCGCCCCGGGCCTGCGGCCCCAGTCTGTTTCAAACTACCAGTGGCCGTTTTTCGGGGGCGGTAACGATCTTCAGCCATAATAGTCGCGTCGCGGCGAGAACTTGATATTTCATCTCGACACGCCCGCAAGGTGCAGAACGCACACGCACAGCGGTTTATGGCCTCTTATCGACACAAAAGGTCAGACCCGACGGTTAATTCTAGCACATTGGTCGGATTGATTGTGTGCTATTTTTCAGTCTATTTGCCGAAACAGATCAGTTTTCCGTCGTTAGTGACCAGATAAATCCTCCCGCCGGCGGCGGACATCCCGTCAAAGGCGGGCTCGGACTTCAGCGGATAGGATTTGATCTTCGATCCGTCCTTTGTCGAGAAGACCTGTAGGGAGGCTCCCGCCCGACCTTCGAAGGCGGCCAGCGGGTCCTTGGGATCCAGCACGTCAGGCGGTCCTGCGGCGAAAAGCTTATCGCCGGCGAGCACCATGGCGCGAATCCTCAGCGGGATCAGCGTCTGCCACTTCTCGGGCTTGCGGCGGATGAAGCCGGTTCCCTTGTCAGTTCCGCGTCCGCCTCGGCGGTGCTTGTCGCTGGAAGCGCCCTTCGGCAGCCAGTCGAGCGTCTTCTTGCCCCTCTCGATGAACTCCGGCTCGTTATCGTTGTCGTCTGCGAACAGGAGGTAGCCCTGCCCGGCCGGGATGAACAACGGGCTCCACTGGTGGCGGCGATAGAAGTACTTCACCGCGTAAGTTGTGGTCTCGTCGAAAACGATAAGCTGACCGGCCTTGGGCGAATGCTGGGCCATGTTGAACCCGGGCCAGCGTTTCGAGTGCATCCAGTAGATCCGATCGTAGCCGCTGTCGTCCAGGAAGCCGCCGGTTGCCACAAGATGATTGGCGCCCATGCCCAGTTCGCCGAGAGGACTTTCGCGAACGACAGGGATACGGTTGAGTTTCGCATCGAACTTGATCCGCTTCATGTACAGATCCTTGCCGTCGCTGACGATCAGGTCGGGAAGCGCTCCTTCCATGGCGAACGGACGTCCGACATCCTTCTTGATATCCGGCCAGGGGCCTTCCAGAACGTGACTGTAGAGCACCTTACCGGTCTTCGCATCCAGACCGTAGACGACAATTCCGCCGTCGAGGAACGACGATCGCCCGGCGGCGAAGTAGACGACGCTGTCCTTGACCAGCACGCTTCCGTGAACCGGCCAGACCGACTCCATCTGCCCGAATGAGAATATCTGCTGATCTCCCGGCGCAGCGTCGAATCGCCAGATCAACTGACCGTCACTCGCACGCAGACAGTAGACCGCCCCGTCGCGGCAGCCGAACAGGACCAGGCCCTTGTCGACTGTCGGCGTTGAGTCAACGCGCCCCCCGGCGATGAAGTCCCAGACGTCCTTGCCGCTGGAGGCGCTGAGGCAGCGAATGCGGTGGGTGTCTTTCTCGGCGACAATGAGCTGATCTCCGACGATCACCGGCGCCGAACCTTTGGACGCCAGTTTGATCTCCCATCGCCTGCGCAAGTCGGTCGGAATGTCCGTTTTCGTCGACCCGCTGCGCTTGATGTCCTTGCGGTGCATCGGCCAATCGTCTGATTTGGGATTCGGTGTTTTTGATTTGGAGTTTTGAACCTCGGAGTAAGCCGGCCCGCGGGTCAGGCTGGCGTCGGTGTTGGGCTTTACTGTCTCCTGGAAGTCCGACGACATCGCCAGATAGCCGGTGACCAGCACGCCGGGATAGCAGAAGCACTGGCTCGTTGGCGTGTAGAACAGGCCGTTGGCCGGCGTCGCGCCGGTGAAGCACGGCGAGCGAAGCCAGTCATTCCGCATGTGCTCGTCGCCGACGGTGTCGATGAATTCAGCGCCCCGCTTGGGTCCGATCAGGAAACGCTCGGTGGCCTTGCTGCGGAAACAGCGCGCGTGGTGCCCCGGCGAGATCAGCTTGTCGATCGTCAACTGCTTGACGGTCTTTCCCGTCTTGACGTCGCGTCCGGCCAGGGAGCTTCCGCACCAGACCACCCCGCCGCGAGTGACGAACAGATCCGTCGGCTGCAGACATGCCTGCGCCCGGCCGCGAGAGCCCGAGCCAGTCCAGAGGTGCTCGCCTTTGCCCAGCGAGAATGCGGTGACCTGCATCCCAACCCGACCGCGGCGACGCTTCTTTGCCGGAGCCTTCCTGGCTTCCTTTTTCGGCTCCTGTCCGGGCAGGGGCGTCTTTCCGTTTCCGTGGAACAGCACCACGCCGCGGTTGATCACAAGCGTGTTGCCCGCCCCGGCGGTCGATCCCATCACGTTGGCGGCACGCCAGGCCTCCTTGCCGGTCTTAAGGTCGAGACAGACAAGTTCGTCCATGTTGTGGTATACGACCTTGCCGTCGGCGGCCGACAGAGCGTAGGGAACTACGCGTACGTTCTCTTTTCGCCATATCTGCTTGCCGGTCTTCGTGTCGACGCCGACCAGCACATCGTTGAGAGCGTCCTTCCCGAAGCGCCGCTCGGCCGTTATCAAATCCTTCTTGACGACCTTCACGACCAGAACGCCGTCGGAGAGTATCAGTTCATCGGCGCCTTTGGTCCCCTCCAACTTCTCGGTGAGGATCCTGCCGCTGGCGGCGTCGAGAACGGAAACCGCCGCATCCGCAAACTCGAGCGTGACGTAAACGCGGTCCTTCGCGGCCACCAGGCGCCGCGGTATCGTATGGTGAATGTACCATCGATTGCCCTTGCCGGTTCCGAACTCCGGCTGCCATTTCCGCATCGGAACTTTCCACAGCAGCACGCCGCTGGCCGAATCGCGTGCGATCAGCTTGCACTTCTGGGGCACCTTCGTAGTTACGCCGGTGACCGATTCGTCGAAGATCGTGAAGATTCGCCCACCGACTGTCACCACCGCGTTTACGCTGCTGGGAATTTCGTGGGAGCGGCACCACTTCGGCCCGGCGACCCAGCGAAGCCGCCTGGGCGGGCCGACCTGCTTATCGTCAGCCACGGCGTTTCCGCTGGCGTCATGGAGAAAATGCGACCATTCGTCGATATCGTCGGGGCGAGGCTTGAGCGTCCTGGTCCACTTGCCTCCGCCGGCGACGTAGGCTATCCCGTCGGGAGCCAGAACGCGTTTGACCTCGTCCATGGTGACCGAACCGAGCTTTTCGGCGACGACCAGACGCACGGTGTCCTTTACATACGGGAGGTTCTTTCCGTCAAACTGCTTGATGGTGACCTGCCCATAGACCCCGGCTGCGTGGATCGCCTTGCGCGCAGCGCTTGCGGCGGCGGGGTCGGCGGTGAGACCCTGGACCAGGTAACTGTCGTTGGCTCGCAGCGCCGCGGTGAGCTTGCCGTCGCCGCAGCCGATATGAACGACAAGGCCGCCCTTGACGCCGGTGGCGTCGTAAACGGCCTTCGCGTTGATCGGCTCGCCGCGAGCCGACGCGGCGAGTGCAACCATCACTATTCCCGAGACAAGCGTATTACCGAAACAACGCATCAACTTACTCATATGGCGACTCCCTTGTGATCCTATGGATTAAAACTCACACAGAGGACCTCTGCAAGACAGAGATTCATTGACAGGTTCAACGCATCTATCATACACGCCTTGCCGGCGGTTCCAAATAGACAATGATATTCCAGCAGTTTCCCGTGTCAGCAGAGTATCCTCAGTTCAGTCTATTTCCACAATAACGCGACATTATTGTCGCCCCATATTATCCTGAGTTGCATTTACGTCGCTATTCTCAAAATCCCCTGATCCTCCTATCTCCCTGTAAAACATATCTTAACATAATCAGAGCAAGTTTGGCACGGTATGTGCTTTCTGGTAGATTGTTGATCCGCGCCTGGATCTCCAGACGCCGTACACCCGAGATTCATCCGAACCGCAGCCCACGCCGGACGGACTGGCAGGCGTAAAGGTCGAGTTTTGACCATTTGCAAGAGTTTCTGTCGCCGGCGATTGAAAAGCGAATAATGAAGGCTAAGAGTTGAAGGTCTTTCGCCGCCTTGTAGGCGGCCAGACAGCCCCGCCTCAGCAGCGGGTGCAAGATATGGGTTAATTCCGTTTTGCTTAGAGAAGGATTGAAGAAATGTCACAGGGAAATGTAAGACAGGACGCAATTGCAGCAATTTGCAAAGCCAAGGCCGTCGGCGGAGTGGTCGACTATAAGATCCGCGACCTCAGCGAGGTGTTCGGCGAACACGTGTTCAACGACGCCGCACAGCGCGCCCGTCTGCCGGTCAAGGCGTACAAGAAACTGCAGGAGACCATTAGAGCCGGCAAGGAACTGGACCCGGAGATCGCCGATTCGGTCGCCCTGGCGATGCGCGACTGGGCCCTGGAGCACGGAGCGTCGCACTTTACCCACTGGTTCCAGCCGATGACCGGCAGCACCGCCGAGAAGCACGACAGCTTCGTAACGCCCACGGGAACCGGCGAAGTGATGACGAAATTCTCCGGCAGCGATCTGGTTCGCGGCGAGCCGGACGCCTCGAGTTTCCCCTCCGGCGGTCTGCGAGCGACTTTTGAAGCACGGGGCTACACCGCCTGGGACCCGTCCAGCCCGGCGTTCATCCTGGACAATCCCAACGGCGCGACCCTCGTCATACCCACGATGTTCCTCAGTTGGACCGGCGAAGCGCTCGGCAAGAAGACCCCGCTGCTGCGTTCTATGGACGCCCTGAGCAGGCAGGCGGTTCGAGTTCTGCGGGCGTTCGGCAACACGACCTCCAAGCGCGTGCTGACCACGGTCGGAGCCGAGCAGGAGTACTTCCTGGTCGACACGAACTTCTACGTCAACCGCCCCGACCTGGTCGCGACCGGGCGCACTCTCTTCGGCGCCAAGCCGCCCAAGGGACAGGAGCTTGACGACAACTACTTCGGCGCGATCAACGAGCGCGTCCTGAGCTATATGGCCGAAGCTGAATACGAACTGCTGCGCCTCGGCGTGCCGATCAAGACACGGCACAATGAAGTGGCGCCCGGGCAGTACGAACTGGCGCCGACTTTCGAGACTTCGAACCTGGCGACCGATCACCAGATGATGTCGATGGAAGTGCTGACCCGAGTGGCCGCCAAGCACGGGTTCGCCTGTCTGATGCACGAAAAGCCGTTCGCCGGCATCAACGGTTCGGGCAAGCACAACAACTGGTCGATCACCACTGACGACGGCGAGAACCTGCTGAATCCCGGAGACACGCCCCACGCCAACGCGCAGTTCCTGGTGTTCTGCGCCGCGACGGTTCGCGCCGTGCACAAGTACGCAGGGCTGCTGCGGGTCAGCGTATGCGGAGCCGGAAACGATCACCGGCTCGGGGCCAACGAAGCGCCCCCGGCGATCATCAGCGTATTCCTCGGCGGACAGCTCTCGGACGTCTTCCGTCAGCTCGAAGCCGGAGCCGCCGAATCCAGCAGGGCCGCCGACAGCATCGAGGTCGGCGTGTCGATGCTGCCCAAGCTGCCCCGCGACGCGGGCGACAGAAACAGAACGAGCCCGTTCGCATTCACCGGCAACAAGTTCGAGTTCCGGGCAGTCGGATCGAGCCAGAGCGTATCGGGCGTCAACACCGTGCTGAACGCGGCGATCGCCGAATCGCTCGACTTCGTGGCCACCAGGCTCGAGGCCGATGTCGCGGCGGGCAAGGACCTGAACACCGCCGTTCAGGAGTTGCTGACCGAGATGGTAACCGAGTTCAAGCCCGTCCTGTTCGACGGCGACAACTACTCGCCCGCGTGGCACGCCCAAGCCGAGGCGCGCGGACTGCCCAACCTCCGCAGCACCGTAGACTGCGTTCCGCTGGTCACCGCCCCTGAGTCGATCGAACTGTTCGGCAAGTACGGCGTGTTCTCCGAACGCGAACTGCACAGCCGCCAGGAAATCCTCCTGGAGAACTACGCCAGGAAGATCTCGATCGAGGCCGAGACCGCTTCGATGATGGCCCACACAATGATCCTGCCGGCCGCCCTGAAGTATCAGGCCAAGGTCGCCGACGCGGTCAACAGCGCCAAGGCCGTCGGTGTTGAAGACGCCGCGCTGGTGCGTCTGCTGCAGGAAGTCGTATCGACCGCGGGCGCTTTCCGCCAGGCCGCCGTCGATCTCGACGCGGCCAAGGGCGCCGAAGCCTCCAACGACACACTGGAATGCGCCAGATACCAGCACAGCACGATCATCCCGGCGATGAACAAGCTCCGCGAGTTGGGCGACAAGCTCGAAATGCTCGTCGACTCGACCTGCTGGACGCTGCCGACGTACGCCGAGATGCTGTTCATCCGCTAATAACCGCAAGAGCATTTTGCGGCGATAACGACCTCATCCGCTCCGGCGCATCGCTGCGGATTTCCGGGGACGGATGGGACTTTCCCTGTATCCGGGCTCGTCGGCAACAAGTCGACGGGTCCGGTGCGTTTGGGGCCGCAGGCCCCAAACAGAGCAGGTGAAACGGCGAGAGCCAACGGCGAAAACAAATCGATAACTCGAACACAACTCGCTGACCTGCTGTCACCTGATCACCTGTTCAAGAAGGTTTTGATTGAGCCTTGCTTGTTCAAAAGACCTGCCCCCCCCCACCCGCCTTACAACTCGATCCAATACCGCTGCACAACTCCCCCGGCCTCTTCGCCGAACACCTCGTTTTCCATCACTCCGCCGTTGGCGGTGATCACTCGGGCCGAGGCGGCGTTTTCCTTGTGGCAGACCACCAGGACGCGCGTGATCCCCATGCGCCCGGCCTCGGCGACAGCCAGCGCCAACTGCCGCGCCGCCAGACCTCGCCCCCTCAGCGACGGTCGGATCGAATAGCCGATATGCCCGCCCTCGAGCAGCAGGCTCTCGTTGAGTTCGTGGCGGATATTGACCACACCCACTATTCGATCGGTCGAGTCAACCGTCCAGAACGTCGTGTGCGGCACAAAGTCGTCAGGCACGCCCTTGCCTTCCGAGGCGTCACGCAGACGCGCAAGCAACGCCGGAAAATCGTCGGCGTCGTATCCCAGCACCCACGGCACCAGCAGATCGTCGCAGGCTCGCACCTCGGCGACATAGCTGCGATAGCTCGCCTCGAGTTCTGCGGCCGGCGCCATTAGTTTCAGTTCATCGGGCATATTCGGTATCCGGGATTTTCGACCCATCCTACCGGCCCCTGCTTATCGCTTCAACCCATGATTATCGCCTCGGCGGGCCGCGGCGCAGGGTTTCGGATATTCGATCTGCCGGTCGTCGCTGCAGCACCTTGCCTGCCCGGTGTCGACTATAGTATAGGAAACGCCCGCCCCCGCGGCGGTCCCGACAAGCGGGATCGCACACAGGCTCACGCACACAACGATAAGAAACAACCCCCTTGAGCTGGCTACGCCGCCTGGCGATTCGATCATCACAGTTCTCCCAACTCGATGTTTACACTCACTACACCTTAGGCCGATCTGCGGCGCAGCACAACCCAACTCCGCAAGGTCCGTGACCCAACGCTATAAGAACGCAGACAACCGGGTCGAGTCTACTTCCAGGATTACAGATCGATTTGGATGGCGAGTTCCCGTCAAACACGATTGTTCCACGTGGAACATTCTTGAGTCCCAGCTCGGCAGCTTCTCAGCAGCTTCTCACGCATCGCTCCTGTGAACCAAGCCGTCTCCAGGCTAATACTCTGAATAATCGGAACACACATCAAGAGGGCAAGCTTCCTGTAGTTCCATAACATACTACATTAACATCACTTATAGCCACCCGCCAGAATTTCCTATTGACACTTCATTTCGTTCGCTGACATTCACAGCCTGAGAAGATCCCTTGCACCTGTGAAGGTCCCTGCCTTCACTGCGTCAGGTACGAATCTCCGCCCAACCAGCCAATGTGCAGGCATGCGTGTTCGCAGCGTTCTCGCCCCCTCGCCGGCGGCATTCCGCCGCCGATGAGATCTGCATCCGCATCTACCCCACGTCGCGCCGCGGCGTCAGAATCAGCGGAGCGTGATATCAAGACACAGCATATTGCAGTTGGCGCGGGCGACCGGGGTAGCCGACCCAGTGGTTCAGATCGTTGATCGCAATGAACAGTACGGTCGGCTTGTCCGTTTTCGCAGCGTCAGCCCCGCAAACCCGCCCCGCCCAGACCGCCGCGGCCCCCAAAGCTCCGATCGCCTTCATGAACTGCCGTCTGTGCATGGCGTCTCCCTGTCCGCACTGTGAACTTACCTTCGCCAAGTCGAGGCCCGGAATACCAGATTAGTCTACGGGACAACGGGCAGTCAGGCAACCTGAATTGCATATTAGGACATCTTATGTCTTCTTTTCAGACTTTATATGTCTTTTTCTCTTGTCT
>Ga0180430_10002527_pt1 | contig 16427 bp, 12 predicted proteins | sample SS_ome_9_FD_132999 | JGI IMG/M metagenome (GOLD analysis project Ga0180430, IMG submission 132999) | Hypersaline lake sediment archaeal communities from the Salton Sea, California, USA - SS_1_S_2 metaG | ecosystem: Environmental > Aquatic > Non-marine Saline and Alkaline > Hypersaline >... | reverse complement strand
CTGGCGTTTTCGAACTGTCTGTAATGCCTGCCTTCTTTCACCTCTTCATACATGCCGGGAATGTCTTTTAACATGTGAGCGGTTTTTGATACCGTCACTGTGACGTGGAGTCTTGATATGCCGCAGATCACATCCGTCAGCTCACGGACAAATTGGGCGGTTTCTTCCTTGAAGGCTGTTTTCCTGCCGCTCATCAGCAGCACAGCAAGCGATAACGAACGGACATCGGTCATATAAATATGTTTGAAAGTCCTACCAGCCAGTTCGCGCGTAATGTTGCCCAGCAAAAAACCCGTCAGACTTTCATCCTTTTTTGTAAAAGCTCCGTTCCCTTCGTAAAGTCCCGTCAGCTGGATATCGATGATGGTAAACACATTGTCTTTCGCTTCCCAGCCCCACCTTTTCAGACGATCTCTCAAATTCCTCTCTGATTCATCTGCAAAGTATCCGCCGAGAAGGCGCTGAAAAAAAACGTTTGCAGCCTGGGGCATTTCCTTTTTCAGTCTGCCGCTTTCCTCAGTCAGGTCTTCCCAGCGCTTCTCGAGCCAATGAAATTCATCCGGAAAATGAGCGGCCTTACCCTCTCCTGAGCAGAGCTTGATCAGCCTTGCGACAGGTGAATAAATTTTGTGTGACGCATACCATGACAGAATGAAAGCAAGAACGATCCCGGCGATGCTGACCGACGCGACGAGCTTCGATAAAAACAACACCGGAGCCGTAATCGCCGACATCGGTGAAGCCGAGACATAGGTCCATTCCTGGTTTAATCTGTCCATTCGTCCGTATGAAACGGAATACGCCCCTCCGCCCCAATCCATCACAAAGGAGCCCTGTTGATTTTTTTGTTTCTCAAGCATCCCTTTTAAAACGCTTTCAAAATTGGCTTTGCCGCGTTTGCTCCCGGAAAAAACAGGCTTTTGATTATGATGAAAAAGAAGCGCTGTTCCCTTTGAATACGGTGAAAGGCTTTCCAGCAAATGCCCCATTTCTTTTTCGTCAATCGTTAAAATCAGCGCGCCGAACGGCTCTGAGATGCCTCCCGGAATTTTGTGGACAAGCGCCATTCCGTAAGGAGCGGCGCTCATGTCTTTCCAATAAACGTTTTGACCGCCTTCAAGCAACGAATGATAGGCCTTTAAGATGTTCCGGTCGGTCATTCCGCTGTATTCCGGATTTAAAAGAATCGGCTCTTTCCCTTGAATAAACAGTTCAACCTTGTGAATGAGCGGATTTTGATCCTGAAGCACAAACAGCGATTTTGAGAGCCTGTACGTCGTTTGAAAATCCGTTTGCAGATCGGCATCGGCCAGACCGTTCATCAGGCGCGGATCATATGCAAGCTGGGAGAGCATGATCTCAAGCCCTTCCAGCTTGTCATCGATTTGGCTGATTTGGCGTTTCACCTGGTTCTCGTGCATTTGTTGGAGCTCTTTTTCAATTTTTGCAGCGGAAAACAAATAGATTCCTGCACCCGTCAATAAGCCAGGAATACACGCAATCAGCAGAATCAGCACAAAGCTTTTTTTAAAAAAACTTCCTTTTCGCCGTGAAACATATCTTTGATGCAGCTTTTTCATCCCTCTCCCCCCACTGCAATGAAAAGAATGTTTCTTTTTCAATTTCTATTGGAACGCGCGCGACTTGGAGCGGACGACGTCTGCCAAAAACGTCAGGGCAAGCCCCTGTCCCCAGCCTTGAATCCGTTTATACGGAACGTCTTTGTATCCCTGTGCATCCCGCATCACTGCTGTGCCCGCTGAAACGCGTTCCACCCTTCCGTCAGGCGCGACCGCATCTGTTATGGCTGTGAGCGCCTTCTGAACGGATTTGTGGTATAGCGAGCCTCTGGACAGCAGGCCGGAAGCAATCCCCGCAGATCCCGACACTTCAAGATATGAATCAGGATCCGTCAGTACGGTGTGCCATAAACCAGAAGGATGCTGAAGCCTGACAAGCGCGCTCAACAAGTCTCGAAGTGAACCGTCAATGATCATATATGAAGGATGCGTAACATCGATCAAAGGGAGCGCTTTAGCCATTGTCAAAGCGGCCCATCCGTTTCCCCTTCCCCAAAATATGCCTGACAGATTGTTTTTGGCCACATGGTCCCATCCGTGATAATAGAGATTGGTCTCCATGTCCTGCAAAAATTCCTCATGGCCGTGATACTGGCGCAGCCCGTCTTCAAAATATGCCTCGCTGCCGACAGTTTTGCCGATTCGGAGAAGGAACAAGCCCGCCATCATCATCGTATCGACCCATGCCTGTTCAGGGAATACATGTTTCTCTGAGTTGACGGTGTGCTGCAAAATCCCATCTGCGAACCGGGGCGCTTCGCGGAGCACATAGTCCGCCATTTGCCGGGCGGTGTCCAGATAACGGTCATCTCCTGTCGCCTGGTAGAGCGACAGAAGGGTATGGCCGATGGATACCCCGTTGATCGACAGCTTAGGCAAGCCGTCTTCAAGCTTTTCATCCGTCCAGTTTTTCAAAAGTTCGAGGTATTCGTCATTTTCGGTTGCTTCATACGCCTCAGCGACGCCGTAAAACGCGACGCCGCCCGGCCAATCCCATTCGAAATCCATCTGAAATGTCCGCTTGACGATTCTGTCGATCACTTCATTCAGTTTTTCTTCATCAAAAACAAGCTTTGTCATGCACTCTTCTCTCCCTTTTTATTTTAATCCGCTCATGCTGATTCCTTGGACGATCGATTTTTGAAAGACGAAAAACACGAGGATCACCGGGACGAGTGAGACGACTGACATCGCAAACATCGCCCCCCAGTTAGACGCCGTTTCCGTATCTAAAAACAGCTTTAGTGCCAGAGAAACCGGGTAAAGCTCCGGCTTGTTCAAGTAAAGAAGCGGATTAATCAGCTCCTCCCACTTCCAGTAAAACGAGAAGATGGCGGACGTCGCGAGCGCCGGTGCGATCAATGGCAAAATGATTCTGAAAAAGATGCCGAGACGGCTGCAGCCATCAATTTTTGCCGCTTCATCGAGTTCTACCGGGATCGTCCTGATGAACTGAATCATCAAAAAGATAAAAAACGCGTGCCCGAAAAATTGTGGAACAACGATCGGCTTGAATGAATTCAGCCAATCCAGTTTTGCAAAAATGATGTATTGCGGAATCATCAGCACCTCGTGCGGCAGCATCATCGTCACCATCATGCAGCTAAACCAAAATGCCTTCCCTTTAAATGGAATCCGTGCGAATCCGTAAGCGATGAACGCTGAGGACAAAACCGCACCGACCGTCGAGAGGCCGACGATGATAAGCGAATTTTTAATAAATGTGATGAACGGCTGTCCGGCGATCCCTTTCCAGCCCTCCGTGTAATTGGACAGGATCAAAGGATCCGGGATGAGCGAATGGGATGTAGCGAATATGCTCGCACTTTCTTTAAACGAGCTTGCGATCAGCCAGATAACGGGATACAAAAGGATGATCGCAAGACCGGCAGTCGCGATATGGAACACGAGCTGCCCGGCTCTTTTCTTTCCCGTTCCTGCGGGGAGCGGGGCAGGCGCCGCCCGCCCCGAAATGTCTTTTACCGGCTCCACCAGCTACCCCTCCTTCGATTCGTAATGCACCCATAAGGATGAAGTTTTGAACAATATGAATGTGACAAGGCCGATCAGGATGAGCATCACCCAGGCCATCGCCGATGCGTAGCCCATTTGGAAAAAGTTGAAGGCCCGCTGGAACAAATAGAGAGAATATAGAAGCGTCCCGTCAAGCGGACCGCCTTCCCCTTTTGAAATAATGTAGGCCGGCGTAAAGGTCATGAAGGCTGAAATGGTCTGCATCACCAGGTTAAAAAAGATGATCGGACTGAGAAGCGGGAGCGTAATGAGAAAAAAACGCTGAAATCTGTTTGCACCGTCGACGCTTGCCGCTTCCTGATACATCGGCGGGATATTTTTCAATCCGGCAAGAAAGATCAGCATGGAAGAGCCGAACTGCCACACCGACAAAAGAATCAAGGTCCACAATGCGCTGGTCGGATCCTGATACCAAAGAATCTTCTTGTCAAATCCGAGGAAGAACAAAAGCGCATTGATAACACCGTCATTGCCGAATACATTTCGCCACATAATCGCGACCGCCACGCTGCCGCCGATAATGGACGGGAGATAAAAGAGCGTCCGGTAAATGCCGACACCTTTTTCGGCTCTGTTCAAAATCACCGCAATGAAAAGCGCAAACGCGAGGCGCAGCGGAACACCCGCGAGCACGTAATAAAACGTCACTTTCAGCGAGCCCCAGTACTTTTCATCATCTGTCAGCATCGCCTTATAGTTGTCAAGGCCGACCCATTTGGGCGGGGTGAACAGATCGTAGCTTGTAAAAGACAGAAACAGCGAGGCTCCCATCGGAATGACGGTAAAGCATAAAAATCCGATAATAAACGGGGAAATAAAGGCGTAACCCGCCAAATTGTCAATTCTATTTTTTCGCTTCACGTTCACTTCCTCCTGCGTTTGATGAGCGGCCTTCCTCCACTTGTCCCGCTTATCATTGTTGATTTCTTTTCAGTATCGCGTCCGCTTCTTTTCTGAACTTCGCGGCTCCTTCTTCAGGCGTGATCTTTTTAAACAAAATCTGGTCTGATGTGTCTTTTAGCAGTTTGATAACTTCGGCGCTGCCGATCGGTTCAGGCGGTTCCGCTTCCCCCGCGGACTCCGAAGCCCGTTCGACATATTCGAAAATCTTTTTCTCCTCTTCACTCAGTTCTTTCTTCACCGTTTCCGCAATTTTGGAGGAAACCGGCACGCCTCTTTCTCCTTTGATCAGGGCATTGGCTTTTTCATTGTTAATAAAGAAGTCGATGAATGCAGCCGCTTCTTTTTTTTGCTCGGAGCTTTTCGGGATTGAAAACAGCATGCTCGGCCTTAAAAACAGCGCCTTTTCTTTCGTCTGTTCAGGAGGCAGCTTTAATGACAGAGGTGCATCGGTCAGCTGTGCGAACGCCGAAAACTGATTTGAATAATTCCATGTTGCAGCCGTTCGGCCTTTAACGATAAAATCGTCCTCCATTCCCTTCACTTGCGCGCTTTCATCAGGTGTCGGCGATGCTTTTTCATCAACGAGCTTCACCTGACGCTTGAAGTAATCGACAAACAGCTTGTCGTCTGAATAAGCAAGGCCTGTGCCGTCCTCTTTATAAAAGCGCTCGCCCTTCGTCCTCAAGTAATAAGGGAAAAAGACATCAGGCGGATGCATACCGTTTGAACCGTATTGCCCCGTCTTCTCCTCGACCTCTAGCGCCAGGTTTTCAAAATCGGTCCACGTCCAGCTGCCGTCGTCAATTTCAACGCCCGCTTCTTTTAGCATGTCATCATTTGTAATCACCGACAGCACATTCACACCGAGCGGGAAGCCGTATAACTGATCACCGATTTTGCCGCCTTTGATCGTCTTTTCATCAATCGATTCGGTATTGATGGTCCCGTCCTTGACGTACGGAGTCAGGTCTTCAAGCTGGCCTTTCTTGCCGTATTGGGATAAATACGCCATATCCATCTGAATCACATCTGGCAGCTGACCCGCCGCAGACATCGGGGCAAGCTTTTTCCAATAATCGTCCCAATTCGCAAACTCCGCTTCGATTTTGACATGCGGGTGTTCCTTTTCATACAGCTCGATGATTTTTGATGTATAATCATGCCGAGGCTGTCCGCCCCACCACGCGATCCTCAAGGTAACCTTCTTTTTGCCGTCCGCACCGGCCGCCTCTTCAGTGTTTGAACTGCATCCGAACAGGCCGAGCGTCAGCAAAACGCAAAATGAGAAAAACACAAATCTTCTCATCAACATTTCCCCTCCTTATTTTGTAAGTGCTTACATTTCATTTTAAATTCAACTTTTTGTCCCAGAAACTCAAAAAACAGAGAAGAATGTTAAAAAAACAGAGATTCCGTCAATACGCAAAAAACCGCCGAATATACCGGCGGCATTAAAACGTGTTTTCTTCTTTTTTTCGAAATTCTGACGGGGTGAGTCCTGTGTATTTTTTAAAAACAAGGCTGAAGTATTTCGGATTGTGGCCAAACCCCAGCTCCTCTGCCAGTGCGACGATGGCCGTGTTTTTAGACTTCTTCATCTTCGCGATCGCTTTTTCGATGCGCACCTTTGCAACATAGCTTGAAAACCTTTCACCGGTTTCCTGTTTAAACAGCTTGCCGAGATAATCCGGATTCATGTACAGCATGTTGCGGGCTGCCCATTTCAGCGAAAGCTTCGGATTTGAGGCCTCCTTTTCGATGAGATCGAGCATCCTCCCGATTAAAACCGATGTCTCTCCTTCATGTTGGACGATCTGTGCGTATGCCTTTTCGTACATAGCGGAGGCTTCGCTGATACTGCCGCTTTCGCTGAGTGATGCTTCAGGTTCAAATTGAAGCAGATGGCGTGAAAGTTCTTGGACGCTTTTCATTTTTTCCTCAAGTACGGCAGGAGCGACTTTTCCGTCAACTGCACAAACAAGCACTTGTTGAACGCAGGCCGAAGCGATGAAAGAACCGTTCAGCACCTCATCCGCAATGGACTCAACACCTTGGGCATAGTCTTTGTCATCCCCGTCCCGGACGGAAAACAGGATCAGTCTGATGACCTTTTGCTCTGAAAAAAAGCGCAGGCACGTTTCATCCTCGATACGGCTGCCCGTGACCAGCTCTTTTAACATTTGCTTCATAAGATGCGGCTTCATCATCTCCAGATCATTTTTTACTTTTTGCGCCGATTCCTCTTTTTTCAGCTCGCCGATCACGCTTTGAAGCGAATCTATAATGTGGCTTTCATTGCAGGGTTTGAGCAAATAATGTCTGACTCCGTATGACATCGCTTTTTTTGCATATTCAAACTGGCCGAAGCCCGTCAGCAAAATAAACCGGATTGACGGGTAGTCGCGGGACACTTTCTCGATCAGTTCGAGTCCTCCCATCCCGGGCATTTTAATATCGCTGATCACAATGTCCGGCCGCTCTTCCATAATCAGGCGGTAAGCGTCAATCCCGTTTTGTGCGGCTCCGATCAAAGACGTTTCGAACGAACTCCACTCGATCATGCTGGAGATGCCGTCGAGAATAATCCGTTCATCGTCCGCCAACAGCACTTTATACATCATCACACCCCGCTTTGAAATGGTATTTTAATTAACATTTCGGTTCCCTTGTTCTTTTCGCTTGAAATCGTCAAGCCGTACCCTTTGCCAAACATCAGCTGAATGCGCTCATCGATATTTTGCAGTCCGATTCCTCTGCCTCTTGTCCGGACAAGCTCTTTTCTCGCTTTTTCCAAAAAGTCTTCATCCATGCCCGGTCCGTTGTCGGCAACCGTTAAATATACAAACCCGCCTTTTTTATATGCTTTAATGTGAATATGGCAAGGTTCAATGAAGGGCTCGAGACAGTATGTAATCGCATTTTCAACCAAAGGCTGGAGGACAAGCTTTGGCACGCGGCATTTTTTCACCGCCGGCTCAATGTCGAGTTCAAAAACGAGCCGTTCCTCAAAGCGAAAACGCTGAATGGTAAAATAGTGGAGCACAATTTCAGCTTCTTCCTCGATCGTCACCACGTCGTTTTTCATATTGATGGCATTCCTGAGCAAAAACCCGAGAGATTCCGTCATCTTTGAAATTTGCGGCTGACGGTTCTTTTTTGCCAGCCAGTTGATCGACTCGAGCGTGTTGTATAAAAAGTGGGGGTTGATTTGCGCTTGGAGCGCTCTGAATTCCGTCTCTTTCAGCATCAGCTGCTTCTTGTAGTTCTCGGCAATCAGTTCATTGATCCGTTCAACCATTGTAAAAAAGTTGCGGTTTAAGACGCTGACTTCATCCTGCCGGTCTGAAGGAGCACGAGTGAGCGGCGCCAGTTTAAAATCGCCGGTTTGGACATTTTTCATGGCTGCCACCAGCTTCTCAATCGGACTCGTAATGCCCCTGGCCATTTTCCTTCCAAAGAGAACCGCAATCAGAAAGAAGAGAATAAAAAGGGAAATCAGGATCGTCTTCATCGCAGAGATTTTCGAAAACATCGCGTCAAAAGGGATCAGGCTCCAATACGTCCAATTCTTATACGCTGATTTGACATATGAAACGAAAAAGCGCTGGCCGTTTTCCTCCACAATGTCATATCCGTTTTCTGCGTGAGAAGATAAACGTAGTCCATCGGTTTGGCTGAAAGGCATTTCAGAAAAAAACAGCTCCTGCCCGTCCGACATCGCAATCTTGCCTGCGCCTTCCCCCCAGTCTTTCGGAAGATCGCCGATCACCCGTTTTAAATCGGCGACAATCACCACTGTTCCCAGATGGTCAAGGTTTAAACGCTCATAGGAGCGAATTTCCCGGACGGATAACAGCTCGCCGGTTTCACCCGGCATAGGCTCCCACGTGTTGCCGCCTTTTTGGCGCGACGCTTTTTGGATCAGCGCATTCTTTTGCTCCCGCAATGCTTCGGTTAAATTCGCACCTGCGGAATACTCGGTTCCGGAAGCATCAAACAAATGAATCGATTTAATGTACCGCTTAGAGCCGGTATATTCGGCAAGCTTATCCCAGATTTTGCTTTTCATCCGGTAGGTCACGTATTTGTTTTGGCCGCGGCCGGCTTTCAGAAGGTTTGCTTGGATGGCGGCGTCAGTGGTCAGTTGATATGACACATCCTCAATCTTTTTCAATTCATCTTCAATGCTTTTTGATGATAACATCAGCACCTGTGACGACTTCCTGTAAATTTGCTGGTCATAGACACGGAACGCGTATTGAACGCCACTCAAGATCAAGATGAGCGAAACAGCCATGATCAATGAAATTAAGATAAACAATTGATCTTTAATTTTTAAATGCTGATACCGGTTCACCGAACGAACACCTTCATTTCAAGCGTGTGACGGCAGCCTGTTTATCTGTCCGGCGCCCGTCTATTGCGCGGAACGCCTGAAACGAGAGCTTCGTCAAAATGAAGCTTAAAGCGCTGCCGCTGAAGAATAGAAGAAATGTGACATGAAATAAAGCGAGCAGAATCATGCCAAACGCGCTGATCAGCATGAAAAACGAGGTGAGCGGACGGGAAAAGCCGATGATAAAGCTGTATTTCAGCACTGCAATCCGTTTTAAATCGTAGTGGACATCAATTGGAAAAGCGTAAAAGAGGATGATGGCGTAAATGATAAACAAACTGATGAACAGACTTAAGACAACCGGCTGATCGTGAAAATAGACGGCCGCAATTTGAAAATCAACAATCAGCAATAAACCGACCAGACCCAATATCAAACCGAGAACGCTTGCTTTGGCCCATTTCTTTTTAAACGCCTGATAAAACGTCTGAAACACCGGGATATCCATCTTTCCCAGCGCCCACTGTCTTGTCACAGCGAACATCGCGGCAGTCGCCGGCGCTAAACCGAAGATGACCGCTCCCGCCAGCGTGAAGCCGATCCACAGCAGATTCAAATAGGCAGCCGCATCACCCACTCGCAAAAGCGGTAAAATCCATTTGCCAACGTGTGAATCATGGTCTCCCTCCTTCTCAACTTAGTAAACGCTTTCAAAAAATATATTTCTCTTCTTTCGAAAAAAATCCTCTTTTCCCCGCTGACAGACGGAAGAAGGCTTGATCTAAAAGCCTTAGACCAAGCCCTTGCTTCCGCTATTTAGCCGATGTCTTAATGTTGACGCCGACCGCCGTCCCGTTTCTGCTTGAATCGGCAACCCCCATAAACGTTCTGTTCTCCCGGTCAATGAAAATACTTTGGACATTGCCGATATCAACCGGATTCGCACCGAATCTGTGGCCGAAGTCATTGAGCTTCAGTCTGACATCCTCCGGCATTCCCGATTCATAGCGGTAAGAAGTCAGGCTGTTCGTATAGATTCTCGGCTCTTCAATCGCATCCTGAAGGCTCATGCCGTACTCAAAATAATTCAAGATCGTCTGGAAAACGGAAGCAATGATCGTCGTTCCTCCTGGGGAACCGACAGTCAGCACCGGTTTTTCGTCTTTAAAAACGATTGTCGGCGTCATGCTTGAAAGCGGCCTTTTATTCGGCTGAACTTCGTTCGCTCCGCCTGGAACCGCATCAAAATCGGTCAGTTCATTGTTTAAAAACAGTCCGTACCCGGGCACTAAAATCCCCGTTCCAAAAAGCTGTTCAATCGTAGTCGTATAAGAGACAACATTGCCCCACTGGTCCGTGACGGTAAAATGCGTCGTCTCCCCGATCGTCTTATCTTCAGGCTGAGGCACGATCTCATAATTCGGCTCTCCCGCCTCGTATTTCCATGGATCGCCTGCTTTCACATCGCGGTTCATCGAATCAAGGCTGATCAGCTGCTGCCGCTCCTTAATATAATCGGGATCGAGCAGCCCTGAGAGCGGAACATCGACAAATTCCGGATCGCCCGCATATGCCGCCCTGTCCGCATAGGCGAGGTGCATCGTTTCCGCGAGCAGATGATATTTTTCAAATGATTTTGGATCGTATTGCGATAAATGAAAATCATCAATCAATTTCAGCATCTGCAGCATGAACACTCCGCCTGAGCTTGGAGGAGGCATGCTTGCGATATCATAGCCGTGGTACTCGCCCCAGATCGGCTTATCTGTTGTGACCTCATAGCGGGACAGGTCATCAGGTGTCATCGAACCCCCGAAATCTTGCACGACATCTGCAATCGCCCGGCCGATTTCTCCATCATAAAAGGCTTTTGACCCTTCTTTCCGTATTAATTTAAACGTCTTGGCCAAATCCTTTTGTACGAGGATATCACCTTCTTTCAAAGGTTCACCGTCGGGAAGGAAAATATCCTTTGCGGCCGTTTTGCTGAGCTTGTCCTGATGGTCCTTTATCGCATCGGCCAAAACCGAATCGATCGGGAACCCTTCTTCTGCAAGCTTAACGGAAGGCGATATCAAGTCTTCCATTTTCTTCGTTCCCCACTTTTTATGCGCTGCTTCGAGCCCTTTCAGCGTTCCCGGCACACCGACCGCATTTCCGTGTCTCGACCTTTCTGAAAAAGGAATCACCTTTCCGTCTTCATCCAAAAACATGTCAGGTTCGGCACCCTGTGGAGCACGCTCCCTGCTGTTGACGATCGACGTTTCCTTCGTCTCGCCATCGTAGACCATCATGAATCCACCGCCGCCGATTCCCGACATCATCGGCTCCGTTACATTCAGAGCATACTGAATCGCAATTGCTGCATCAATGGCATTCCCGCCCTTTTTCAACACTTCGGCTCCGATTTTTGATGCAAGCGGATGGGCCGTAGCCACCATACCGTCTTTCCCGACGGCGACTTTATCACCATCTCCGCCGCTCATAACCCCTTCTGCTTTTGACACCGGACTGAAAAAGCAACCAACCGCCAAGCACATCGCAACAACTAAGAAAGCTAACCGTCTCATCAGATCACCTTCCTTTCCAGTTTATTACTACTATAACAGGAAAATGAACTGAAAATAAGGAAAACTCCCAATTTTCTATTTTTTTGAACCCAAACTCCCAAATTCCTCAAAAAAATCCTGTCATTCGTTCTTTTGACACAATGAGCTGAAAGGAGAAAACGCCTATTATCATCATAAAATCCCGGATGGCAGCTGATGCTTGCGCCCACCTAAAAGATGTGAATATCTAAAAATTAAATGGTTTTTTTCGACTGCACCTGTTTTTTTTCGACAAAAAGTTATATAATATTTTGATGTGTGCATTGTCTCATTTAAACAATGGAGGGTTACAAATGTTGAAAAGAAAAAAAGACAAGTTTTCCGTGCTTTTGACGGAAATTGCAAAAAATTTAGACGAAACAGCTGAGTATTTTGTTAACTATAAAGTGACGAATCAGACAACCCTTAAAGAATTCGCGGATACCTTAAAAGAGTATGAGACAAAAGGAGATAATTATGTACATACGATGATTAAGGAGCTGAACAAAGCATTTATCACGCCGATCGAACGCGAAGACATCCTTCAGCTTACAAACAGCCTCGATGATGTACTCGACGGCATCGAACACTTTTCAGCCATGATGGAAATCTTCTCGATCACATCTTCAGATGAGCATATTGATAAATTCAGCGGCTATATCAGAGAATGCGCAAAAGAAATTCTGTTGACAATTGAATTGCTGGCGGAAAATCGCCTGACAGAAATTCAGCCGCACGCCATTAAAATTAAAGAATACGAACATAACTGCGATAACCTGCACCGCAAATCGCTGAAGAATCTTTTCGGGAAAGAGACCGATCCGATTAAAGTGATCCAGTACAGGGAAATCTATGAGACGCTAGAAGAAATCGCAGATTCATGCCAAAGTGTAGCAAACAATTTAGAAACCATCATAATGAAAAATGCGTAACGAGGGATTATAATGGATCTTTTATTTGTATTAACCATATTGATTGTCATCTTTGCTTTGGCATTTGACTTTATCAACGGGTTTCATGATACGGCAAATGCGATCGCCACCTCGGTATCGACAAAAGCGTTAAAACCAAGGCACGCCATTATAATGGCGGCAGTTATGAACTTCGCCGGCGCCATGACGTTCACAGGCGTAGCGAAAACCATTACGAGCGACATCGCCGACCCTTTCAAACTGGAAAACGGATCGGTCGTGATCCTTGCAGCTCTTATCGCAGGCATTACATGGAACCTGGTGACTTGGTATTTCGGCATTCCCAGCAGCTCATCCCACGCGATCATCGGAGCGATTGCCGGAGCTGTCATCGCATCGGAAGGATTCGCCGCGATTAAATACCACGGATTTATTAAAATTATCGAAGCACTTATATTATCGCCCATTTTGGCGTTTGTTTTAGGATATTTGATCTACAGCATCGTCAAAGTCATTTTTAAGAACAGCAATCTGGCCAAAACGAATAAGCGGTTCCGGCGCGTTCAAATCGCGACAGCTGCCATACAGTCCTATACACACGGCACGAACGATGCACAGAAAGCGATGGGTATCATTACGATGGCTTTAATTGCGGGTAACTTGCACAGTACAACTGACATCCCGTTCTGGGTGCAGCTTGCATGCGCCACAGCCATGGGACTCGGAACATCTGTCGGCGGCTGGAAAATCATCAAAACCGTCGGCGGAAAAATCATGAAGATCCGTCCCGTCAACGGTGTCTCTGCAGATTTGACGGGAGCCCTCATCATCTTTGGTGCGACGATCGTCCATTTGCCTGTCAGCACGACACACGTCATTTCTTCATCCATTTTAGGCGTAGGCGCTTCCCACCGGGTGAAAGGCGTAAACTGGGGCACCGCAAAGCGGATGTTGATCACATGGGTCATTACCCTTCCCATTTCGGCAACCATCGGTGCATTTGCCTATTTCATACTAGATTTATTCTTTTAATCAGCACACTCCCGTCCGAATCCAGGACGGGAGTTTTCATGTTTAAAAGAAAGCCGGCATAACAATAGAATAGGAACTGCACTATTTCTCGGGAAGAGGGAAACCAGTTATGCTGCTATTTTATCAATTCCTTGTTTGGCTCATTGTATTGGCGCTGGCTCTGTATGTGGCTGCCGTGTGGCGTTTTGAAAAAAAGCTCACCGAAAAAACCTTCGCGATCCGAAAAACGTGGTACCTGCTTTATGTTATCGGCGCCGTGATTTATTGGACGCACGATCCGCAGTCGATTTTCACAAACCCGCTTCATTATCTGATCGTTGCCGTTTTTTTCACGCTGACAGACGCTTTTATTTTCTTAAACGCTTACTTTAAAAAGCTCGGCAGCTCCGAACTCGCGACAGACACAAGAATGCTTCTCGAAGAAAACAACGACCTCCTCCACACATATCAAAACAGGCTGAAAACGTTTCAATACCTATTGAAAAACGAACCGATCCACATCTATTATGGAAATATAGAAGCATATGCAGAAGGGATCGAAAAGCTCATCAAACGATTTGCCGAAAAAATGAATATATCCGCTGCACTTTGCGAATATAATTCAGAAGAAAGCAAGGATCATTTGCTTGAGCATATGGAAAACCGCTTCGATGTTCAAGAAAAGCTTGAGCGCAAAGACGTTTATTATGAAGAAAACGGAAAAATGGTCCTCATTCCTTTTTCCATCCACGATTTTGACTATGTCATGAAGTTAACCTCAGAAGACCTTGTCACAGAATTTGACTACCTCCTGTTTACTTCTTTAACAAGCATCTATGATCTTCTGCTACCAAACGAAGAGGACGGTGACGACTGATGGAGCCTGCTTTTCAGCAAGACCATGAAAGCGCAAAAAAGCGCCTCGCCTTTAAAATGTTTAAAAAGCAATCCAAAACCAATATCGCGAAATACGAAGTCAGTCCCCATACCGAACGGATTTTCCGGCAAAACGAACGGCTGATCGGCGAGTATAAAAGAAAAAAAGCTTAACGAGGACGGGAAAATTCTCCCGTCCTTATTCCGTTTTCCCGTTTCATACATACAATAAACCAATCAACTAAAAGCGCTGAATTAGGTGATGCTGTGAAAAAACTGAAAAAACAAGTCAAACACGTCGATTTCGCAAAATTTGGCCTGTCAGACTATACCTCTCTTCTCAGAAGAAGAAGCGAGAAAATCATTAAAACGCTGAACAAAAGAAAAAACAAACCGTGAAGCCTGAACTTTCAACCTCCTTCCCTGCTGAGAAGGGGGTTTTTTATGCCTTCAGCAGTATGTGCATCATAAAGGATGCCCCTGTCCGCCTTCTGCAACAGATTGAGGCAGCTTCTCAGAACGTATCGGTTTCACAAACAAAGCGACGCAAATAGAACCTGCCACCGCCAGCCCTCCCGCAAGCAAAAAAGCGCTTGTGAAAGCCCCGGTATACTCGACGATGTACCCTGTAACGGTCGGACCGATAATACCGGACGTATTGGCAAGAAAGTGCATGAATCCGCTCACACCCCCGACCCTGTCCGGATGAACGATATCCTGTATAATCGCCCAGTATGTGATGCCGGTCAAATACAAAAAGAAAACCGATAGTGCGACAAGGGCAACAGCTCCAAACGCAGTCGTGACAAGCCCGGCAAATCCAATGCATACCGCCGCAGCCAAAAGGCAGCACACAAGCACGGCTTTTCTCGAAAACATCTGTTTGCCCGTCAGCTTGAACAGATAATCCGATATAAACCCCCCAAGTGCGAGACCGAGAAATCCGACAACCCACGGTATCATCGTTGCAACGCTCATATCGTGTATGCTCAGCCCCCGGGCTGACGTTAAATAGCTCGGAAACCACGTTAAGAAAAAGAATAAAATATAGTTGTAAGAAAAGAATGCGAACGCCGTAAACAGCACGGTCGGCTGCTTCAAATAAAAAGACAGCGGGATGCCGGTATCCTTTTTCGGACGCGCTTCTTTTTCAGGGGACAAACTGCGGGAGTCGTCCGGCTTATCTTTCATGAATTTCATCCAGAACCAAGTCCAGATAAGCCCGATGATCATGATCAACACAAAGGAAGCCTTCCACCCCCAATGGATCGCGATCAATCCGACGATCGGTCCTGAAATGGCTCCGCCGAGCGGCGTTCCGCACATCGTCATGCCAAGCGCCCTTGCTCTTTCTTTTTGCGGAAACCAATTGTTGACCGACTTGCTCGTTGCAGCTGACAGCGGACCTTCCCCCATGCCGAAAATCACGCGGATAATGAACAGTGAGACGAAATTATATGTCAGTGCAATGGCCCCGCTGAAAACCGACCATACGACCATTGCAGCCGACAGCGTATGTTTCGCTCCATACTTATCTGATGCCCAGCCGCCGATAAAATTAAAGATGGCATATCCGATGAAAAAACTGCTAAACAGCATGCCCATCTGCGCCGGACGTATGTTCAAATCTTCCTGAATAAAAGGAGCGGCGACAGACAATGCTGAACGATCCAAATAATTAATCACTCCCGCCAGAAAAAGCATCACGATGACAAACCCGCGGCCGTTTGAAAACATGGGTAACCCCCTCTTTCCGGAATTTAGAAAACGCTTTCATTTTATGTGGTATTACAGATGGATCAACACTTTCACAGGATTGGTTTCCGGAGCAAGTGCTGATTGAAATCCGTCAACAACATCGCGAAACGCAATCTGTCCGGTAACAAACCGGTTCGCATCCGCTCCGCCATCCCTGATGGCTTTTATCACCGTCTCAAAATCGCTTCTTAATGCGTTGCGGCTGGATAAAATGGTCAGCTCCCGCTTGTGGATTTCAGGATCGGGCATGACCAGATGGCCGTGAACCAGCCCGACATAGATCAGCCGGCCCCCGTGTGCGGCGTATTGATAAGCGCTGTTCATCGATCCAAGGTGCCCTGTCGCGTCAAAGACAGCCGCCGGATAGTCGCCGTTCGTCAACCGTTTGATCTCATCCGCCGCATGTTCTCCCGCTAATACAACTTCATCG
>Ga0180430_10002526_pt1 | contig 16435 bp, 11 predicted proteins | sample SS_ome_9_FD_132999 | JGI IMG/M metagenome (GOLD analysis project Ga0180430, IMG submission 132999) | Hypersaline lake sediment archaeal communities from the Salton Sea, California, USA - SS_1_S_2 metaG | ecosystem: Environmental > Aquatic > Non-marine Saline and Alkaline > Hypersaline >... | reverse complement strand
GACCTAGAATACAGAATATTGATATTACAGATATTATACTCAAGTAAAAGCTGAACTCCCCGAACTCAGCAACCCCTATCAACTTGACAGCTAAAAAAGGAATTAGGGAAGATAAAATCTTTTCTAATCCAAATCCCAAGCCTGCCTGCCTCAATTGTTTAAAAAGTGTCTTCCCTCCCAATACTATTTTTACTCCATGTGTCAATAAAATTATCAATGTCTTTATCACTATAAAAATGCTTGATTACGGGTGATTTGTAAAAGTAATCAATTTGTTCATCAGTAATACTGAATTCATCGACATATTGTTTGTAGATTTCAGAATACCACTTGCTTGATGATCTGTTTGAACTATTCAATTTTAATTTCGGTAATCCTAGGAAGTTACATATGACAGATGTATTTTCATTTATTCTTTCGGTAGTCAAAACAAGCAGGTTAATATTGTTTTGTTTTATTACGGTATAACCGGACTCCTTATTAAACTTATATTTCAGAACATCAATTCCAAGATACTCTTTCAGCTCTCTGTCAAACCAGGTCAGAGGTATATCTGTATTTACATATTTCTCCATAAAAACATCCATCATGTCCTGAAAGCTTTCTTCTTTTTTGTTATCTTCAAGCTGGTGTTTATATATCATTATGTATAGCGATTGAAATAAAGCTGATATATTTCTTGCTATGGGATCACGCATGATTGTAATGACTTTCAGCTCTTTTTTTCTCAGTTTGAAACATAATTTGAACAAAGGCTTTTTTATTCTACCTATACAGGATGTGCGCTCATCAAAATAATAATTCAATGTACCGTAATAACTGTGTATGTGTTTTACCGGGATATCCTCTTTTTTAATTGCTTCTTCCAAAGATGATGAGCCTACTTTTGCCATCTGGTATATAAGGATTTGTTCACCCAAAAGTATTTGGTAAATAGTTTTTAGAATATCAACTATTGAATTAAGTAAATTTTCCACCACGGTTGAGTTTAGTCCTTCTGCATATCTATACTAAAACCAACAAGTAAAAATGCATGTAAACAATGAAAGTGCCGAATACTTGTTTTTCTACAAAGAGGCACTTACATACAGCTCATGCATTTGTTTTCAATACTGATGGTTTATGACCAACGAGCAATACTACAGATGTAATTGTAAAGCACTTAACACTATTCTGTCAAAAATGCTTTCAATTAATCAGAATATATGTAATTGAAACTGTATATGGTCACAAGGTCAAAATTATTCAGTGCTTTTCCGATGAACTATTCTTGTTTCAACCTGCTCCATCCTCGTATCATCCGACGGACCGTTTTCCAGTCGTTCAATAAGCATTCTGCATGCTTCGTAACCAAGTTTCTCAGCACTAATATCAACACTGGTCAAGTGAGGACAAAATGTTTCAGCTATCATTGTGTTATTGAATCCTGTTATGGGAACAGAAACATTTTTATCATTCATATACTGGACCGCTCCGAATGCAAGAATGTCATCTGTGGTGACTACTGCATCAATACCCTTGCTTATCAGCATTTCCATGGCATCATAGCCATGCTGCAAATCATCCTCACATATTACTACCAGATCTTCATCAACCTGAATACCATTTCTTTTAAGTGCATTCACATATCCCGTGTATCTATGCTTATTGAATACAAATCTTGTCTCACCGCATATCAAGGCCAACCGCCCGGCCCCTTTGTCAATTAACATCTGACAAACATCGTCCATGGCCTTTACATTATCATTGTCAACATATATTGCATTTTTGCCATTAATAGGTGTTCCAATCAAGGCATAAGGCAATTTCTTTTTCTCAAGATACTTAACATTCTGGTCATCTTCCTCAATTGTCGTAAGAATTGCTCCGTCAATCCATCCGCTCTTTATCATATACCTGATATTCGTGTGGTTGTTCTCCTTGCCCTGGTATGCATTCATTATGTAATAACCATGCTCCAGGGCACATCGAGTAATTCCGCTCATTGAATCCATGAAGAATTGATTGTGAAAGACACTGTAAGTATCCTTTGGAAGAACCAGCCCGATGATCTTTGTCCTCATATTGTTTGCAAGACTTTTTGCAACGGCATTGGGATGATAATTCACCTCATCCATTGCCCGTCTTACCTTTTCAATGGTTGCTTCGCTTATCAAGTCACTGCCGGATACAACTCTCGAAACAGTTGAAACCGAAACCTTTGCAACTTTAGCTACATCATTCAGTGTTGCCATTTGTTCCTCCTGCTCAGTAAAACATTTGTCTTTTCAGACTGAAGTCGTAAACATTCCGCACAACATTATATCATAAGTTCTTCAATTTCTTTCAAATCTACATAACTGCAATCGGGGTATACAATATCCGCAGCATACAACTCATCCGGATTTCCTATCCCTACAGCTGTCATGCCTGCCGACTTAATGGCTGCTATGCCTGCAACCGCATCCTCTACACCTACACAGAAATCAGGATTTATACCCAACTCCCTGCTTGCCTTCAGGAAAATATCCGGTGCCGGCTTTCCTTGGCTGATTTGGGCCGGATTGACAATATAGTCAAAATATTCAGATATTCCGAGTCTCTCAATAAGCAATGGTCCATTACGGGAAGCACTGGCCAGGGCAATCCTGATATTGTTGCTCAAACACTGTTCCATCAGCCCGACGGCACCCGGCAGAAGGTTGTCAGGGGTAAACTTTGATATCATCTCAATATATATCTCGTTTTTCTTTGTTGCCATGGCTATTTTCTGTTCATCGGTAAACTTATCCTGCAGTTTCGCATGCCTGAGGATAACTTCCAATGAATCCATTCTGGAAACACCTTTGGTAAATACTTCCAGCTCATCAGGCAATTCAAATCCAAGCTCGGATGCCAAAACACGCCATGCTGCAAAATGCTCATTGGAACTTGACGTAATCACACCATCCATATCAAATATCATTGCCTGTAGTTTCATGTCCGGTCCATTTCTGCACTATACTTCATAAAGGTGCTCGTAGTACTCATCCAGCATGCGCTTGACTGCAAATTGTTCCCTGCAGCTATTGATGCTGTTCTGCATCATTTGAACCCACCTTTCATGATTATCATAATATGTAGGAACTACGCTTTCCATAAGTACATCGTAAAGGGCTTTGATGTCATGTGCATCCAGTTCTTTGTCATCCTCGAACTCAATTCCATCACCGAACTGCCATCCGTTGTTTCCGTGGTCACATGCCTCAGGCCACCAGCCGTCAAGTACTGAAAGATTCAGAACGCCATTGATTGCAGCCTTCATACCGGAAGTTCCGCTGGCTTCCTTGGGACGCCTTGGATTGTTTAGCCACACATCGCAGCCTCTTGTTAAGGCAGCACCGATATTCATGTCATAATTCTCAAGGAAAACAACATTGTTCGGGTATTCCCTGCTCATTGCAACCAGGTTCTCTACGATTTCCTTGCCGTTGTCATCAAGGGGATGTGATCTTCCCGAGAATATTATCTGCAGTTTGTTCTGCCTGAACAAATTCTCAACAATGTTTCTGTCAGTAAATATGAAGTTACTGCGCTTATATGCCACGGCACGACGGGCAAAGCCTACGGTGAGTACATTTTCATCAAGTTCCACACCGTTTCTTTCCTTTACGAATTCAATCAAAGCCCGTTTGTTCTTCATATGAGCTGACCAAAGAGCTTTGGCATCCTCTGTATTTTCAAGCACTTCACTGTCAACCCATGTAGGCAGATGAATTGCATTTGTTATGCCTGTAATTTCACATCTGTTGTCAATATGAGCCCACATTTTGTTTGCGGTTTCAGCGTGAAGCTGTGCAACTGCATTGGCAGCCTTTGAGACCCTAAGGGCAGCAACAGTCATATTGAACGGAGCATCGCCTATGCTTACAAGCTGTTCTATCGTAAGGCCGTTGTTTGCTCCCATGTACATAAGTCTTTCGATTGTATGTGACTCGTTTCCCTGTATTACAGGAGTATGTGTTGTGAAGACAGTTTTTTCCCTTGAAGCTTCCAAAGCTTCCTCAAAGCTCAGTCCCCTGCCCATATGCTCTTTCATGAGTTCGAATCCTGCAAATACCGCATGTCCTTCATTGAAGTGATAGATATCTATATCAATTCCCAGTGCTCGAAGAGCCCTGACTCCGCCAATACCAAGTATCATTTCCTGTGCTATTCTTTCCTCAGGGAACCAGCCGTAAAGCTGTCCGGTAATCCAGCGTTCCTTATTCTTTTCGATATCCGTATCCAGCAAGTAAAGATCTGCATTGTCAAAACAATCAACTTTCCATACCTTGGCATATACATCGGCATTTCGGATCCTTACACATACTTCCTTGCCCGTCTCCTTCAAAAACGGGTATTTGTAGTTGTGATAGCTGTCATATGCTTTCCCGTCCTCCGATATCATCTGGTCCGTATATCCCTGTTTCCACATCAAACCTATACCAACAATCGGAAATCCGTGCTGTTTTGCACCTTTCATATAGTCTCCGGCCAATATACCGAGTCCACCGGCATACTGCTTGAAACTGCTTTCCAATCCATACTCCATGCAAAAATATGCAACCCTGGGTCTGTCCTTCATAATAACCTCCGCTTATATCTCATCCTATTATTTCAATCTCTCTGCCTGTTTCCGGCAGTGTATATTCCTTATCCCTGATTTTCAGGGATATTCCTTCGCCTTCCTTCAATGTTACCCGGACCATTCCTGTATTGACCTGAATGCTGATCCTACGACCCCGGAAATAGATACTGAACGAATAACCTGTCCATTGTTTCGGCAGCACCGGGTTCAGATGAAGCATATTCTCCCTGACCCTAAGACCTCCAAAACCATGAACAATCGCAAGCCATGATCCCGCAGTGCTTGTTATATGAAGTCCATCCTCCGTGTCGTTGTTGTAGTTGTCAATGTCAAGTCTTGAAGCTCTTAGATACAACTCATATGCTTTGTCATAGTAACCTATGTCGGTAGCCACTATGGAATAGATACAGGATGACAAAGATGATTCATGCACGGTCATGGGCTCATAGAAATCAAAATTCCTCTTTTTGGTTTCAGTGTCATATGAAAATGGAAAGAAATAGAAAGCCTGAACTACATCAGCCTGCTTGATGAAACAGGAACGAAGTATCCTGTCCCAGGACCAGTTCTGGTTTATAGGTCGGTCCGAAGGAAGCAAGTCATCTACTGTAAGAAGCTCCTTGTCCATGAATCCATCCTGCTGGGAAAACACATCAAGTTCATCAATATATGGATAGTACATATTTTCAGCAATATGGTAGAAATTATTAATTTCATCATCCGAAATACCGACATCAGCAGCTATCTCATCAAATCTCTTGTTATTTATATCCCTGACCATATTGGCAGTATCTGCAGCATATCTAAGGCAAAAAGCTGCCATTGTGTTTGTATACCAGTTGTTGTTTACGTTATTCTCGTACTCATTGGGACCTGTAACACCCAAAATCATGTATTTCTTCTTTCGGGGATTAAAACTAACCCGACTTGCCCAGAATCTTGCTATCTCATAAAGAACATGCAGCCCGTATTCCTGAAGATAATCCTCATCTCCTGTATAATTCACATAATTATATATAGCATGGGAAATCGCACCGTTCCTATGAATTTCCTCGAAGGTTATCTCCCACTCATTATGGCACTCCTCACCGTTCATGGTAACCATCGGGTAGAGGGCTCCGTCAAGACCCAGTTTCCCGGCATTCTTCCTTGCATTCTCCAGATGATTATATCGGTAGATGAGCAACGACCTTGAAACATCTTCCCTGGCTGTCGACAAGAAAAACGGGAAGCAGAAAGCTTCCGTATCCCAATAGGTAGAACCGCCGTATTTCTCTCCGGTAAAACCTTTCGGTCCTATATTCAACCGGTTGTCATGCCCCGTATATGTCTGGAACAAATGAAATATATTGAATCGAATACCCTGTTGGGAAAGTGCATCTCCTTCAATTACCACATCGGCGTATGACCAGATAGCTGCCCAACTCATGATATGTTCATCAAGAAGTTCGTCAAATCCCGTGTTCCTTGCTTCATTTGATCTTAATATAGATTTCACCGCTGTTGACTCCTGAGAGTAATCCCTGGAGGTTGTAACAGAAAAGTACTTGTACACCGTAAGTACATCACCCGCCGGCACCTCTGCTGTATATATGTTTCCGATAAAAAGTTCATCGTCTGTCAATACAGAACCTTTCAATTCCATTTCATTCAAAACAACCTGCTCGCATGCAGAAGATGAAACAATGAATCCAGTCTTCTTAGTTGACATAGTTACATTTGATATACCATCACTGGACGAAACGGAAATCTTTTCCCAGAACATGTCATCAAAGTTTGAATCTTTGTTGCGGACATCTCCGTTCAGATATGATGTCAGCTCAACACTTATAGTATCGGTAACTGGTTCGATGGTATATCTGATGGCACCAACCTCTTTTTGTTCCATTGATACAAAACGAAGTGAGTTAACCCTTACTCTCTTTCCTGATGAGGTAATTACATCGAAGCATCTTTTCAATGTGCCTTTTTTCATATCAAGTTCACGGGTAAACTTCTCAAACCTGCACTTATTCAAATCAACGGTTTCATTGTCAATCCTAAGGTGTATTGAGATTATATCGCAGGAGTTCAGGACCTTTGCAAAATATTCAGGATATCCGTTCTTCCACCAACCTACCCTGGTTTTATCTGGATAATATACACCTGCTATATATGTGCCTTTGAGGGTACTGCCTGAAAAATCTTCCTCAAAATTCCCTCGAAAGCCCATATGTCCGTTGGCAAGACTCATAATGCTTTCGGCTATTTCATTTGTATCATTGTTTAAATTATTGTCAATCACTTTCCATGAGTCGACTTCAAACCTTTTTCTCATATTTTCTCCCCACAAACTCGTGCAAGCGTTTGCATGTCATAATTATAGACAATACCTACAGCTATAGCAAGGTAATTTTTATTCATAACCCTTAACCTCTCCTTCTTGACACGTTTATATTTAATGGTCTATTGTGAATATACAAAGTGCGACAGTCCTTTTTTGAGTATTTTATCTGCGGTCGGTGAGCCGTTCCTTAGATATTTATAGCATCATACATCACATCACCTGCAGCTGAAAGGTGTTTTTTATGAAAAAGAAGTTAAATATTTTCATTTTATTCATACTAATAATAAGCCTGTTGGCAGGCTGCAGCCCCAAAGATATTGAGACTGATGAAATTGTAATCAATATATCACCGGTACTTAAAGATAGCATAAGTACATGCTACAGCCTGTTCCCCATAGCTTTTGCAGACAGCAATGGTGACGGTCTTGGAGATATAAACGGTATCCGGGATAAACTGGATTACTTTAAAAACGACCTGGGGGTTGATTGTATATGGCTGAACCCGATTCATCCCTCCCCTACGTATCATAAATATGATGTGGTGGATTATCTTTCGGTTGATCCGGATTTTGGAACAATGGATAATTTCGAAAATCTTATCAAGGAGATTCATGATAGGGATATGTATCTCATCATGGATTTTGTAATAAATCATACATCAAGCAAACACCCCTGGTTCCAGGCTGCAAAACAGAAGGATGAGAAGTACAGGGACTATTACCGTTGGCTGACTGCAGAAGAACTTAAGGAGCACCACATGAAAACCAACTGGTATATCGGCGGGAACACCTACTACTATGCAGGTTTCTGGAGCGAAATGCCTGAATTGAATCTTGAGAATGAGGATGTAAGAAATGAACTGAATGCCATTGCTGAATTCTGGCTTAATAAGGGTATCGACGGATTTAGGATTGATGCTGCAATGCATCTGTATGACAAAGGTGAATATCCTGAAGGCTATGATACCTTCGGAGAAACCATATCATACTTCAGGGAGTTCAGTGATTATATAAAGAGCGTTAAGGAAGATGCATTCATAATCTCTGAGGTATCCATGAATTTCAAAGGAGCTTCTGCATATTATGCGGGAATGGAATCACTTTTCAATTTTGACTTTGGAGAAGACATTCTGGCCGCAGCATACGTAGGTTCCAATAATATTTCAGAAGAAGTTCAGTACTATCTTGAACAGATGGCAGGTTATAACGGCAGGGTCATGGGTACATTCCTTTCAAATCATGACCAGAACAGGTCCATCGAAGCTCTTGCAAGCAGCCTTTCAAGAGCCAGGGTTGCCGCAAACCTGATGCTTACCCTACCGGGTCTTCCCTTTATATACTATGGAGAAGAACTGGGAATGAAGGGGAAAAAACCAGACGAGAACATTCGTGAACCCTTTATATGGGGAGAGGAATCAGACTATACTACTTCATGGAATTTATCCACCCGGAAAGTCAATGAGAATACCCTATCATTGGCTGAGCAGAAGAATGACGATACTTCCCTTTTCAATACATATAAGAAAATGATTCAGATACGCAAAGAAAATCCGGTACTGCAAAACGGAGACATAGCCCATGTGGAGACTGGTGTAAAGGCCCTGATAGCATACAGAAGGTTCGACCCAAATACAAATCTTCTTGTAGTTCACAACACCCTGGAACAGGAATATATATTGAATTTCAATCCGGCTTTGGAATATGAGATTGTTTTTTCACAGGATCCGGAAAGCAGAATAAGTGACAAAAAGCTGTATCTTGGCGGTAGAAGCGTAATAATAATCAATCTCATGAACAATGACTTGACTTCGATGGAATGAATGACTGCTGAAAAAAATCCGATTTTGTTGACATTACAAAAAATCGGTGTTAATATTTAACCACAATGCAAACGCTTGCAAAGAATAGGAGGAATGTATGAAAAAGATATTAAGCATAGCTTTGGCACTAGTGCTGGTATTCGGTCTGTTTGCCGGATGCCAAGAAAAACATGAGGATGTAACCATTACAGTACAGGCTGAGACTGACTGGATGGATTACTATCAGGCTGTCAAAACTGCAGTAGAAGAAGAGTACCCATACATAACAGTACAACTTATAGAGGCCGGTGCTTTTGACCATCTGGACGCACTTGACAATACTTCAGCTACCAATGAGGAAATTGCTGATGTATTTGCAGCTCCGGCTGACAGGCTCTTCGGCCTGAATGACAATGCTCAGATAGCCTATATCCCGGCAGCTGATATTGCAAAAAATATCGGCGGTTGGACCGACTATGAAGCAGGTTTGGGCGGTGCTTTCAAGGATGGTGAAAACTATCTTGGTGTACCGATGAACATTGAGACACTGCTGTTCTTCGCCAATAAGGCAAACGCAGCAGATGCCGGCATTGATCTAACTTCAACCATAGAACTCAATGATTTGGCTGATGACGACCTACTTGTTGCTTACTTCAATGCCTGGTTCGGTGTAGCATTTACAAATGCTGCCGGATTTGAACTGCTTGGCAAAGACGCTTCCGGTAATCTGTTCTCGGATGCAACAAAGGGTTGGGATGAATTGAATGCAAACCAGAAAGCATTGTTCAACCACTTGTTTGACTACTGGAAATATCACCAGACAGCAGGTGAAGGCGGAGTTCCTGACACCGCTTGGGACAGCTCAAACATCTGGGCAACAATGGAAACCGAATATGCTTCAACCGGTCACAGTTCCCTGTTGCTTGAAGGTCCCTGGAATGCAACAAAGTTCAAGGACATAGCCGGAGCAGATTTCGATCTTCTGCCACTGAATCAGGTTACACTCAATGGTGAGGAAGTAGCCCACTGGAAAGGTGGCTGGGCTTTGGTCGTAAATGTAAGAAATGAAGGCAACGAATCCAAGATGGACGCTGCACAGAAGGTAATAGAAGAAATACTTAATACCGACAATGCAGTCAACTTCTATCTGGAAACCGGAAAGATTATGGAGCACGTACCCGCTTCCGTATATCAGAATGCTTCTGAGCTGGCTGATGCTGACAAAGCAGTAATAGCCACAGTCATCGAAGGTTATGAAGGAGCTCCTGCAAGACCATTGTTCTCTGAATGGGGAAATGTATGGGGCACATGGGAAAGCGCACTTCTCTCCTGGTCCACGGCAGGTTCAGAACCGGCTACGGCACAGGAAGCCTACGAAATCGTAAAGGCTGCCTTTGATTCCATGATGGCATCATTGGAATAAAAGAACAAGAATCAATCTAAAATGCAGGAGGCTGCAGCCTCCTGCATTTTTATTTAAAGGATCGGGGTATGCTTAATCTAGTTAAACTTAAGAAGGCCACCTTCTATATCATGGTAATATCCGCTGCAGCAATAATCCTGTCTATATCGGTTGATACACTTCTACGGGCAAACAATGATATCCTTTTCAACAGATGGCTGACAGAAAACAGCTTTGCTGACGGTACGGATGACCAATTATATCGGGTGTACCTGGGTTCTTTAATGGTTGACTATTTCTTCAGATTGATAGTACCGGTGGTTTTCGGACTGCAGACATATTTTGCATATATTAAGTCCGGAGTAGGTATTGTTTACAAGGTAGTATGGGCTGTTATTCTGGGAGGCATGCTCATAGTTACCCTCCTTAACTTCGATACTGCTTCACCGGCATACTACATATCAGGTATAGCATATGTTATCATTATTGTATCAATATTAAGAATCAAGCATAATTCCCAGAAAACTATCGGAGGTTGATCCATGAACAAGCATTTGTATGATCATCTTGGCAATAGGTATAGGCGGAAGAATGTGTATTTGCTCGAACTTGCAACCCTCTATGAACAGAAAAACGAGGGCAATGCGAGGGAAATCCGAAATCAAATCAAAGCGCTCAAAAGACAAAAAAATACGCATCCCTATGTATTGGCGCTGAGGCAATTTGAAAATGAAGAAAGGATTTACCGTAAATCCCTCTCCAAAACCTCCGGGGATTTCGAGGGTTCCAAGTTTATACAAAAGCTAAAGCTTCAGCTTGATCAAGCAGAATCAGACCTTGAGTTTTATAAAAAATATACCGATTTATCATATGATGCACAGTTGAAATATGAAACAGCCAGGGTAAAGGTTGCTGAAATACCCCAGATCATAGAAAATACCGAAAAAATAGAAGCCTCCATTGACCAAACACTTAAGAGTAAAAACACATGGACAAACGACGAAGTCGGGAAACTGAAAGATGGATTCAGTAAATACAAAAAACACCTTAAGGATGAAAAAAAGAAAGATATTGAAAAAGTCACCCGAAAGTACAAGGAAGGAACCATATCCCAAAAAGCCAAGACTGCAGCTATTGCAGAACTGAACAGGGCTTTCAAGGAAAAGCTTTCCATAAAGAAACTGGAATTTCCAAGTAAAAAATTCAAGGCTACCCTTTCCCATGCCAGGTTCGACCTGAAGAATATCAAGAAAAAATCCGTTAATCTGATGAATGATCTGATAGCTGACGAGAAAGCCAAAATACCCATAGAAAAAATGGCCGGCACTGCAGCAGTCCCATTCCTAACCGCACTTTTCCCCGGTCTGGGTCAGCTTATATACGGTCAAAAGAGAAAAGCTGCTTTCATGGCTCTGATAAGCTTATTCATATATGTCATTGCAATCCCCTATGCGCTTGGTTATGGTAATTATCAGGGCAACGGCATAAGAGGTTTGATAACACTGAAGGGTGAATTGCGATATGTATCATCCATGATTTTCATGATCGAAGGTATTATGGCTATTTTCCTTCTTGTAATAGCGATATTCATGATTTATGTCAACTTCAGGAATCTATACAGAATTGAAGCCAGGAAAAGAAAAGGAATAAGGCCCAACAACTGGCACGAGACCAAATCAAAGATATTCGTTGATGGATACCCATATGTTGTTACACTGCCTGCATTCATCACCATTATATTTGTTGTTCTTGTTCCAATAGCTACAACAATACTGCTTTCATTTACAGACAGAAACGACCTTCCCAACAAGACCCGTTTCATATGGAATGGATTTCAGAACTATGCAGATTTGTTTGCCGGTAAGGTCGGTACGGCTGCAGGACCCTTCTGGAATATATTCGGTTGGACGATTGTCTGGACCCTTACATCAACCACTCTTGCAATTCTAATAGGATTTGCATTGGCATTGTTACTGAACAACAATAGAATACGGGCAAAGAAATTATTCAGGTCCATATACCTGCTTCCCTGGGCAGTGCCTGCCTTTGTATCGATTCTGTTCTTCAGGATCATGTTCGGCCAGGGAGATGCAGGTGTGCTGAGAGCTTTCCTGGGTGTAGAGACAATTATACATAATGCCAACCTCACAAGAACCGTATTGATTCTGCTTCAGGGATGGCTTGGCAGTGCCTACGTTTTCATATTATCGACAGGGGTTTTGCAAGCAGTTCCCGAGGACCTTTATGAAGCAGCATATATGGATGGGGCAAGCAGTTGGAAAAAGCTTTCGAGAATCACCTTGCCTATTGTACTTTTCCAGACCATGCCTCTGCTGATAGGTCAATATACATTCAATTTCAATAACTTCTCAATCATTTACCTTTTCAATGGAGGTGGTCCCAACTTGATTGAAAAGTACGGAATATATGCCGGCTCATCCGACATACTGCTTTCTTATATATACAAACTGACAATGGATAGATACTACTTTGCCATGGGTGCTGCCGTCACATTGGTTATATCATTGATCGTAATATTCATTACATTCATAGGATTCAGGAACACCAAGGCATTTAAGGAGGAGAGGCTATGATGACAGGTTTATTAAGTACCAGCACTTCAACTGCAGGCTCCGGTTTTTTCCAAACCAGACTGCTTCCCGTATTTCTTATCCTGGTTATTGTTGCAGCCTTTATATTGATACTGGCCTTCATAATCAAGACTATAAGTGACAGGAACAAAAAGGAACTCTATCTTTCGGACAAACCTCCCCTTACATACTGGGGCACTGTCGGACTTATAGCTACCTATTCAGTTCTCATATTCTGGGCATTCATTGTACTATGGCCCATATCACAGATGGTCATCAGTGCATTCAACGGTAATCAGGCTATCTATGTATCGGTAGGTTTTGAAAATTACGAATTTTCCTTCAAGCACTTCAAGTTCCTGTTTGAGGACACGGCATTTGTCAATTGGGTAATAAATACCATTTTCATCAGTGTAACCACTGCCCTGCTTACGGTTATACTGGTGTCATTTACAGGCTATGTTTATTCGAGGTTCAGGTTCAAGGGCAGAAAAGCTACTCTAATGAGCATCATGCTCATTCAGACCATCCCGATATTTGCAGGTATTACGGCATTTTTCACATTATATGAATTGGTAAATGACCTTATTCCTGTGTTTACAAAGCATATGATGCTGATATTGATTTACTCAGCAGGCGGAATTGCTGGTAATACATTCATCCTGAAAGGCTACCTGGACTCCATATCCACTGAACTGGACGATGCCGGCAGGATGGACGGATGCAGCAACATGGAAATATACAGGCTCATAATAATGCCCATAGCAAAACCAATGCTGGCAATAATAGCCCTGTGGTCATTCATCGGTCCCTTCATGGACTTCCTGCTTCCAAGAATACTTTTATCGGAAACAAAAGCCCTTACATTGGCATCGGGTTTATACACATTAGTCGTTGATGACCGGTCATTCAATCAACCGGCATTTGTTGCAGGATCTCTGCTTATTGCAGTACCTATAGTATTTATGTTTATTTATCTGCAGAAATATCTCATATCGGGCCTATCAAAAGGCTCAGTGAAAGGTTAGGAGGAGCGCAGTGAAAGTTAAATTCAATAATATCGGCAAGAAATATGAAGGCAGAGAGGGATTTACCCTTAGAAACATCAATCTGGATATTGATGATAAGGATTTCTGTGTAATATTGGGTCCTTCGGGCTGTGGTAAGACTACCCTTCTTCGAATGATAGCAGGACTGAACTCCATAACCGAAGGTGATTTGATCTTCGGTGAGAAAAAAGTCAACGAAGTTCCTTCCAAGGACAGGGACATAGCCATGGTATTCCAGTCATATGCGCTTTACCCGCACATGACCGTCTATCAGAACATGGCATTCTCACTCTCGATGCGTTCAGTAAGGAAAGACATCATCCATGAACGGGTCCTTGACGCAGCAAAGCTTCTCCAGATAGAAGAATATCTTTATTCAAAACCTTCTGATATATCTGGTGGCCAAAGACAGCGCGTTGCTTTGGGAAGAGCTATTGTCCGAAATCCCAAGATATTCCTAATGGATGAGCCTTTGTCCAATCTGGATGCTAAGCTAAGGGAGCATATGCGTGTTGAACTGGTAAGGCTCCATAAAAAACTTGATACAACCACGATATACGTTACCCATGACCAGATTGAAGCTATGACAATGGCTACGAAAATAATACTTCTGAATGAAGGCAAGGTTCAGCAGGCCGGAAAGCCGGATGAATTCTACGCAAAGCCCAACAATATATTTGTAGCACAGTTCATAGGATCACCTACCATCAACATTCTTGACGGACGGATTGAAAAAGACAGGTTCGTATCAGATGACAATATCATTACAATGAAGGTGCATGATGATGACAGATCCAAACTTGCCGCATATGATAACAAGCCTGTCAAACTCGGTATCAGATCGGAGCGATTCCTTGCAGGAGAAGGTCCTGATCTTTTCAAAGCTTCGGTTGATGTAATAGAAATGCTTGGAAAGGAAAAGACACTCTTTGTTCGAACCGAAACAGGTGTGGACCTTACCCTTACTTTCCCCGGCCATTTCAAGTATGAACAGGGAGAGGTTCACGAATTCGGTCTTGATTCTTCAGCAGTTCATTACTTTGATGCAGATACGGGTGATAGAATCTGAAAAATGAGTTTATACTAAGCAGCAATCATCAGTTGATTGCTGCTTTTTTAGTGTAATCCAAAACCACTTATCACTTGACAGGAAAAAGAATTATATCGCTTGTCTTCAAAATATTTCTTTTCCTCAAAGCTTAAATTCAAGCAGCATACCACCGGGATAAACCGACTTAGGTTTGAATCCGGCACTCACATACACTCTCTTGGCCGCAATATTCTCACGATTTACACCGATTGTCAGTGATGTTGCTCCTTCTTCCTTCAACTTCTCAACGGCCCATTTGATCATCAGCTTGCCAAAACCCTTGCCTTGAAATTTCTTATCGATGATAACTATGCTGATATAGTAAGTTTCTTTTTTCTTGTCAATCTCCAGGACAAGCAGGCCGACAACAATGTCGCCCTCCATCTGAACGAATATGTTCTGTGTTTTATTGAAAAGCCCCATGGCTACCGAAGACTTTGCATTAAGAACAAACTTGTTTTGTTCCGGCTTAACGGAAATATCAAGCACACTCCAAAAGTTCTTCTTATCCAGTTTTACCATTTTAGTATTCTCAGGGTATGTCATAGCGGCTGTAACAGCACTGCGGAAATCCTTTCGGTAGTAACTCCAGGTATTATCATTAAACTCAAACAACTGCTGTTCATTGGAAACACAGGAATACGCAATCTGCTTTTTAAAATCAAAGTAATAAGAGACATCATATCCCAGGAATTCCATGGATACTGTATCAAACCCGCTGGCATTGCCAAACAGGATGCAATTGCCTTCCCGGTTTTTCTTCAATGCGGTTTTCCATATATTTTCAGATAGAAACTGTTTATCAAGGATGGCCTTCATTAACTTTTCAAGATCATCATTCCGGACTGAAAAAACACCATCCACGTCAAAGTCAACGGGCGCACTTACATGTTCTGAAATTTTATGTTCCACAAAGGACAGCGTAGTTATATCAGTTCCGTATTCAACGGAATCCATGCCAAGAACATCAAAGACATTGATTTTGAGATATTCGAATGGTGTAAGGCCGGTCAGTCGTTTCAGCAACTCATTGAGAATGACGATATCTGATGATGAATACCTGTCCTTTTTACCGGGTTCAAACTCAAGATCCCTATCATTGATGATATCAAGTACAGTTTTAAAATCCCTGTTCTCATATATGATACTGTGCTCTTTCCTGACCCTGTCATACTCGGGCAGACTCTTCAGTTTATCATCAGTCTCAAAGCGAACCATTAAATAACCGTAATTGAAATCCAGCAACCCCGATTCGCTCTTCAGCAAGTTCTTTATTGTGATTTTATCTCCATGTTCCAGTTCGGGAATATACTTTGCAATCCTGTCATTCAGCTTGATGGTCTTTTTTGAAGCTTCCATCAGGATGGAAAATCTGGCAAAAAACTCCTGCCTGGAATCTACGAGATATCTTGTTTCTTTTGTAGTCTTTGTTTTCTTTTCTCTATTCTCATATCCATAGAACTCACTGAATAATCGGTTACCATGGCAAAACAAAGAAAAATGTCCAGAATAATCCCACTTATCAGCAACTTCCCGTATCAAACTCTTTATATTTGTCTCATCAAATTTCATTTTAACCCCTTTGCTCTTT
>Ga0180430_10002525_pt1 | contig 16441 bp, 14 predicted proteins | sample SS_ome_9_FD_132999 | JGI IMG/M metagenome (GOLD analysis project Ga0180430, IMG submission 132999) | Hypersaline lake sediment archaeal communities from the Salton Sea, California, USA - SS_1_S_2 metaG | ecosystem: Environmental > Aquatic > Non-marine Saline and Alkaline > Hypersaline >... | reverse complement strand
CTAGCTCGGATGCCGCCTTCGGCGGCGGCATCATACTGCCGCGGCCGCTGCGACATGCCCTCCGCGGCATGTCGGTCGGCCTTGCCTACGAATCAGCTGCTCTACCAGCTGAGCTACCTCGGCCTTGACTGCAGGGTTTAGGGTATAGGGTTTAGGGTCTAGGGTTGTTAAGATCCCGGATCGTTTCTCCCTACGCCCTATACCCTATGCCCTACGCCCTGCATTTCTGTGCCGCCGCCCGGAATCGAACCGGGACGGGATCGCTCCCTCGCGATTTTGAGTCGCGCGCGTCTGCCAGTTCCGCCACGGCGGCATCTGCTGGGAACGTGCGTCTGCTCCCGGTCCGGCATGATTTTTGTTTTCAAAAAAATCATTCGCCGGACCGAGGATCCTCGGCACCGCCTATGATTTTACAGGACAAAATCATGCGGTGCCGGGACAATTCCGCCACTCCGGCCTTGACGCCTACTGTTCCTGCGCCTCGTCTCCATCGGAGTTGTCGGAAGGCAGCACCAGGCCGTCGGCTATCTCCCTGAGGGAGCATACCGCCTCGCGGTTTTTGCAGCGCATAAGCGGCCTGGAGCCCCTGCACTGCTGCTTGGTGCGCTGGGCGGCCAGGTGGACGAGCTCAAAGCGGTTCTCCACATACTCAAGGCAATCCTCGACTGTTACGCGAGCCATATTCAGTCTCCTGTAGAAATTGGGGTAGCCGCTTCTAGTTGGATTGTCATAGAAAGTCAAGGGGTTATGGTTTGACGTGCCCCCGGGTCACATGATATCCTCCGAAAGCTAAAATCTTCAGTCAGGATGTGGCTTTGCGCTCTTTCGGAAGGCTCATGGTTAGTCGTAGGACGCTAATAGAGAAGTTCCTGCCGGAGTATGCGGTCAGGCACGTCTTCGTCACAAAGCTCAGGCTCGTGGCCTTTCTGGGCTTCTGGGCTCTGTATCTGTACTTCATGCGCGACGTGCTGGGTCAGACAAAGGCGATAGCGGTCATCGTCTCCGTCACCTTCCTCATCACCGGCATCGCCTATTACAACGTGATGCGCGGAAGGTTGCTCATCACGTCGTTTGCGCTCGAGCTCCTGTCGGACCTCACCGCGCTGACCGCAGTCCTCTACCTGACCGGCGGCCCGCACAGCGACTACTTCACGATATACATCCTCTATGTGCTCGTGGCCGGCGTTCTCTACAACCACTACCTCGCAGCCCTGGTGGCCGCGGTCGCTGCCGCCTACTACGGCGTGTTCCTGTCGCTTTGCCACTACGGAGTAATACCGCCTCTCATACTGTACTACGGAGACAAGCTGCCCATTCCGACCTACACGCCCTTCGCGCACTTTTTGCTCGCCTTCGCGCTGCTGGCCCTGATCGTCTACACGGTCAAGGTGGCGAGCTACTTCTCTCAGCGCAGGGAGAGGATCCTGGAGCGTCGCAACAGGGAGCTCACCGCCCTCCACCAGATGAGCTCCACGGTCCGCAGCGCGCAGGCTCTGGGCGACGTGATCAATCACCTCCTGATAGGGGTGCTTGAAGGATTGGGGTTTCAGGCGGTGGCGCTGGTGCACTTCGACAGGCAGCGGGGGATGGCCAAGCTGTATACGCCCCGCAGGCATCCGAAGCTGGCGGAGCTCGAGGGAAAGATAGGGAGGAGCTTCGCCGACATGGAGTTTCCTATCGACGCGCTGGCCAGCCCCGTCATGCACGACATCATGAAACACCGCATCATATTTCGCAGCAGCATGAGCGAGCTCATAGTCGGCATGGAACAGACCTTCGCCCCCGAACACGCCGAGCTGATGCAGGACATGATAGGCTTCAAGCGCATAGTCATAGTGCCCATCGTGGTCGAGGAGCAGACCCTGGGCGCGCTGATCGGCTTCAGCCGCGAGATGTTCGTGGAGGAGGGGCAGGTCAAGACGATGGAGGCCTTCGCCAACCAGTCCGGCCTCGCACTGGAGGCGGCGCTGCTGATCGACAGGCTGCGCAAGGTCAACGAAGAGCTGCGCGAGGCCAACCGCGTCAAGTCGGAGTTTCTGGCGACGATGAGCCACGAGCTTCGGACGCCGCTGACCGCCATCATCGGTTTTTCGGAGCTTTTGATGGAGGGCGTGATGGGCGAGGTCGCCGATGAGCAGAGGGACGCGCTCAAGGAGGTACTGCACAACGCCGCCGACCTCTTGGAGATGATAAACAGCCTGCTGGATCTCACCAAGATCGAATCCGGCAGGATGAGGCTCGACGTGAGGCGGTTCGACCTCCGCGAGATCGTAAGGCGCGTGACGAACACGCTCACCCCGCTGGTGCAGAAGAAGGGGCAGGTGATGGAGGTCGAGATCGAGGAGGGCATCCCGACCATAAACGGGGACGAGCGGAAGGTGCAGCAGTCGTTGCTCAACCTGATGGCCAACGCGAACAAGTTCACGCCCAGCGGTGGCAGCATCGGCCTGAGCGTGAAGCATTTCCCGACGGTAGATGCTGTAAGGGAGCGCGCCGGTTGGTGGGGGCGCTTTTCGGAGGAGCCCGGCGCACTGGGGTCCGGGGCAGTCGAGATAGTCGTCCAGGACACCGGCGTAGGGATACCCGAGGAGCAGGTGGAGCGCGTCTTCGACATGTTCCATCAGGCCGACAGCTCCAGCACGCGCAACTTCGGGGGCACCGGCCTGGGCCTGGCCCTGGCGCGGAAGTTCATCGAGATGCAGGGCGGGAGGATATGGGTGGAGAGCCAGCTGGGCGAGGGTGCGCGTTTCACCATAGTAATTCCTGTTGATTTCAAGGAGGTTATATAGATTGCCTCGGGCGAGGGGCTTGCCCATATTTATGCTTTCTCTTGTTTTATTGACGGGTATAATCGTTTCCTGAAGGAGAAGCTTTAATGGCTGGGGGTATACGTCAGTATTCTTGGGCGATCGATCTGATCGGAATCTTGGCCTGCGCCTTCTTTCTGGCCAAGGTGGCCGCCGTATATCTCGGTAAGGCCATGGAGGTCCCGAGGTCCGTCGGCGTGCTCAAGACATCAGACATAGCTGCGGCCGATCTCAAGCGCCAGGACCTGGCCAGCTACCAGGTGATCGTGGAGAGGGACATCTTCGACTCGACACCTCCGACCCCCGAGGGGGAGGAGGGGGAGGAGGGAGAGGTGATCGAGGAGGAGCCGGTGCCCACAGGCGAGGCGGTCCTCACGAGCCTGAGCATCAAGGTTCTGGGCGTCCTCGTCGTAGGGGATGGCGAGGACTCGCGATCGTCCGCGACGATATCGGGCGGCGCCGCGGCAGCGCCCAAGCCGGCCGCTCGCGGCAGGCGCAGGGGCAGGCGGAGCTCCGGGCCGGCGGCCAAGGTCTATGCGGTGGGCGACGAGGAGAGCTTCGCCCCGAACACCGTGCTCCAGAAGGTGCAGCCGGACAGGATAGAGTTTTTGCACAACAACCGGCTGGAGTACGCCGAGGTGCTCTCGATGGCCGGGGCTGACATCTTCGGGCCGCCCACCCGTGAGCCGGTGGCCATGGCCGAGCCCTCCCGCAAGCCCGCGGAGGCCTCCGCGGTGCGCAAGGAGGCGCCGGGCCAGTTCGTCGTAGACCAGGCCGAGGTCAACAACGCCCTTCAGAACCTGGACAAGCTCTATACGGAGATAAGGGCGGTCCCGAACTTCTCCGGGGGAAAAGTCTCCGGAATGAAAATACTTTCAGTGAAAAGCGGCTCGATTTTTGCTAAACTCGGGCTTCGCAGGGGGGATGTCCTGCAGAAGATCAACGGCATGGAGCTTGACGTGAAGAGGGGCTTCGAGATCTTCAACAGCCTCAAGGATCAAAAACAGATATCGCTGGACCTGATAAGACAGGGACAGCCAACCACCTTGGACTATGAGATACGATAGACAGCTCGTCATCATAGCGGCGCTCATCGCGATCTTTCTACCGGCCACGGCGTTCGGGCAGGCGGCCGGCAGCGTCAGGCTCCCCGAGACCATGGACGTGGAGCAGCCCCCGGAGGGGGCGAACGGCGCCGCCGAGGGCGAGGAGGAAAAAATCCCCAGGGGCGAGGAGATGGTCTATCTCAACGTCCAGGATCAGGACATAAAGGACGTCATCCAGCAGATCAGCAAGGCCACCGGCAAGAACTTCATCATCGACGACAAGGTGCGCGGCAAGGTCACCATCATGTCCGAGCAGATGATGACCAAGGAGCAGGCCTACCAGGCCTTCCTCTCCGCCCTTGAGGTCGCGGGCTTCACCACCGTCACCGGCCCGGCCGGGATAATAAAGATCGTGAGCCTAAAGGACGCGGCGAGCTCCCCGATACCGATCCACGTCGACTCCACCCCCTACACGGACAGCTTCGTAACAAGGCTCATTAGCCTCGACAACATAAGCGCGCTGGACATGTCCAACGCCATCAAGGGTCTCATCTCCAAGTCGGGCAACATGTTCGCATATCCGGCCACCAATACCCTCATCATCACCGATTCGGGCACGAACATCGACAGGCTCATGAAGATCATCAAGGAGCTCGACCAGGAGGGGCCGCAGCAGGTGTTGGAGATCATCCCCATCATCTATGCGGACGCCAGACAGGTCGCGCAGACAGTGCTCAACCTATTCGAGATCCAGCAGCAGAAGCAGACGGCCAGGCGAACCAGGGGGAGGGCCGCCGCCCAGCTCGAGGAGATAAAGGACGTCTCCAAGATCATCGCCGACGAGAGGACCAACTCGCTCATCGTCCTGGCCAGCAAGCGGGCCATAGACAAGGTCCGAGATGTGATAAAGAAGCTCGACGAGCCGCTCGAGCTCGCCGACTCCGGAACGATACACGTGCACTACCTCAAGTACGCCAACGCCACGGAGCTCGCGCAGACGCTCTCGTCGATCACATCCAACGCCGCGACGGGCGTCTCGAAGAAGGCCGGCGGCGCCGCCAAGGCCGGCGCGGCGACCGCGGAGGCTGCGCAGTCTGCGGTGGCAAGGCTCGAGGGTGGCGTGAACATCGGAGCGGACGAGAGCACCAACGCGCTCATCATCACCGCGTCGGCGAAGGACTACAAGACGCTGGTAGAGGAGCTCATCTCCAAGCTCGACATCCCAAGGCGCCAGGTCTACCTGGAGGCGGTCGTCATGGAGCTGGAGGTCCAGAAGAACAAGACCTACGGCGCCTCCGGCTACGGAGGCGCGGGCTCCGGATCCATACTGGGCTTCGGGTCGAGCGGCTCCTCCGATTTTAACGCGATAAGCGGGCTGTTCGACTACACCTCCTTCTTCGCGTCGCCCGGCCTTTTGGGCGGCCTGATATCGCGCGATTCTGTGACGATCGACGTCCCGTCCAGCGGCGGCGGAACCACCTCGCTCACGATCCCCTCGTTCGCGGCGTTCCTCAACTTCCTGCAGGTCTACCGCGACGCTAACATCGTCTCCACGCCGAACATCATGACCCTGGACAACCAGAAGGCCTCCATCGAGGTCACCAGGACCATCTACGCGGAGAAGGTCACGCAGTCGGGAACGACCGGCTTCCAGGCGGTAGAGCCGTATCCCCTCGAGGCGGGCCTGACCCTGGAGATCACGCCGCAGATAAGCGAGGGCGACGCGGTCAGGTTGGAGATACACCACAAGCTGTCGAACTTCACCGGCGAACCCGGTCCCACCGGGGCCGCCCCGGAGACCAAGCGCGAGATCACGACCACGGTCATGGCGATGGACGGGCAGACTGTGGTGCTGGGCGGCCTGATGGAGGACCAGGTCACGCACGACAAGAGCAAGGTCCCGATCCTGGGCGACATACCGATCCTGGGCTGGCTCTTCCGCAGCCAGAGCGCCCAGACGCTCAAGAACAACTTGCTCGTCTTCATCACGCCGCACGTGCTGCGCGACCCGACAGACTTCAGCCAGATCAGCAGGCACAAGATAGAGCAGCGCAACCGCTTCATCGAGCAGAACTACGGCAAGCGCCAGCAGCGAGCGATCTACGACACGATAGCGCAGCACCGCGCCGACCTGCTCTCGGTTGGCCCCAATCAGGTGCGACAGCCGTGGAGCGAGAAGAACGAGGCCAGGGAGGCTGCGGCCCGGGCGGCAGCTGTACAGCAATCTTCGAAGACGACGACGGCCGAACCCGCTGTCCCGACCGGCAAGGCGACGCCTGCGCCGACACGGCCGCAGCAGACCAAACCCGCCTATTCGACTACCACTGAGAAGTACACCAGCTCTGGGCCGGTGATAACGGTCCCGTCGGTGAGCGAGGGCGGCGGAACGCCGGTCGCGAGCACGAGGAACCAGCCTGCCCAGAGGCCGCCCAGCGCAACCAAATCCGGCTCGGGCGCGATCGATACGTCTTACTGAACCGCGATGGAAGAGAGAAGCCTAGGATCAATCCTCCTCGAGACGACCGGGCTGACCGAGGAGCAGCTCGAGCAGGCGCTCGCGGTGCAGCGCGAGCGAGGGATAAAGCTCGGCGAGGCCCTGGTGCAGCTCAAGTTCCTCCGTACGGAGGAGGTTCTCAAGGCGCTCTCGATACAGCTGGGCTTCCCCTACGAGAACAAGATCGACGTTGAGACGATAGCGCAGGACCTCATCGCGAACCTCCCCATCAACTACGCCAAACAGAACGAGGTGCTGCCGCTGCGCAAGGAGCACGGCACGGTCATCGTCGCCATCGCGGACCCGACCAACTTCTACGCCCTCGACGACCTGCGGATGCTCTACGGCTCCGAGGTGAGGCCGGTGATCGCCTCGTCGTACGAGATCGTCAACGCGATCAACGCCGTCTACAACCGCGCCACGGGCGGCGGCGAGGAGGCCATCGGCGATCTCGAAGACGGCGCAGAGATAGCAGACGACTTCAACGAGCCTGTGGACCTGCTGGACGCGGACGACGAGGCGCCGATAATACGGCTCGTCAACTCGCTGCTCTTCCGCGCGGTCAAGCAGAAGGCCAGCGACATCCACGTCGAACCCTTCGAGCGCGACCTCAAGATCCGCTTTCGCATAAACGGAATACTCTACGACGTCATGAACCCGCCCAAGAGGGCGCAGGGTGCCATCATCTCGCGCGTGAAGGTCATGAGCCAGCTCAACATCGCGGAGAAGAGGGTCCCCCAGGACGGTCGAATCAGGATCAAGATCGCCGGCAAGGACATCGACATCCGCGTCTCCACGATACCGACCGCGCACGGCGAGAGCGTGGTCATGAGGCTTCTGGACGCCTCCGCGGTCCTTCTGGACCTCGATTCGCTGGGCTTCTCCAGGAACAACCTGGACAGGTTCAAGAAGATGCTGTCCCACCACAACGGCATCATACTCGTCACGGGGCCGACCGGCTCCGGAAAGACCACGACGCTGTACTCGGCGCTGTCCAGGCTCAACACGGATGACGTCAAGATCATCACGGTCGAGGATCCTGTCGAGTACCAGATGCACGGCATAAACCAGATGCAGGTGAATCCGAAGATCGATCTGACCTTCGCATCGGGACTGAGGGCTTTTCTCAGACAGGATCCCGACATCATCATGGTGGGTGAGATACGCGACAAGGAGACCGCCGAGGTCGCCATCCAGGCCTCGCTCACGGGCCATCTCGTGCTCTCCACGCTGCACACAAACGACGCGCCCAGCTCCATCACGAGGCTCATCGACATGGGCGTAGAGCCCTTCCTGGTGGCGTCCTCCGTCTTGGGCATCCTCGCGCAGAGGCTTGTGAGGACCGTCTGCCGCGACTGCGCGCGCAAGTACTCGCCCGAAGAGGAGGAGATCGCGCAGATCGGAATAACCCCGGAGATGCTCAAGGGGCGCCAGATCTACAGGCCGGTCGGCTGTCCCGTCTGCCTCGAGACCGGCTATTCCGGGAGGGCGGGAATACACGAGATACTCATGGTCTCGGACGCCGTGAGGGCAGAGCTCATGAAGGGCTCCGACGCGTCGACGATCAAGAAGGTCGCCCTCTCGGAGGGGATGGCCACGCTCAGGCAGGATGCCGCGCAGAAGGTCCTGCAGGGGCTCACATCCGTCGAGGAGGTCCTGAGGGTCACGCAGGAGGAGAACGAATAGGGAAGCCGCGATGCCGGTATACGAATACATAGGCATAGACAACAAGGGCAAGAGGGTCTCGGGGACGGTAGACGCCGACAGCGAGCGGACCGCGCGCCAAAAGCTGCGCCGTATGGGCGTCTTTCCCACGACCCTGGGGATCGAGGGCGAGGCCAAGCAGAAGATGGGCCTGGGCATGTCCATAGATCTCGGCAAGTACCTCCAGAGGGTCAAGACGCAGGACGTGGCGCTCATGACCCGACAGCTCTCGACGCTCCTGGGCTCCAACATACCGCTCGTGGACGCGCTCAACGCTTTGCTAGACCAGATCGAAAACCCAAAGCTCCGCAGCGTCCTTACCAGAGTGCGCGACAAGGTGACCGAGGGCTCCAAGCTCTCCGACGCGATGAGGGGGTATCCAAAGGTCTTCGGGGACATGTACATCAACATGATCAACGCGGGCGAATCCAGCGGCGCGCTGGAGGTTGTCTGCTCTAGGCTGGCCGACTTCATGGAGGGGCAGGCTAAGCTCAAGAGCAAGGTCATAGGAGCCATGATCTATCCGGCCATCATGTCCGTGGTGGGCGTGGGCCTTATGGTGATGCTGCTGACCTACGTCGTCCCGAAGGTCACCAAGATCTTCGAGGATGTGGGCTCTGCGCTGCCGCTCCCTACCAGGATATTGATGGGCCTGAGCAGCGCGCTGTCGAACTACTGGTACGTCTTCGTCATCTTCCTGCCGATCCTGTTCTACGTCATTAAACGCTACCTGAAGACGCCGAAGGGCAGGGCTTTCTGGGACCAGAAGATGCTGACCCTCCCGCTGGTCGGCAAGATAAACAGGCTGGTAATCGTAGCCAGGTTCTCGCGGACGCTTGCGACTCTTTTGGCCAGCGGCGTGCCGCTGCTCTCCGCGCTGGACATAGTCAAGAACATCATCACGAACACCAAGCTGCGCGGCGTCATAGAGCAGACGCGCGACAACGTAAGGGAGGGCGCATCGATAGCCGATCCGCTCAAGCGCAGCGGCGAGTTTCCGCCGCTTGTGACGCACATGATCGCCATCGGTGAGAAGACGGGCGACTTGGAGCGCATGTTGGAGAGGGTGGCCGACACCTACGACGCCGACGTCGACAACACGCTGTCGACGCTGACCACGCTGCTCGAGCCGATAATGATACTCGTGATGGCGGGCGTGGTCTCCTTTATAGTTTTGTCGATACTCCTGCCGATCATGCAGCTCAACCAGCTGGGATGAGGCCGCGGGGCGCGCGTCAGGCGGGTTTCTGTTTACGGTTTACATGGGCCAAAAATGTCGGCATTATGATGTACCGATCGGCAGGGGGAGAGAAGTTCAGGCCCCCGCCGCTGCGTTTTGAACAATGTGAAAGGAGGATGTGATGAAGAGGTTTTTGGCTGGGTCGAAAGGTATGACGCTCATCGAGATCATGGTCGTGATCACGATTTTGGGTCTGATCGCAACGGTCGTGACGGTCAACGTCCTCGACAGGCTCGATGAGGCCAAGGTCGAAACGGCCAAGACGCAGATGAAGGGCTTCGAGGAGGCGTTGGACCAGTTCCGCCGCGACAACGGGTTCTATCCGTCGACGGAGCAGGGGCTGCAGTCCCTCGTCGAGAAGCCCACCATCGGCCGCGTCCCGAAGCGCTATCCGCCGAAGGGCTATCTCAAGGGCGGCAAGATCCCTCAGGACCCCTTCGACTGCGACTATCAGTACTACAGCCCCGGCATCCAGGGACATGACTACGAGATCTACTCCCTAGGCCGCGATTGCCAGGAGGGCGGCGACGGGGTCGACGCCGACATCAGCTCCTTCGGCGAATGACATGTGATGCGGCCGCGCGGACCGCGCAGCCACGTGATTGTGCGCGCGTGCCGTTCGTCTGTTGTTGGAATCGGCGGCCGCCCCAGGTATCAGACATGAGACCCGGGGCGGCCGTTCTGTTTATCGGAGACAGATGGCTTATCTGAAGAGAATGAAGCGTGCTGCAGGTTTCACCCTCCTGGAGATCGTCGTCTCCCTGGCCGTGGTTGGCCTCGTCCTCGGCGTCGTCATAAGCAGGATGGATACGATGCTGGATTTGGAGATGAAGTCGGCCTCCAACAAGCTGGCCGCCACCATGCGTTATCTCTACAACAAGGCTGCCACGGAGGGGCTCTACATCCGGCTCGTCCTGGACATAGAGAACAACGCCTACTGGGTGGAGGCTACGACCGATCCCTTCGTCATATCCGCCGGCGAGGAGCTGGAGGCGGGCGACGACCGCGAGGACGAGGAGAAGGGGGAGGCTGAGGAGGGGGCCGAAGAGGAGGCGATGGAGGAGTTCGAGGAGGGCGAGGGGGGCGAGGAGGGCGTTTATCGGATCAAGCCCAGCAAACCTGTCTTCACGCAGGTCGAATCGTATCTGCTGAAACCAACCAAGCTCCCCGGCTCCGTCCAGTTCAAGGACGTCTACGTCGAGCACAGCCGCACGGGCGTGAGCGGCGGGCAGGAGTCCGTTTACTTCTTCCCCAACGGTTACGTCGAGTACGCCATCGTGAACCTCAAGGACGAGGACGACGAGGTCAACTACTCGCTCGAGACCAACCCCATAAGCGGCCGGGTGAACATAGAGCCGGTCTATCGCAGGCCGGAGGGGATGTGACCGTGGCTTTGCGCGCCAAATTCCGTAGGGGCTTCACGCTCCTCGAGGTCATGGTGGCGGTGGCCATACTTGCCATCTCGATGACCACTCTGCTGACGTTTTCGGGCAACACGATGATCAAGAGCGGCCGCGCGGAGCGGCTGGTGGTGGCCACCATGCTCGCCAGGCAGCGCATGGCCGAGATCGAGATCGAGCTGTACGAGGACGCCAAGAAGAACGAATTTCCGGATGAGAAGAGCCAGCAGGGCAAGTTCGACGAGCCCTTCGACGATTACGAGTGGACCATGGAGGTGCGCAAGGTCGAGCTGCCTGCCCCCGCCATGGGCGAGGAGGGCAGCATCCAGGCGATGGTTGGCAGGCAGCTCACCAAGGAGATAGCCAAGACGGTGAGGGAGCTGAAGCTCACCGTAATGTGGGAGGAGATGGGCGAGGAGCAGACCCTCGACGTCGTGACCCACATCGTGAAGCTATGAACATGAGAGGAAAAGAGGGCTTCACCCTGCTCGAGGTGATGGTCGCCGTGGCGCTTATGGGCGTTATCATGACGCTCATCTGGTCCTCCTCGTCTCAGACTCTGCGATCGAAGGACAGGACCGAGGCGCGCGACACGATCTTTCACTCGGGCCAGGTGGGCCTGAGGAAGATAGCGGATGACGTGAGCGCGGCCTTTCTCACCAAGGCCGCGGCAGCTGCGGGGGAGGACGCCGCGGCAGCGGGGAGCGCCGCCGCGCAGTCCGCGGGGGCGAAGCGCTTCCAGACCTTCTTCATCGGGGAGGACCGCGGGGAGCAGGATTCGCTGAGGTTCACGTCGCTGGCGCGCGTCAGGCTCGTGAAGAACTCCAAGGAGTGCGACCAGACGCGCATCGCATACGCCGTCGTTCCCAACCAGGAGGACCCCAAACTCTTCGACATCACCAGGACGGAGCAGCCCTGGCTCGCGCAGTCGACGGAGGTCGAGGGGCGATCGTTCAAGCTCCTGGAGGGCGTGCAGTCGTTCAACATAGAGTACTACGATGAGCGAAAGAGGGAGTGGACCAAGGAATGGAACACGACCAAGGCCGATGACTCCGAAAAGCTGCCTATGGCGGCCAAGTTCAACATAGTGTTCCCGGATCCGGACGGTCTGGACGAGGGGATACCGCTGTCGACGGCGGTTGGCATCGAGATGTGGCAGAGCCCGATCGAACTGTAGCTGATAGACGAGAGCCGCTGGCATGAAGAGATTGCTCAAGAACAGAAGAGGCGTGGCCCTGATGCTCGTGCTGTCGGCGATCACGCTGCTCACTATGACCGGGGTGGAGTTCGCCTACAACACCAGCGTATACTACAATCTCGCCCAGAACGAGGCCGACAGGCTCAAGGCCTACTACCTCGCCAAGTCCGCCTACAACTTCATGAGGCTGGAGCTCAAGTTCGACCGGGTCTTTCGGCAGGTCGTCCAGAGCCAGAACCTGGGGCAGTTCCTGGGCGCCAACGCTCAACTCCCGCTCTGCCAGCAGTTCCCGCTGTCGACCGGGCTCATAAGGGCCGTGTTCATGGGTGGCGCCATCCCGGGGATGGAGGGCCTGATGGGGGGCGAGGAGGGTGAGGAGGCCGACGAGGCCCTCGAGGATATGCGAAAGGACGCGTCGATATCGCAGGAGAAGCAGGCCGAGGAGTTTCTGCAGTTCGAGGGGGACTTCGACGGCGAGTGCGTCGACGAGGGGACCAAGGTGGATCTCAACGGCTTTGCGGGCCTTCAGACGACGGCCACTACTGAGGGCCAGCCCTCGCCCTATGCGCAGTACAAGCAGTTCCTCTACAGGTTCCTCTCCGATCCAAAGTTCGAACTGCTCTTCGATAGGGCTGACGTGCGGCCCCTCGAGGTCGTTACAAACATCGGCGACTGGATCGACCAGAACGTGGAGGTAAATGATTACGAGGGCGGGGCAGCCGGCGTGGAGGTCGCTCGTTACCAGCAGATGGAGGTCCCCTACGAGGTGAAGAACGGCAAGCTCACGACGCTCCTGGAGGCCTATCTCATTGACGGCGTCGTCGACGAGTGGTTCGCGCCGCTGCTCGACTACTTCACCATCTACGGCGACGGGAAGATCAATATCTGTACGGCCAGCGAGGAGGTAGTCCAGAGCCTGATACGCCGCTACGTCGACGCCAACCCCCAGCTGCCTCCGCTGAGGCTGGAGGACCCCGATGAGATGGCCAGGCTCACCTCCGCCATCGCGGAGGCCTGTGCTTCGGGGAAGAGCGGCGACGACCTCAAACAGGAGGTCTCCCAGGCCCTCGCGACCGCCATCGGGACTCTCGCAGGCGAGGCTGGGGGGGAGGCGGGAGAGAGTCAGGCCGACTTCGGCTCATACATACGCACCGAGAGCAGCGTCTTCATGCTGAAGCTGGCCGGACAGGTGGGCGACATCACGGTCAGGATAAAGACGGTCCTGGACGTGTCGGAGGCCGATCCCAAGAAATGGAAGATGCTGTACTGGAGGAGCTACTGATCGGTGAATTCCCAGCCGTTACGGGCAGTTGGGTGATATTGTGGCTTTTACTTCGCCCCGCGCTGTGATAATAATGATGTAGACGGAGCACTGATGCCGCAGACGATACTGGGTATAGACGTAGGCAGCTACGCCGTGAAGGTGGCGGTGATCGAGCGCAGCTTTCGCTCGTTCGCCTTCACGGAGTTCTACGAGCGCCGCATCCAGTACAACGACCTGCTGAGCCCCGAGGAGTCCACGGCCATCGCCCTGCAGGGGATGATCGACGACTACAACCTCCGCTGGGATACCGCCTGCGTTGGTTTTCCCTCCCAGAAGGTGACCTCCAGGCTTCTGACCTTCCCCTTCTCCAGCATCAAGAAGATCGACCAGACGGTCCAGTTCGAGATCGAGAGCTACATACCCTTCGAGATGGACCAGGTGATCCTGGACTACGCCGTCTCCTGGCAGACGAAGGAGGCCTCCAGGGTCATGGTGGTCTACGTCCAGAAGGGCGAGCTGGTGAAGGAGCTCACGATGTTCACCACCGTCGATCTGGACCCGCGCTACGTGAGCGTCGAGGGCGTCGACCAGATAGGTCTGGTAAACCTCGGCATGGTCCCTCCGGAGGGGGCCTACGCGATCATCGACATGGGTCACGCCAAGTGCACGGTCACCATAGGCAGGGGCCGAAACCTCGGCTATACCAGGGCGATCTTCAGCGCAGGCAAATCCATAACCCAGGCGATAGCCGACAAGCTCTCCGTCTCCTACGAGGAGGCCGAGAAGCTCAAGATCGAGATGGGGCACCTGCCGCTGGCCGGTGAGGAGATCGTCGACGATCTCTCGAAGGACGTCTGCGGTGCGATAGCTGGCGTCATAGACGACATCATACTCCACATCCGGCAGACGCTGTTCACCTTCAACGAGACTGAGGGGATCCCTGTCGAGGGAATCTATCTCTGCGGGGGCACCTCCCGCCTGCCGGGTCTGGACCGATACTTCTCGGACGCGCTCAAGCTCAACGTGGCGTACCTCAATTGCAGCGACTTCCACTTCACCAGGCTCGACCGCGCCGACGCCCACAGGCACGTCATACCTCAGGCGCTGGCGCTCGCCGTCAGGGCCGCTGCGGGCGCCGGGCCCGACATAAACCTCCGCAAGGCGGAGCTGGCCTTCAAGGGGGACGTGGAGCAGTTCGGGGGCAACCTCAAGAAGGTCGGGATAGTCGTTGGCATCATCGTCTTCCTCGCCCTCATAAACTTCACGGCGAAGTACTACTCCGTCAAGCGCCAGGTCGAGGCGATGAGCGGAGATGTGGTGGCCCTGGTGAGGCAGGCGCTGCCGGGGGTGGCGGCGAGGCGTGCCAACACGCCCAGGGCCGCCATCTCCCTGATAAGGGGGCGCGAGCAGGAGATAGACGTCAGGATGGAGGAGCTGCAGGTTATACTGGGCTCCTCGCCCCTGGACATACTCAAGGACATATCGACGACGCTGCCGTCCAGGGATCAACTGCAGCTTGAGATAGACGACGTGAGCATAACCGGCGAGAGGGTTACGATGGACGGGATAGTCGCCGACTTCAAGGCGGTCGATACGGTGAGACAGTCGCTGGAGAAGTCGGACAAGTTCTCCAATGTGACGCAGGGCAACGTCCGCAAGGGCGTCAAGGGAGAGGTGAAGTTCAGCATGTCGATGGACATCGGCGAGGCGGAGGAGGAGTGAGGCGGTGGCCTTCAACCTAGGTTCGCTCAATCTCAAGAAGCTCAGCCCGGAGAGCGTCTACAACGCGTACTTCGGTATGAGTCCCAGGGAGCAGACATTCGCGCTCGTGGGCGCGGCTGTGGCCCTCGTGCTCATCATCGTCCTGCCCGTGGTGGTGGCGTCCAGCCGCATCGGCAAGCTCGAGAGGGAGGTCGAGGAGGGCAAGAAGCAGTTCAGGGGCATCATGCGCAGCATCGACTCATACAACGCGAAAAAGGCGGAACTCGCCAGCCTGCAGCAGGCGCTCTCCGGCGGCTACGACACCTCGATCTCGACCACTATGGAGTCCCTGGCCGAGAAGCACGGCATGAAGGAGAACATCGATTCGCTCAAGGCCAAGGTCGCCCCGCCGTCCGACATATACGAGGAGCAGTCGGTCGACATGAGGTTCAAGCGAGTGATGCTCGAGCCGCTAGTGAGTTTCCTCTATGACGTGGAGAACGATCCGGGCAAGCTCCTCAGGATCAAATCGATCAACGTCAAGCCCAGGTTCGACAACAAGCGTGAGCTGGACGTATCGCTCACCATATCCACCTACAGGCTGCTCGAAGGGGCGATGGAAGGGATCTGATGCCCAGGATCATCAAATACTTGGGGTATCTGGCCCTGTTCGCCGCGAGCTTCGCGATATTCCTCTACTGGGCCTTCCCCTACGACGCCCTCAAGGAGAGGGTGCTCGGCGAGATCGAGAGGCAGGTCGGCGGCGGCGTGCAGGTCTCGGCCGGCGACTTCGAGCCCTACTGGGTGACTGGGATCGACGTGAGGGGGCTCACCGTAGAGGGGCCGGGCGAGGCGGGTCCCACCCCTTTGCTGAAGATCAAGAGGCTGCGTGCCCGGGCTTCGCTCATTCCCCTCATCTTCGGTAGCAAGCGCATCTCCTTCGAGCTGGAGATCGGGGATGGCGAGATCTCCGGTGACGCGAGGGTGGGGGTGGATACCATCTGGCTCGACATGGATCTGGACGACATCGACCTGGCCTCGATCATGCTGATCCAGGAGCGAACGGGGCTGAGGATACCCAGCGAGATCGACGGGAGGGTGAAGCTGGAGATAAACCAGAGGCAGCCCGCCAGGAGCACGGGCGAGATCTCGCTAGACTTCGACGAGATTAAGATAAGCGGCTCCGTCCTCAAGCTGGGAGAGATGGAGATGGAGCTGCCTGACGTCGTGCTCGCGAAGGGCGCGAAGTCCGGCGTCAAGATGTCGCTGGGGAAGGGCTCGGCCACGTTCGAGAGGATAGTGCTCGCAGGAGGGGATCTAGGGCTCGACCTCAAGGGCAAGGTCTTTCTCTCAAGCAGGTTCGCCAACTACAGGATGAATCTCAGGGGCTCCTTCACGGTCTCGGAGAAGTTGGGCGAGGCGCTGCCTTTTCTTTTCATAATCGACAGCCAGAAGCAGGATGACGGCAGCTTCCCGCTTTCCATCACGGGGCGCATGTCCCGCCCCTCGATCAAGATCGGGACCTTCACCCTTCCGATGTAGCCGAAACTAATCGCCTCATCATCGCTTTTTATATCGCCTTATCAT
>Ga0180430_10002523_pt1 | contig 16447 bp, 11 predicted proteins | sample SS_ome_9_FD_132999 | JGI IMG/M metagenome (GOLD analysis project Ga0180430, IMG submission 132999) | Hypersaline lake sediment archaeal communities from the Salton Sea, California, USA - SS_1_S_2 metaG | ecosystem: Environmental > Aquatic > Non-marine Saline and Alkaline > Hypersaline >... | reverse complement strand
TTCTTCCGTCTGTATTGGCGAAATCCTGGCATCGATGTAACGGATTTCGCCCAGATCGGTGCGTTTCAAAGAGAAACGCCATTCACCTTGCTTGCGTGCGGTTGCCAGGGCTGCGAATACCTGTTCATCCTTTGCATGTTTGAGCCCCTCGTGGAAGAAAAAAACATCTTTGCCCTCCATTTCCTGCGGAGCGACACCGAAAATTTCCGCGGCACGTTCGTTGAAGTAGTTGATCTTCAAATTCATATCTGTCGCGATGAACCCTACTTTGACCGACGCACTCAGAACACTGTTCAGGTAGGTGGTCTTTTCGAGCAGTTTGTTCTCGGCCTGGATCCGCTTGGTGAGGTCATGCCATAAACAGAACAACGCTTCTGACCCTGCATATGGAATCCGCGTGAGTGAGACTTCCATTTCTATCGGCGTGCCATCCCGCCTCTGGTGAGTCCATTCAAAGCGGTGGTAACCCTGTTCGTAGGCAATTTGCATCATTTCGTCGGCTTTCTTGTAAGAAGGCCGTCCATCCGATTGAAAGTCGGGTGACAGAAGGGAGGGATGAACCTTCTGCAACTCTTCCAAGTTGTTGTATCCCAGCAGTCGTACAGTGGCTTTGTTGGCGATAACGAATTCTTTACCCCTGATGATCAGCATAGGGTCTTCTGAAAGTTCGAACAGCAGGCGATATTTTTCCTCGCTTTCTTCCAGCTGTTTTCCCTGGCTTCGAAGTGTTTTCGACTGCTGATGCAAGAGGCGGTTGCTTTGCGTCACTCTTATCGCATAGATGCCCAATAAGGTGAGCAGGACCAGGATCAGAGCGACGAGTAAGGTCTCAAAGGAACGATGATGTTTTTGGTAAAAGCTGGGTACCGGATGCAGCAATGTGGATGCGCGGGCAATTTTTGCAGGGAGATGAACTCCTAACTCATGGATTACACGATCATCAAAAAGGTAAGTATTTGGGCTTTCGGTGACAGGAGCGATCCGCTCCATCGGCGTGCCGGTCAAATACTGGACCAACAAATTTCCTGCGGCGCGCCCCTGGGTGGGCCCACTTGTTACGAATCCTCCGAGTACGCCTTCGGTGACATAGGCATCCTCCATGCTGAGAACGATGGAAGAGGTTGTTTTGACAACCCGCCGAATGATTTCCTGAAGTGGCAATATGGCACCGCCAGCATTCTTGACCGATCCGACGGTGGTCAATAGCACTGGTATTCCGCTACAACTCTCCAACGCCTTTTCCAAGGCGTTTATTTTCTTGCGGCCAATGTATCGAGCACTGATTCGAGACCTTTTTGAAAGTGTTTCTCGCACCTGTTGTTCAATAAGGGCGTGCGTTCGGGATGCATCTCCCACGATGCAAAGCTGGCTGGAGCCGGCTGTAAGTCCCGCCAACAGGTCAAGATTTGTAGCCGGGTCCTTTTTCTCGAATATGCCAGTTTGTCTTTTGGGGTCTAAGCTCGTCTGGATCTCAAAATTGTTTACGCCAGAGAAAAATAGCGGAGTGTCTGGAAACACTCTGGACAGGTGCTCCAGTCCGAATATCAGCGCATTGTCATCGGTGACATAGATGGCATCGGGTTTGTAGGTGCGATACTTTGCGGCGAGATAATCAGCAAACTGCTCGGCATACACGTCGGTAAAGGCCAAGCGCTTGGTATCAAGGTGTTCACTCTCAACTTGAGGCGTCAGTTCCAGTGCCCCGTTCAGGCTCTCCATAAAGCCTTCGTTTTGACCCTCTGTCCAAGGGTAGAACTGATGGTAGGAGTGAACGATCAGAATACGGGATGCGTCTTTTCCCCAGGCAGAAGGATACGAAAGTACCAATACGATGGTAGCCATCATAGCCAGATGCTTGGCAGAATTCTGTGCGAGTCGCCAATTGTTGAGCCAACCTAGCATTGATTTCCGACCAAAATTTGGACCTGTAAATACACGCAACGCTTATCTCAGCGATCTCACGTCATCTTTTTTGCAGACAAAGGGGGTGAACCTTTCGCCATAATCGGGGGCATTGCCTCGTTTGTCGGCTTCCCGCCGTAATATCTGTTCCGTAGGGGGCATTGTTTTTTTTGAGTGCAGCCAACTAGAGTAATAGCGACGAAAATCGCGGGATCTTTACAGCCGTTCGCCCCTGCGATGGCAGTATTCTTCAGGCGAAGACAACGAAAAAGTCTGGGTGAAAGAACGAAGTGGGAGTTCAAAATTGATCTGCAAGAGATGCATCGTTACAGGGCGCGTACAGGGGGTCTGGTATCGGGATACCACCCGACACAAAGCGACAAGCCTGGGGGTCAAAGGCCATGCGAGGAACCTGCCTGATGGCACCGTCGAAGTATTGGCCTGCGGTGAGGCTGAAGCTGTCGGCGCGCTGTGCGATTGGTTGTGGGAGGGTTCGCCCATGTCCGAAGTTGCCAGGGTGACCTGTAGCCAGGTTGACATTGAGCAACCGAAGGACTTCGCCATCGCCTGATTTGCATCCTCGGATGCAACCGTAGGGCCTGAGAGGTTACCTCGATGTGGGTTTTTTCATGGATGACTTTGGTGCTTCGATACTGACGCTCAACGAGCCGAGCCCGACGCCTTGCGGTCGATTATTCGCATCGGGAACCCGCTGCAAGGTTGACCACAGGTTTTCGTGGCTCAGCCCGCCTTGAAGAAGTTTTCGGTAACCTTCGACAATTGGAGCGACCTGTTTTGCAGGTTCATCCACAAGTTCGATCCTGAAATGTTTCAGGCCGGCATCGAGCAATTCTTGAATAAAAGGCGCAGCAGACTGTGCCTGGGCATTGAAAACTGTGTTGCGGCAGCCGATATCGGCCTGAATCAGATGGTCGGCGCCAGCAGGGTCGCGCAGGTGTACCTGATGACGTTCACAGGGCCGTCCGCAATCCCTGAAGCTGTTGCCCTGCGACATGAAACGTGCAAAGACACAGTGTTCAGTATGGAAGATGGGCAGGTGCTGATGCGCAATGACCTCGATTCTTCCGCGCTGCTCAGGTGCCAGCGCCCTGGCCAGGTTCTGGAGCTGTCTGGCATTGACATCATGTGTCAGAGCGAGGCGCGAAAGGCCCATATCGAGAAGCATCTGGGCACTGAGCACGTTCGAGGCGTTTAGCGAAAAATCGCCCAGTAACTCTGGAATCGGTATCTCATCGTCATATGAGCCGCCCGTGCCTCCAAGTTCCGCGAGTTCTTGCAGCAGGCCACTGGAACGGACCAGCAGCGCATCAGCATTGAGATTTAACAGGTAACGGACCAAACGACCTTCGCCTGGCTTGAAAATGCGCGGGGCGGCAACGACCAGGCGCCGATTGGCGCGCTTGACGTGATCGCAGGCTTGTTTGAGCCCATGCACCTCAAGAAAATCGACGATGATTTCATGAAGGCCATCGAGTTGAAGCGCAGCACCCACCTGTTCGAGGGTGCGGCACAGGATAGACAGATGTGGTGTCTCAACCCGGTGAGGCGGCTCCGTTTTGGGGAGCAGTACAGGCAAGACCGGTTCACTGCCCAAACCTGCATCACGATCATGTCGTAATAATTTGGTGTGCAGTGTTTCACAGGCCTTGCGCCGCGCCTGCTTGATGTCGCTGAGCGGTAGAAACAGTCCCTTGTCTAGAAGAAAATCAAGTTGTTCGATCTGAAAGGGTGTATCGCCGAGGCTGCCGATTGCCTTGCGGATGTCCCTTGCGTCCAGCGATGAGCGCTCTGCCGCTTCACATTTGTGAGCGCTCCTCGCCAAGGCGGTTGCACCATCGTCAGTGCTCATGGTTATGCATAGTGGCTCATTGATTTTCGCTGCCACCTCCACTGTTAAGCCGACCTTTCCAGCGGCTTCTTGGCGTTGCAGGCGAGGACCGGCGTCCATGGATGCATCTTTGGTGCGCCAGACCAGATCGCCCTCGTGAACATCGTCGGGATGGAACGCTGGACTGAATGTCAGTTCGACCCGCCCCTGGCGGATTTCACCGCGCACCGGTTTGCCGCTTTTCAAGATATGGTAAATGTTGCCGCCGGGTTCCTTGCTTTGCGGATTGCCACTGTCGAAGACGATGCCGTCGCCAGCTTTCACCGGGTTTTGTAGATTCAGCTTTACACCATGTTGGGTGATCCCAGACACACAGCCCAGGTATAAGCCGCGATGTCTGGGGTTTCGCCCGATAACCAGTTCCTGGTGGCGCGGTCCTTCAAGGAACCCCGGGGTCAGCCCGTCTGCCTGTGATGATTGGCCGCGAGAGAATACCTGTGCCAGGCGTCGGCGGGTCTCTTGCGCCAATGGCAGATCTTGCGGCGGCAGACCTGCCTGGTGCTCGGCCCAGGCGGTATCCAATGCCTCGCGGTAGGCGCGCACGGTCCTGAGTACATACTCGGGACCCTTGAGGCGCCCTTCGATCTTGAAGCAACTGACTCCGGCATTGATCAGGCGCGGTAACTTCTGCAGCGCCATCAGGTCCTGCGGTGAAAGCAGGTAGTTGAAGTCACCCTGTTGACGAATCTGCCCGTCGACCAACAAACCATAGGGCAGGCGACAGGCCTGAGCACACTGCCCGCGATTGGCGGAGCGACCACCCCAGGCCTCACTGGAGAAACACTGGCCGCTGTAACTGACGCACAGCGCTCCGTGGACGAAGGCTTCAATTTCCATGGGGGTGTCCGCTTCGATGCGGGCAATTTCGTCTATGGATAATTCACGCCCGACAACCACACGTTCGATACCAAGTGATTGGGCAAACCGAACACCGTTGGCATCGGTAATTGACATCTGGGTACTGCCGTGCAATGGCAAGTTGGGAGCGACGGTGCGGGCAAGCCTAATGACCCCGATGTCCTGAACGATCAGGGCGTCGACCCCAGTCGTTGCCGCGTGTCGAACCAACTGCTCGACTTCTTCCAGCTCCTCGTCAAAAAGCAGGATGTTGAGCGTGAGATAACCCCTTCGGCCATGCGAATGCAGGAAATCCATGGCCTCTGCCAGTTCGTCGGTCGAAAACCCGGCCGACCTCACGCGTGCATTGAACCCGCGATCGAGACCGAAATACACCGCGTCGGCGCCCGCGTGTACGGCAGCTTCGAGTTGGGGCATGCCGCCGGCCGGGGCGAGAATTTCAGGTTTATGCTCAATAGCGGGCAAGGGTCAACTCGGTTACATGTACCAACACACTTTATTCGGGTCGTAAGCTTATCAACTTGTTGACGCTGAAGGATTGGTAAAGCAGTGAATAAGTATCTTACAAACTAAGGATCAGAATAATCTGACGTGTTTTTCCCATTAATCGTATGGGCAAACCAAAGTGGAAGGCTAATCTGAGATGCACCACTGCATTTTTGGGGTCACGAGGGCCTGGGTAAAGCACAGTGAGTTGGCGGTATTCGCAAGGAGAGAGGACATGATCAGACAAGCAACCAGTGATTCGACGAGTGATCTGCCAGAGGGCGTGGCCGGATTGCACCCGCTGCTCGGCAACATTGAAAACTACGTGGTGGTACTGAGTTCAGGTGACGAGGATGCGGGCAAGCGGGCCACACTGGCTTTCTCAACGGCATGTACAGCGCAGGCAATGGAGTTGGATACGCAAGTGTTTCTGATTGGTGACGGAGCGCACTGGGCTTACAAGAAGCATACCGACGGCGTCCATCAGCTGGGTTTTCCAGCACTGCAAGACCTAATCGAGTCGTTCCTGGAGATGGAAGGGAAGATCTATCTGTGTTCAGCCTGTGACGCTGTTTGCGCAGTGCCTGAGTCGTCAGGTGGTGACATATTGGAACGTCATCCGACGATTCAGCCACGCGGTTTGGCTTCGATACTCGAACACATGGTCGGCGGCAGTTCAGTCACTTTCTGACTTGAAAAATAGCGGCCCTTCCGAAACAGAGCGATCGTTACTCGGAATCCCTTGGCCAAAGGTGTTGCGTCGCTTCACTGTCTCCGGCTAGCGCATGACAACTGTCGATGAATTCCTTGGGGGGACTGACATCGTCCGCCAGGTGTTCGCCAACCTCGCCGCGCCATGCGTACACAGTTTGGACCGCTGTTGTGGCAAGGGGGCCAAGCAGTTCGACCAGGTGGGTGCAGCCACGCCTTCCACCGAGTAACAGGCGGACCTTGGCGGTCCAGCCTGGCTCGATTCGTTCACCAACCAGCTTCTGGAAATAATCGGGAAAATTTGGGCAGGCAGGATAGGGCGCGTGTTCCGTACAGGCCTCGATGGCTATGACCGTCAGATGATTGTCGACGGTCATGCGTAGCCACATCTCGTGTAAATGTTCGCCAGGCTGAATGCGCCCCCTTCCAAAGGTTTCCATTGGGTGGTCACGCGTATCGATAAGACTGCCTTCGATGTCCCACAGGCCGTCTTCCCGGCGAAAACCCTGGCAATGAATCTTGCGCGTATGAATGGACTGGCGTTTGACTGGCGTGGTTAGTGGCATATCGGTTTTTCGCTGGAAAGCCCATGATTTTAGCCGATTTCTCGGTCGCCGCATTTGCAGCTCGAATGGCGTAAAGAGAAGATAATAGTGAGGCCGCCTTTTGCGGTAGATTTTCCTTATTACATCCGGGATCCTCACAAAGGCATGTTTGAGTCCATCGTAGCCACCGCCCTGCTAATGGGTTTGATCAGCGCCATGTCGTTGCCGCTCGGTGCTCTGACCAGTACCGTCTGGCGTCCGACCGACCGCAGTATGGCGGTGCTGATGGCCTTTGGGGGCGGCGCATTGCTTGCCGCACTGACCATTGACTTGGTTGGATCTGCCGTTGAGAGGGGTTATTTCTACGCCTTGGCAATCGGCGCCTTGATTGGCGGTGGGCTATTTCTGTTTCTCAACCACGTGGTCAACGATTACGGGGGCTTCTTGCGCAAGGCCTCCACGACGATCTACTACCTTCGGCGGAAACAACATCAGCGCATCCGCCAAATTACGCGGCAGATGAACCAGGTCGACCTTTTCGAAGACCTGGAAACCCGCGATTTCAAAGCACTGGCTGCTTCTGTGCGCACGGAACAGTATCGCAAGGGGCACACCATATATCAGGCCGGTGATCCCCCGGAGTCCGTTTACATCGTGGAGAGCGGCGTGGTCGAATTGTTTGATCCCCAACATGATTCACGTCCGGTCGAAAGCCTGGGCAAGAACGATGTCTTTGGCTGGAAGGCCTGCGTCATTGGGGCTCCGACTGCTTATACCGCAATTGCCTCGGCAGATACCGTGGTGTGGGTCATACCGAAAAACGCGATCGAGTCGCTACTGCTTAATCAGCCGGTTTTCATGCAGGGAGTGCATCGTTTGCTGCGCAGCGACGAGATGCTGGACTACCTGCGTAACCATCAGGATATGTCTTTCGAGGAGGCAACTCAGTGGTTGGACAAGGCTGCCCAGAGCCTGAACAAACGCGGCGTGATCCCTCCCGCCCAGCAGGTTCGCCGCAATGCAGAGGCCTTTGTGGCGCAGTTGGAGCGTATTCGCCGCTTTCCCCTGATGCATGGTCTGCCTCCCGAAGAGCAAGACCTGATTGCCGAGCACCTGGTGTTTAAACACTACCCTCGTGGAGACACCTTCTTTCATCGGCGCGATCCCTGCCAGAGGATGTTCTTCATCGAATCAGGGGAGGTGCATCTGATTGACCCGACCGAGCCGAGACGCAAGCCCTCAGTGTTGCAGGAAGCAGAGGCTTTCGGTTCCCTCTCGATGCTGACAGGCTCCCGCCACAGTTACACCGCGATCGCTGCCGCAGATACCACGGTTTGGGAGCTACGCCGGCAGGATTTCGAACTGCTGCTGCAACAGGCCCCGGAATTCGCCCAGAGGGTGCGGGCCTACCTGCAGCGGGGTGAGGCGAGCGACTATCTAGAACGACGACATCATTTTGATGCCGAAAAAGCCGCGCGCTGGACGCGGCAGGCATTGCGCAGCATGGAGTCGGGTAAATCGATACCGTTAGCAGCCGATCTGGTACTCGAAGTGCAGGAAAACCACGGGGCGCCGCTAGCCATCTGGCTCGGCATTACGCTCGATGGCATTCCCGAATCGCTGGTTATCGGGGCCAGCATGACCCAGGCGCATGTCAGTGTCTCGTTGATTGCCGGATTGTTTCTGGCTAACTATCCCGAAGCGCTATCAAGCTCCGTGGGCATGCGCCAACAGGGGATGTCTTACAAACGGATCCTGTTCATGTGGACCTCGTTGATGATTCTCACTGGTATTGGCGCGGCACTTGGCAGCCTGTTTTTCGTCGATGCGTCACCAACGTCCTTCGCGCTGATCGAGGGGCTCGCTGCAGGCGCCATGCTGACCATGATCGCTGAAACCATGTTGCCGGAGGCCTATTTCAAGGGCGGCTCGGTGGTGGGGATGTCGACCCTGTGTGGTTTTCTCGCGGCTATCTTTTTCAAGACGCTCGAGTAGACAGGTGTTCCGATGGCAGTTTGAAAGACAGCAGGCCCGCCACTATCAGAAAGCCGGCTGACCACCATAGGCAACCCTCGAGTCCCTGGTACTGGTAGATCAGGCCGGACAGCACCGTGCCTGCGAGCCGCCCGCCGGCATTGGCCATGTAGTAGAAGCCGACGTTCATCGAAACCTTGTCATGATCCGAGTAGGCGAGGATCAGGTAGGAATGCACGGAGGAATTGATGGCGAATACGGCGCCGAATGCCAATAGGCCGACGATCAGCACGGTGTCGGCAGGGTAGCCGGCCGAAAGACCGAGGGCGATGCCGGCCGGAATCAGTGCCATGCCGAACGCCAGTAGGCGTGCGCTGGCGCCACCTGGATGCGAGTCGCGCATCAGCTTCGGGGCGCCCGCCTGCACGAAGCCGTAACCGATCACCCATAGTGCGAGAAAGCCTCCAACCTGGGTGAAAGACCACCCCAGCACTTCATAGAGAAACACCGGTAACCCGACCACGAACCAGACATCACGTGAGCCGAACAGGAAGAAGCGCGCTGCGGACAGCCAGTTGACTGCCGGCGTGTTGGAGAACACCTGGGTGAACTTGGCCTTGGCCTTGGTTTTGCCAATATCACTGGGCAGCAGGACCAGGGTGATCACGAAGACAGCTGCCAACGCGCCGGACAGAATCCACAAGGTGGCACGGAAGCCTGTCCATTCCAGCAGGGCGGCGCCAATGAAGAATCCCGCACCTTTGAGGGCGTTCTTTGACCCGGTCAGTGCGGCCACCCATTTGAAAAGCTTGCCGTCGGAATCTGTTGCGATGGTCTTGACACTGGCCTTGGCCGACATCTTGTTCAGATCCTTGGCGATGCCTGAAATGGCTTGCGCCAGCATCACATAGACGACGCTGAGCATGGCATCCGGCACGGTCAGCATCACCAGCGCAGCTATCTGCAGGGCCATGCCGATGTGCATCGTCCTGTTCAACCCGATGCGCGCACCGAGCCAGCCGCCAACCAGGTTGGTCACGATGCCGAAGAATTCGTAGAAAAGGAACAGCATGGCCACCTCGAAAGGTGAATAACCGAGCTGGTGAAAGTACAACACCACCAACATACGTATGGCGCCATCCGTGACCGTAAAGGCCCAGTAACCGCCAGTGATGGTCAGGTAGTGTTTGAGCTGATCCTGCATGCTCAGATTTTAGAGTGATTTGGCGACGTGTGCGGTCAACTCCATCATGCGGTTCACGTAGCCCCACTCGTTGTCGTACCACGCAAGTACTTTGACCTGGGTGCCGTCGATGACCATGGTGGAGGGCGCATCGACCACGGAAGAGCGTTTTTCATTTGTGTAGTCGATCGATACCAGCGGACGTTCCTCGTAACCCAGGATGCCTTTCAGCGCGCCGTCGGCAGCAGCCATGAAGAGAGCATTGACCTCCTCGACAGTGGTTTTTCGTTCTGATTCGACCACCAGGTCGGTCAACGAGCCGTTGGTCAATGGTACACGCACGGCCAGACCGTTAAGGCGCCCAGTCAACTCCGGGAATATTTTAGTGATTGCCTTGGCCGAACCGGTTGTGGTGGGGATGAGCGAACTGCCACAGGCACGGGCGCGGCGTAGGTCCTTATGGCCGATATCGACGATGGTCTGGGTGTTGGTGATGTCGTGGATGGTGGTCATACAGCCGTGCTTGATGCCCAGGCCTTCCTGCAGGACCTTAATAACAGGGGCGAGGCAGTTGGTGGTGCAGGAAGCTGCCGTGACGATGTTGTGAAAAGCCGGGTCATATTGGTCGTGATTGATGCCGTAAACGATATTCAGCGCGGGGTCGGGGACGGGCGCGGAAACAACGACTTTCTTTATGCCCTGGTCGAAGTAGGGCTGCAGGGCCTCAGCCGTCTTATGATTGCCGGTGCATTCGACGATGATATCGATGCCCATCCCGGCCCAATCGATATCTGCCGGATCTTTCTGCATGGTGAAGCCGACGCGCCTGCCGTCGACCATGATGTGGTCAGCAAATGGCTGAATCTCGTGCTCCCAGCGGCCATGCACTGAGTCGAATTCCATCAGATGCGCATGGCAGGTGGCATCACCCTTGATTTCGTTGATGTGAACGATTTCGTAGGCGGGGTTCTCCCAGCCGGCGCGAAAACCTAATTTGCCCATGCGGCCGAAGCCGTTGATGCCGATTCGAATGGTCACTTTGAGTTGACTCCAGACTTTCTCAAAAGGCCGCGAAGTTTATGAAAACCCGGTGACAATGGTGTGACGGGCATTTCATGGATTCTCAGGCGGGATCGCGCACCTGTCCCAGGGCAATCTTCAGGATCAGCACGACCCAGGGTATCCCGTGGAGAAACAGATCAAAAATATCGATGGGCCTAGTCAGTGTGCCCTCTGCCAGCATCTTCAGTTTCTCCCAAATATGCGGTTCGGGCAGGAAAGGGGCGAGCCCCAATGTGAGAGATATCAACAGGGCGAGGCGGAAAGGAATTTTCGCGAGCAGGTCACGCATGGGGTGTTGGCCTGTGTAAGGATAGCTGGGCGGCGATTCTATCAGTGTCAATTCTCTGTTCAATCCACAACATACTGATAAAATTACGCGTTTGGTTCACCAGCAGTTCCCAATATGACGGTCAAAACACGATTCGCGCCCAGTCCCACGGGCTATTTACATGTCGGCGGTGCCCGCACGGCGCTGTTTTCCTGGTTGCATGCGCGTAAGCACGGAGGTCGCTTTGTCCTGCGCATTGAAGACACTGACCTGGAACGCTCCACCCAGGAATCCGTCAACGCCATTCTGGAAGGCATGACCTGGCTGGGGTTGGAATATGACGAAGGTCCCTTCTATCAGACGCATCGCTTCGACCGTTACAACGAGGTTATTGATGAGCTCCTGGCAAAGGGGCTGGCCTACCGGTGCAACTGTTCCAAGGAGCGCCTGGAGAATCTGCGCGAGGAGCAGATGGCCGCCAAGCAGAAGCCGCGTTATGACGGCCATTGCCGCGACCGAGAGGTATCCGCTGACGAACCGCATGTCATCCGTTTCCGCAATCCGACCGAGGGTGAAGTCACCTTCACAGATCTCGTGCGTGGCAAGATTACCGTTTCCAACAGCGAGTTGGACGACCTGATCATCAGGCGTAGCGATGGCTCGCCAACCTACAACCTGACCGTTGTAGTAGACGACCACGACATGGGCATCACGCAGGTGATTCGCGGCGATGATCACATCAACAATACCCCTCGCCAGATCAACCTGTACCAATCCATGGGCTGGGATGTGCCAGATTTCGGGCATCTCCCCATGATCCTTGGAGATGACGGCGCGCGCCTTTCCAAGCGCCATGGCGCGGTCAGCGTGATGCAGTACAAGGAAGACGGTTACCTGCCGGAGGCACTTTCGAATTACCTGGTGCGCCTTGGTTGGTCCCATGGAGACCAGGAAGTGTTCTCGGTCGATGAGATGATCGAGCTGTTCGAGCTGGAGTCCGTCAACCGTGCGCCTTCGGCTTTCAATACCGACAAACTCAGGTGGTTGAACGCGCATTACATCAAGCATGGGGAACCAAAGCATGTCGCGCGCCTGTTGTCAGTGCATCTCGGCGACCTCGGCATAGACCCGGCACCAGAGCCTCCCCTGCACGAGGTGGTGGAGGCACAATGTGAACGTGCGAACACCCTGATCGAATTGGCGGAGATATCACAGTTCTACTACACGGATTTTGAAGAATTCGATCCAAAGGCTGCCAAAAAGGCCCTTAAAGCCGATGCTGTCGAGCCACTGACTCATGTGAAGGGCAGGCTGACCGAGCTGGTTGCCTGGGATCGTGAACTGATCCACCAGGTTGTTGCCGATAGCGTCACGGAGCTTGGGGTTGGCTTCGGCAAGGTTGCCATGCCGCTGCGAGTCGCTGTAACCGGCGGCGCACCATCACCTGACCTCGACCTCACCCTTAAGCTGGTTGGCAGGGAGGCGACACTGCGCCGCATCGACAAGGCCATTGCATATATCAAAGAGAACGCAGCATGAGCGACGAGAAAGCCACCAAGCCGACTAATTTCATCCGCCAGATCATCGACAAGGATCTGGCGTCTGGAAAACACAACAGCGTGTATACCCGTTTTCCTCCCGAGCCGAATGGTTATTTGCACATTGGGCATGCGAAATCGATCGTGCTAAATTTTGGGATCAAGCGAGACTACCAGGGCCGCTGCAACCTGCGCTTCGACGATACCAACCCGGCCAAGGAGGAAGAGGAGTTCGTTGCTGCCATCGAGGAAGATGTGCGCTGGCTGGGTTACGACTGGGATGACCTGCGTTTCGCTTCCGACTATTTCGAGCAGCTTTATGACTACGCTGTCGAGCTGATCAAGGCGGGCAAGGCTTTCGTATGTGACCTCGATGCGGAGCAGGTGCGTGAGTATCGTGGTTCGTTGACCGAGGCGGGCAGGGAGAGCCCTTATCGCAATCGTTCCGTAGAGGAAAATCTCGACCTGTTCGAGCGCATGCGTGCCGGGGAGTTCGAAGATGGCAGTCGCACGCTTCGAGCAAAGATCGACATGGCCTCCCCAAACATCAACCTGCGTGACCCGGCCCTTTATCGGATTCGTCATGGCTTGGTTCATCATCAGACAGGGGATGCCTGGTGTATCTACCCAATGTACGACTACACGCATCCGATCTCGGATGCCATCGAAGGCATCACCCACTCCCTGTGTACCCTGGAATTCGAGGATCATCGGCCACTGTACGATTGGGTGCTCGACAACATCAGCATCGATTGCCACCCGCAGCAGATTGAGTTTGCCCGCCTGAATCTTGAGTACACGGTAATGAGCAAGCGCAAGCTGACCGAACTGGTCAACGAGGACAGGGTCAGTGGCTGGGACGATCCCCGCATGCCAACCATTGCCGGCCTTCGCCGCCGGGGCTATACGCCTGAGTCCATACGAAATTTCTGCAACGTGATTGGCGTCACCAAGGCGGACAGTACTGTCGAGATGGGTGTGCTGGAAAACGCCATCCGATCGGATCTTGAAGCTGGCGCGCCGCGTCGCATGGCGGTACTCAATCCGCTTAAGATCGTGATCACCAACTATGCGGAAGGCCAGGTCGAGGCGCTGCAGGGGCCTAATCATCCGAAGGACGAGTCGATGGGTTCACGCGAACTCTCCTTGACCCGCGAAATCTATATCGATCGAGATGATTTTAGAGAGGAGGCCAACAAGAAGTACAAACGTCTCGTACTCGGTAGTGAGGTTCGTTTGCGTAACGCTTACGTGATCAAGGCTGAGGAAGTGATCAAGGACGAAAAAGGTGAGATCGTCGAGGTACGTTGTAGCTATGACCCGGACACCCTGGGTGTGAACCCGGAGGGCCGCAAGGTGCGCGGCGTGATCCATTGGGTATCGGCTGAACGTGGCGTTCGGGCGGAAGTGCGACTCTACGATCGTCTGTTCAAGGTTCCGACCCCGGGCAAGGAAGGGGATTATCACCAGGACCTGAATCCAGATTCGCTGAAGGTGCTGAGTGATTGTGTAGTGGAACCCTCATTGGCGGGTGTGGAGCGGGGCGCACGCTTCCAGTTCGAGCGCGAAGGTTATTTTTGCCGCGATGCCGAGGACACAGCACGGGGTATGCCAGTGTTCAACCGGATCGTCTCACTGCGTGATTCCTGGGGCGGTTGAGGTTATAGTTGCCAATCGCTGGCAGGAGTTATTCGGGCTGGCGAAAAGCTGCAAAAAAGTCGTTGATCAGGGTGGACAAAGCGTCAATGCTGCCCTAATATACGCGCCTCTTTCGGGGGCCATAGCTCAGCTGGGAGAGCGCAACACTGGCAGTGTTGAGGTCGGCGGTTCGATCCCGCCTGGCTCCACCAAACAACTTGAAAAGGTTTCTGTCCCGTTCATCTAGAGGCCTAGGATCCCAGCCTTTCACGCTGGTTACAGGGGTTCGACTCCCCTACGGGACGCCAATTAGGACGCAGTATCAAAGGGTTAGATTGGTAAGTCTTATTTACCCCACCAAAACCCCACCATCCTGCGACCGCTTGAAGACCCCGGCTCTCTGCCGGGGTTTTTGCTTTCAGCTCTTCCTCCCCATTTTCCAGATCCGCTGAGCAAGGATTCCGTGGTTCTTGGTCGTCGTTCGTCGCTTCGGACGGGATAGGGGGTACCCCCTCCGGGGTAGGGGCTCCCAGGGTCCCATCGCGTACTTAGATGTTTCTAACTGGTCACCCCCGTCCTTCCCGAAAAAAATCTTGAAAACTTTCCACCCACGTCCCTTCATGCCGGGAGCCTGGCAGAGGTTAGGCCGCTGCTGAAGCTGGCTCGAATCACGGTAATTCCACCAAGCAGCCGAGTTGTTCTTGTTGCCTTTCTCCCCGTCACCAACACCCACCATCCTTTTGTTTCCAAAAAGCAGGGGGGGGGGTACCCACACCAGGGGTAGGGGGGTACACCCTCGGATTTTTGATCGGTTTTGAATTGAACCTAATCGGGGTCGTAGTCCCGGAAAAAATCTGAAAAAAAATCAGAGGAGCGGCCGGGTATCTACTGCCGTTCGAGATGGGCGGTGCTCAGGGGTTGCTGCAATCGAAGCGGACGTTCACGCATACTAATCAGCGGGGCTGCTTTCGGCGAGAAGCGGAAGTACGTGAGCGGGGAATGCCAGCCCGCAAAGCGACCTAAGCGGTATTCTAGTTTTCGGCACGGCCCTGCCACTTTCAACGCATAGAAGAAATGAAGCAATTCCTAATTCAGATGTCCGTATTTTTTACACAATTGCGCGCTTGCAAGCGTTGGTGATTAATAGGTGACTGTTTTCCTCAGGTTTTTCTCTTTTGGTAGCGTTTTTGCATCTAAACGCTGCGAGTAGATTTTCTCACTTTATGGAGGGAGCTTGGGATGATTAATCGCATTCGGAATTTGATTGTCGTGACATTGGTAGCGCCTTTTGCGGCTAATGCGGCTGATATAAATGTCCTATGGACATCTGGAACCGACGACTACAACACATCAATGCAAAGCGTCGCTGACCGTGCAGCGACATATGATCCTGCGAGTGATGGTGCACTGTCGTGGAACCTCACTTTTTGGGACGGGACTTATGACCCTACTTTCTCTAATTTCGACGTCTTAGTTATTGGCTCGACCTGCGACGAGGTTGAAGTTAGTGGTACCGGGGGCGATGGTACCTGCGGTCGGACACCAGGCTTTTATGGCAACGGCGTGACTGCTGATGGTGTGCTTGCTTATGGAACAGAGATTGACAATGCACGTGGCGATGACAGTCGCACCTTCCTTTCTGGTCAAGATGCCGATTATCACCAGCTCAACAACCTACCTGGCGTCGATGACGGCCCCCAAGGTTTTATGATTAATGCAGTGAATTGGGCGGCTTCTGGTGTTGGGCTGGGTATTGTGTCGATGACTGACCGAATCCCGGGTGGAGCATCGTTTGGATGGTGGACTGCAGACGGCAGCTTTCTTGCCGATGAGATTCCGGATAGTAGTGTGTGGGATTACAACAGCCAAGAAGTCAATATTGGGCCAGGACAAGACACTTTCCCTGTTAACGAGGGTTTGACTTCAGATGGATTGTCAAATTGGAATACATCATCGCATGCTTGCTTCGGCGACATCTCCGGATATACGGCAATTAACCTAGCACCCTATCCCTCAAGGACTTCTGATACAAACTGTGCTGTGACCATCGTGACAGCTGGCGCTGAGGCCGGCGACACCGATGGTGGGGACACGTCTGTGAATCCAGTTCCGCTGCCTGCTGCTGCTTGGCTCTTCGGCTCTGCAATTATTGGTGCTGGTGTCGTCGGTCGACGCAAAAAGAAGAAAGCCTGAACTTGCTCGCCCGAGCCTAACGAAACCCGCTTCGGCGGGTTTTGTTTTGTCTGCTTCTGGCCCTTCGCTGCCGCTGACTCCGGATTCACTAAACGGCAGCAATGGCTCGACAGCAGCCTCATGCACCGCACAATCTTAGTGTCCGCTTTTGGGGAGAGGGCGCTGTTACTCAGCCAATCT
>Ga0180430_10002522_pt1 | contig 16449 bp, 17 predicted proteins | sample SS_ome_9_FD_132999 | JGI IMG/M metagenome (GOLD analysis project Ga0180430, IMG submission 132999) | Hypersaline lake sediment archaeal communities from the Salton Sea, California, USA - SS_1_S_2 metaG | ecosystem: Environmental > Aquatic > Non-marine Saline and Alkaline > Hypersaline >... | reverse complement strand
CCATGACCCTGAAAAAACCAATGCGCCCATGATGACTACTGCCGACCTGTCCCTCAAGATGGACCCCATCTACAGGCCCATTGCCGAGCATTTCATGAAGAATCCCGATGAGCTGGCTGACGCCTTTGCCCGGGCATGGTTTAAGCTTACTCACAGGGATATGGGACCGCGCTCGCGCTACCTGGGACCAGAAGTCCCCGATGAGGAGCTTATCTGGCAGGATCCGGTCCCGGAAGCCGATCATGAGCTTATAGGCGAAGGCGATATGGCAGAGCTTAAGGAAAAAATAATTAAAACAGGTTTGCCTGTCTCCAGACTGGTCTATACAGCCTGGTCTTCGGCGTCTACATTCCGCGGCTCCGACAAGAGAGGGGGCGCCAACGGGGCCAGGATCCGCCTGTCACCCCAGAAGGATTGGGATGTCAACCAGCCGGCACAGCTGCAAAAGGTCTTAAAAGGCCTCGAGAAGATCCAGATCAGCTTCAATAAGGCACAGTCAGGCAACAAGAAGGTATCCCTGGCCGACCTTATAGTACTTGCCGGATGTGCGGGAATAGAGAAGGCGGCAAAGAATGCCGGCTTTGAAATCTCGGTACCATTTAGACCCGGCCGAACAGATGCATCCCAGGAACAGACCGATACTGCTTCATTCTCAGTGCTTGAGCCAAAAGCAGATAGCTTTCGAAACTACACACAGGCCAAATATGCGGTTTCAGCCGAGGAGATGCTGGTAGACAAGGCACAGCTTCTGGGTCTTACGGTGCCTGAGATGACAGTATTGGTTGGCGGTATGAGGGTGCTGGACGCTAATTATAATAAATCACAGCACGGAGTGTTTACCCGGAACCCGGAAAATCTTACCAATGACTTCTTTGTGAACCTGCTGGATATGAGCACAAGGTGGGAATCAACTTCAAAAGACAGCGATATCTTTGAGGGAAAGGACCGTAAGACTGGGAAGATCAAATGGACCGGTACCCGGGTAGACCTTATATTCGGCTCCAATTCCGAGCTCAGGGCAATTGCAGAAGTATATGCAAGTGATGACGCCCGGGAGAAGTTTATCCAGGATTTTGTGGCAGCATGGAATAAGGTCATGAATGCCGACCGTTTTGATCTTAAATGATCATGGAAGCATAGTTTAAATATAATTACCGGTAAGATCGCCCTGGCGCATCTAAATGAGTCACCTACCTATTATAATGATGATATAGGTCTGGAAGCCTGGGAGCATGCTGTAGAAGCTTTTAAGGGAGACACTACGGGTAAAAATATCCAAATAGTCTGGCCAGGATTAGTACAGCAGGGACTAAATATATATCCCTGCTGTATATTAAATCCCAATTCTGGAAGCTTGATTCACTTATCATAAGAATATTTTAATACTGCCTAAGCATCTCTGGATCATTTCAGTTTACCAGGAAAGTAGAGCCTATGGGTTAAAAGGCCTTGGGAGGTTTTGAACTGGCATTGTATGGTAGCCCATTCTTGGCTAGTGCGAGAACTTCTTTTTTACCATTATCCGGGCCTTTACCCTTATTTATAGGCACAGTATATTCAATAGTAGCAGTAGGATAATCAATCTAGATCCTCTTTATAAAGGACCGTATAAAGGACTTCTGCTCAAATATGGACCCCATGCTAAGAATCCTGGTAAAGTCCTTTATATAGGGTTTAAGTTCTTCATCATCAAAATCAGGAAAATCTCTCCGGCTTAATTTTGCCTCCAGCCTTGCCCTATCTTCTTCCAGCTTTTCTATTTCACCATTAAGCCTTTTTATCCTGAAAGTAATATCAGAGATATCAAGGTCTGAGGTCTCGATGGTATCAAACAGTTTGTCCACTCTTTTCTTCATATCTGCCAGGGCATGGTCAATATATATAAGGTCTGAAGTGTATTTTTCCATTAGGCTTTCCAGCTCCTGCCTAACCAGATGGACAAGCTTTCTTACATTTTCCTCAGTTATTATCCTGTCCTTTATTACTTTTATGTTGAAGGAATCAAATTTATCTACATTTAAAGCCTTCTGGCTGCACTGGGCCTTTCCTGACTTGGACTTGGTTGAGCACAGGCAATAATGGAAGTCTCCTGACTTGGCAGAATTTGAGGAGAATGACTTTTTGCAGCTTGCGCAGTATATTAGCCCGTTTAATATGTTCTCTGTTTTTAGCACCTTGGGATTGGTAATCTTTGGTCTTCGGCAATAGATCATATTCTGGACCTTTAAAAAATCCTCTTGACCTATTATGGCAGGGTGGCTATCCTTAACCCTTACTACATTATTGTCATTTACAGAAGAATTCTTATTTCACACAAAAGTACCTGTATAGGTCTCATTTTTAAGTATATAGAGGATCCCGTTTTTAATCCACCTGGAAAGAGTAGGACGCTCCCTGTTTAGCTTCATGGCAATATCCTTGGCCCCATTACCCTTTAGATACATATTAAATATATCCTTTATGACTTTAGAGGTAACCGGATCTATTTCATATTATGATTTTGTGTTTGTTCCTATTTTAATCTTTTTTGGCCTGTATCCTAATGGGACAATACCTCCATTATAGTAACCCCGGGATGCATTTTCCTTCATGCCTCTTACCGTATCTGAGGAAAGTTTATTGGAGTAAACTCATCCACTACCTCAAGTATTCCTTCCAGCATCTTACCGGCAGGAGTGTCATCTATCTGCTCATTAATATATACTACCTGTATGCCCTTTTTCCTTAAGAGTGACTTATATACAATGGAATCTTCTCTTTTTCTGGCAAACCGGGAGAGCTTCCATACAAGTATGAGATAAAATGGCGGGTTCTTCTGTCTAAACTGACTTATCATATCCTGGAAGGCAGGACTGTTGGCAGTCTCTATGTTCTCACTAACCTACTCTAATATATGTCTGAGTAAAAATAATCGGGAGAAAATAGCTTAAAAAGATTTTGACATCTGTAACGTAATAGGTTACACGCCTTATAATCATAAGGAATTTGGGCAGGCTATTGAATTATTAAATGAAAATGATATAGACCTTGACACCCTTATTACAAAGACTGTTCCATTATCAGAGTCAAAGGATATATTCACCGATATTGATGAGGGCATTAAAAAGATGATTAAAATAATTATAATTAATGATTATTAGAAATGGAAGACAGTTATGAAAGGCTGCATATAAAAGAAATTATAAATCTTATAGAGAAGAAGTATATAAAACTCGGAATACTATTAGAAGGAGAGGGTATTCAAGTCAAATCTAGAATTGGCTTAAAAATATAAATGAGTTTGTATTTTGTCTTTGGATTTTTTATTTGACACCATAAAACACTTTATATATAATCGGTTACGTAAACGTATAAATATTATAAAATTATAAATAATTATTATGTCTATAAACAACTCATCAGGAGAATGGACTGGAATAGGTTACGGATATACAGCTAACTATAATAGTGGAAAGAAAAATGAAGTATTTATTTCAGACAGAGATAGACAAATTCTTAGGGATTTGGCAAAAAATGTAAAAGAATTATCTTCACGTGAAATTGAAACAAAAAAGCGGGAATTATGGTATAAACATAATTCATTGAAAACAAATTATCCATTAATATTTGCAGATCCAGAAAATGGATGGAATGAGATAATAACCCCAGAATCCTTAGAATGTGAAGGAAAATTATCAAGAAGATGGGAGTTGGTTTTAAAAAAGGAAATATTCTGGGGAGAACAAATGAAAGATGATAAGCCTATTGAACCTCTATTTATTATTGGATATACACATCAAAAAGAAGAATTCATAAAAAATAATAATTTAAAAACCAGCGATTCCAATGGAGCATATACTTGGGATGGTTTTGTAAAAGGATTAAAAGATCTTAGACAAATCAAGTTTCCTGAAATAGATATAGACTTTAGAACAACACTTGATACATTTGAACTAGCAAACGAGACTCTTGGTGATATTTTAACTGTAAAGCTTAAAGGTGTATGGTGGTGGGGCCTGGTTCGAAGTAGAGACCTGTCAGAGATTGTTGGGCTAGAAAAAATGTTCATGTATTTTTATGATAAACCCGAATTAATCCAGGCACTGATGGAAATGATAAAAAAAAGAAATATAGAAATGTTGGGTTATCTTGAAAAAAATAATTTATTATCTCTAAATAATGACGGATCATATGTGGGATCTGGTGGATTAGGGTATACAGATGAATTACCTTCTAATAAGTATAATGGCAGGACAGTTAAAACTAATGACCTCTGGGGTTCTTTTGAGAGTCAAGAGACAGGACAGATTTCACCGAGTATGTTTGAAGAGTTTATATTTAAATATCAGAGACCAGTTGCTGCAAAGTTTGGCCTTAATTGTTATGGATGCTGTGAACCTTTAGAAAAAAGATGACACATAATAAAATATTTGCCAAACTTAAGAAGGGTGTCAGTATCACCTTGGTCGGATACTGAAAGAATGGTAGAATTCTTAGAAGATAAATTTATTTATTCATTCAAAGCAAATCCCTCAGATATTGCATCTGAAAAAATTGATGCTTCCAGTATTAGAAATAAAATAAGAGTCAACTTAAGAAAAACAAAGAATTCTATACTAGAGATTATAATGAAGGATAATCATACATTGGGAAAAAATCCAGAAAATATTACTCGGTGGGTTAGGATAGTCAGGGAAGAAATAATCAATCTTCATGGCTAGAAATTTATTTTTTTATGTATATATGTGATGATTAATATTTTATTGAAATAAACAATTTATTTTTCTAATAGTTTTATTCTATATAATATAAAAATCGGGGGCTTCTATATGGAAAGATTAAAAGGTAAGGTTGCCATAGTCACTGGTGCAGGGGCAGGTATAGGTAAGAGCATAGCTGAGGTTTTTGCCAGGGAAGGAGCAAAAGTTGTTGTTGCAACAAGAAGAGAAATTAATGGGCAGCCTGTAGCTGATAAAATTGTAGAAGATGGAGGGCATGCTACGTTTTCAAAATGTGATATTTCTGACGAAGATGATGTAAAAAACATGATAACTAGCACTATAAAGATTTTTGGGAAAATTGACATATTGGTAAATAATGCAGGTATTTTTTCTGCAGTTCCTATTGAAGAAATGAACATGGATGAGTGGGACAAATTGATGAATATAGATTTAAGAGGAACATTTATGTGCATGTTATATTCGATTCCTAAAATGTTAGAATCTGGTGGAGGCAGCATAATAAATATTTCCTCCAATCATTCTGTTGCCTGTTATCCAGGATCAGCACATTACGGTGCTGCCAAGTGGGCAATTGTTGGTTTATCAAAAGCATTAGCAGTAGAGCTAGCTGATAGGAATGTAAGAATAAATGTGCTTTCCCCAGGACTTATTGATACACCTATGTGGCATGATGTGCAAGCTTCGGCGCCAGATGCTGAAAAAAGCCTTAATTATTGGAAATCTAATATTCCTATGGGGAGAGTTGGAAAACCAGAGGAAATTGCATATACAGCAGTTTTTCTTGCAACTGATGAAGCAGGATACATAACTGGCAGCAATCTATTGGCTGATGGGGGAGTGACAAGCCTTCTTGTAAGCAAGCCTCCATTTAAAAATGAGAAAATAGTAAGTGACAACAGGAAATAGAAAGCTTTTATCATTATATTTAAAAAATGAATAATATAATTTAGGTTTTAAAGGAAGTGATTAAAAGATGGTCAATAATAGCACATGGAAAGTAAAAGTTTTAAAAACTGGAGAATTTGAAGTAGTTAAGGCTCAACTAACAGCAGGTAAAGATTATTCAAAAAGATTGACAATTCCCGTTATGGTAGTTGCTATATATGGAAATGGCAAAAAAATATTAGTAGATACAGGAATTAATGATGCAGATTGGATAAATGAAGCAATTCTTGGTGATTATGATGCTAGTTGCTATCAATCTGAGAAAGAAAAATTACCATTAGTACTAAAAGAGAGTCTATGCTGGAATCCTGAGGATGTTGATATAGTAATAAATACTCATCTTCACTATGATCATTGTGGAAATAATTCATTATTCAAGAATGCGAACTTTATAGTTCAGAAGTCTGAGTGGGATGAAGCGTTTTCACCTTTTAAACTACAGGAAGCTATATTTTATAAACCATTATTTGATCATAATGCTGTTAATTATTTTAATTGGAAATTTGTAGATGGTGAAGAAGAAGTTCTTTCAGGAATAATAGTATTTCAGACTCCAGGTCACACAAATGGACATCAATCTGTAATCGTTAATACAGAAGAAGGAGTTATATGTATAGCTGGTGATATTTGTAATTTAGTAGAAAATTTAGCAGAAAACATACCTCCTGGACTTGTTATTGATAATGAAAAAGCTCTTTCAAGCTTTGATGAGATTAGAAAAAAATCTAAATATATTATTCCTCAGCATGATCCTTGTATTAAAAACTTCCAGGTATCAGATTTTCCAAATATAAATTAAATATTATTATTTTGGCGAAATACTTGAAAAAATAATTTATTTATAGTATAAACGTTTACGTAAACAGTTATAAATCTAATATAAAACTCATAAATGATAATAGGTGCTCATGAATGTTATTCAGCAATTAAGTCTAGAAGGTAAGAAAGCGCTTGTGACGGGTGGCGGTTCGGGTATTGGAAGATCAATTACTCACGCTCTTGCTGAAGCAGGAGCAGACGTTGCCGTTATTGACATCAATACTGAATTAGCAAAAAAAGTGGTCGATGAAGTAAAGAAAATAGGAAGAGAGTCTTTTTTTATCAGAGCTGATGTATGTAAATATGAAGATATAGAAAATATGGCTAACGAGATTGTAAAGACTTTTGGCAGGCTTGATATTGCTGTTAATAATGCGGGTATTTCATGCCGTGGCAATGCAGAAAATCTAGATATAGATGATTGGGATAGAGTGATAAACTTAAATCTTAGAGGTTCTTTTTTGTGTGCACAAAAAGAAGCAAAAATAATGATCCCGCAAAAATATGGTAAAATAATATTTACTTCTTCAATATCATCTTCAATAATAAACATACCTCAGTTTCATATAGCTTATGGAGCATCTAAAGCAGGAATAGATCACTTAGTAAAGGGTCTTGCTGTTGAGTGGATTAAACATGGAGTGTATGTAAATGGCATAAATCCTGGAGCCATCTATACCCCTTTTGTTAAAAATGCAAAAGATCTGAAAGATTTAATCAAAATATGGGAGGAATATTACCCTATAAAAAGACTTGGCTATCCGGAAGAGATTAAAGGTGCTGTTGTGTACCTTGCTTCTGATGCATCAAATTTTACAGTTGGACATAATCTTGTAATTGATGGGGGATATACATGTTTATAGAGTTTGGGAATCAATATTTATATTTTGTTTGATCATACATTATACTATTTACTTAATAATTTTTTAAGAGAGTAAAAAATGGAAAAAATAGATAAAACAACTAAATCAAAAGACCTCTTTCTAAAAATAATAAAAATTCGGGAATTTGGAGTGTTAATCGCTCTGATCCTTCTTATTATTGTCTTCTCCTTGACTGCTGACAGTTTCACCAAGCCTGAAAACTTCTTGAACATATTAAGGCAAATCTCTTTGCTGGGAATAATGTCAATGGGAATGACAATGGTTCTAGTTTCAGGCGAGATAGACCTTTCTGTCGGTTCGATTTATGCTTTTTCTGCGATTATATCAGGACTCCTTATGACAAATGGGGTATCCATTTGGGTCTCTATAATCATCGGTTTAATTGGAGGAATTTCAATTGGAATTTTAAATGGAGTATTGGTTACATATGCAAAAATACCTGCCTTAATAGTTACTCTAGGTATGAGTAGTGTCGCTCGAGGGATTGCGCTTATTATAAGTAAAGCTCAAATAATTCCGATTAAAGAATATACAGTAAGTGATCCAACACTTAATGCTTTTATTTTCATGGGACAAGGTAGAATATTCGGAGAGATACCGATGATGATTTTTTTCCTGTTAGGAATCACTGTGATTTCTTATATTGTCTTTGGTAAATCAATGCTTGGTTTCAGAATGAGGGCGGTAGGAGGAAATCCAGATGCTGCAACTGCATCAGGAATCAATGTAAAATATATAAAAATAATAGCTTTTGGTATTTGTGGCTTTACAGCAGCTCTAGCTGGTATATTGAATGTGGCATTTCTTAGTAATGTACAGGGAACTGTTGGAAGAGGAGTTGAGCTGGATGTTATTGCAGCAGTTATAGTCGGTGGTACTGCATTAAGCGGCGGAAAAGGTACTATAATCGGAACTCTGATAGGCGTACTTATACTCGGGGTATTGCGAAATGGTATAATTATGCTTGATGTTTCTCCATTCTATCAAGTATTGATAGTTGGCATAGTAATTATCGTAGCAGTAGGTATTGATAGATTGACTACGAATGACAATTTATAAAGGTAATTAAAAAATGAAGGATATCATTGAATTTCAAAAAATAAGAAAAAGTTTTCCTGGAGTTTTAGCTTTGGATGATGTTAGTTTTTTAATTGGGAAAAGCGAGATCCACGCAGTCGTTGGTGAAAATGGAGCAGGAAAATCTACTTTAATGAATATTCTCAGTGGCAAGTTCCAGCCTGATGATGGAAAGATTTTTTTACATGGTAAAGAAACAAAAGTGGACAATCCGATGAAGGCCATGCAGTTAAAAATAAGTGTTGTCCATCAGGAGTTAAAACTATGTCAGAATATTAGTGTTGTTGAAAATATTTTTCTTGGAAGAGAAAAATGTGACGGTGCTAAAAGAGTGAATTGGAGAGATCTCAGAAATAGAGCAGAATCCGTTTTAAAATCCTTAGGTTCAACAATTAATCCCAATACAATTGTAGGTTCTTTAAGCTTGTCTCAAATGCAAATTGTAGAGATTGCAAAGGCAATTAGTCTTGATGTGAAAATACTAATTCTAGACGAGCCTGGGTCTGCACTTACATTAAAAGAAATAGATAAACTTTTCAGCATTTTAAAGGATTTAAAAGAAAAAGGTGTAACAATTATTTTTATTTCGCATAGGCTTGATGATGTCTTTAAAATAAGTGATAGGATTTCCATTCTTAGAGACGGGAAATATCTTGGAACCATGGACATTGAAGAAACCAATCAAAATGAGATAGTTAAATTAATTGCTGGGGGAAAACTGGCAAAGGAACTTTCAAAAAAACATATTGTGCCAATGCCTAATGTCAGAAAACAGAAAGTCTTGGAGGTTAAATCTTTAACCAGAGGGAAATACTTTCAAAATGTATCTTTTGATCTATATAAAAAAGAAATCCTTGGCATATATGGAATGCAGGGTTCAGGCAGAACAGAATTAATGGAGACAATTTTTGGAAAAGATAAACCAGATTCTGGTGATATTTTTCTATTTGGTAAGAAGAAAAATCTTAGCTCCACAACAAAAGCAATACAAAATGGAATTGGAATGGTACCGGAGGATAGAAAAAAAATAGGGCTTTTTGTAAATATGAATGTTCAAGACAATATAAATACCGCGAACCCTGAAGATATTTCCAGAGTTGGTTTTGTTGATAATAGAAAAACATATGAAATAGCAAAAAAATATATTGAAAAATTAGGCATAAAAGTACCAAGTGAAAAAACACAAGTATTAAATTTAAGTGGTGGTAATCAGCAGAAAGTTGTTATTGCCAGATGGCTTGCTTCAAACCCAAGCATTCTATTATTAGATGAATTGACCAGAGGTATAGATGTTGGCGCAAAAGCAGAAATTTATAAAATATTAAGACAGCTTCGCGAGGAAGGGCTTACCATTCTTCTTGTATCTTCAGAGCTGCCCGAGATTCTCTCAGAGTGTACAAGAATACTAGTAATGAAAAATGGAAAAATAATAGAATCTATTTCTGCAGAAGAAGCAACAAAGGAAAAAATTTTGAAAACAGCTCTTTAAGGGCTAGTTTTTTATATGTGGTGTGAATTAAATTACAGATGTAAATATTTAATAAGAAAATATTTTTGGTCACATTAAAAAGGAGGTGAAATTAATAAAATATAAAATTGTTTACAAGGAGGTGAACTTATGTGAGAAATGAGATTTACTAAAAGATGGTAAATGGGCTTTAGAAAACTTAAAGTAAATCTCGTAAGTATTTTAACAATTTCGTTAGTAAAGGTAAATTTTAAAGTAAGGAGAAAAAGAAATGAAAAAGGTATTAATATGGTTGATGGTCTTAATTATAGCTACATCTTTAGCTTTAATAGGTGTTGGCTGCAAAGAAGAACCAGTAAAAGAAGCTGTCGAAGAAGAGAATATGGAAGAAGCTGTTGAAGAAGAGAATATGGAAGAAGCTGTTGAAGAAGAAGCAATGGATCCAGCAAATGTAAAAATAAGGGTTGTATACCATGGGACATCTCTACTTTTTGCACAGCTTATCAATGCGGGAGTAGTAGCTGCGCAAGAGGAGTTAGGAGCTGATGTAAAGATGGTAGGACCTATAGAATCAAATGTGGATGAACAAGTTGCTATCATTGAAGACTTAATAATTCAGGAAGTTGATGGAATTGCAACAACAAACGTTAATAGTGAAGCATTTAATCCTGTCATTAAAAGAGCGATTGATGCTGGTATTCCGGTTGTAGAGTACAATAGTCAACCCTCAGGTGAAAAGTCTGTAAGACTTGCATTCATCGGACAAAGCCTTAAGGAATCAGGAAGAGAAGCTGCCAGGATTCTAGTCGAATATATGGGAGAAAAAGGAAAAGTAGCGATTACGACCGGCGATGCTGCAGCAGCATGGTCGCAAGACAGAGAAAGCGGAGTAAGGGAAATTCTTGACCAATATCCAAACATAGAAGTTGTTAGTGTAACAGATGCTGGCTGGGAAGAGCAAGCTATGTACGCAGCTTGTGAAAATACACTTCTTTCAAAAGAACTCGATGGAATAATAAGTTTAGACTGTTGTTCTACATATGGAATGGGACGAGCTATACGGGCCCATGAAATGGTTGGTGAATTGGTGCATATTGGGTACGACCTTTTCCCAGAAACCCTTGAAAACATCGATGCAGGAGCTACACAGGCTACACTCGGACAGGAACCCTTTCTTCAGGGATATGTAACAGTAATGGAATTGTATGAGCACATTGTAAATGGCAAACCTCTCGAAGATATATGGACAGATATATACAGATGTGATGATTCAAATGTTGCTGAATGGCTGGAAAAAGTAGCTAATGGTGAATTAGTAGGTTAGTAAAATATTAAACATTTAGTTTAATAAAAAAATAATTAAGCAATCATTGCCTTTCTTTGAATGTGTTCGAATATAATTCGAATTGACTAGATTTGAGAAAGCAATGATTGCTAATTAATTATTTATAGGATTATTAATTATTATTATATTGAGAATGTTTTAGGTAAATTACGGAAACATTCTAAAAGATAAAACAAGTTTATATGTTTTACAAAAATATTATATATGCAAAAATTAGAAAAACTTTTTTTATTATTTTTTATTTATTATTTTTTATTATATTCATTTTAATCGTAAAGAATTTTTTACCTTCTGAAATTTTTGCATTGTCCAAAAGCGGATATTCTGAAAAGCATAAACATGAAATAGCGAATATTGTAAATCAGTTTTATCAAAATACAGATTCTGGAGAGTATGGTGTTCTTTTTGATAAAATACTTTTGGGGAAATGGTCTTCTATAGAAAAAAAAGAGGGCCGAGAATATCATAACTTCGACAGTCTAATGGAAGAACAAGAATTTTTCTCAAAGGCTTTGAAAGCTTTTGGCCAAAATGGATGGAGAACAAGAATAATATCATTGGATATTACTAATGTAGAGGTCATAGCAGAAATAGATATGGAAAAAAAATATCCAAGAGAATATGAAATTATCAGAAATATCAGGGCCGGTAGGAATATAAAAGATGTTTATGTTGCAGAAGTTGATGGTTTTAGGGTTGAAAGATGTCTTATAACAGAGATAGATAGAAAATTTATTGTATTATTAATGGATGATGAATGGAAAATGGTATTGAGCGGAACCCCTGATTATATTGATTTGTTTTTTGGCTACCATTGGTTTAAAAACTATGAATTTTAGTAATACTTAGACAGGATGTATTTACCTGGTAAACTCTATTTGTAAAAACATGCTAGATGGAAAAAATAACTTAAAAAAAAGAATAATATATTTCGATAATGCTGCAACATCATGGCCCAAGCCGGAGAGTGTTATACATTCCATGAAGGACAGCCTTGAAAACTTGGGAGGTAGCCCAGGAAGATCCGGACACATTTTATCTATAAATTCAAGCAGGATGCTGGAAAGTGTCAGGGAATCCCTAGGGAAATATTTTAAATACCAAGATACATCAAGGATAATCTTCACTAAGAATATTACAGAAGCTTTAAATAATTGTATTTTTTCATTAGTAAAGCCCGGGGATCATGTTATTACGAGTTCAATGGAACATAATTCTGTAATGAGACCCCTGAGGTATCTAGAAAAAAGGGGTGTCCAATTAACTATTGTTAAATGTTATTCCGATGGCTTAATAGATCCTGAAAATATTTTAAAGAAAATAAAAAAGAATACAGCATTAATAGCCATTACCCATGCATCCAATGTTACAGGAAGAATTATGCCTGCAAGGGAAATTGCCGACATAAGCCTTGAAAAAGAAATACCAATAGTATTGGATTGTGCCCAGACGGCAGGAGCTATTGAAATGGATATAGATCTCAATAAATATAAGAATTGTATTATTGCTTTTACAGGACACAAAAATATGTTTGGTCCGACGGGAACCGGTGGAATGTGTATTGGGAAAGAAATCAACATTGAACCAATAATATTTGGAGGTACGGGTAGTGAATCAGACAAGGACCAGCAACCAAAAGTTTTACCGGATAGATTGGAAAGCGGGACAATAAATATAACAGGATTGGTAGGTTTAAAAACAGGTATTGATTATATTCTTGAAAAAGGCATAAATAATATCCGAAGACATGAAATAGAATTATTAAAAAGATTTTTATCAGGTCTGGGACAAATAAAAGGATCAAGAATTTATGGTCCTGCTGATCCAAAAAAACAGGTCGGTTTAGTTTCTTTCAATTTAAATGAGATCAGCCCTTCGGAGGTTGGATTCTTGCTGGATAGAAAGTATTCTATAATGTGTAGGGTAGGTCTGCATTGTAATCCAAATGCACATAAGACAATAGGGACCTTTCCTCAGGGAACAGTAAGGTTCGGCTTTTCATATTTTAATAATATTGAACAGATAGACTTAGCTTTAAAAGCAATAAGAGAAATAATATTTGATAAATAATATAGCTATGGATGCGGTAATAACATTTTTTTCATCACAACAGGTATTTAAGGCAGAAAAAGTCTTAAAGAATAATGGCATCAGTATTGAAATAATTCCTGGACCAAGAGAAATTAGCCCAAATTGCGGTGTTGCTATTTGTTTTGAATATGAAAATAAAAAGGAATTGATATCATTATTTGATCGAAATAATATAATGTATGAAAAAATCTATTATTATCCAAAGATTAAAAAATTATCAAATTGGCTAGATAATTAATGAAAATATTTTTAAAGATAGATGTTTTAAAATTATTAGCTTCACCGATCTTTTTTGGATTGGTTTTAGGTATATTAGCTGTTTTAGCACAACCATTATTCAAGATATACCCTCCACAAGCTTATGGAATTTGTACTATTTGCCATGCAAGGGATTTATTGAACTGGCTCCTAAAACAAATGTTTTCAATAGAATTTGAAACCTCTTTATTATCGATTAACTATCCATTGTTAACAACTATAGGAATTATACTGGGATCATTTTTATCATCAAAAAAGAATAAAGAATTCACATTTATAAAGACTAACAGCTATATAAAAATGTTCTTTCTGGGTATGGGGATATCTATTTTAGGACTTCTGATCATTAGTTGTCCCACCAGAATCTTTTTAAGGTTTTCTTTTAGCGACCCATTTGCATTTTTAGCAATAATCGGAATGTTTATTGGTATATATTTTGGTACTATTTTGATTAGAACAGGAAAAGCATGATGTGGTTACCAATAATTGGAAGTTTAGTGATTGGATTAATTGCAGGTTTTTTGGGACAAAGATCAAGGATGTGTTTTGTTGGCGGATTAAGGGATTTTATATTGATCAGAGATAAGGAATTGCTTAAAGGAATAATATCATTTATTATTTTTACCTGGATTTCCATAAAGATTTTGAATTTGATAGGAGAATCATTTTCTCCTATGACAAATTCATTAATAATAGAAGATATAAATTATCCTTCTATAGTAGTTTCTGTCAGAAGTAAGTTTGGCTTGTTAAGCTTATTAGGTGGACTAGGGTTAGGATTTTTTTCTGTGCTCGCAGGAGGTTGTCCGCTGAGGCAGCATGTTATGGCTGGCCAGGGAAGAAAAGACTCGCTTGTCTATCTCGCAGGATTTTATATAGGTATACCTATATATTATTTATTAATAATAAATGTTCTTAGTGGATCAGTATAGATCCTGGAAGTTATAGAATAAAATTATGAAAAGCAATATATTCTTCAGAATTTTAGAAAACTAAATAGTATTCAAATAATTTGGTTAAACATCCAATTTAACTTAAAATTCTTTATACAAAAATTTGTTTCTTCGTCTTGTTATTGAGAATAAACAAGCCTTTATAAATTTTGAATAGATTAGATAAAAATAAAAATATCTTATTCCTCAGAATGAACCTTGTTTAATTAATTTCCATGAATCGGATTTTCTAATTGTCAGTTAATGATAAGAAAAATATTAGTTCAAATTTATTGACAAAACTATATATATGGTTTATGATAAAAACGTTTACGTAAACTATTAATTATCAATTTGATAAAGAATAAATTAATTCTGTACGAAATATTGCGAAAAAGTTTGTTCAAATATTATTTAATTATTTAAAAATATAAAATTGGAATGGAAATAATAAGAAAATGAAATATGGAATAGTAATATCTGTCTCAAAGACAGGATTCGGCCCTATTGTTTTTAAAGAAAATTTAGAAGAAAATATTATTAAGACTAAAGAAATAGGATTTAATGGTATAGAACTAGCAATAAAAAATACTGAAGAATTAGATATTAACTTATTATTAAATTTAGTTGAAAAAAATGATTTAAGGGTTGCTACAATAGGTACTGGCCAGATTTATGTTGATGACGGATTGAGTTTATCAGACCCCGATTATGAAATAAGAAAAGAAACTGTAAATAGAATAAAAAAAATCATTGATATTGCGAAAAATTTTAATACTTCAGTAATAATTGGTTGTATTAGAGGTAAAATAAAGAACGATTCAGAATTCCCAGAGGAATATGAGATTGCTAAAAAACGAATATTGGAATGCCTGATTGATTGTATGGAATATTCCCAGGAGCATAATACCGAATTTTTATTAGAACCACTAAATAGATATGAAACAAATATTCTTAATAGTGTTAAGGATGCAGTTTCTTTTATAGAAAAGCATCACAAGGAATTAGATGTAGATAGAATAGGGGTACTTGCTGATACTTTTCATATGAATATTGAAGATCGGAACATTCATGAAAGTTTGAATGAAAATATAGAATCAATAAAACATATACATTTTGCTGACAGTAATAGATTGCCGCCGGGATATGGACATATAAATTTTTCAAACATAATGAATGTTTTAGAAGACAAAGATTATAATAATTATATATCATTTGAAATGCTACCTTATCCCAGCCCAGACATAGCGGCAAAAAAAGGACTAAGTTATATTAAAACCTTATCTAAGCAAATAATTATGAATAAAAAAAACAATACAAAAATATATTGAAGAATATCTTTCATTATATGATCCAAAAAGAAATCAAAAATTAAAAACTTACTGGATTGAAAAACCATCTGGGTTTGGAGTAAATTTATTCAGACCTGATGAACCTAAATAATTTACAGAATCTGGCACCACTCCCATAATAGTAAATCCTTGTGAAAAATTATTTATATATGTGTTTGGCTATAGTTTAGAGGATTATTATACAGATCCTGAAACTTATCTTAAAATGTTCCTCACCAAAGGATAGAACAATTTAAAGTCTTTAAGGATGATTCCCTTTTGAGATTAGAGATACTTATCTGGCTGGGCTCTTATTATGAACATTCAATATTGGGAATCGAGATAATCTATTCTGATAAAGAAACACCAAGACCGGGTATCGAGGTCATTATTAAAGATAAAAAAGATCTAAAGAATTTTGAGGATATTGATTTCATAAAAGCTGGTCAGGTCCCCATTGCAGATAAATTCTTTGAATCTACCTCAAATTACTTAGAAGGAACTGGCATTAAGACAACAATGTCTTATTTTAACAGAGGTCCCTTCGGAATTTTGGCTACACTTATGGTTTTGATAAT
>Ga0180430_10002521_pt1 | contig 16453 bp, 17 predicted proteins | sample SS_ome_9_FD_132999 | JGI IMG/M metagenome (GOLD analysis project Ga0180430, IMG submission 132999) | Hypersaline lake sediment archaeal communities from the Salton Sea, California, USA - SS_1_S_2 metaG | ecosystem: Environmental > Aquatic > Non-marine Saline and Alkaline > Hypersaline >... | reverse complement strand
CGGATGTCGTCGCGTGATGGACACATCCATCCACGGTAGCGCGAGTCAGGCCCGACAGACGGCCGGTGTAGGAGCGTCAGAAGAGAAACGGCGGAACCGATTCCCTAAGAATCAGTTCCGCCGTCGGTCGGCAGGATGTCAATCCACAATCAGGCGGCCACGGCGCTTGCCAGGGACTCCCCAAACGCACACGTCCGATTCCGCCCCGTGTTCTTCGCCATGTACAGCGCCTCATCCACGCACCCCAGCAGCCGCTCGGCGCTCTCACCGTCGGTCGGGAAGGCCGCGACGCCGGCGCTGACCGTCAGCTTCTTGCGCCGGTAAAAGACGTGGCGCTGAACGCGTGAGCGGAGGCGCTCGGCGGCGATCATCGCGCGCGACTTGTCCGTCATCGGCAGGAGCACGACGAACTCCTCGCCCCCGTAGCGCGCCACGAGGTCGGAACTGCGCGCCCAGTGGCGCAGGATCGATCCGAGCTCGCTCAGGATGCGGTCACCGAGCTGATGGCCGAAGCTGTCATTCAGTTCCTTGAAGTTGTCGATATCGAGAAAGAGCAGGCTGAACGGCTGGTCGTAGCGGTGGGCGCGTTCGATTTCATTCTGCAGGCGCTCGAGGAAGTGGCGCCGGTTGTAGACATTGGTCAAGTCATCGGTAATGGCCAAGCGGCGCATTTCCTCGTAGGAGAGGAGGCGTTGAATCGTCGCCGCGGCTTGTCCGGCGATCAGCGTCAACAGGCGCAGCGCATCCTCGTTGAAGGCCCGTGGCTTGGCATGGCTGACATTGAGCACGCCGATCATCGCACCTTGCACCACGAGCGGCACCGACATGAAGCTGCCGATTGTCCCCTGGTCGCGACGCTGGCCTCGATGGAGTTCAGCCAGCAAGACGGGGCGCTTCTGCTGGGCAACCCATCCGCTGAAGCCGCTCCCGTGTTCGAACTCCACGCCTCCGATCAAGTCGACGGTCTCGCCCCGCACCGCGGCCGGAATGAGCCTCCCCTGCTGTTCATTCCACAGGAAGAGCGTCGCATTCTGGTAGGACACCGCCTGTCGCACGAGGTCGAGCAGCTTCTCCAGGACCTCATCCTTGTTGAGCGTCGCCTGGATCATGCGGCTGACTTCGAACAGAATCTCGATCTCCGAATCCTGCTTCGCCACTTCGGTGAAGCTGCCGCGACTGAGGACCCGCATAACCTTGTTGTTCAGCGTGAGTGCCGTCGCCAGAACATCGGAGGAGCGCTTCTGCGACGCGGCACGTTCCACTTGCTGGCCCAGCGTCGTTGCCTCCCGCGCCGTGATCAGCTTGCGCTCCTGCATCATCTTGACCAGTTTCAACTGCGCCCGGCGAAACTTGTCCGTGGCATCGACGAGCTGACGCGATCCGGCTCCATTCCTGCGTCTCATCGTGAGATCCCTCTCCTTCCCAGCTCGGAGTCCTCTTCCTAGGCCTGTCCGAAGACATCGCGCCCCGACTCGAGCGCGACCTGCAGCTTCTCTTCCAGGGTCCCGATATCGCTGTTGGTGAATCCCAACTGCCGCAGCGCGGCGGGGATCTCCAACACCGGTTCACTCGGCTCGACGACGCCGAGGCCGAGCATCCAGAGCATCTCGTTGGCGGCAGAGACGACGCAGGTCAACGCATCGACCTCCTTCGGGTCGTCATGGTGATGCCGCACCGCGACCGCCAGTTCCTCCGGGAAGTTCCACTTGCGCATCACGGCTTCCCCCACGAGCGTATGGTCGATCCCGAGCGCCGCGCGCTCGATTTCAATCGAGCTGCCCTCGCGATTGTAGATCGACCGCATGATCGGCTCGTATTTCTCCGGCAACATCAGGTTGAGGACCAGCCGACCGGCATCATGGATCAGTCCGCCGAGCATCGCTTCTTCCGGGTCGAAGCGTCCTGTCGTCCCCGCGATCATCCTCGCCGCCAGCGCACCGGCGCTCGAGTGGTTCCAGATCGCGGTCTCCGCAAAGGTCGCCGTCGCCCCACGGCGACGGGGGAGCGAATGGATGACGACGAGATTGCGAACCGACTTGAAGCCGAGGAGCGCAATCGCCCGGCTGAGCGAGCTGACCCGCTGCGGGATGCCGTAGTAGGCAGAATTGCACGTGCGCAGCACCTGAGTCGCGAGACCTTGATCCGTCGCGATCAAGCGCGCCAAATCGACCAGCCGCGCGTCCTCGGAGCTGGCGATGCGTAGCACCTTTCCGGCCACCGCCGGCATCGGCGGAATCCCGCCCAAGCGCTCGAGGAGCTTCTCGATATCCGTGATCTTCTTCTCCGCGTCCATACGCTTCCCCCCGCGTTGCCAACCGTCACTCGGTCGCACCGTTCTCCTGCCCGCTTCGGTCTGCCGTGCCGACCCGCAAGCTGAGCGCGAGGCGGACTTCGGCGTGGGACACCTGCAGCCGGCGGGCGATCTCGGTCGCCTCCAGGCCACAGGCCGACAAGTACTCAATCTGGGCACGCAAGCCCGGTCGGGCCGCAGCGGCCGTTCCCCCCCCGGCGGGCGTCGCCCGGGGCGCCGGCGCTACGGCCGGAGGTGTCCGACGCTGCGGCGGGTCCCCCCAGGGGCCCCGCTCATCGCGACTCTCGACGAGCGCGTCGGGCCGCACGAAGCGCTCCGCCCAACCCAGCCGGCGGGCGGCCGCCGGCGCGGAAGTCGAGCGCGACACCGGCAGCTGATCCGGTCGCGGCGTCGACCTGCGTGCCGGATCGGAGCCGGACGGGGTCGGGCGCCCGCCCCCCGCGGCGTGACGGCTCCGCGCCGCAGCGGGCGATCCCAACGGCGCGTGGGCCGGCCAACGATCAGGCTCGGGCTCACGTTCGGGTGTACGCTCGGACTCGCCTCGCTCGTCTGACTCGCGCTGCGCGTCGTCTGCCCACACCCGTGTCGGCTGGGCCTGTCCGGCAGGCTGCGGCCTGGATTCCGACGCCTGCGACCCGAGCTCCCCGATCGCCTCGAGCGGCACGTCGCTCAACATGGAAGCGGCCGGCTTGCGAGCAGCCTCCAGGGTAGCACGCAGTTCTTCGAGCCCATCGATCACCGAGAGCTGCAACTTGCGCAGGCGGCCCTCCTCGCGCTGCCAACGGCGCGATCCCGCGAGTTGGGGCAGGCCGTAGCGCAGCAGCAAAGCGACCGCGACCAGGGTGAGCGCAATCGTCAAGCCGGCAGCGGCGGCTTGACGCATCCAGAACTGCGCCAGGAACTGCTGCTGCAAAGCCGCCTCGCGCGCCGCCACGCGCCGCTGGCGCTCGAGGAGCTCCTGGCGCACGAGCGCCAGCTGCTGCTGCACCCGGTCATCCGTCTCCAGTCCGGCGAGCGCCGGCAGTCCACTCGCTGCGCCAGCCGTCCTCCCGCCAAAGGTCTCCGCTGCGACGAGAGACGTTTCACCGCCCGGCTCCCCCAGCTGCTCCTTGACCGGCATGAGCGTCGCCTCGGATCGCGTCGCGGTCCGGTCCCATCGCAGCCAGGCGCCATCGACCACTTGCTCGCGAATCCCGGGTGTCAGAACGACCGCCACCGCCAGCAACGTCGCGGCAATGAGGAGATTCAGGTAGCGGCGCTGGCGAGCGGTCGCCTTACTGCGTGGAGTGCTCATCGCACGCCTCCTAGGTCAAATGCGCAGGTCGACCTGCGCGCCCTTCCTCGCCTTGCTCTCGAGCGCAGGATCCTCGCGCTCCGCAGCGCTCCGCCGCACGTCATCCGGCGGGGAGTGGCCGCGGCCGGCATCACCCCGTTCAGCTTCGTCGGGCCCGGAAGCGTTCTGGTCGGCTTGGCTCTGAGCGGACACGCCCTGCGCGGCTTCGTTGCGCCCGGAAGCGTCCTGGTCAGCCTGGCTGCGCGCGGCCGCATCCTGCTCCGCTGCACGAGGCTCGACAGCGCTTCCTTCGGCTTCGCCTTCTGTGGCCGCATCCTGTTCAGCGTCTCCTCCTTGGCGAGCATCGCGCTGTGCATCCTCCCGGTCGCGATCCTCGGACTTGTCCGCCTCGCGCTCATCCGGATGTACCGGCTCCGGCCCGGGGGTCCCCTCGACCTGGCGACCCTGCAACTCAAGCCGGTCGACCAGCCGTCGCCCCGCCTGTTGCTGCTCCACGCCGCCCCGGCGTCGCTTGCGCTCCTGCATGCGCTCGACCTCCTGGGTCAGCGCCAGGACTTGTCGCAGGTTCGCCAGCTCGCTCACCGTCTACGCTCCGTTGGCTAGGCCGCCAGTAGGGTCGGCTGCATGCGCCCCTTGAGTCGCGTGATCGCCTTGGTATGGATTTGCGAGACGCGCGATTCGGAAATGCTCAACGTCTCGCCGATCTCCTTGAGGGTCATTTCCTCGTAGTAATAGAGCGCGATCACCAACCGCTCCTGCTCGAGCAGGCTATTGATCGCTCCCAGCAGAAGGCCCTTGGATTCCTCTTCCTGAATCGTCACCAGCGGGTCGATCGCGTTCGGATCTTCGATCGCCTCGGCCAGCCCGCTCAGGTCGTGTTCATCGTCGACCGTCACGGTCTGATCGAGGCTGAGCAGCGTCGCTCCGCGCACCTCTTCGAGCAGACGGTTGTAGGCCTGCACCGGAAGCTCGAGCGCCTCGGCGATCTCCTGCTCCGAGGCCGAGCGCCCGAGTTGCTGCTCAAGTTGGTGCGACACGCGTTCGAACTCGCGCGCCTTGCGTCTCGTCGAGCGACTGGCCCAGTCCAGAGAGCGCAGCTCGTCGAGCACGGCCCCCTTGATGCGCCACACGGCGTAGGTTTCGAACTTCGTTCCACGCGTCTCGTCGAATTTCGCCACGGCGTCGTAGAGACCGATGATCGCGGTGTGGATCAGGTCTTCGGTGTCGATCGATTTCGGCAGCGTGCTCGAGATCTTATCGACCACGTACTTGACCAACGGCGCATACTTGCGCAAAGCCTCGGCCCGGGCCCGTTCATCTGCTGTCAGCTGGGAAGGAATCGGCCGTGCGGCCAGCCTCAGCAATGCGCTCGTCTCTGCCATGCTCTTCCTCTGCCTCCCTCGGCTGTCGATCAGGCGGCGCGTGCCGTCTGATCCGGTACCCCTGTCTCTTCCCTCGACTCGACCTCGCCCCAGGATTCCGTGCGCGACCGCGCCGCGGCGGATCGAGATCCCGGCGTTCCTCCCGCGTCCGCACTCCCAGCCGCTGGCTGCCTCTCTCCCGACCCAGGCGGGGACGTCCGGCCGGGGGCCGTCGCAGCTGCGGAGAACCGACTGCCGCTCGCCTCCGGCGCGTTGTCGCCGGCACTTGCGCGAGCGTGGTGATGGCGGCGCACCTGCTCGTGGATCGCCGCTCGAAGCACAACGTCGCCGGCCAAGCGGGCAAAGAGGTAGACGGCGACATAGGCGCACGCACCCACGACAAGGGCCCGCGCCATCATCGTCGGCACCGTGAGGTGCAAGGCCGCTCCCGCCACGAGCGTGATGCAAGCGGCCCCCAGTCCGGCGAAACGCGCAATCTGAGCGACCCAGATCTTCATCCGCTTCTCCCTAGGCCGCCTGCCCGGTGTGCCTGGCCGGTTCCGTCTGCCGACCCGGCTCGCCCGGCCACCCGAGCAGACAAGCGGCCAGCCGGCGGATGGCCTCGGCGGCGGGCGAGGTCGGATGCGCGGTCAAGAACGGCTGCTGCTCTTGCACCGCGCGCCAGACGGATTCGTCGCGCGGAATCATGCCGCACACTTCCAGTTCCAGCCCGAGGAACCGACGCGCAACCCGGCGCACGCGCCCGGCGACTCGGTTCGCTTCCGCGGATGAAGCCGCCATGTTGACCACCAATCGCGGCGGACAGACGAACCTGCGCGCTGAGAGCACTTTGAGGGTAGCGTAGGCATCCGCGAAGGCAGGGGGTTCGGGGGTCGTCACCACGAGGATTTCGTCGGCGACCTGCGCAAGACGCATGCTCTGGGCATGGATGCCGGACCCGGTGTCGACGAGCAACACGTCGCGATCCCGAGCGACTGCCTCCAGGGAGCGCAGCAAGACCTCTCTACGGTAATCGTCGAGATTCGCCATCTCCTCCACTCCGGAGGAAGCGGGTAGGATCTGAATCCCGGCCGGTCCGGCGAGCAGAATCTCCTCGACGCTGCAGCGACCGGCAACCACATCGTAGAGCGTCGCTTCCGGGACCAGCCCCAGCAGCAAGTCGACGTTGGCCAGACTCAGATCGCCATCGAGCAGCAACACGCGCTGGCCCAATTCAGCCAGGCGAATCGCGAGGTTGGTGACGATGTTCGTCTTGCCGACCCCGCCCTTGCCGCTCGTGACGGCGATCGTCCGCAGGCGCGGACGCCGGGCCGGACTGTCCGCGCGGTGAGCGCTCGGAATGCGCCGCGGCGCGATCGCGTCGGCGCCGGGCCGCTCATGCGCGGGACCTCTCGCAGAGGATGCTGATCCCATTGGGTCCTCCTCAAGCCAACGCGCGGCGCCGCATCTGTGGCGCCGCGTCTTGCACCGCCGTCCCCGTCCCAAAAACGAGCGCCACGAGTGCGGCCGGATCGGCCGGCTGCAGATCGGAAACGATGTCGCGCCCGGCGAGCCAGTAGCTGACCGGACAGCGCGCCTTGATCGACACGCTGAGGATCCCGCCCCGCGCCGTCGTCTGATCGACCTGGGTGAAGATCAGCGTGCGCGGCTGCCACGGATCATGCGCCGCCTGGATGCGCGCCAGATCGGCGACCTTGCCGCTGGCCGGCAGGACCAGGTGTAGCTCGGGGTCGGTCAGCGCATCACAGAACCCCTCCAGACTCGCGGCGGCGGCCGGGTCGCCGTGGACGATGGCGGGACCGTCGACGATCAGCAGATCGCACGCCGCCAGGCGAGCGCCGGTCGCGCCGGCCAACTCATCCGGAGTGAAGGCTGTCGTGCACGGCAGGTCGAGAATGCGGGCGTACTGCTCGAGGCGCGCCGACCCGCCCGCGGTGAACGTGTCGATCGAAACGAGGCCCGGATGCAGGCCGCGACGCACGGCGCGTGCCGCCAGCGCTGCGGCGACAGTCGTCTTCCCGGCCCCGGGCGGACCGACCAGGAGCAGCACGCGCCCCGCCTCTTCGCCCGGCCGCACCCGTGCGGCCGGCAACAGCGCGGCGAAACGGGCGGCGAGCGGCTCGAGATCGGGCGGTGTCATCAGGTCGACCGGTCCACGCTCGGCGATCGCCCGCAACAAGCCGAAAGAGAGATTGGAATCGACGTCGGCGGCGATCAGATCGAGGTAGATCTCGCGCAGCGGAATCGGGAGGCGCGAGAAGTGATCGCTCGCAACAAGACGATTGAGATAGGCGAGCCGTCGTTGCAGTGCGGCGCGCTCATCGTCCGGCGCGGACGCCGCCGGCTCGCGGGGGGGCGGGGCCTCCTGCACGCTCGGTCGTAGCGGCGGCTGCGCGCGGCGCCGCGGCGGCGTCACCGGCGACTCGTGCGGCGGGGGGAGCGGGGCCGGCTGCCCGGGATGACGGTCGAGCGCGGCAACGACCGTCACGCGCCGGCGTCCCTGTTCGGTCACCGCCTTCGCTTCCAGGATGACGGCCTCGGCGCCCAGCCGCCGCCGGGCGGCCCGCAGGGCGCTCGGCATGTCGTCGGCGGTGAAGCGCTGGATCTTCATCCGGACCTGCTCCTGCGCGCGCTCAAGCGGCGCGCGATGCCCCGCGAACCGTCGCCACCGTCTGCACCGTGGCGACGCCGGTTACCTCGGGGTACGACAAGACGACTGCCTGCGGGATGAAGCGTGTCACGAAATCGCGCAAGTAGGGCCGCAGGTATTGGCTACAGAGAAGAATCGGATGCTGCGCCACGGCAAGCGCCTTCTGCACCGCATCCGAGAGGCTCTCCATCAGCACCTGAGTCTGACTGGGATCGAGCACCAGGCGGGCATTGCCCTCCTGGCCGGGCACGACGGCATCGACGAGCTGCTGCTCCAGCTTCGGATCGAGCGTGACGACATTGACCTCACCTTGAGCATTGCGGTAGGGGCGCAAGAGGCTGCGTCCGAGGGCAGCCCGTGTCCGCTCGACAAGCACGTCGAGGTCCTTGACCTGCGGCACGGTGTCGGCCAGCGTCTCGAGAATCGTCACCATGTCGCGGATCGAGACCTGCTCGCGCAGCATCCGCTTGAGCACCTGCTGCACGCCGCTCAGCGTGAGCAGATGCGGGACGAGTTCCTCGACCAACGCCGGGTGGGTCTCCTTGACTTGGTCGAGCAGCTGTTTTACGTCCTGGCGGGTCAGCAGTTCGTGGGCATGACCGCGGACGAGCTCGGTCAGGTGCGTCGCCACGACCGCGGCCGGCTCGACAACGGTCAGCCCGGCCGCCTCCGCTTCGGAACGCTGATCGTTCATGATCCAGATCGCCGGCAGCCCGAAGACCGGCTCGCGCATGCGCACCCCGGGGATCTGCGCGTGCTGCGCCGACGGCCCCATCGCCAACAACTGACCGACGACCAGTTCCCCCCGGCCAATCTCTTCGCCGCGCATCTTGATCACGTAGCTTTCGGCCGGTAGCCGTACGTTGTCGCGAATGCGCACCGGGGGAACGATGAAGCCCAGATCGGCGGCCAGTTGCCGGCGCATGAGCGTCACGCGCTGCAGCAGTTCGCCGCCGGCCTCCTCATCGACAAGGGGGATCAAGCCGAAGCCGATCTCGAGCTCCAGTTCGTCGAGCTCGAGCAGCTGTTCGACGCGCTCGGGCGCATCCGTCTTGGGTGTCTGCGCCTTCGCCGCCGCCGCGGCCGCGGCGCGCTGCTTCTCCCGCCGCGAGAACAGGCCCGCTGCGCCGGCCAGCCCTGCCAGGAGCCAGAACGGCACGAGCGGGAGGCCGGGCACGAGCCCGAGGAGCAACAGAATGCCGGCGGCGACGGTCGGGGCGCGCGCCTCGCCCAGCAGCTGGCCGACCAACTCGGCCCCGAGATGGCGTTGCGCTTCGGTGCGCGTGATCAGGATACCCGAAGCGGTCGCGATCACCAGCGCCGGAATCTGGGCCACAAGGCCGTCTCCGATCGTCAGCAGGGTGAAGGTCCGCCCCGCCTCCCCCAGCGACATCTTCAATTGCGCAACGCCAACGACCAACCCGCCGATGATGTTGATCGCCGTGATGATGATGCCCGCGACGGCATCGCCGCGCACGAACTTGGCGGCACCGTCCATCGCTCCGTAGAAGTCGGCCTGCTGAGAGATCTCGGCTCGGCGCTGGCGTGCCTGCTGCTCGTCGATCAGGCCGGCATTCAAGTCGGCATCGATCGCCATCTGCTTGCCGGGCATCGCGTCGAGCGTGAAGCGCGCCGTAACCTCGGCAATCCGCTGGGCGCCCTTCGTGATCACGAGGAACTGGATCACGATCAGGATGATGAAGGCGACCGCTCCGACGGCGTAGTTGCCGCCGACGACGAAGTTGCCAAAGGCTCCGATCACCTTGCCGCCATACCCGTTGAGCAGGATCTGACGCGTCGTGGCCACGTTGAGCGCCAGCCGGAAGAGCGTCGCCAAGAGCAGGACGGTCGGGAAGGTGTTGAAGTCGAGCGGGCGCGGAGCGTAGATCGTCAGTGTCAGGATCATCAAGGCCAGCGTCAGATTGGCGATCAGGAAGAAGTCGAGAATCTGCGGTGCGACCGGGACGATCATCACGCCCAAGACGAGCATCACGCCCGCCGCAAGCAGCACGTCGGCCCGTCGGCTCAGCAGGCTCTCACGCATGGCGTCCCCTCATCCCGACTCAGGCCGTCGCCACGCCGTCGCGGCGGCGGGCCTGCAGGCGATAGACGTAGGCAAGCAACTCCGCCACGGCCCGGAAGAGCGCGGCCGGGATCTCATGCTCGATCTCGACCTTGTAGAGCAACCGGGCGAGCGGTTTGTCCTCGACGATGGGAACATCGTGCTGTTCGGCCAGCTCGCGAATGCGCTGCGCCAGGTAGCGCTCCCCTTTGGCGATCACCGTCGGCGCGCGCATCGTCTCGCGGTCGTAGCGCAAGGCGACGGCCAAGTGGGTCGGGTTGGTGACGACGACGTCCGCCTCGGGCACCTTGGCCATCATGCGGCGGCGGGCCATTTCGCGTTGCACGCTGCGCACGCGCGCGCGCAATCGCGGATCACCCTCGGTCTGGCGCAGCTCCTCTTCGACCTCCTTGACACTCATCATGATGCTCTTCTCGAAGTCCCAACGCTGAAAGGCGTAGTCGAAGAGCGCGAGCACGAGCAGCGCGAGGCCGACGCGCAGCCCGAGTTTCAGCAGCACCGTGGCCGCCTGCAGGTAGGTCGGTAGCGGATCGCTGCCGATGCGCGCGGTCAGCTGGGCGAACTCATGGCGCAGCGTCAACCAGGCAATGCCGGCGATCAGCGCCACCTTGATCAGCGACTTGACGAGCTCGACCCCGCCTTGCTTCGAGAAGATCCGACCGAACCCGCGCGTCGGACTGAGCGCGCTCAGTTTCGGCGCCAGCGGCTTCCAGCTCAGGACAAAGCCGACCTGGGCGAAGTTGACCCCGAGGGCGACGACGACCAGCGTTCCGGCCAGCGGCGCGAGCAACAGGAGCACTTCCGGTAGCCCGCCGCGCAGGTAGCCGATCAGCAGGTCGGGGGCGAGTTCGAGTGAAGCGCTCGCGCCGAGCAGCCGCTGGACGATGCCGCCCAGGCGCTGCAGCATGAACGGGCCGGCGAGGGCGAGCAGCCCGAGGCCGGCAAGCAGCAGGCAGGCGGCGTTGATCTCCTGGCTGCGGGCGACCTTGCCCTCCTCGCGCGCCTCTCGGCGCCGCTTCGGAGTCGCCGGCTCGGTCCGTTCTTGGAATGGGGCTTCGGCCATCGTCGCATCCCGTCTCGGTCCATCTCGCGCGGGCGCCCGACCAGGCGCCGACCGGAGGCTTGCAACCTACATGCCAGCCAGCAGGGCGAGGAGATCTTGCTCTAGAGATGACGTGAGGCGATCGACGGTACTGACGAAATAGGGAAGAGTTACAGCCATCGCAAACAGCCCGAGACCGATCTTCACGGGGAAGCCGACGATGAAGATGTTCATCTGCGGGACCATCCGGGCGACAAATCCCATGGCAGCATCGGTCAGAAACAGGACAGCGATCAGGGGTGCGCCAACGGCCAGCATCGTCACGAACATCGACCCCGCCAGGCCGAGCAGCGCCTCGCCGAGCCCCGGAGCGACCTCGGCCCCCCCCAGCGGCACCGCCCGCAGGCTCAAGCCGAGGGCGCGCAGGAGCAGGTGATGGCCGTTCATCAGCAGGAAAAGCAGGAGCGCGAGCAGGTCGTAGAAGCGCGAGAGCAGCGCCACCTGGTGCCCCTGCTGAGGGTCGAAGACGTTGACCACCCCGAAGCCCATCTGCACGCCGACGAGGCCCGCCGCCATGCGAATCCCGACGAACGGGAAGCCGGCCGCGAAGCCGAGCAGCAGGCCGAGGAACACCTCCCCGGCGACAGCCAGGAAGAAGCCGAAGAGACCGGGAATGGGCGCCTCCGGTACGGGCGCGATCGGGAAGAGCGCCAGCGCCGTGCCCAGCCCGAGCAGCAGACGCACGGTTGGCGGAACGCTGCGCTGCGAGAAGATCGGGCCCGCCATGAAGAAACTCAGCGAGCGGACGAGCAGCAGGCCGAAGGTCTCGACCATCTCCGGGGAGACCGGCAACATGCGTCGCTCCTAGCGCAAGCCGCCGAGCCCACCGAGCAAGGAGGCGGTGAAGTCGAGGATCTTGCTCGTCATCCAAGGCAGAAAGATGAACAGGCTGAGCACGACCGCCAGGATCTTGGGAATGAAGGTGAGCGTCATCTCGTGCACCTGGGTCACCGCCTGGAAGATCGAGACGAGCAGGCCGGCAATGAGGCCGAAGAGCAGCATCGGGCCCGAGACCATCAACGCCAGCAGCAGTGCGTTCTGGAAGAGATCGATCGCATCGGCAATCGTCATCGGCCCCTCCTACTTGAAGCTGGAGACAAGGCTGTTGACCACCAAGTGCCAGCCATCGACGAGGACGAAGAGCAGGATCTTGAATGGCAGCGAGATCATCGCCGGCGGCAGCATCAGCATCCCCATCGACATGAGGACACTCGCGATCACCATGTCGACGATGAGGAACGGCAGGTAGATGACGAATCCCATCTGAAACGCGGTGCGCAGCTCGCTGATCATGAACGCCGGCACGAGCACGGTCAGTGGCAGATCAGCGCGCGTCTCGGGTCGATCGATGTCTGCCATTCCGGCGAAGAGCTGGAGGTCCTTCTCGCGCGTCTGCGTCAGCATGAAGTCGCGCAGGGGCCCGGATCCCTGCTCCAGCGCGGCCGTTGCGGAGAGCTCCCCGTCCAGGTAGGGCCGCAGGGCATCGTCGTGCACGGCCTGCCAGGTGGGAGCCATGACGAAGAAGGTCATCAGCAGGGCCAAGCCGACGAGCACCTGGTTCGGCGGCATCTGCTGCGTGCTCAGCGCCTGGCGCACGAAGGAGAGCACGACAACGATGCGCGCGAAGCTCGTGACCATCAAGACGAGCGCCGGGGCGACACTCAGGACGGTCATCAAGAGGAGAATCTGCAGTCCGGTGGCGATCGGCGGTTCTTCGCCGGGCGTGCCCGAACCGTCGTCGAGCGAGAGCGTCAGCGCCGGCCCGGCGCCCGCGGTCGCGCCCCCACCCAGCAGGGCGAGCAGCACGGCACTGACCAACAGCGCTGAACCTAGGCGCCGCATCGCTCCTCCCTGCGGGATCGACCGTTGGTTCCCGAAGCGCGCAGGGTCAACCCCCGCAGCCGACCGAGCTCCGAATGCAGGTAATCGGCAAAGGCCTCTTCGTCGGGGGCGTGCGTTGCCGCGCGCACCGGGCGCGGTGACGGAGCGGGTGCCGCGTCGCTCGCGGCGACGGCGCCGTCCGCTTCGGTCGCAGCCACCGCCGGCGCCGGCAATTGCCCGAGAGCCGTGATCTGCTGGGGCGTGACGCCGATCAGCAACGACGTCGACTCGACCCGCACGAGAGCCAGCGACGTGCGCGGTCCGAGGGAACGCTGAGCAAGCAGCTCGATCGCCGCCGGCCGCGGACCTCCGCGCCGCGCCTGCGAAGCGCGCCGATAGAGGAAGAGCACGGCGGCGAGAATCGCGAAGACGAGTCCCAGCGCCAGTCCGACGCGCAGCAGCATCGCCCCGGTGGAGAGCGTAACCGCGTTCATGCCGCCGCTCCCAGGGCCCGGATGCGCTCTTCGGGCGAGACGAGCGTGGTCAGGCGAATACCGAAGTTCTCCTCGACCACGACCACCTCGCCCCGCGCGACGAGAACCCCGTTGACGAGCAGGTCGACCGGCTGATTCGCCTCCTTGCTCAGCTCGATGATCGATCCGGGCCCGAAGCGCAGGATCTCGCCCACCTCGACCTCCGTCCGCCCAAGCTCGACCGTTACGGGCAAGCGCACGTCGAGCAGCAGCTCAATGTTGCCCTGATCGCCGCGTCCCGCGGGCTCACCGAGCGCGTCGAACTCCGCCCGGCGAACCGTCGGACCCGCGTCGCCGTCGCTCGCGGCAGCGGCGGATCCGCTTTCCGCCGCGCCGCTGGGGACGGAGGCGGACGGGCCATCGGCAATCGCCTCGCTCATCGCCTCCTCGATCGCCGCATCCTGTTGCGGGTCGGCTTCCGGTTCGGCCGGGATCTCCTCGCCGGCCGGCGGCGTGCCCGCGCTCTGCGCCGCGCCTGCGCCCGTGTCGTCCGCGGCCTCTTCGGCCCGGCCCTCGAATGCATCCTCGGCTGCGTCGTCAGCGGCCGACTCGCGAATCTCATCCGACATGCTTCTCTCCTTCCTGGCCTGCGGTGAGTCGATGGGAAATCTGCACCGCCAACCGGCGGTCGCGGCGCCCGGGCCGCGCGAGGAACTTGGGCCGTCCGGCGACCTGGACCGTCATCGGCTGCTCGACTTGTGTCTCGAGCCGGAGCACGTCCCCCGGACGCAGGTGGATGAACTCTCCGATCGTGATCGCCCCGTGCCCCAAGCAGGCCGAGACAGTCACGCGCCCTTCCTGCAGGCCCGACTGCAACCAGGCCGTGGCATGCGGGTCGTGGTTGCGCTCGAGCGGCTGCGCCGCAAACGAGCCCGTCACGTGCGTCAAGCCCGCCTCGAGGGCGACAAACGGGTAGCAGATCGTCATCCGTCCCCGGTGCGCCTTGGTCTTCAGATCCATCGTCACGAGGACGACCGGCTCGGTGTCAGCCAGCAGGCGCAAGAGGTGCGGGTGGCGTTCGTGCCCCCGCAGCTGCGCCTCGAACGAGACGACTTCATGCCAGGCGTCGCCCAGCATTCGCAACCCATCCTCGACGACTCGCGAGACCACCGTCGTCTCGAGATCGGTGAGCTCGCGCTCGACGTCGTCCGTTTCGCCCCGTCCGCCAAGGAGCCGGTCGACGAAGCCAAGCACCAGCCCGCTGTCGATTTCGATCGCCCCTTTGCCCAAGTCCGGTTCCAGTCCGAAATGGAAGAGACAGGTCGAGTCCTTGAGTCCCTTGATCCACTCGCCGTAGGAATACTGCTCGACCGAGATAATGCTGATTTCGACCAGCGTCCGCAGGTAGCCCGACAGCACACCGCCAAAGCCGAAGGCATAGGTTTCATGCAGTGTCTGCAGGTAGCGCAGCTGCTCCTTGGAGATCCGGTTTGGGCGCCGGAAGTCGTAGATCCGGATGCGCCGATCCCCGCTCGCGGCGGCCGCTGGCTCCGGTTCGGCGACGTTCTCCTCGGACTCGATGCTGCCCTCTTCCTCCTGGAAGCTTCGCAGCAGGGCATCCACCTCGTCCTGTGAGAGAATGTTGGCCACGGTCTCCCCCTACTGCAAGACGTAGTCGGTGAAGTAGAGACTGGCGATATCACCCGAAACGAGAAAGCCGTTGATCCGATCGAGGCACGCTACGCGCACTTCCTCGCGCACTGTCGGATCCGTCAGTTCCTCGAGGGAGCGCGACGAGAACTCGCTGATGAACAGGTCGCGGATCTGCGCCTTGCGCTGCTCGAGCTCGGCCATGACCTCCGGCCCTTCCATCGTCTCCAGGGCGACGCCCAGACGCAGGAATCGCTTGCCGCGCGTGCCGGCCGGATTGACGACGATCTCCTCGATCACGTACTGCTCGCCCGGCATCGGCGTCGCTTCACCCAGCTCCGCCTCCTTCTGCACGATCTGTTCCGCCTGCTGGGCGGGACCGAGACCCGGGCCGATCACATCGGTCACGAGGAAGAAGACGCCGGTCGTCATGCCGCCGAGCACGAGCACGCCCCCGGCGATGCGCGCCAGCGCGGCCGGAATCTGGCTCGCGGCGTTCGGACGCGGCGCCGACGCCTGCTGCGCCGCCGTCTCCGCCTGGGCCTGCTCCGTCCCTTTGGCTTCCTCATCCGCCATCGGTCTGCCTCCCTTCAAGACCGTCGACGTTGCTGCGCTACGCTAGCGCGTGCGGCTAGCGCTTGATGTTGATCAGATCGGTCAGAATCTCATCGCTCGCCGTGATCACGCGCGCATTGGCCTGGAAGCCGCGTTGCGCCACGACCATGTCGGTGAACTCCTGCGCCAGGTCGACGTTTGACTGCTCCAGCGCGCCGGCGGCAATGCTCGAGGCGATCACTCCTTCGCCCGGAGCGCCGACCAGCGGGGAGCCGGAGTTTGGATTCTCGACGTAGGCGTTGTTGCCGACGCGCGTCAGACCGGCCGGGTTGATAAACTCGGCCACCGCGAGGCGGGCGATCGGGCGCATCACGCCGTTCGAGAAACGCGCCATGACGCGCCCCATTTCATCGGTCTCGAAGTCGGTGAAGTTGCCCTGCGCATAGCCGTCCTGATTCGTCTCAACGCTCGTCGAACCGCTGAGCATCGTCAGTCCCTCAAACGATCCGCGCGCGCCGATGTCGAGCGTGATGTCGACGGGCCCCTGGGCGCCGGTCCCTGGGTTGACGCGCAGCTCGGTCGGCATGGTGCCGCCCACACTGTCGAAGGTGAACGACTCGACGGATCCGTCATTGCGGAACGTGACCCGTCCCGATCCGCCCTCGAGCACGCTGGCGGTGCCGGTGCCGGTACTCGCCGCCCAGGTGAATTCATTCGCCCCGGCGACCCGGGTGAAAGTGAAGGTCACCTCGTGCGCGAAGCCGAGCGCATCGTAGATGCGCGTGCGCTTGGTGAAGACGCTCGCGTCGCGCGCGCTCTCCAGATCGTCGAAGGCGAAGGCCGAACTGAACTCGCTGCGCACGCGCTCCTGATCATCGAGGGCCGACAGCGTCAGTCCGGTGACCGATGCCGCGTTCCCCATCGAGTCGGGGGTCTCGACTTCGATGCGCCCGTCGGCGCCGATCGTCGCCGTGATGCCCTCGACGCCTTCCCCGCTATTGAGCATCTGCGTCAGGGCGCTCAGGAAGTCGGCGATCGTCGTGCCGCTCCCGACGGTGAGCTCAGAGGTCACGCTGTCGCCGCCCACGATGGCGTTCATGTGGATCGCGTCGCCGTCATAGACGAGCTGCGT
>Ga0180430_10002519_pt1 | contig 16458 bp, 14 predicted proteins | sample SS_ome_9_FD_132999 | JGI IMG/M metagenome (GOLD analysis project Ga0180430, IMG submission 132999) | Hypersaline lake sediment archaeal communities from the Salton Sea, California, USA - SS_1_S_2 metaG | ecosystem: Environmental > Aquatic > Non-marine Saline and Alkaline > Hypersaline >... | reverse complement strand
GACGAAACTCGTCCCCGTAAACACGACGTTCACGCTTTCCTGATTTTCCTGACATCGCAGACACTCCTTGTGCGTACTATAACACACTTAACTGAGCGCCCACTTTCCGTAGGGAATTCCAAGCCAGTTATAACACGCGATCTAGTTGCTCAGGCGATGGCTGGAAACGCCGCTGCCATTTTCGTGGAATCAGACAGGAACGACGCACCTGCGCCGCACGGACAATGGTCGTTTTGCGTACCAGTCAGAGACAACGCCGACATTCCGTGGTGTATCTACATCGGTGGCATTTTTGGAAGTTCGAGAGGACACAAACGGTTCTTGACGATCGATAGATTGAAGCCCGACGTGATGGTGACCGAACTCGTTGCTCACCTCACAGGTGCCGTCCGGTCGATGGAACACCGGTTTGACGGCATTCGACAGTTCTTTTCTCCCGAGTTACTGGAGAAGGTATCGATCGCGGCATCCGGTCAGTCCAGTCTGGCTCCCAGAGAAACAAACATCACGGCACTCTACTGCGACCTGCGAGGGTTCTCGCGGATGGTCTCAAAGGGTTCCAACGATCTTCACAGTCTGCTTGAGCGAATCAGCGACGCACTGGGAGTAATGACACGCACGATCATCGAACATGAAGGAGTGATTGCAGATTTTCAGGGCGACTCGGCGCTGGGATTCTGGGGCTGGCCACTGGAACTCACTGACGGCCCGCTTCCGGCCTGTCGAGCCGCATTGCGGATTCGACAGTTCTTCGAACAGGCTAACGAGCGGACGGATGGAGCCCTCAAAGGGTTTCGCGTGGGGATCGGAATTGCGACGGGCCGAGCCATCGCAGGTCGTATTGGAACGCGAGACCACGCAAAGATCGGCGTCTTCGGCCCTGTCGTCAATGTGGCCTCTCGACTGGAAGGCCTCACAAAGAAGACAGGTGCATCCTCCTGATGGATGCTCAAACAGCGACTGCTGTTGCGGACGGCCTGCCACATCACGAAGGCCGATGCCGGCCGATCGGCCAGCTGTTACCTGCCGGATTTGAGGAACCACTGGATGTCAGCGAGCTGCTGCCACGTGAGTCGGAGTCTCCCATTTCCAACACCGACATCGATACCTTTGCCGGTGCGCTCGCTTCTTTTCGGGCGGGAGAGTGGGATCAGTGTCGCCAGATGCTGGCCAGGCTGCCGGCCGAAGACCGCACGCGGGACTTTCTACTGGTGCAGATCGCATCACAAAACTATCAGCCTCCGGCGGACTGGTCCGGCGTCATTCGACTGGATTCCAAGTAGGCCCCGATCGTCTGGTAATCGAACCCGCAGGCGATCACAATTGATGCATGAAGATTGCGATCATCACAGCCGGCGGTGCCGGAATGTTCTGCGGCTCATGCATGCAGGACAATACGCTGGCGCGAGCCCTGCGACAGGCGGGGCACGACGCCGTCCTCGTCCCCACGTACACTCCCATCCGAGTCGACGAAGAAGACGTGAGCAGTGACCGTGTTTTCATGGGCGGCGTCAACGTCTATCTGGACTCGACTGTTCCAGGCTGGTCACGACTGCCTCGGTTTCTGAAGTCGTGGCTCGATCGACCTGGCATTCTTCGGACTCTGACCCGCCGAAGCAGCGCAACAGATGCGACTCAACTCGGCTGGCTGACCGTCGACATGCTCAAGGGAGAACATGGCCCGCAGCGTGATGAAATTCGCCAGCTGGTTTCGTGGCTGACGGACGAGCTGCAACCGGATCTGGTTCTTTTCAGTAATGCTCTGCTATCAGGCATTGTACCGGTATTAAGGCAAGCATTTGACAAACCAATTGCATGCCTGTTGCAGGGTGATGACATCTTTCTGAATGCTCTTCCCGCGAAGTGGAAGAAGCACTCAATCAAACTGATTCGAGACAACAGCCAGTACTTTGATGGCCTGCTGACTCACAGTAGGTGGTACGCCGACCACCTGTCAGAATCGATCGGGCTGCCGAGAGATCGATTCCAGCAGATTCCGTTGAGTCTCGACTGCAATGTTCCCGACAGTTCGTCAGAGGAGACAGCGAGATCTTCTGATCGCACGATTGGCTACTTCGCTCGCATCTGCCCGGAGAAAGGTGTCGGTAACTTTCTGGATGCCGTAGAACGTCTGGCTCCGACGGACGAAACGCTCCACTTCCATCTTGCCGGGTTTCTTCCCGAATTACATCGAGCATGGTTTGAGAATCGCCTGACAGAAATCCAGGCGAAGATGGGCAACGAACGAGTGCAATGGCTTGGCAGTCCGGCGACACGCAACGAGAAGTTCGACATCCTCAGATCGTTTGATTTGTTGTGTGTGCCATCGAACTATCGCGAACCGAAAGGAATTTTTGTTCTGGAAGCGGCTTTAGTCGGCCTTCCGGCACTGCTCCCCGCGCATGGCGCATTCCCGGAACGCATTGCCGATCTCGGCCATGGCTGGACGTATGACCCAAACTTCAGCGGAGCACTCAACAACGGTATCCTCAAGGCAATTGCTGCCGTCGGGAAACACTCAAGACAAAACCTGCAACAGAAGGTAATCGAACGATTCTCAACAGACGTCACCGGGCCCGCAATCGGGCAACTGCTGGAATCCATCCGGCCGATGCACACTGTAAGGGATTAATGGGCTGCTGCGTCGATGCCTGTGAACAGGACTGCTGTCGAAACAACGATCTGACTACACTACAACATCATTCTTCACACTGTCCGTGAGTACAGATTCCTTCATTCAGAAGCAGAGTTTTCCAATGTTACGAGCATTCTGGACACTGATCGCCAGTCTGGGAATCATCGGATGTGCTGACTATTCCGTTCAGCAAACGGCAAACTCCAACGCGGATCCGGCCCTTACCGCCGGTGACGGTACAGCAGCGAGCGATGACAACACCTCAAGCAAACCAGAATCGGACAACACAACGAAGGAACAAGAGATGTCAGGCGAACAGTCCGCAGACGGCTACAATGAACTCAGCGAACTCGAAGAGTACGTCATTCTGCACAAAGGAACGGAACGCCCATTCACCGGTGAGTACACTGATACCGAAGACAAGGGGACTTACGTCTGCCGTCGGTGCAATGCGGCGCTGTATCGTTCAGAAGACAAATTCCACAGTGGATGCGGCTGGCCCGCCTTTGATGACGAGATCGAAGGCGCTGTAACTCACCTGCCTGACGCGGACGGCCTTCGAACTGAAATCATCTGCACAAATTGCTCCGGGCATCTGGGACACGTGTTTGTTGGAGAACGCATGACGGACAAGAACACGCGTCACTGCGTCAATTCTGTCTCCATGACCTTCATTCCTCACGGTGAAGAACTGCCCGGGCCGGTTGGCCTGGCCGCCGAATAACACCATATTGTCGGCGGCTGCGAGCCCGGCATTGTTATTCAAACGACAGCACGGATCCGGCCAGAATCTCGTGCGTCACGCCGTTTGATTCCAGCTGCAGAGATCCATTCGGACCGATGCCGGTGCAGGTTCCTTCGCACGGCCCCTGGGGAGTATCCACAGTGATCCGGGTCCCGGTCAGTCGATGGCAGTCGGCAAATCTCTGCACCAGGCTCACGCTGTCATCCCGAAGCGCAGTCAGGCATGCTTCCAGATGATGAAGCAGTCTGCACAAGACATCTGTGAGATCGTGGCTGATTCCCGTGACATCGAACACAGACGTGGCACGTTGCTGCACATCGTGTGGAGCCGAAGTGAGTGAGTTGTTGACGTTCACTCCGATGCCGATGACGATTACGTTTCCCGTATCGGTCGCTTGTTGTTCTGTCAGGATCCCGCAGATCTTCTGATCGGCGACCAGGACATCGTTCGGCCATTTGGTCCGGACATCTCGATCAGCAATCAGGTCCGTTACAAGGTTGTTCACAGCCAGTCCGGCAGCCAATGCAACCAGCGAACACTTTTCCGGCGACGGACCATGTCGTTCGGCATCCAGCACCAAAGAGAATGTCAGCGCGCCGGTTGTCGCCCACCAGCGATTCGAACCCCGTCCGCGTCCCGCTGTCTGTTCATCTGTCAGCACAAGTGCCGGCGCGCGACGAATCAGTTCTTCCCGCAATTCCATCGCCAGCGAATTCGTGGATTCCAGAACAGGGTGGTATTCCACGAAGTGGACAAACGTCCTTGACCTGATCTTATCTGGATACAGATAACTCATTTGGAACTCACACACGGGACACATCCGGCCAGCATGACAAACGGCAACTGCCCTGGCATTTCTCGGAATTTCCTTCTAATGTGACACGCAGAAGAGAATGTTTCGTCGCTGGCCCGTGTCTCACACGGCAGCGACTCTGAGATACCGGAGTGTAATTATGAAATCATGTTTGAGTTCTACACTGATTGCCTGTGTCCTGGCGAGCTGTAAAATCGTCACAGCAGCCGATAAAGCGCCTGAAGAATATTCTGTCAGGTTTGAGACCAGTGCTGGAAACTTCACTCTTGAAGTCACTCGCAAGTGGGCACCCATTGGAGCCGACCATTTCTATCAGTTGATTCAGGACAAGTTCTACGATGACTGTCGATTCTTTCGGGTAGTTCCCGGCTTCGTCGTGCAGTTTGGTATCAACGGCGATCCTTCAGTTCAGAGAACGTGGCGTGCAAGAAATCTGCAGGATGAGCCCGTGGTGGCATCCAACATGCGAGGTTACATCACCTACGCCAAGTCCAGCGCCCCTGACTCCAGAACCACGCAACTGTTCATCAACCTCAAAGACAATCAGAATCTGGACAGCATCGGATTCTCGCCATTTGGTCGAGTCATCGAAGGGATGGATGTCGTTGACAGGATTACAGCAGAGTATCGCGAACAGGCTCAACAGGGCCTGATTCAATCGCAGGGCAATGCCTACCTGAAGTCACGATTTCCCAACATGGACTACATCAAGACTGCAAGAATCGTCGGAGATGATGCACCAGAATCCGACGACGACAAACAGGAATAGAGCAGGCGGCGTTCATTGGCCAGTCGTACCGGTCCGAAGTTTCGATGAACTACTAATCGTCACCCTTCGAACCAGCCGTGCGCTGGAGAATACGCTGCCAGCAGGAACCTCAGTCTTGCAAACCTCAGCAGAGATGAAGATACTGATCTGACGTTGAGAGCTTCATCGAAGCCATCACATCAGCCGCCGTAGCTCAGTTGGCAGAGCGAAGCTTTCGTAAAGCTTAGGTCGTGAGTTCAAGTCTCACCGGTGGCTCTGCTTTTTGCTACTGAAACGCTCGGCAGCCTCTTTCTGGGCGGTGTCACTCCAGATCTCCACTTTGGTACGCCGCAGAGATCTGCCAAATCGGGTCTGTTCCAACCCGTGTGGAACAATCCCTGCCCATATGTCACAGGCCACTCCCGTTACTGCCATCATGCAGACGATGGCGGGACAGGCCACTGGATTCTTCGCCTGGCCCGAACAACCCGTGAAATTGCTCACCGTTTCCCCCTTGCCGGGGAATGATCTTGCAAATGGGCGTTGAATCGGAAAGAACCGCGCGAAACGATGGCGGACCTCGTATGTCCGGTCAGGACGCAAAAAACTGCAGTCCCGCCGGTGAATTTAACTCACCTGACTTAACCAACTCGTCACTGCTCGGGCGCTGCCCGATTTGCGTTCTCGAGATACCTGATGCTGGTCGAACTGCCTACGCTTGAAGGACTGATCGTCACGCTGGTCGCCACGGCCGTGCGGATAATCCCGGAAGCGTCGCCGACGATCGTTGGCGGAGTGGCGGTCGCGGCGTATTTGCGGACGCTCATGACACCGGAACGCCTGAAGGTGGTATTTCACGGTGAAGGAATCCAGGGGGTGTTGCGAACGGTACTGATCGGCATGACCCTTCCGGTGTGCTCGCTCGGCGTGCTCCCCGTCCTCCGGGAACTGCATCGCCTGGGGCTTCCGACCCGCAAGCTAATCACCCTGGGGTTTGTCGCGCCGCTGCTCAACCCGATCGTGTTGCTCTATGCGTTGACTATTCTGTCTTCTACTCAGATCCTTTTGATCGTTGCCGTCAGCGGGATTGTTGCGCTCACTATCACGGATGTCTGCTCCCGCTTCGCAGTTGGCAGCCACGTAACCGCCGAGCAACTCCCCGCAGGCCTGACCGGCGGAACCCGACTTCGGAATCTGCTGATTGCTTCCGCGCGGATCGTTACGGACCGCACCATGTTCGACGTGAGCCTGGTAGCAATCGTTTCCGGACTGACATCTGCACTGATTCCTGCCGGAAGCTTCCGCACGATCTGTGACCCATCCTACAGCAGCGGCCCGATTGCCGGTTCTCTGTTGACGCTTCTGCAGTACGTCAGTCCGGCCCACGGAGTCATTCAGTTTTCTGCGATTGACCGGGCGAGTCAGTCCATTCCGACAGGCCTGGCCATCTACGTGTTTGGAGTGAGCGCTGCTGCCGGGACCATTCACCTGTTCAGCCGCTGGTATAGCTCACGTCGCGTGGTAGCGGTGATGGTGGCGATGCTGCTGGCTGTGTGCACCACCTCGTACATATCAAATGTCCTGCTTTCGGCACCGATCGGCAGCGTGGAAGAGACCGAAGGACTCAATTTGCTGGCTCGTTCCGTCCACTCAACGTTCGGTCGGTTCGGGCAGGCGATTGGGGAGTCGTTCACTTTCTTTGGCCCGCTGATGCTGGTCGGATCGGTCGCGTTGGTTGTCCTTGTCCCGACCGGAATCTTCATCCGGCTGGCGAACATCGGCTACCGCGACGATGACCCGACGACGGCTGAAGAAGCCAGCAGCGGCCGTATGTCAAAAGCCATTCCGGCTTCTCAACTCGGAGCCGTCGCAATCTTTGGGATGGCTGTCTTCTTCTGTTTTGCGACCTATATCTTCTTTCCCAGTCCAGGTGAATGCATGGAAGAAATGCAGGCGATCCGGATGGATGCGAATCTGGCAATCCGAACCGGCGATATCCGCTACGCCGTCGAAAGAATCAGCGCGTGGGATTCCACAGCGGCCCGACTGCCGGTCAGTGCTGCAATGCGCGGGTCGCTTCCGACGTCATCTCAAAAGGAAGCCACGCGCAACCTGCGTCTGGAGCTGCACAGCACACGTGTCTTCCTTGAGGAGGGTGACTTGACCTCGGCGATCAACAGAATCGATGAACTTGGAAGGCTGCTGACAGAAGCGAAAGCGTGTTTTGTCGGGGGTTCCTCATGACCAGCCAGCTGCCGGACAACCAACATTCGCCCTCTGCAAATGCACTCACTGCAGAGCAGCAGTACCCAGCTGGCACTTCAATGTTGCGCAACGCCTTTTTCTGCGTTGCGACTGCGGCAATCGCTTCTTTCCTCTATGCATTGCAGACGGAATCCAGCGTGTTCCGTGCCACCGCCATTCAGCTGTGCCTGTGTGGCGTGGCCATCTGGGCGGCAATGGACGCGGTGAAAATTCGACTTCGACTCAGCGCAGCCGGTGAAGACGACATCGAGGCCCTGACGCGCGAAGCCACTTCGCTCCACTACCTGTTTGTCGCCGCACCTCTCGTGGCTGTGCTTGTGCTTTCCGGGTTGTCAATGATTGGACAACTCGTCGAAGTGACACTTCCGCGATCGCAGCAGCAGGTTATTGGAGGGGCCATCGCAGCCGTGATGGCGGCAAGTCTGTGGACCGTTTTTGCCCGTGTGCTGAAGCAACACGTGAAGTCGTCCGATGCGACGCGAGCGCCGGATCTGCCTGAAGGGGAGGCGGTGCGTGCGGCCCTTGCGGAATCACGTCTTGCCGCGCTGCTGACCGGCGGCACGCTGATGGCCGCAACCGTCTATCCCCCGATCGAAGGCTGGTTCGCATGGGGCCTGAGTCTTTGGGCCATCGTGGTTGGATCCGAGCATTTGCTGCGGCTACTGATCCGCTGGTTTCAACCAACCAACACGTCCGAGACATTCATCGCTCCGGTTGACTCGGTCCTGCGCGATATCTTTCTCTCGAGTGCCAATCCGGTGGGAAGAGCATTCGATATTGCTGAATCACAGTTCGGTCTGAGTCTGCGTTCGTCGTGGACAATCCGCTTCTTTCGCCGGTCGGTGTTTCCAATTGCCGCCGGCTGCCTGCTGACGGTCTGGCTGTCGACGTGTTTCGTCGTCATTGAACCTCACCAGGCCGGTCTTGAGGAACGATTCGGCGTTGCGCAACCTGTCAGATTGGCGCCCGGTCTGCATCTCAAACTGCCGTGGCCCTTTGGCGCCATTCAAAGGTACCCGGCTGGAATTGTGCAGACAATGCAGATTGGTTTCGAAGAGAAGGAAGTCGACACCACGATTTCGGAAGACCTGAGCCGCACGCTGTTGTGGACTCAGCCACATGATCAGGAGTTCTCGCTGGTACTGGGTACCGAGACGGGGTTGGTTGCGGTGAACGCGATTGTGTACTTTCGAATTGCTCAGGACACCAGCGGGTTTCTTGACCATGCACTTGCCACCGCCAACCCCGAAGACGCTCTGAAAGCTCTGGCGTACCGTGTGCTGATGGAACAAACGCGTTCAGCAACGCTCGCCGATCTGCTGTCTCAGGGGCGGGATCAGTTCGCAGCGAAAGTCCGCCGGAAACTTGCAGAGTATGCATTGGTACAGCGACTGGGCCTTGAAGTGGTCGACGTTGCGCTGCTGAACCTGCACCCTCCAGTGGAAGTGGCCAGCAGCTACCTCGACTTCATCAATGCGGAACTGGACAGCACCCGCGTGATTACCGTCGCCGATGGTGAAGCGGCGCGGGAAATCTCGCTGGCCGAACAGGGAAGCAATGGACGCGTGGCCAGTGCCCGCATCGATGCCGCGAAACGGGTGTCGGTGGCCGGACAGGAGTCGGCTGAATTCATTGCCGTTGGCGAGGCGTTTCTTGCGGCGCCGGAAACATACCGACTTCGACTATGGTTCGAAGCCTTCGAACGAGTCCTTCTGGGCCGACGACTGTATATCGTGGACTCCGAACTTCCCGATGTCATTTTTGATGAACGCGCTAAATCGATTGACCCAACGTTAATCGGTCCGCACAGCCACAAACACCAATAACGCGAGCAGAATCCGTGAGCGACGAACAACAATCCAGTTCGAACGACGGGCCGCAGAAGCGGAGCCTGATCGTCCTCTTCAATGCGGGTGTCGCGCTGTTCCTCGTAACGATCCTCATTGGCTATGCGTGCTACGTACAGGTTCGCGAAGGGACTGCTGTCGTGGTCACTCGATTTGGAGAGCCGGTACGCTCGATGACCGAAGCGGGGCCGTACTTCAAACTCCCCTGGCCGGTTGAAGATGCGCGACACTTTGACATGCGAAAGCGCGTGTTTAACACACCTTATACGGCGACGCTGACGCGAGACCGCCGAAATGTCGTCCTGCTGACGTACGTTGTGTGGAACATCACCGATCCTCAGCTGTTCCTGCAGTCGGTCGGTGACGAAACGGCGGCCTCCGCCAAGCTGGACGGGATGGTCACGGCCGCCAAGAACACGCTGATGGGCCGGTATGACCTTTCGTCACTGGTCTCCACCGACCCGCAGCAGATTCGCACGCCCGAGATCGAAGCCGCCATCGTGGCCGAAGTGCAGGGAATCGCGGCGGAGAAATTTGGCATCAACATCGAACAGGTGGGCTTCAAACGGATTGCTTACGAGGAAGCCAACGTGACAGCCGTGCTGGCACAGATGCGAGCGGAACGCGAAGCCGCTGCCAAGGAGCTACGTGCCCTGGGGGACAAGGAATCACGACGGATTCGCGACGACGCGGCCGTGAAGAGTGAAGAGATTCTGCGCGAGGGTCGGCTGGAAGCCGGTCGCATCCGCGGCGAAGCCGAACGCGCTGCCGCCGAGATCTACGCCCTGGCCCATCGCACCGATCCGGACTTCTATCGCTACTGGCGCTCGCTCGAAGCCCTCAAGAAAACGCTTAGCCAGGATGCCACCGTGGTACTCCGCACCGATCAGGGGTTCTTTGACCTGTTGACGAACCCTCCTGAGACGCCAGAAACGCGCAGTTCGAATCCACGCCCTTCAGACGAAGCCACCAACGACGGAAACCGTACCGTCGACTCAAACAGCTCCAGTGGCCCGGAAAGCGGAGGTGGCGATGAGTGACCGCCCGCCAGGAATCGGCAATGATGTTTCCGGGGACGATGGATTCACTCCACCGGAGGTGCCGGCGCGACCGCAGCAGACGGACCGTTTTTCAATGTCCGAAGGGGTGGCTGCCGGTGCGAAGATGATCGGCTGGCTGGCATTGGGGCTCTTCATCCTGTTCTGGTGCTCCGGAATCACCACCATCGGACCGGGTGAGGTGGGTTTAGTACTCCGATGTGGCCGGCTGACGGGATCGTCACCAGTGGATCAGGTGCGGCAGCCAGGACTACTGCTGGCATTGCCCTACCCGATCGACGAGGTGATTCGTGTGCCGGTGAAGCAGGAACGCGAGATCGCTGTCACCGCGCTTCGCCGGATTTCGGCCAGTCCGAATGTCCCTGTGTCTCAGCGAGGATTACCAGGCTACGCACTGTCCGGCAACCAGAATATTCTCGAAGCCGACATCACACTGAAGTATCGCATCGACGACCCGATTGCGTTTACGTTTTCCAATCGCAATTCAGAGCGAATCCTGCGCGACACGGTGATTGGCTCCGCTGCCGAAGTGATTGCTCAGTGGCCCGTTGACGATGCCCTTCGACTGCAGCGCCAAACCGACGCGGGACCTCAGAAACTGGCCCGGGTCGTGCTTGTCGGCGCTCAGTCACTGATCGATGAGATGAATTTGGGAGTTGAATTAACGGCCGTTGAGTTTCGTGAGATTCAGCCCCCAGCTGATGTGGCCGACGCCTTTCAGGCGGTGCAGAGTGAGCAGATTGCGATTGAAACGAAGAAGCGCGAAGCAGAAGGTTACGCGGCTCGCGTCGTTCCCGCTGCGGAAGCCGAAAGCAATTCACTGATGCAGGGAGCGACTCGGCAGGCGACGGACCTGCGGACGCGAGCCGAAGAAGAGGTGGCTCTGTTTAATCGCGTTTATGATGAATACGTCAGAAACCCCGGACTGGTCTGGAATCGGCTGCATCTGGAGACACTGGAAGGGCTGATGCGGGATGGTAGTCAGTTCCGCTTCGTGGATCCCGGAACCCGTCTGGTGCTGACACCCGGCACTCGTTCGGGAAATGCGTCTGTCGGTCAACCTGAATTGAGCGAGTCTGCCAACGGAACCTCTGCCAGGCCGGAGGTGAAGCCATGAACGTCGGTTCTGCTCCGGTCGCCCGACGGATCCAGCAGGATCTGGATGCGGGGATGACGCGTGGCGAACGTGTTCGCCTTGGCCTGCGCATTGGAACCGCGCTAGCGGCCGGCGTCCTGTTGGCTTCCGCGACGGCCCTGGACTCGATGTTCCCAGCGGAACAGAAACCCATTTCGGAGTGTCTCAAGGCGGTCGCTGCGATCCTCGTGCTACTTCCGATTCTGAGGGAAGCAGCCCAGGGACTGCTCACCGGCTCCAGCGATGCCTACAGCGCTCAACTCGTCGCCCTCGCTTCACTGGCTGCCCTGTCGGTGGGCAATTTTGTGACCGCAGCCCTGATTCCCATCATCCTGAGTGTGGCGTTCTTTCTGGAAGAACGCAGCGTGCTGGGGGCCCAGGCAGCCATCGAAGGTTTGAAATCTCTGCAGGCGAGGACGGCGCGTCGCCTGAAGGACGGTGGAGCGGAACAGGAAGTCGACAGCGATCATCTTCGACCTGGTGATCGGGTGGTTGTTCGTCCGGGTGAAACGATTCCAGCCGACGGTGAAGTGATCGAGGGCTATTCAGCTGTTGACCAGTCGACCATCACCGGCGAATCCACGCCCCACGACGTCGGGCCCGGAGCCCGATTGTTTGCCGGGACCGTCAATCACAATGGCCTGCTGCAGGTCAGGGTAACGAGTGCGGGCAACACATCGACCCTCGGAAAAATTCTGGATCTGCTTCATGAAGCCGAACAGTCCAAGACCGAAGTCCTTCGACTGATCGAAGGTTATGCGAAGTACTTTGTGATCGGTGTGCTGCTGGTCGCGGGCATCAGCCTGTTCCTCAGCCGGGATCTCTCACGTGCAATCGCGGTCCTGGTGGTCGGTTGCCCAGGCCCCTTTATCCTCGCGGGCCCGGCCGCCATGGTCGCCGCCCTGGCCGCTGCCACGCGTAAAGGCATCCTGATAAAGAATGCAAAGTTTCTGGAAGCTCTGACGGAAGTTGATGCGGTGATCTTCGACAAGACCGGCACGGTCACACTCGGTCAACTGCAGGTACTGTCGCTGGCTGCGCACGACGCATCAGAGTCGGAACTGCTGACGGCTGCAGCGAGATGTGCTGGCGCGTCGCAGCACCCTGTTTCGCGTGCGATCACAGCGTTTGCCCAGGAGGAACAAGTACCCGAGGCGCATGAAGCCTTTGGAGCACAGGAGTTGCCCGGTCGCGGTGTGGTGGTGGACACTGAGCAGGGACAATTTCTACTGGGACGTCGAGCGTGGCTCGGAGAGTCCGGGTTTAGTTTGCCGGCGGAACCGGAACACGCCGGGCCGATTGTCTGGGTGGCTTCGCGAGACCAGACGCAAAATCGCTGTCTTGGGGCCATACTTCTCGCGGACCATGCCCGTGACGACGCGAAGCAGGTGGTCGATGAACTTCGCCAGCTGGGAGTTCTTCGAACAACTCTGCTGACGGGAGACCGACAGGCCGTTGCCCGAGGAGTAGCCGACGAGGTGGGACTGGATCATGTGGTTGCAGAGGTTCTGCCGGGCCACAAGCGTGAAGTCGTCCGTGCCGAGCGTCGGGCAGGCTACCGAGTGATGGTAGTCGGAGACGGTGTCAACGATGCGCCTGCTCTGGCAAGCAGTGATATTGGGGTCGCCATGGGAGCGGCCGGTGCCGAAATCGCTCTCCACAGCGCCGACGTCGTCCTGATGACTGAGCGACTCGATCGATTGCCGTATGCGGTGGATCTGGCCCGACGTACCCGGAAGACGATTCATCGCAATGTGATTGTCGGTGTAGGTCTCACAGTCGTCATGCTGGGACTCGCTTCTGCCGGAGTCATCTCCCCGATCGCCGGAGCCGTGGTACAGAATGTTGGCGAGTTGTTTGTCATCGTGAACAGCGCCTCACTTCTGCGAGACTCACGAGGATGATTCCGATCCAGCCATGCCGACTTCGCGAGACAACGCTCGAGAAAACTCGTTCCGGTAGCCGGCGATCGCATTGCGCGGCTGAGACAAATCAACGCGTATTTCAGTGTGCAGGGATGGAGTAGGTTCCAACCGCATGTGACACGGGTTCCGGGTCTCCTTCTGCGTAGAGACTCACCTCGCCCACGGCAAGACGGCGCCCGAGTTTGAGCAGTTGGCACTTGCCGATGATGTCTCGATCTGATGCCGGTTTTCGAAGGAAGTTAATGTTCATGCTGGTGGTCACCGCATGAGGAACAATGCCGATTTCACCCAGAACCGCGATATACAACGCTGCGTCTGCGATTCCGAAGAGGACAGGGCCGGAGACCGTCTGACCAGGGCGGAGACAAGCTTCACCGACTTCATGCCGTACCACTGAAGATCCGTCGCCGACATCTTCCACGATGAAGCCAAACTGTGGAAAATCTCTTTCCAGAAAGTCAACGATCTCCTGTTTACGGTTCATTTGTCCGCTCGCTCCGGTTGGCATTCGTAAGCTGTCAACTCGCCAACAAATGTTGCCATGTCGGTCGGCAGTGGACACTGGATGGCGACCTGAGTCTGATTGAATGGATGCTGAAATGTAAGCTCGGCAGCGTGCAGCATTAAGCGCTTATGCCCGAAGCGTTCTCGAAAGAATCCGTTTTGACGACTGTCACCGTGCGACGTGTCTCCAATGACCGGATGGTTGATCCCGTTGAAGTGACGGCGGATCTGATGAAAGCGGCCTGTCCGGGGTGTCACTCTGACCAGGCTACAGCGGTAAGCGCCCGAGGAAGTGCATGTTGACGGTTTGCGTATGCTTCGAGATTTCTCGGAGGCTGGCGAATGAGTTACGTGCGATATCCGGAAGAGCAGTGGAGAGAATGGATTCAGGATCAGCAGGATTCCGGACTTCCGGTGGCTGAGTTTTGTGATGCGGTCGGCGTCTCCGCCAGCACGTTCAGTCGCTGGCGTGCGAAGCTGTCGGAGGATCAGGCGAATGTTCCGCCAGCGTTCATACCGGTGTCGGTGGTGCCCTCAGCAGCGGTCGAAATTGAGCTGCAGTGTGGAGCGGTCATTCATGTTCCCCGTGACGAAGATCTCATGCGGCAGGTGCTGGCGATTCTCCCGGAACGTGACACTGATGGTTCCGGAGCCGGATCATGATGACGCTGACCGGAAATCTGCGGGTGTTTGTCTGTACGCAGCCTGCGGATATGCGTCGCAGTTTTGACGGCCTGTGCGGAATGGCTCAGGATCTCATGAAACAGGATCCGCTGAGCGGGCATCTGTTCCTGTTTCGCAACCGCAACCGGGATCGACTGAAGATTCTGTGCTGGGATCGCGACGGCCTGGCGATCTGGTACAAACGGCTGGAGAAAGGCACGTGGCAGTTCCCCACCGACCTGAACCCGTCGAAGCAGAATGAGCCGACCGCAGGTGTGGAGATTTCTGTGGAGGAACTGTCGCTGCTGCTGGGTGGAATCGATCTGAGATCGGCAGAGAAGCGTCGTCGCTGGAAACGCCCCAACAAACCTCGATGAAATCGCGGTTTTCGGCTTGCGCAACAGCAGCTCACGATCTATACGTGACCGCATGAAGTCAGAGGAACTGCCAATATCTGTCGAAGAACTCCAGCGGTTGCTGCTGGAGGCGCAGGCGGAAGTGGAAGCAGCCCGACAACAAGTCTCAGCAGCCCGGCGAGAAGCTGCTGTTTCCAAACAGAAAACGACAGAACTGGCGGCCACAGTCGACAGCCAGAAACAGCAACTGGCCAAAAGTGAGCACACGATTCGCGAACTGCTGCAGGCCCTGCGTGGCAAGCAGCGTGAGTGCGTGGATCCGAACCAGCTGCTGCTGTTCGAAATCGGTGAACTGGAACAGTTGATCGAGGAAAACGCGGCTGAACAGGACGAAGCGGCGCGACCGAAATGCCGCCGAAAACGCAAACGCCGAATGTTGCCCGACAATCTGCCCCGAGAAGAAGTCGTTCACGAGCTGCCGGAAGATCAGCGGTTATGTCCGGTCGACGGTAATCCGATGCCCGTCATTCGCTACGAAACCAGTGAGCAACTGGACTACGTACCGGCAAAGCTCAACGTGATCGTTCACAAACGAGCCGTCTATGCCTGTCCTGAGAAACATGACGAAGCCACGCTGCTGACCGCTCCCAAACCGGCTCAGCCGGTGGAGAAAGGACTCGCCGCTGCCGGTCTGTTGTCCGCGATGGTGGTGGGGAAATTCGGTGATCATCTTCCCGGTTACCGTCTGGAAGACATCCTGTCCCGTTCGGGTGTCGAGATCCGCCGCAGCACGATTTACGACTGGCTGGCGGCGGTGGCCGATCTGACTTGCCCGCTGTATGACCTGATGAGGCAGCGTGTGCTGCAGTCGAAAGTGATCCACACAGACGACACTCAGGTCAAGCTGATCGACACCGCGATCCGCAGCACGCGACTGGCCCGGTTCTGGGCTTATCTGGGCGACGCCAGTCATCCGTATGAAGTCTACGACTTCACCCCATCCCGGGAACGAGCGGGGCCGCAGAAGTTCCTGACCGGCTTCAAAGGCTATCTGCAGGCAGACGCGTATGGTGGATACGACGGCATCTATCTGGACTCCGGCGGAGCAATTACCGAGGTGGCCTGCTGGGCGCACACGCGTCGTTACTGGCACAAGGCCCGGGAAACGGATGCGGACCGTGCGCATCATGTCCTGGCGGTAATCAGTCGTCTGTACGAAGTCGAACGGGCGACCCGGGAAACCGATGCGGCGTTCCGACAGTCGCAGCGACAGGAACACTCGGTTCCGCTGCTGCGCGATCTGAAACTATGGCTGGATGAGCAGGAGTTGTTGCCGAAGAGTCTGATCGGCAAAGCGGCGACGTACACCCGCAATCAGTGGGCTGCGCTGAACGTGTACGTGACCGACGGTGACCTGTCGATCGACAACAATGCGGCCGAACGGTCGATGAAGCCGGTGGCCATCGGTCGGAAGAACTGGCTGTTCGTGGGCAGTCCTCAGGCAGGACGTCGAGCCGCCGTGCTGATGTCGTTGATCGCCAGCTGCAAAGCCACCAGTGTGGAACCGTGGGCCTGGCTGCGTGATGTGCTCACACAACTGCCAATGGGCATCGAACCAGAGCGGCTGCTTCCGGACATCTGGCTCGCTGAACATCCACAGCACCGCTGGAATATCGCCGACCGAAGAAAAGAAGAACGCCAGGCAAAGGCTGACAGCACGTAGTTCACCGTGCGCTTACAGGCAAAGGCTGACAACACGTAGT
>Ga0180430_10002518_pt1 | contig 16462 bp, 16 predicted proteins | sample SS_ome_9_FD_132999 | JGI IMG/M metagenome (GOLD analysis project Ga0180430, IMG submission 132999) | Hypersaline lake sediment archaeal communities from the Salton Sea, California, USA - SS_1_S_2 metaG | ecosystem: Environmental > Aquatic > Non-marine Saline and Alkaline > Hypersaline >... | reverse complement strand
GAAATAAAGATCAACATGATACCCGGTGTCGTTGAAAACGGATTGTTCATCAACATGGCAGACCGTGTCATCGTCGGTGGAAAACAAGGCATACACACATTAGAAAAAGCAATCATTCAATAATAACATAACAGATTGTTTATGTTAATCAGATGAAAAAAAGGGCGTATCAGACTTTTCCTTCCCTATAATTTTTTATATACCATGAGCAAGTGATACATGATTCTTTTTTTGATGTTTTATTTGTATGTGATTCTTTTGGAACTCGCCAGCATTCCTTTCCATGCCCATAAATAAAAACTTCACATTGTTGTTTTTTTCCATTTGGGCATCGTTTGTATTCCCAGCAGTTCATATACTATTCTATAGTTGACATCCTATAAATATTCTTTTTCAAATAGAGAGAAAAGCGATGTATAAAGGCAAGGGAGTTTCTTAGGTGTTCTAGGATGATTGAATTTCATAGTCATAGGTGATAGGAACGGTTTCTTTTAGCATTGCTGCAATAGGACAGTATTTATTTTGGGAGAGTTCAATGGCTTGTTTTATTGCATCCTCTAAAATATGTTCTCCTTTAAATTGAAAGAGGAGATGAATCTTTGTAAAAACCTTTGGGTGTTGTTCAGCACGTTGTGCTCTGCATTGAACAGAAAATGCAGTCAAAGAAATACGTTTCTTTTGTAAAATAGAGGCAATATCACTAGCAGTACAGCTCCCCAGTGCAATAAGGAGCAATTCCATGGGTCGAGATGCAGCTTCATGACCTGCAAAGGATTTTGGTCCATCAATTGGTACCCAATGATTACTATCAGCTTTTCCAAGAAAGCTTAATCCATCTACTTGTTTGATAAAAACTTCCATAGTATCATTCTCATGTTTTTTGTATGCAATACATTTTCATGTTTTTACATTTTTCATACGCTACATGAATCCCCCCGTCAAAATAAGGTATAGTATTCAAAGAATGAAACCTGCTTCGACAACCTTATGAAGAGATAAGGTATCCGTTTTCTTTATGAACATTCATTGCCTCTATGGTCAACAGTATGATTCCAATATCTATCTTATAGAAGGAAAAAACCCTACTGTAATTGACACGGGCACAGGTCAATTTCATTCATCGGTTCTAAAGCAGCTTGCAACTATAATCGATCCTTCTAAAATTCAACAGATCATTATCACTCATGAACATTTTGATCATTGTGGGGGGATAAACAGCTTAAAAGATGCTATTGGACCTCATGTTCAGGTGATTACTCATAGCATTGCTGCTCAAAAAATTGAATCCGGAGAAAGTGATTTTGCTATTATGCTAGGATGCACTCTGACAAAAACAGCGGTTGATACAAAACTTATTGGTGGAGAGAAAATCATAATTGGAAATGAAGAATATAGTGTTATCTACACACCAGGGCATTCACTGGGTTCAATCTGTTTGTACAGCTCAAAAAGTAAGACGTTATTTTCAGGGGACACCGTATTTGCGTATGGATCTTTTGGAAGAACTGATTTTCCTGGTGGTTCCACTAAGCAGTTAATTGAATCAATTATAACATTATCGAATCATGATGTCAAAAATCTTTATCCAGGTCATGAGTCAATCATTGAAGGGGATGCAAACAATCATATCAAAATGTCATTGTCAAACATCCAACAGATGATATAAAGAATGGATAGTTATGAATAAGATACGTGATATTCTTAATGAGTTAAAATGGCAGAAAAAATATGATTTTAGAAATGTTGAAGTATGGTATATTCACCGGGGCGCAATCAATGATACGAAAAGAATACATGGGGATGATATCATTGCGGTTGAAAAAACATTTCTTCAGACAACTGATGCTATGATTCCTCATCATCGTGTGTTTAAAATCGTTTATGCCGGGCAAATTCTTTTTGATAGAAACAAAGATACATAATATCGAGGCTGGTGATAAGAATAAAGGTGAACTTACTTGCATCTGATTCACTTGGCGTACGATCAATGGCAACAAATATTGTAACAAAAGAGTGTAATATATTGATTGATCCTTCGGTTGCCCTTAGCCCAAAACGAAAACGATTACCACCATCTAATAAAGAAAATACATTGATGAAAACATATATTCAACACATCAAAGAAACAGCTACATATGCAGATATCATTGTTATTTCTCATTATCATTACGATCATGTATCTTTTGATCCATCTCTTTATCAAAATAAGATGGTCTATGCAAAAGATATAACTCATCATATCAATGCTTCTCAGAAAGAGAGGGGAGAATCACTTCAACATTTAGTATCTGATGATTGCACCCTTTATTTTTGTGATGATACCTCACATCATTTTGGTAAGACAAAAATTACTTTTTCCCCACCAGTTCCTCATGGCCCGTCAAACAGTCGTCTTGGCTATGTTGTCATGGTAACTATAGATGATGGTAGGAAACGTGTCTTGTTTTCATCTGATGTGCAAGGACCTGTTGATTCTAAAGCAACAGCATTTATTATTGATCAAAACCCTGATCTTTTAATTCTTGATGGCCCACCAACCTATCTTCTTGGATGGCGATTTGGAAAGAAAAATCTAGATAAAGCAGCGGAAAACCTCAATGATATTATTCGGAAAACTAATGCAGACATTATTATGGATCATCATCCCTGTAGGGATTTAAATTATAAACAAAAATTTCCAACTCCTTTTGAAATATACCGAGAAACCCATGGTTCTGATATTATGACTTTTGCTGACTATATGGGTAAAGAAAATCTTTTTTGTGAAGCATTGAGAAAAACTATCAGGGAACAGGAAGCACAAGATCAGTTATCTTCGAATACTAAATGAAGTGAATTGTTCATTGCCTTTATCTGATTCAACAAGAACCTGAGTAACATGTGCAAAACTAGGTCCTTGATGACACCATTGGATCAATTCATCAACGTTTTCCTTTGAACCTTGAAAGACTCCTTCAACAGCTCCTTCTTCTGTGTTTCGTACCCATCCAACAACTCCAAGCATTTCTGCTTGTTGTTTGGCACTTGCACGGAACCAAACACCTTGTACTTTACCCTTAATAAGAACTTTTTTCGTTATCATATGCACCCCATTCTATGTTATGGGCTAAATCGATTCATGGTTCTTGGAAAGGGGATGGCATCCTTAATTGAATCAAGATTACAAATCCAGGCAACTACTCGTTCAACACCTAATCCATATCCTGCATGGGGAACCGCACCATATCGGCGAAGGTCAAAATACCATTCATAGTTCTCGATGTTTTCTCCATCATCTCGTAACCGCTGTTTCATAGCATCAATGTCTAGACTTCGTTCTGATCCACCAATTATTTCTCCATATCCTTGTGGTGCTATCATATCAAAACAAAGCGCGGTATCAGGACGATTGGGATCTGGTGGTTTATAGAACGCCATGATCTCTGTGGGATAATGAGTAACAACAACAGGCGTGTCAAAATGATTCATTAGCTTGTTTTCTTCAATGGTACGTAAATCTTTACCCCAGGTAACATCAAGATGTTCCTTTTTATTGAGGATATCTAAAGCTTCATCATAGGTAATCGTTGGATATTTACTCGTAGCCATATGAGAAAGAAGGGCGCTATCCTGTTTTAAAATAGCTAACTCTTGCGCATTTTGATCAAGGACGGCTTGAAGGATAAACTGAATTTCTTTTTTAGCAACCTCAGTAATATCATGTAGATTCATCCAAGCTGCTTCCATTTCTGCCATCCAGAATTCTGAGAGATGACGGGTGGTTTTTGATCGTTCCGCTCGAAACGTTGGTCCCATATTATAGATACGTTCAAGTGAGGAGACTGCGGCTTCTGCATAAAGCTGCCATGTTTGTGATAAATAGGTTTTTGCATCATAATATTTTACTTCAAAAAGAGTAGCTCCTCCTTCACATTGATTAGGTTGTAGAATAGGTGCATCGAACTCATAGAAACCCTGATCTCTAAAAAAATCATGTATGGCACCGGTGACCGTAGAACGGATTTTTAATATTGCAGATATTTTTTGAGAGCGAATCCAGAGGTGTCGTTGATCTAAAAGAAATTCTGTGCTTTGATCTTTTACAATAGGAAAAGGATCCGCTGATTGAATGACTTCAAAAGAATGCGGTTGAAGTTCATATCCTCCTGGGGCTCTTTTATCAGCAACCACTTTGCCACTGAGTGTTACTGAGGATTCTATGAGTGTTTTTGAAGCGATATCAAAGGTTTCATCAGAGACATTTCCTTTTTTAATTGTTGCTTGAAGAATCCCTGATGCATCTCGAATCACCATAAAGATTAGTTTTCCGCTTGTTCGGGTTCGATAAATCCATCCACGAATATGAACGGTTTGATCTGTATATTTTCCTTTTAGGATATCTTCTATTCTTGTGTATGTTGTTTGATCCATTGTGAAGTATTCACCTCAAAATGATATGAATGGTTTTTGTATGTGCAATATGGTTTCTCTATAAAAAATGCTTTCTAAAAATGTCTTCTTATATGGTTTAAGAAAAAATAAGCGGTTCTGCATGTTCTGCTACCTGAGCTCTGTATATTTCATCGGTGATAATCATGATCGCCCAATCGGGTATTGCTCGCATTCGAATTGCTTCACCAACAGGGGTATACTCATGCAATGGTTTCACATCATCATTGTTAATAATGGATATGTTGGTTTCTTGTATTCTTGGTTCAGCTTGGAGTAAATCTCGCTCAGGAACATCGATGATGATGTAACCTTCTGGGATATTGAGTGTTTCTGAGAGTTCTTTTTCTTTCTGTTCCCGGTTTTTGGGATCTTCAAGATCCTTTAGTATCCGTGTATGTGTTTCGTTTTTTTTATATGCAGGGAGTTCATACGCTTGTTTGAATAATTGACGGTATTTTAATCGTACGAGGATTTCTTTTTGAAAAGGATGTTTGCTATTAAGATCACTAAATAATTCCCCATCGTTCATTTTGAAATATTCATATGGACTCATTTCAGGAATGAGTTCTAAACACTTTGAGAGCATAAGTTCTGCAATCCGAACGGTTTTATGAAAATATACCGAGGAATACATCAGTGCCCGTGCCATGAGCACATTTTCAACAACACCTACTCCTTTTCTATCAATTGCTAGGTTTTCATCATGAATTTCAAGGGTTTGAATGAATCGTTGACTATCAATCATACCATATGAAACCCCCGTGTAATAAGCATCTCGTAGGAGATAATCTATTTGATCAACATCTATTACACTGTTGAGTAATTGCGCAAGATAGGGATGGTCTTGATAGGTTCCCGATATTATCTGCGTTATGATTTCTGCATCCATACCATATTGTTCTAATATCTCTGGAACGGTATGATGAGATGAAAGAAAACTTCGTTCATGGTCATGAAATATGTCATAGGTTCCTTTAATGAGCTGTTTTGTAAGATCTACATGATCAACATTGAAGCGATTTCGTAATAGGGATTCTAATGTGTGGGAAAATGGACCATGTCCTACATCATGAAGGAGTGCAGCACACATGAGATGATGTTTTTCAAAGGTTGGAAGCTCCATGGATACAGATATTTTTGATGCAAGATGAAAAGCGCCAAAGGAATGTTCTAATCGGGTATGATGGGCGCCAGGGAATACGAGATGAGCTAATCCAAGTTGTTTAATACCACTTAATCGTTGAAGTTCAGGAGCATCAAGAAGGTGACTGAAAAAATCATCAAATTCTATGTTTCCATGAATGGAATCCCTTATAATTTTATGATGTTGTTTCATATATTTTCGCTTCTATGACCATGATCTTAACCTATTTTTCAGGGTCTTATCCTTCATTTTTTAAATTATGAATATGAAGGAAGAGTGTTAAACAAGTCTCTTTGTTTTTCTTATACTTCTTGAAGAAGTAGTGCGCCAAGACATTGCATTTTTTCTTCAAAGGTATCTGGGTAAAGAAATCGCATGGTTGCTGTAATACTACTCATGATGGAATTGCCATCTTGTGGGGTGAAGCAAAATCCGATGACCTCGTTATCATTAATGACATGAATAGAGGGTTCTACTGCAACAGTTTGATTAAGTATTCTCCCATAGTGTCCATGATCTCTGCCATAAGAAAAGACTAGATTTGCCGATGTTTTTTGCGTTACCGCTACACGAGGATTTTCATGAAAGAGTGAGACGGCATCGTCTCTGGTTATTTTTTTATCTAATTTGATATCATACCAGATACTATGCATATATTGAGTATTGAGTTTTAATGCACTGGAAAAAACATTTAGATTGATATCTAATGTTTTATAGAGTTCATAAACATCACGTGCGTGATGAGTTCCCATCTCGGGGTCTTTATGACTGCCTACTTCTGGTGATGGGATAAAACTTTTAACTTGACTTATGTCATTTGCACGACGTATACAGAGGAATTTTCCTTCCTTTAAATGATTTTTATTATTTTTTCCCATGGCTAGTGTTTTAATAAGAACCGCGATATTATGAGTATTGCAGCTGACGACATGTATGAATTTATCTTTAGCTGATACAACCTCATCATTGATTCCAACTGCATACATCTTTCCGAATCCAAATTCTGAGCCCTGTGCCATAAACCCTTTAATCTTATTTTTATATTTATTATAATATTTTTCTTTGTTCATTAAACCTGTTCCTTTTGGAGTGCAGTCAATGACTACAGATGCACGCTTAATTGCTTCTTCTGCTTCATACATTGGTTCAAGATTTAATTCCTGGAATTCCTTTATTTTGGTATCAGCTACAGCAAGATTTGCTCCGCGGTTTACCAACCCACGTATTTTTGGGCGGTCTATCTCTTTCGCTGTGTGTTTATAGAATGTGACCTCATCAATTCCAAGATCATCTTGTGCGTCGCATAATAAACCAATGAGTGGTTCGCCTATGGTTCCGGTCCCAACAACATGAACGATATTTCCATCTGTCATATCTACTCCTCCCCATTCAGAGTATGTGACTGTAATCTACCAATGCCATTTAATTGTTATGATAAAAAAACAAATTATGTTGATTCATAAAGCCCTTAATTCATAGTAAATTATTGAGTCAATAGGGGATAATTTAATAAAGAGAAGTTCCTTCACCCTATCCATGGCCTTACCATTAGATGTACTTGAAAAATCGATTAATCAGAAACTTACCCTTTTATTAAAAGATGGCAGAGTCGTTGAGGGCTCATTAACAGGTTATGATGAATATATGAATATGGTCCTTGATGATGTAGAAGAAATTAACGATGATACAAAACGTCGTCTTGGAACAATTATTCTTCGAGGAAATAATGTCGTTAGTATTTCTCTTAATTAAATTGATACATTCATAGACAAATAATATTTTTACTTTTTTTAAAAAATAGTAACCGTTAGTCAAAACAATATTTTTTGATATATTTTCAAGATTTTTTTCTCAACTCATAAGTATAAATGAAAAGTATAAATAATATGAGATGAATAAATTCACTGATACATGTATGAAACATAGGTTATACAATAAAATAATTATTCTATTTTGCATTATTTTGCTTTTACTTCCAAGTATCATTGCATTAGAGTATCGTCAGAACGAAAAACAAGAATTCATACAAAAAACACAAACCTGTACTATATATCACAAAAATATGGAAATCAGCAAAATAAATAATTATATATCAATTAATCTTGAAAATTCTAATACGTATACAACTGAGGAAGGTCATCCAAAACTTCCCATGGCTACACAGGTGTTTACCTTCCCATTAGAAACAAGAGTCAATATGGTATCCTGTGCTTTTTCTGATGTTGAAGAAGAAATCATTTCAACTTCTATTGAACCTGTTCCACAATCAATCCCAAAAGTAAAAAATCAATTATATAAAGATGCTCTATTTTTTAATAAAACGAAAATTAACCATGATATATATCAAACAGATCAATGGTATCCTCCTATCCAATATTCATCCAATACACATGTTGTACTCATAGATGGTTTACGAATGCTTCAGGTTATCGTGTATATTTATCCTATTCAATACAATCCAGTGACCAACATCCTTCATTATGCAAAAGAAACGAAGATTACGATTGAATATGAAGAACCCTATATTGATACCAACACTAAAGATACTGTTGATATGGTCATCATTACACCAAGAAAGTTTGTTTCTGCTGCACTTCCTCTTCTGCTTCACAAAAATGCACATGGCATTTCAACTAAAATAAAAACAGTTGAGTCCATCTATCATGATGCGTTCCTTGGTAAATATTTGGATATTGGACGAGATCCTGCTGAAAAAATCAAATATTTTATACATTACGCCATAGAACAATGGGATATCACCTACGTCCTCTTTATTGGAGGGCATACTCATCAGAGTCAACGCTGGGAGGTCCCCGTTCGCTATTCGAATTTGCACGATAGATCATTTTGGAATGATACATATGTCACTGATTTGTATTATGCCGATATCTATCGATACAATGAAAGTACTTCTTCTTTAGAATTTGAGGATTGGGATAGTAATCAGAATGATATCATTGGTGAATGGACATGGATATTTGATCCTGAACGAGGATGGTGGTATGATTTAGATAAAAAAGATAATCTGGATCTCTACCCCGATGTCGCTATTGGACGGCTTGCTTGTCGCACACTGACTGAGGTTAAATCTATTGTTGATAAAATCATTCATTACGAACGGAAAACCTATGGTAAGGAATGGTTCAATCGAATCATTTGTGCAGGTGGCGATACGGTCCCGTTTTCTGACGGTATATGTGAAGGTGAAATTGAAACCAGTCTTGGTGCAAGTTTTTTAGATCCATTGGGTTTCTCATCGACAAAACTCTATGTTTCTCAAGATACGTTAACGCCTCAATCTGTTGTTCGTGAATTACGGAAAGGAGCAGGGTTTATTTACCTCTCCGGTCATGGAACACCTCTTGAATGGTGCACTCATCCTTCCTCAGATGGTGATACCTGGATTGATGTGTATACCTTTAAATTAAAACCAGCGTTTAACACTTATAAATTACCCATATGTGTCGTTGGCGGTTGCCATAATAGCCAATTCGATGTCTGTACAACGAATTTTTTAAAAGGAATACTCACCCATGGCATACAATATTTCTTCTGGGAGGATGGTATTGAATGTTTTCAGAAAGGTACTTGGGCACCATCATGTTGGAGTTGGGAGCTTGTTGCTCAAAAACGTGATGGGTTTATTGCTGCGATTGGGAATACTGGTCTTGGATGGGGTGTTGGTGGTGAAAACTGTGTTGAGTATAATGAAGGATATTTGACCACACGATTTTTTGAAACCTATGCAACAAAACAGCAACAAGGCATACAACAGCTTGGTTTGATTCATTGTGAAACGATAAATCAATTTATCTCACATTTTTCGGCAAATGATGATCTCCTTGATAGAAAAACAGTTGAGGAATGGGTGCTTTTAGGCGATCCTAGTTTGATGATTGGTGGATATAATTAATTTGATAATTTTAATATTTATTTTGGAACAATTGTGAATTATGTTTTATTTTTGTGTTATTGGAAGTGAAAATGAAAATACAGATCCTTTTTCCAATCCTTTACTTTCCACCCAGATGTTACCCCCATGTTTTTCAATAATGCGTTTGCAGATACTTAATCCAAGGCCACTACTATCAAAATCATGACGAGCAGGATCAACTTTGAAATATTCATCAAATATTTTTTGTTGATATTCATTATTAATTCCAATACCATCATCCTGTATGTTGATAATAATTTCATTGTGTTTCTGTTGTGTAGATATTTTTATATGTCCATGTTCATGAGAATATTTCACTGCATTATTTAATAAACTATTAAGGACTTCAGTAATTTGTGATTCATCAAGAACAACATCAAGGTGTTTATCACAAAGAATAGAGACCTTCATATTTTTTGTATCAAAGAGATATTGATTCGTTCCTACTACTTCATCTATTAAGGATTTTAGAGTTACATTTTTTAGTGATAGTTGAAACTCAGTTGCATCCAAACGGGCTAATTTCAAAGTTTTATTCACTAATGTGGTCATATAACGCACATTTCGTTTCAAAACAGCTAATATCTCTAAACAATCAGAATCGTTTGCTTTTTTTTCCAAAACAGGAATTAAATTGATTAATGGTCCAAGCGGATTTTTTAGATCATGACCAAGTTGATAGATAAATGCATCTTTTTGATCAAGTAAATGTTGAACTTTTATAGTACGTTCATTGACTTCTTCTTCAAGATTTTTCGTTAGCCTCTCAAGTTTTTGAAATGATTCTCTCTTTTCTAATACCACTGATGCTTGATTGACAATAGTTTCTATTGGTTCCTTTTTAACTTCTTTTTGAAAACCTTTCATTGCAATAGTGACACTTCCATATATTTTATCCTGTCGTCGTAAACCTATGCTATACATGGAAGTAATTCCAAGTAATTTCTCAACTGTTTTACAAATCGATTTGGGAATTGTATTAAAACATGCTTGATAAAGGCCATTATCCAATTTCACTAATTTTCCTGTAAAAAACGCATCGATTGCTTCATCATGCATCTCTTCAAAGGATGAAGTAAGATTCTTCTTTCCCATTATTGTATTAATTCTTTGGATTGTTTTTTCTTTTAATCCTACGATATGTTTTATTGATAGAGAATGGGCATCATCAATTATATTAATTGTAACAATGCTGTCACCTGCAAGCTGATGAACAGTTTGAGCAAGTAATTCATAAAGGTCATCACCATTTGTTACAACAAATTTGTTAGCAACATCAGCAAGAAGCTTCATCCTTTTTCTTGCTATATGTTCTTCAGTCGTATCCCGAATTACACCAAGTATTCCTTGTATAGTACCATCAAGATCATAGAGTGGAAAGTAACTTTCGTCGCTAAATCCAGTTTTTCCACTTTTAAGTTGAAAAGGTACACCTTTTTTATGAACCATTTCTCCATTCATCGCTTTATGCATGAGTATATTAATTCCGTTTTCTTCTAAATGAGGAAATAACTCCCATGCTTTCTTTTTCTTACCAAGTATGTCTTCTCGTGAGGTCTCAGATATTATTTCAATAGCATGATTCCAATATAAATATTGAAATTTTGTATTAAGAACAATTATTCCATCACTGGTTGTTTCTAATATTTCATTGAGAAATGATTGGCTTTCTAATAACTCTTTTTCAGTGTTTTTTTCATGTGTTACATCAATACCGGTCCCAATAACTCCAATAATTTCACCGTGTTTATTATAAAATGGGGCTTTATTTATACGCACCCACCGTCGTTCGGAACCTACTTGTATTTGCTCTATAATATTTTCTTTAATTGTTCCATTTTGTATGATGTCCTTGTTATCCTCTTCATATTTTTTAGCATCATCAATAGGAAAATAATCAGCATATGTTTTACCAATTAATTCTTTTGATTTGATATGTAAATAGTTTTCAATTGCATTATTTATCATGATGAAGTTACATTCACTATCAACTATGAAAATAAATGCATCCACTGCATCAGCCAATTGTTTTGCTTCTTTTGTTATATAAAATGATGATTCGGTTTGCATTGTTCTAATACCATTTTCTTCACAGACAACTGGTACCCTCCAACATTAAACATATAGTAATAGTTGTTTTAAATATCATTATTATATTGATTCAAAATATCAAATAAGATAATCATATTTAACTATTGCTAAATATAAAATATATTATCAAATTTTAATTGATAAATAATTATTTTACTTCAGAGAAAGATTGTAATTTACATGATCTTATTTATGAAATTTATATTATTATTACAAAAATTTTAATAAATTTATAAAATGATTAAAACTGTGTGATATTTCTTGACAGTAATTCCAATTAAATCCGTATCTTTTTATGGGTATCGCTGTTCTTTATAGTATTTATGATCGTAGTTAAAAATATTACCAAATTATATGAAAAAACCCAAGCATTACAGGATGTTTCTTTTGAGTTTTCAGATGAAACCGTAACCGCTATCATGGGTGAAAATGGTGCGGGGAAAAGCACACTTTTAAAAATCTGTGCTGGAGTTATGGGATTTGATAAAGGACAGATTATTATTGAAGGAATTTTACTTTCAAAACAACCTGAAAAAGCAAGATCCTACCTGGGTTATTTACCAGAGATGCCCTTTTTATATGATCGATTAACCGGAAGAGAGTTTTTATTGTATATTGCATCATTAAGAAAATATTCTTCTGCCACATCTGAAATTGAGGGTTTTTCAAAGCGCCTTGGTATTCATAGGTTTTTAGATCAGGAAATTGGAAGTTATTCAAAAGGTATGAAACAAAAAATTTCCTTAATTTCATCTATTCTTCATAAACCAATGAATCTTCTTCTTGATGAACCTGTTTGGGGTTTGGATCCATTGACTACACGGACATTAAAAGATTTTATTCTGAAAAGAAAAGGCACGACGATTATCGCTACTCATGCACCTGCATTAGTTGAGGATGTTGCTGATAGAGTCTATTTTTTATCAAATGGTACAATCCTTTCTTCAGATTGTGTTTCACAATATATTCAACGATATGGAAGCATTGAAGAAGCATATTTTCATGAGGCTCAGATCACGTATGCTTGAAACATATAATATTCTTGTTTTGCAGTCGCTGCGAAATCTAAAAAAAAACATGATCACTTCACCAGTTTTGTATCTTCTCTTCATAGTAATGATTGTATTTTCTACTCTTTTTCTTGGTGTAATAAGTCTTGTTCTTATTGAAAATGACCTTTTTATAAATCTGGATACACTCTTATTTCTCATCATTTTTTTGTTTATTATTAAATCATCTCATGATTTTTATCAACATTTCACAAAATCAGAATATCTCACCTATGCTCTTTCTTCCCCTATTTCTCAAAAACAAACGATATTTGAAGTCTTTCTGATGAATTTCTGGTTTCAACTTGGTATTTGGGTGATTTTTAGTTCTTTATATACTCTCTCAATTCTTTTACTGGGCATACCTGTTGGTGTTTCGTTTCTTTATTTAACATTCACTCTAGGTATTATGCTTGCAACGGTTCTTGGATCTCTTATTGTATTGCATTATTTTAGCGGCTATAAATATCGGCTGATACCTGTTGGTGGAATAATTTTTCTCTTGTATTTTTTTCCATCTCTTGTTAGTATCCTTTTCTTATTAGGTGTTTCTCTCATTTATCTTTTTATTAGTCTGTCTTTTGCCCTTGATTCCTATCAGTTCGTGAAAAGAAAAACTTGGAAACGGGAGCAAACACAGCTTTGGTTAACGCATCCTATCCATGCAGTTTTTTATAAAGAAGTCATTATTTTATGGCGAGAAAAAATACTTTTTAGCATCCTTTTTTCAGCAGTAGTTCTTGGTGTGGGTATTGGATATATCGCACGGTTTGGAATTGCACAATTTCTACCAGAATCTCTTGCACGATTTGCTGAAGGAATTCCACCAGAAATGTACGCGTTTTTTGGCATTTACATTCTTACGATTCATGCTGCTGTATTTGTTTCTTTAAGTTTTTTTTTAAATGAGGAAAAAACCCTTTGGTTGCTTCGTCATATGCCAAGCCCTATGGTGAAAATTGTATCGGGAAAAGCGCTTTCTATTAGTATGCCATTTCTCTGCAGTCTTCCATTTATAGCATATTTTTTTGCCTTTATTCCGAATGAATCATTTTTATTTATTCTCTGGTTTCTTCTTTTTTCATTTTTTGCATCTATTATTCTTTGTTTCCCTCTTGGTGCACGATATGCTGGAAGAAAATCAGATATTCTTCTACTCTACAGTGTATCTCTCATGATTTTTATTGTATTATCTATTATGTACTCTTTATCCTCAATTATTTCTTCTATGGGCCTGTTTGGTGTTGTAATATTCGTTCTTCTTCTCTTCTTTGAACTTATATTTTTTGTATTTGTCTCTCTAAAACAAACAGCTAATTATTTATCCATACACTATGCTCATTAGTGATATCAATAAAAAAAATTAAGTTTCATAAGCTGTTTAACATTTTTCTATTATAATTCTAAAAAGATACCAAAAAATTATCTAAATTAACTATAATATTAATCCAAAAAAGTGCTAGATGACTATTCATCTTATTAATCGTGATCATTGTTACATAGAGCGTAATCGTTTAATCCGTTCTTCAATAGGTGGATGTGTTGACCAAATCGAATGTTGTTCTGCAGCTGATTGTTTGAATGGATTAGCAATATAAAGTGGTGCCACGGTCTTTGAGCCTTTTGGTTTCCCACTATAATGATCAGTTTTAATTTTTTCTAATGCTTTTGCCAGTCCTTCCGGATTTCTTGTAAGATATGCTCCATTTGAATCCGCAAGATACTCTCTTCGTCTGGAGATCATTAGATAAGTAAGCCGGGAAAATATTGGAGCAAGAATAATAAAAATAATAGCGATAATGATTATTATTCCATTTCCCTCATTTCTTCGCCCCCTTCCTGCTCCACCCCAAAGAAATGAATATAAAAGTATCTCAGAAATCAATGCAATGGTTCCAACAACTGCGATTGTAACCGTTGCAATGAGCACATCATGGTTTTTAATATGGCTCATCTCATGACCAATGACTCCTTCAAGTTCATCTGTCTTTAGTTTTCTGAGAGCACCAGTTGTTACACAGATAACAGATTGTTCAGGTTTTTTCCCAGTGGCAAAAGCATTGATGTTTTCAGAATCCTGCACATAAACTTTTGGCATGGGAAGACCAGCTGCAATTGATACTTCCTCAACCTTAAAAATCAAAAGTTTTTCCTCACGGATACGTGTATTAGCTGGCCGTGCTTTTGCTGCTGATAGAACGGTTTGTACAGAAAATGAGTAAGTGAGCCCAACATAGAGAAGTGATATTGGAAGTGCAAATGCTAAAGCGATATAAATATTCCCAAAAAAAATGAAACCAAAGGCAAAAATAACCCCAATGAATAACAATGCCATAAAGAAACAAATGAATATTGTGAGTCGTTTATTTCTTCGGATTTGATCTTCGATAAGCAGTCGTTTAGCCATGATATCAGAGAAGTTTACTTGGTAAATGACACTTTTGGTAATTCCTTTGATGCTTCGGGAATCTGTAGCATTTCTTTGGAAGAACGATGCATGCGTTTTGCAAAGATATTTCCAGGGAATGTTTCAATCGTGTTGTTATAAGAAAGTACGGTGTCATTATAGTGTTGTCGAGCATACGCAATTTTATCCTCGGTATGCGTCAGTTCATCCTGAAGATTTAAGAAATTCTGATTGGCCTTTAAATCTGGGTAGTTTTCGGAAACTGCAAAAAGTGATTTTAATGCACCGGTAAGCATGTTATCTGCATCAATGTTTTCCTGTGGTGTTTTTGCATTCATTACTGCAGATCGAGCTTTCGTAACATTTTCTAAAACTTCACGTTCATGTTTCATGTAACCTTTAACAGTTTCCATAAGATTTGGAATAAGATCTGCTCTTCGTTTCAATTGAACATCAATCTGAGACCATGCATTATCAATTTGATTTTCTGTTCGAATGATTCTATTGTAAAATCCCCAGTAGATAAGTGCAAAGATTACTACTATGATTATGACAATTATTGCTATCCATAAAAGCATCATGTCAACACCTCATGTTTTATTGTGTTAATGTCTAGTATTATTTAAAACCATTGAGCATGTATAAAGCATAGGGCAGTGAATCAAATCTAAAAAGAAAGATCTAAAAAAACAAAATAGATTTTTTAACTATTTCAAAAAAAAAAAGAAAAAAGAATAGATTATTCTTTTTTTAAGCCGCCCCATTTTGAAATATAAAGGATTCCAAAGATACAAATAACAGTTATCACAATAACAACAACTGTACTGATTAATGCACCATTTACAGTATCAAATCCTCCTTCATACCAGAGACCTGCAAGTTGCAGATAGCCAATGATGACATCACGCCAAAGAAGTGCGATAACGAAACCAAAGGCAGCAGCAATAGCTGTTGCAATTGCTAATTTTACTTCACTCATTGTTACCATATTTTTCCTCACCCAAACAATTTTTAATGAATAATATTAATGAACATTAAATAACTTTCGATATTTCTCTCTGTATATTAGAAATATAACAAACAAATGTTTTTTTATGGTTAATAAAAAGATTATACCTTAACATATTACAAAAAATACCATAACTTCTATTTTAATCAAATCTATAATATTGTCGCATTCATTCAATTAAATGGCTCCTATAAAGAAACTTTATTGTGCTTATTTATGAAACGTAAATAGAGACCTGAAGAATTTATCTTTCTTGAAAATGTTTACTAAAAATTAATGCTCCCGTCGGGATTCGAACCCGAGTAGCTGGCTCGAAAGGCCAGAATGATTGGCCGGACTACACCACGGGAGCAAAAAACTAACAATGGTCTGTTAAATTATTATTAGTTTAATGGGG
>Ga0180430_10002517_pt1 | contig 16464 bp, 11 predicted proteins | sample SS_ome_9_FD_132999 | JGI IMG/M metagenome (GOLD analysis project Ga0180430, IMG submission 132999) | Hypersaline lake sediment archaeal communities from the Salton Sea, California, USA - SS_1_S_2 metaG | ecosystem: Environmental > Aquatic > Non-marine Saline and Alkaline > Hypersaline >... | reverse complement strand
CTGCCGACGTCAAGGAATCTGCAGTTCGGATCGCTTGCTCGACCGATCGCACATCGCCTTGAAATCGACGCGTAACTGCGCGGAGTAGTCTACCGTTCTCATATACTTGTTTCGCCTGAACGACTGGCCTGGTCGGCGGATGATCGAGCCATTTACTGTCCCCACGATAGATTTCTATTTCGTCGGTGAATGTATATGGTCCCCCGGGCGATGGGATAATTACAATCTGCACATACCGGCCTTGAGTGCGCAATTCATCGGTCCAAAGGCGGCGTATTTCGTAGTCCGCAGACCAAGGTCCACGATCTTTGTGATCGAGCGAGACCAAATCCCCCGCATCCCGATAAGACCGGCCGTCATCGCTTACAAGCACATGAATCGCCATCGGCCAAGTCACGCCCGCGCGACCGGCAGCCGTTGTGATCGAGGCTCCGGCAATCGGCTGAATCGTGCCAAGATCGACCGTAACTGTTGCATACTTGACGGTTCGCCAACCGACAGTGCCCTGCTGCGTCCAGAAATATGCGGACGTTTTTTTGCCATCCGTCAGTTGTGTGCGATCACCCTCGTCCGTGCAATAACGATAGTTCGGCGCAGGAAATAATCGATATGGTTTGCCAATCGCAATGTTTTCGCCCTTTGGTTCCGCGGCAGTGGTTGGCGAATCAGCGATTGTAGCAATAAGGATTAATGCAACAAGTGATGCGGTTAGGACACGATAGCATGGCATGATGAAAGCCTCTGTCATTATTGTATTGCGATTTCATTGCTGGCCGCCGATCACTTTCCGACCCGCACTTGCAATCTGCACGTAGCCTTCTGTCCGTTGCGGTCGGTGCGTTCGACGCAAACTAGATAATGTCCCGCCCGTTCATATCGATGTTTCACGGACGCGTACCCGTCTTTTGCGAGCTTTGCTACATTCCCATCCGATTTCGTTGTGACAGGCGGAGTACCGTCACCAAAATCCCATATTTCTTGACCGTCGGTTGTTGCAAACGTTCGAACCTTGAAGGTAACTTCATCGCCCGATCCGATGCCGAACGTCGGATAGTACGAAGCATGAATCGCATGCGTCATTCGGCCAGGGTTGTTTCGATCAAAAACATGAACGATCGCAAAGTCGTAATCGACTCGTCCGGACTTGTCGGTCACCTTCAGGATTTCGCTATAATAACCGGGCGTGCTATAAGTCCTTGAAACCTTGGGACATTCAGCCGTCGTTTCATCAGTGAATTCCCATCGACAGCTGAGATTATCGCCGGTCGCACTATAGGATCGGCTGCCGTCTAGCTCCACGGTTTCGCCTGTCAGGGCGACATGATGCGGCCGAGCAACAGCAAGGAGCTTCGGTTTGTACTGATCGAGATATGCCTGCCAAGCAAATGCATACGCTTCTTGGCATCCCCAGCGACCGGATGGCATGCGGCAATGAATGTCGAAATGGAGATGCGTCCAACCGCCGCTGCCTCCTTCTTTTCCGAGCAGGCCTAGACGTTGCCCTGCCTTTACCTTTACACCTGGTTGAATCGCCTCGTCAATCGAATAGAAATGACTGTAACGATAGTACCAACCACGAGCATCGCGAATATAGACAACATCGTAACGCGGGCGAACGGGCGAATCACTGTGTCCAGCTAATCTATCATTTCGAGCGGAAACAACAGTCCCGTCGGTTGCCGCCACGATTTCGTCGATCCCTTCGACGCCTCCGAAATCGAGACCGTAGTGATAGTAGATGCTACGGACACTCGGTTGCTCCGCCGAATCGACGTAACAGGGCTCGTTTGCCATTTGCGTGGACGAAGCGAACCAACGCTGTTTGATTGGGTAAACGAACGTACCACGTGCAATAAGTGGCGAGTCGGCCGGCCAGAGCCGCAATCGAACGTCGCGATCGAGCCCCCAAGCGTTTTTGCTAGTGTTTGCGGTCAGTCCCTTCGTAATCGGGCAATCGAACTGGACATTGCCGATCTTTTGCGGTAGTCGATAATTGGCAGACTCGATCGCAATTACAACTCCATCGATCTCTACCTTTACGCAAGCTGACCGGACGGCATTGCGAATCTTGTCGCGCCGCTCCAGTAAATCGAGGACTTTCACCGAAACCGTTTTGCCATTGCAAAGAACGACATCCTGCGCGTCACCGACATCGAGATCGACAACGCGAACGAGCGGATTGATAACCTCCGTTGAATCCTGGGCCGTCGTCAGCGAGGCAAGACTGCATAGAAGGACTGAAGCGATCAAAAGGGAACGAAACATTATTTCAGACTCCTGGAAAAGATCGACCGAACATTCGCAATGTGCATCACTCTCATTCGAGCGATACTTCCATCATAACCGAATGCATATCCGGGTCAACATTCCAGGATGTAAATTACTGCGTGACTTATGAGAAATCACTGGCAAGTCATTGGAAAGACCATTTTTTCATGCCGCATGGGCTTTCCGACTCCGATTCAACCAGCGTTGAACCGCATCGCGTGTCTTCTTGGCCAATCCCTGACTAAGCATATTTTCATAGACGCGAAAATATGGGTCCTTTAGTGGCGGTAGTTCGTCGATCGTTTCACTCAATCCTTTGCCACGCTCGAAAACCTCGTAATTTTCGAGCTGTCCACAGGTTTCGAGAACGCACATCGTTCGCACACATTTCTCACACTTGCAACAGTTGAATTGCGAATTCAGACATTGCCAGCAGACACGTAGATGACGTCGAACAATCGGCTCCTGAGCGATAGCGCGTAATTTATCAGAACGCCATACTTCCGCTCCGACATGATCGATCTTTACTCGAGACGAAGAAAAATTACCATCAAGATCCCAGCGTGACCCCCATGGTAGGTCGTTATCCTTTGAACACGATGACGAAATCTCTAGAACACCAGTATCGACAGCCATCAAATGGGCAAATGCCGCCAACGCACCACCATGAGTCTTCTCCCAATTGAGCATCCGGAAATCAGGATGACTTCGCAAGTTTGTTGCAATAAAGACCGGGTGCACTCCAAACTCGGCGGCAACTTTTCGTACCGATCGGTCGACACAGGCGTGACGCCTCGCATCGAATATCCCGACATCATATCCAATGCCGCACAGTAATTTGTCGACCGCCTTCGGGCCTCGCAACAAGGAATAGAAGGAGTCGACGCCGCCGCTAAAGCAAAGCGCAACACCGTTTGCGGGCGTATTATCGACCTGACATTCGTTGACTTCGAATTCAGGAGGATCGCAGTCCCACCACTGTGAGATCAGAGGCGTTATCTTATCGACATTTCGCCTCCATGTCTCACAAACAGGATCGTCGATAACAAGACGACTACCAAAAAGCTGAGCGGGAATTAATAGAAAAGAACCGTATGCCTCGGGTGCCGCGACTAGCTCTGCGTCGCAAGACTCGAACCATATCGTTTTTTGGTTCACTGAAGCCGTCACACAAATGCAACGGCCAGTACATTTCCGTTCCACCGAGTGCACACGAAGCACCCGGGGCGGTTTCCGGAATCTGATTTTCATTTTCTGCCCCTATGAAATCAAGATTATCTTTGAGTTTTTATTTTTTAAGCCGCATTATTTCCCGCGATTGCGGTGCGGCTACGTTCGAGCCAATGTCGAACAGCCTCTTTCGTCTTTCTTTTCAGTTCATCCTCGAGTAATAACTCATAAGTATATAAGATGAATGGCTCCATCGGCGGAGCCTGGTTAATAATGTCGCAAAGTCCACGCCCATGCTCGAAGCAGTCATATTGCTCGAGCTGCCCGCATGTTTCAAGAATGCACATCGTTCGTATGCATTTTTCACAGCGGCAACAATTGAAACGAGAATTGAGGTTTTTCCAACAAACTCGCAAGTGGCGTGCAACGATCGACTCGTCCGCGATACGTCGCAGTTTTTCCGACCGCCAATGTTCGGCTCCGATGTGATCGATTGCAACTCGATCCGAAGAAAAATAGGGATCAATTTTCCAACTCGAACCCCATGGATTGAAATTAACAAACGGATGGGACGACGATATTTCGAGCATTCCGATATTGTCAGCCAATAAATGCCCTAGTGCCGCCAGCGCACCGCCGTGAGATCGTTCCCAGGATATCTTCCGAAACGTACGATGCGATCGAATGTTCGTTGCAATAAGAATCGGCTTAGCGCCACACTCTTCGGCAACATCGCGCACGGACCGATCGACTTGTGCGATTCGTCCCGCATCCTTGAGCATTACGTCATATCCGATCGCGCAAACAAGCGAGTCTGCCTGCCGCGGTCCGTGCAACAACGTATAGAAAGAATCGACACCCCCGCTAAAACAGAGCGAAGTTCCAGCTCCACCATCGGGAGCGTCAATCTTTTCTGTCTTCATATCGAAGGAGCGTGGTCCATATCCCCACCATTTGGAAACGATCGGACAAATAACCTCGATATTTTCCGCCCACGATCGGCATACCTTATCGTCGACAGCAAGGGTTCGGCCAAGTTCCAAAGCGGGAATCAGCATTGCCGAACCAAACGCTTCTGGCGAAGCGGCAAGATCAATGTCGGATGATTCGAACCAGATCGTACGCCCGTCGATTTTGGATGACACTCGGGTAGCATGGCCGTGCGTCTTCTTCTGTACCTTCTCGATGCGGATTGGTCGATTAGATTTTCGAAAAAAGGATATCATCAGATGCTCCAGCCGAAGAATTCAAGCCTTGCTTACGCAGCGCGACGCGAGCGATATCGTCGGCTCGGGGTTTGCTGGAAATGACATCCCAGATCTTTGAGCCACATCTCGTACATAGCTTCATTTTTATGATATGTATTGGGGAGTAGCGTTACGTCACGGCCTTGAATCAAGCCGCAAATCGAGAAATGCAATCGATCGGTAACGATTTGCTCGTAGCGGGCGGCAAGCTGCAAATACTCTTCGGGGGTTTGACAAATCTTGGCAGGATCGCGAAGAAACCAGCGAAATCTCGATGTGCGTTCGGAATCTCGACGCCGAAAGATGCCAAGTTTTTTCCGAGGTACTATATTGCTCGAATAATCGAGCCCTAACGCCAGGTCGGGCGCTAAAATGCCATGCGGACAAAACTGAAGGCTAACTTGCTCTCGAACGTAGACTCGCTTGTAGGGGCGATCCTCCGGAGAATTGAACGTTTGCGGCAAGATCGTCATCGGCAGACCTAGATCTAGGGCTTTTCCTCGCAGGTCCCAGTTATTCTGGTACCAGTGCCCCATATTTCCACCGCCACTGAAGATGAGTTCCTCGACGCCTTCTTCGATCGGTCCCTCAGGATCTTGAATCGTCCAGGAAATGCCATATTCGCCAAGCAACTGCATCGTCGCCATATCGATCAAGTCGTCGCCGACATTTCCTAGTGAAATCACGAATCCGATACGTTTACCGACCAAGGGTTCGAACACTTCGGCGAAAGCTTCTTTCGGTAGTAATCTCATCTTCGTAATCTCACTTCCATGTTTCTGTCGTGCAGGGCTTCGATTGCTATATACTTCTTAAATCGCTTCGTGAAGATCAGCATTGTCCGCCGGAATTGGAAATTCGCAAATCCGCGGGGCCTCATCTTCGTCGAAATTCCGAATCGTGAAATTTCCGGCCTGCGCGGAAGCATATCCATTGAGGCAGTAGGTGAGCATATCTTTGCGTCGGAAATATTCGTAATTGACCGTACCCTCGCAATTTCGCACGAATGTCGAATGCACGGGATGCCAGAGATGACAAATCGATGAGCGACCGACGATTGAGCGGAAACGTACCCCTATGCGGCTTAGTCGCAACTGGAAGTCGCGATCTTCCAGGCCCCACTGGACATAATTCGCGTCGAAACCGTTGACTCGCTCGAAATCTTCGCGCCAAACGGCAATGTTACAGCCGGTCAGCCGAGGTCGCATAGGAATGCGGAAGAATTGATAAATACGTGCGTGACGAGCCTTTGCCGCCATGCGGCGTTTTTCTTTGCTCGAAATCCACTGCAAGTATTCACTCGAGCGAATCGTTTGCTCGTTGACCTTTTCGGACGTCTCCTCATCGAGTCGATAACAGTCGCCTGCTATGCCTGAACCTTTACGCTGATATTTCAAATGCCAATAAAGATGATCGGGCGGTAAAACGCAATCAGCGTCGGTAAATAGCAAGTAGGGTGCGGTGCTCGCTACCACCCCTTCGTTTCGACAGCGAGATAATTGGAATCCGTCATGTTGATGTGTCGTGAATCTTACAGGAAAATCGACACTTCGCGCAAAGGATTCGACAACTTCAGGAGTTTCATCTTGAGAACCGTCATCAGTGACGATCACCTCGAATTTACCTGAAACATCTTGTTGCATCGCAATCGATAAAAGAGATCGCTTGAGATGATCTGGTCGTTGATAAGTCGATAAAATAATTGCAATTTGCGGCAACACCATGCTTGTCTCCTCAATGAGTGCGATCTAGGAATCCATAGCTAAACCAACAAGGTTTGGCAACAGAAACTAGATCGTTACGTTCCTTAAGGTCGTCGCCACTTTATTACAACAAGCGATAAAGTGGCGACCAGCCCCGTATAACCTACAGAAGCGTCATTGCCTGACTTTTCGACCTATCTTATCGACCTCCTTGATAGAATTCATAATGTACGTAAATAATATGGTGACCATGGTTAAGAAGCAGCGGCAATTGATGCAACCCCTTCGAATATTCCTAGACAATTTTCCGAACTGCCAGTCATTCACGCTGAGTTAGAACATGATCTTACCTTTGCGCGGCAACGGAGTATGGCAACTATACTTTTACTGACCAGGTATAGAAGATTACTTGAATATCCGCCATGCCGTCAATGGGAATAGCACCATAAATACTGATATTATAAGGAATTAAGTGTTATATTAAATTGGCGTTCAGGATTGATATCACACTAGAATTGCTTGATCTATTTGCCGCCATCCTCTATGATGAACAGATCACTGTACTTACATGCTGCCTATACTCCCCCATTTAAAGAGAAACGCTATGAAATTGCCTCGCTTTTCAACCGTTCTTGCTGCCGCATTGCTTTATCTCACCTTCCCAGGCTTTGCATTTTCAAATGAAGAGCCCAAGCAGAAGGAAAAGGCTGGCGCGAACGAGCAAACGCCTTCACGGTCCCATTACTTCTCATGGATCAATAATACAAACCAGGGATCGGATGAAACGCAAACGCTTGCGAACCTTGATTTCTTCGGGTGGCTGAACAAAGAATATGGCATGGAGCTCGATATCTACGCTTGGGATGCAGGCAATGTCGACGCGCCCTCTTACTATGGCGGAATTCATACCGAACGATTTAAAAAACATTATCCTCGAGGACTCGATCCAATCGTTGATCGAGCTGCCGATTTTGGATGTCGGCTAGGGATTTGGCTCGGACCGGACGGATTCGGTGACACGCCCGAAGAGGAAAAGCGTCGTCACGACATGCTCGTCAGCCTTTGTCGCGATTATAATTTCTACCTTTTCAAGGTCGATGCCGTCTGCGGCCGCCTGCGAGAAGAGAAAGTTTCGTCGTTCGTCGACGCGATTAAAGAATGTCGCCAACATCAGCAAGATCTGATCATCTTGAACCACCGCTTGAATCTCGGGGCGGGCGAGGCATATACAACAACGCGACTCTGGGGTGGCGAAGCTTATATCGACGTATGGCGCGCGAATAATCGTGCGGCGACACACAATCGCGCGGTCGTTACGTGGCTCGGCGTGCCGCATCATCGCGGAATACCGATCCGCCTGCGTGAAGATCATGGCGTCTGTCTTTCTTCGTGCCTCGACTATTGGGAAGACGACCTGATGCTTCAGGCGTTTTCGCGTAATATGCTCCTTGCTCCGCAGATCTACGGTAGTCCTTGGTTCCTTCGTGACGAAGAGTTTCCGAAGCTCGCACGAATCTACAACCTTTGCCGCGATTATCGCGACATCTTGGTCAACGGTCGAATTTTACCCAGCGAGATCTACGGCTCCAATGCAGTTTCGCGCGGAACGGATGGCACGCGAATCGTTACACTTCGCAATCCCGATTGGGAAACGGTCGAGTACACCGCGACCCTTGGCGATGAGCTAGGACTGGCCGGCGACGGACCATTCGAGGTTCGGCTGCTCCATCCCTATGAGCAAGTCCTCGGAACATTCCAGCCGGGCGAGCAAGTCAAGATTCCCGTTTTGCCATTCCGTGCGGCAATGTTCATCGCGTCGAATCAGCCTGTTCGCCAGCTTGGCGTCGAAGGTTGTGCGTACGAAGTTGTTCGCGATGTCGAAGAAAAACCGGCCGTGCTGAAACTCCTCGCCCTGCCGGGTGAAAAAGTTCAACTCAAGCTCGCCTCAATGCCGCGCACATTCCAGAAAGCGACGCTGGACGGAACACCGGTCACCGAGCTAATTGAAGGTAAAACAATTGAAGTCGAGTTCCCCGGCAAGCCATTGGCCGGAGCGTGGCACAAGAAGCTTGGATCGCTCGAGAAGTGCGATATTCCCGCCGACGCCGAACCCCTTTACGAATCAACGGTATTCGCGGCGAACAATAATGCCCTCGAGATTCGGTCGATTGAACGAAGCGGCCCGACCGCCCTGCCGACCGTCCAGAAAGCTCGTGACGAGTTCTTCAAGCAGTCGCTGCTCGTCGAGCGTGGCGTTTGGGACAAGTATCTCTTCGACGGCAATATGGAAAGTTCGTATCGACTTCGCACTCGTCAGATCCACGGCGGCGCGCTGCGTGTCGATTTCGGTCGGCCTACGGAGATCGACAAGCTAGTGCTCCATCGGGCGGCAGAGGAATATCGCGGCCGAGTCTTCCGACCGGATTTCGCTGAAGTCTCAGCCGACTTGAAGACCTGGAAACGCATCCCAATTCAAGCGGAAGAGGATGTCGTCGTTAAACAGCTCGATCGCGACTACTCGATTGACTTCGAGTACGTCGAAACCGAGTCGAGGCGTCTAACCATAAACCTGCCTGCGAATATCGGCCCGATTCGTTACGTCCGAATCCCAGGTGCGGCATCGAGCGTCGCTGAAATCGTTGGTACGCTAGACGGAAAACCGCTCGACCGATCGGCATGGAAGGCAACGAACGCATTTGCCGCCTATCCGGCCGCTCCTGCACAACATGCGTGGCAAACTTCCTTCACGATCGATGAGTCGGCCCGTGGTTCCTATCTTGTCGTCGCCTGTATCGGCAGGCACGGTCGCGACGGTGCGTATGCGGCGTTGCGAGTCGACGGCAAATATGTCGGCGCCCCGACCCGTGCGAGCAGTTACCCAGCTAATCCGTGGGAGTATGGCAATCGCCGCCCCGACCGGGGACTTAGCTACTTCTTCCCGGTAACGGATGACATGATCGGCAAAAAGATCGACGCCGTCGTCTTGCAAGTCCCACCCCAAGGTGATCGCGAACCTGTGGAACTCGGACAAATTACGCCCGAGGTGTGGATGACCGCCTACCCGATCCCGTTCGAGTCGAAAACGCTCGTTCTTGAAGAGTAACGCGAATCCAAACAAAATGGCTCGCGTGACACATTTATAGCGTCGCGTCGAGCCATTTTTTTGTGCTCATATTCTCATTCTATTCCACCCGCGTAAAGAACAACAGTCGAACTTCCATCGCCTGACTGCCGGGAATCTTTAACGCTCGGAGAGTTAGCGGCTTGCGACCTTTTGTAAGCTCGATCGTGCCTATCTTCATCGACTTGAAATCCTTGACCAGTGATTCTGTTCTCGGGGAACGATCGTTCTCATTGCCACGTGCCGGCGGGTCGTGCGCTTTGGCAACCTTAAATTCGAGTCGACTCTCGCCACAGCTTAGCTCGATCGTTGATCCGACATCGGCCGCCGGGCACGCGTAGTGGATTTCGACCTCGTATTTGCCCGACTCTAGAACATCGGTGTCCCAGGTAATCCGGTCGTCCGTGCTCGTCCAATTAAGGAAATACGAACAGTTCGGAAAGCGGTTCGAACGTTTGACGCCCCCGGTCGTCACGCCATCTCGCGCTGGAATCTGCGTGTAGCGAAAATCGGCGTGTCCTAGCGGTAACGCTCGATCGCCCCCACCTTGACCGGCCACGACTTCTTTTTTGAAATTCTCTACGGCCGCGGCAAGCTTTGCTGTCACCTCGGGATGGTCGGCCGCAACATTTTTGTCCTGACCCGGATCGGCGTGCATGTCGTAAAGCTTACCCGTATTGTCAAGCCGATACTGCTGCGTCCGAACACTGGTTCGTCCTTTCCAATGCGAAAAAATCATTCGGTCCGCAACCGCCGGGTCGATCGTATCTGACGACTCCATCAGGAGCGATTTCAAACTCTTACCGTCAAGCGTATTCGGCGCATCACATTCAATACCTGCCAGGTCAGCAAGCGTGGGTAGCAGATCGATCGCCGCGCCGAGCTTCATTACCTTTCGTCCAGCCGCGATATTGCCCGGCCAACGAATTACCATTGGCGAGCGCACGCCACCCTCGTCCGTCGAACCCTTACGCCCCTTCATACCGCCGTTATAACGATTGCCATTCGGTCCGTTGTCGCAGAAGTACATAATGATCGTGTCGTCAGCTATATCTAGCTCGTCGAGTTTCTTTAAGATTCGCCCGACGTTCCAGTCGATGTTCTCGCACATCGCAAGCGCGCATCGCATATGTAGCGAATTCTCTTTATTCGGATATCGATTGTGCGATTTCAACTCTTTGTCTTTGAACTTTTCCCAAAACCGGTCCGGCACTTGCATCGGCGAGTGGGGAGTATTGAGCGGCAAGTAAACGAAAAACGGTCGATCGCCGCAGGCTTCGATGTAGGACATTGCACGATTGGTTAGATCATCGATGATAAAACCATCCCCTTTGACGATCCGGCCGTTGTGTTCTAGCGGCGGACTAAAATAATCGCCCCAATGTCCACTGCAGAAGCCGTAGTATTCGTCGAATCCCCGCGCGCAAGGATGATAAGGATACTGCATCCCATTATGCCACTTGCCAAACGCCCCGGTCGCATATCCGGCCTTCTTGAACGCCTGCGCGATCGTCCATTCATCAAGATCGATCCGCTCGCCACCAGCCGACGTACTATATACGCCGCTTCGCGAATGATATCGCCCAGTCAGAAACTCGGCCCGGGTGGGCGAACAAACGGGACATACATAAAACCGATCAAAGCTAGCACCGTCACGAGCGAGCGAATCAATATTCGGAGTTTCAAGATCGAGATTCCCGTTCAGACTCAGATCGCCCCAGCCCTGATCGTCGGTCAGAATGACGATCACGTTCGGTTGTTCGGCCGCCTGTATTGTTGTGGTAAACAATCCTATATAGACCGTAAGGATCGGTAACATTACAATGGCAAAACGCAAGATTGGGCGAGGCAATGACATGGTTCGTACTCTCTGCGATGTGGTTAGTGATATTGAAAAAAGGTGAGAACGCTAAAATACACACGTTACTTTATTTTATCATAAATTGCTTCTTGAAGAAATCGAGCGCCCAGCCTGCGGCTTCGGCATTGGTGTAGAAGACATGACTTTTTCCTTCGAGTACCTTGAGTTCGCTATGCGCGCCGACTTCTTTATACTTCGCGTGGATGTCATACGAGTTTTGAATCGGCACGGTCCCATCGTTGGTGCCGTGGATCAAGAATAACGGTGCGGATTTCTTATCGACATTGAAGTAGGGCGAAATAAGCGGTGCCATCTCGGGCGACATCCAAGGGCGCCGACGGCGAGACTCTCCCATCCGGGCAGGGTTAAAGACAGGCGTTGCGTAGCCAACGGCTGCTTGAATCGAGGAATCATATTTTGCGTTGCCGCCCTCTCCTTCCAATTTATCGGCTCCAGCCGTCGTTGCGAGCATCGCACTTAGATGGGCTCCGGCAGAGCCACCGACCGCACCGATGCGATTCGGATCGATCCCCCAGAGCTCAGCGTTGGCACGGCACCATCGGACGGCCGCTTTGCAATCTTCGACGCATGAAGCTGGCGACTGAATGCCGGGAAACATGCGGTAATCGATGCTGATGGCAATCATCCCATGCTTGGCGAAATAGGCGGCGTGCCCGTTGAACCACGCCCGTCGATGTACGCGCCACCCACCGCCATGAATACAAATAATGCATGGCAGTGGCTCGTCCGTGCGATTCTTCGGACGAAATAGATCGAGCCGCAGTTCGATTTCCGGATTCTTTGCGAAGGGTAGTCCTCGAACGATATCGAGGTCGGCAAGATCGACTTCGAACGAAGGTTGATCTTTGAGCAACTCCATGCCCAACAGCCATGCGGCATCGCTGTATTCGGAAATTACTTCATCGCTTATAAAATACTTTTCTCTCTTACATATTGAGATCAATTTCGCCAGCGGCTCGCGGGGATTTTGTGCCCTTGAATCGTAACAATCGAGGATGTATCCGTTACGGATTCTCCAATATTCCTTCGGCACAGGATCAGCAATTGCTCGTTTTTCGATCTCGAAGAAATGGGAATATGATTCTGCCTTCTCAGCGTCTGGTAGTGCGATGTCAAGGATTTTCTCACGTGGCGCGTCTTCCGCTTGCAACATCGCAGCCGGCATGAAGGTTGCGATTATCAAAATGCTGAATATGGCTCGGTTTTTCATTCCACCATCCTCTATCATAAATACGTCACGCAGAGTCACGCCAATACGCGTATACATATTGCCACAAACACCACCTATTATAATTCAACGTGGTGGCGAATCATAGGTTCGAAAGAAGGTGGAGGCCAAGAATATGCGGGCAACCGCTGTCTACTCTTTTTCGACGGCAGCGGTGCGTTTTTTGCCTGCGGATTGCGGATTCTCCGACCGACTTCTTGCCATTTCGATCGCCTTGATGACGATGATTCCACCGACCAGGCCGAAGAGGAATCCGTAACGGGGAATCTGTGCGACCGCTCCGACTAGCAGAGCGACGGCGAACTCGTGACGGACTGGCATTACGTCGCGAAGAAGGCGAACGAGCACGAATCCTTCGAAGAGAAGAATTACGCCCAGAACTTGAAACGGGAAAACGTGAATGACGTTGCCAAAACCGGAACTGAAAAAGAGTCCGAGCATTAGGAACAGGCAGCCGTAAATAATCACGCTGCCGCCCGTCCGTCCGCCGAAGGCATAATGTCCGGCAATACCACCGGATCCATGACATACGGGCACGCCGCTAAAGAATGGGCATACCAGATTGATCAGCGAGTAGGAGAGGCCGATCTTCCGCTCTGTCACGTTCGATTTGGGAAAATAATCAGCGGCAAGCTGGCGAGTGGCGTAGATGGAATTGCCAAGCGACAACGGTATTTGTGCGAAACCGGCCCAGAGCAAGCCTTCGTAAATGTCGCTAAAACCTACCGAGTGAAGCGAGGGTAGCGAAAATCCGAAACTCGACTGAAATGTTCCCAAACCGACGCGTGTCGAAAATGCATAAATCAATCCTAGGCCGATGATGATCAACGATGCGGGATATTTTCGATTTCCGAACAGAAGTGCAGCAACGATGAAAGCCGTCACCGCGAGCAATATCCCCCAAGTGCCATCATCGGGAATATATACGTATTTGCGAAGTGCGATCAGACCAAGCTTAATTCCCAGGCCGAGTTGAATTCCGCGAATGACCGCCTTCGGAATGATTCGACCGAGCCGTTCGATCAGTCCGGTCAGCGTCAGCAAGAGCATGACCGCACCAATGCCGAATCCCGCGCCATAGATAACCGCGGGTGGGATTTTGTGTCCGGTACCGGCAGCGGCAATCGCGAGTGCGGCGACTGCCTTTAGCGGCTGAACTGGCATTGGAATACGATAGGAGAGAGCAGCAACGATCTGCATCAGACCGAAAATCGTTAGTACGCTCGCCGCACTAAGGTCACAAGCAACGATCAGCAAAATCAAAAGCGGCAGGTCCGTACCGATGTCGCCAAAGGCACCGGCCCATTCGTTTCGGTCGAATCGAATTCCTGAAAGCTTAGGAAGAAGTTTCATGCCGCTTAACTTTCAAAGGTATGCTGCCGGAAACCGATACGGACGAAGCGCTGACGCTATAACGATAGCGCCAGCCTCGGTCCTCTCTGCATAATCACCTGCCAGATATATTGCTTACGGACTATGACGCTTGCGGAAGTACCCAGCCATATTCGACGTAATACTTCTGAGCTTCGGGTGATGCAAGATAATTCATGAACTCGGTCGCATCTTCAGGGCTCTTCGACCAATCAAGGAGACCGATGCCCGTGCCTCGCCAGATTTCTTGCTCGGGCGGAAGATCGATTACGTCGATACGCTCGTCGGCCAAGTGCTTGAACGCACTCCAGCCGAATGCGACATCGACCATCTTTTCAGCGACCGCTTCAACGATCGCCACACAACCGCTGGCACGGAAGTTGATGTTCTGGCGAATCGGTTCGAGAAGCCCCGCCCGGGCTGTGACGTCTTCCCACAGTCCTTTGAGGCAATCGATCATCGAGATGCCGACCCGTACACCCGGTCGCGCGCAATCGGCCAACGTCTTTATGCCTGCCGGATTCCCTGCTGGAACAACCAATGCCGATGAACGGTAAGCGATCGTTCTGCGTTTTCCCTTCTGAATAATCCCTTTGACTTCGCCGTCGTCGAGCAGAAATTCCGCACCGCCGATTGCCAAGTCGTGAATTCCATATTCGGATATCTCTTCCAAGAAGTCGTGCAAATGACCGGTCGCCTCTTCGGCCTCGGGTGTTGCACAATGTCGAGCGCAAACACTGACTTCGATACGGATGCCAGTCTGCTCCTCGTAATCTTTGGCCGCTTTACGAAGTGGTTCGGCACAGGCGCGGGCGGAAAATATCTTGATTACTTTCTGTTGTTCCATTACCTTCTCCTCGATGGAATGCAAGTAGGGTACGGTTCTGTCTATTTCATCTTGTGGCGGAACTTATCACACGATAAGATCACTTGCCGCCGCTAAAGAACATCTTCAAAGAAATAAAGAAAAGAAAGACAGCGAAGATCTTTCGTAAAACATGGGCTGGTAACTTGGCCGCCAATTCCGTGCCCACGAAGACGCCGGCAATTCCTCCGGCAGCAAGCAGCAGGGCGGTCGTAAGGTTGACGTTGATCTCGGGATTCTGGATGTAACGAATCGCGCCGATCAGCGCCATTGGCGTCATCACGGCCAGCGCGATTCCCTGAGCTGATTTCTGCGGATAGGCGAAAGCTAGCACAAGGACGGGAATCAACAGCGCACCACTACCTACGCCCAACATGCCACTAACGACGCCGGCAACGATTCCGATCAGAACCAGAATGACATAGCCGAGATAGCCTTCAAGCATCGAAAACCTTCCCCTCGTATTAGGCATGAGAGCCGATTCATGGCAATATTTTTTGCCAGAAAACATGCGCCGAAAACGGCTCCAAGTAGCGGATGTGTCAGTTAATGATAGTTCTACAGCCAATCAGTTTCAAGCAATAACACGTAATTCCGATGCTTTTGTGACTATATTGACTTTTTATCGCGTATTTATAGTGTTTCCCTCAACCTTTGAGGGACATGAGGTGGACACTTTGAAAGTATCTGGATAGGCGATAGAACAGCTTCTAGCGGCATAGACTTAACTACAGTGAGGGGCGAGCATTTCTTCGGCACGCTAACTCTGCAATGTTAGCGATGAAACTCGATACACACCCCACAACGCTAAGAAAAGAATGACACGCCGACTGGTCAGAACCGTTGTGCAAGTTGCTTATTCAGGCCGATCTTACGTGATTGTTGTGAGATTTCCGAAACAATACACGGTCGGCGATAGCTTATGTCAACGCAGTGAATCAACAGGACGCTGCTTGTTTGGCAGGATGTGAATATTAGCGATCTTAGTTGTGCAATCCGCGAATCACATTACAATCTGCAGTACCAGAGAATTTCCGCTTGATCCGAATATTTGGAATGCGAGATAAATGACAAATATTTCAGTTTTATTTCAGGATGCGTGTTGACGGAAGCGAAAAAGGGTATATACTCTACCATATCAGTCGAGATGATTGACATGAAGGAGCAGAAATGTTAGTTTCACAAAAATGCCAATACGCATTGCGAGCCGTTTTCGAGCTTTCCCGCAGATATAAGCAGGGACCGGTGAAAATAGCGGAAATCGCCCGAATTCAGTCAATTCCGGAGCGTTTTCTCGAGGCTATCCTCGCGCAACTGAAGCAAGGCGGTTTCGCCGATTCGAAGCGTGGCAGTGAAGGGGGATACTTCCTTATCAAAGAGCCGGCCGATATCACGGTTGGTGACATTATACGCTTTATTCAAGGACCAATAGGGCCTGTTGAATGTGTCGCTGGCGACGATCCGAACTGCCCTTTATACGGAGATTGTGTCTTTTTGCCCATGTGGCAGGAAGCGCAGGAAGCGCTCGCTGGCGTCTATGACGGCACGACATTCGCGACGCTGCTGGCAAGGGACAAAGAGTCCGCCAACTCGTATGCCAATTGCTACT
>Ga0180430_10002516_pt1 | contig 16464 bp, 12 predicted proteins | sample SS_ome_9_FD_132999 | JGI IMG/M metagenome (GOLD analysis project Ga0180430, IMG submission 132999) | Hypersaline lake sediment archaeal communities from the Salton Sea, California, USA - SS_1_S_2 metaG | ecosystem: Environmental > Aquatic > Non-marine Saline and Alkaline > Hypersaline >... | reverse complement strand
TCTTACCCGGTCGGACCGCTATAGCCGTCGGACCGCTATAGCCGTCCGACCACTATAGTCGTCGGACCACTATAGTCGTCCGACCAGTTCGAGGAGTTCGTTGAGCATCATGGCTGTGGCGCCCCAGACGATGCGCTGGTGGACATCAAAGTAGGGGATGTCACGGAGGGTGATGGCGTAGTTAATGGGCAGGTCAGTGATCTTGCGGGTGGATGGGTCTGTAAGATCCGCAAAAGGGACTTCCAGGATTTCGGCGACTTCGGAGGCTTGAGGGCGGAAGTTTGGGCGGGAAAGGGTGAAGGCCACATAGGGATGGACTTCGAAATGGCTTACTGGAATATAGAGGGGGGTGAGAGCGCCGAGACGTTCAACGGAGTGCTGGGGTACGCCGACTTCCTCTTCTGTTTCGCGGAGTGCAGTTGCCCAAAGATCGCGGTCTTGGGGTTCGTGTTTGCCACCAGGGAAGCTGACTTGCCCGCTGTGGCGATCTCCATGTTTTTGGACGCGCTCGATGAGCACGAGGTGCCAGCCGGTGGTTGGAGAGCCAGGGTAGAACAGCGCCATGACACCAGCTTTGCGAGCGTCACTCGGAGTGGCTGGGTGAGCCGGCCGGCCCACATGTGCCATCTTGTATTGGGCCTCAGGCCCCGGAAGAGGCTGTTGCAATTGGGTACGGAGGTGGTCAATGAGTGCTGGTTCCTTCATGAGCCCTCTTCGAAACTGCTGGTACTTATTTGTTAGAACGCTGCAGGTATTGCTCCAGAGCCATGGTCATGGAAGGCACCTCAGGGGTGGGTGCCTGAATATTGATGAACAAACCCCGCTCTATGACTGCATCCCGGGTGCTGTTTCCAAATACTGCGATTCGAGTGTCATTTTGCTTGAAATCGGGAAAGTTTTCGTAAAGCGACTGGATGCCAAGGGGGCTGAAAAAAACAAGAATGTCATACGTGACGTCGCTGAGATCTGAAAGATCACTGCTTACGGTCTGGTACATCATTGCGTCCCGCCAATCAAAAGCGTTTTCATCCAGAAACGTGGACACCTCCTTGCTGCCAAGGTTTGAGCAGGGGAGAAGGAATTTTTCTTTGTCGCGGTGCTTTAGCAAAGTGGGTTTCAGGTCTTCGATGGTGCGCTGGCCCACAAATACTTTGCGCTTCCGGTAGACTATGAATTTTTGAAGATACACTGCAATTGCCGATGACAAGCAAAAGTATTTCATCTCTTGAGAAACAGAAATACGCATCTCGTCACACATGCGAAAATAGTGCTCGATGGCATTGCGGGAGGTGAAGATGACAGCGGTAAAATCGTCTGGCCGAATTCTGTTTTTACGAAAATCTTTGACAGAGACGGCCTCTACGTGAATAAACGGACGCCAGTCAATGGTCAGGCGGTATTTTTGTTCCAGTTCAAAATAAGGCGATCTCTCCGGTTTCGGCTGTGAAACCAGGATCGTTTTGACTGGTTTAAACTCTTCCGTAAGTTGTTCTGCCACTTTGCCTTTAGTCGCCATCAGCACGCTTTTGATTGAGAAATCCGCTCTTTCATACCTTGCCCGAAATGTCAAGTAACAATTTGAGAATCAGCAAAACGGGAGCGATTTCAACGATGCAAAGGTACAGAAAAAATTGAAACTTATGCTTCAGGATTCCTTTCAGATTTGTCGCGAAGGCCCTGATTACATAGGATACATTGGGGACGCCAAATATGGCGAGACCGAAATACACAACCGGCTCTACGAGCACTCCGGGCACAAATGCAAGAGCCATGCTGATCGGAAAAAGAGCCATTCCTGGAAGCACTGCAAAAACAGTCAACCCAAGACGGTATCGCCCCATGTCTTCCCGTGTTCCGGCAAGCAGACCTGCCGTTGCAATCACCAGTTGACGCACAAGGTGAAGAATCAACAGTGTTCCGGACAGCAGAAAGTATGTGCTGAGCGAATAGTCTGCCTTGACACCCAAGCGGCTCAAAGCTGTGAAGACAAAAAAGCCGATCGAAAAAAATCCAATGACCATCAGCCATGGGATCGACAGGCTGGTCCGTCTCTGGTTATCTCGGTAGAGCACCCGCAGCCAGTTTTCGTTGGTCAGCGCCCGCATGCTTTTGTGCAGGGTTTCACGTGCACCCGTGATGGCAAGAGTCAGCAAGACAAGCAAACCAGTAATAAGTCCGAAATTCAGGGCCAAAGAGGGTGGAGAATACCTTGCTATTGGTAGTGGAGCACTGCCATTCCCTTCAAACGGATTTTCCTCACGCGTCACGGAGGCATGCACCATTTCAAAGGGGTTGGAGAATGCGAGGGTAGCGACCGAATCGGAGGACGACAGATTGCGTGACAAAATATCAAAAGGGTTTCTCGTCTTTTCTCGCTGTCCGTTTACGCTCATTTGAGCTGCCTTACCATCGCTCGCAGCAGCAAGTTCGAACGGATTCCCGGAGTCACCCTGAGCCATCACTGGAACCGCCCACCTAATAGGGAGGCACAGCAAAAGCAGAACGATCCAATGGGGTCGATGCAGGTAATTATTTAGGTTTTTGAGACGCCCAGACGCCATGTATGCTGAGAATTAAAGTCGGTTTTTTTGCTCTGCAAAGATACGGAAATTCATTGCGCCTGCATGAGTTGAGACCTGATGTTCGCGAAATATTACAAGCCTGTGAAATCCCACGTACCTTTATTTTCTATCTTTGCGACTGCAATTAAAATGAGAATGTCATGAATATCTTCCAGAAATTAATGAAGAGTTATTTCCGCCTGCATTTCAGGGTTTTCGGAAAATATTCCTACCTCGGAATCGAGCAAATCATTCGCAAGGCTTCGTTGGTAGGAGACCACACCTTCTACGATTCAAAAGATTTCCCATGGGTGGCCGAGCTTGAAAACAACTGGCAGCTCATCCGGGAGGAGCTTGACGAGGTGCTCAAAGACCGCGACAGCATTCCCAACTTTCTGCAAATCTCTCCTGACCAAAAGAAAATCGATGCAGAAGCCGGTAAGTGGAAGACATTCTTTTTCTACGGCTACGGCTATCGCCTCGACGACAACCTCAAGCGGTGCCCCAACACAGCCCGCCTCCTTCAGGAAATCCCAGACCTGCAAACAGCATTTTTTTCCATTCTCGCTCCCGGCAAGCACATCCCCCCACACCGTGGTCCCTATGCCGGTGTACTCCGCTACCACCTCGGCCTCCGCGTCCCCGAGCCCAACGAAAAAATCAAAATCCGCGTTGGTAATGATTACCGCAACTGGTCCGAAGGCAAAAGCCTGATCTTCGATGACACCTACGAGCACGAGGTCTGGAATGAAAGCGATGGCGTCCGCGTCGTCCTTTTCGTCGACTTTGTCCGCCCGCTCAAAGGCTTCCCCCAGCGCCTCAACAACCGCCTCATCCGCATGATTACCAATTCACCCCTGGTGCAAGACGCCGTAAATAATATGGAAAAATTCACCGAGAAAAAGCCGACTGCAGCGTGAGAAAGTGAAAAGAGGAAAGTGAAGAGTGAAAAGTGATAAGGGGGTCCGAATTTAGTGTGGAAAGATTCGTGGGTGTGGGTTCGGTTTAAAAGTGTGCGAGAAGGAAGATGTCGCTGCGCTGCGGCTTCCGAATGTGCACCCCACATTTCTAATAAGAGGCCGCTCCGATGGAGCTGGGGTGTGTCTTGTCCCCTGAATCGTTAATTTGCCGATTTTTCTTTCGCTCTAGAAGGGCTGCATCCTATTAGCTTCAGTGGGGTCAATAACCCCTCAAGCTGCATCGCAGATCGATATCATCTTAGTCTCCGTGGGCCAAGATCCCTCAAGCTGCATCGCAGCGATATCATCTTAGCCTCTGCGGGCCAAAATCCTTCAAGCTGCATTTCAGGGATATTTTCTTAGCCTTTAAGGGCCAAAAATCCCCCAAGCTGCATCGTAGCGACCTCTTCTTAGCCAGCGGAGTAGCGCAGCAAAATGAGCTACAGAGTAGCGACATCTTCTTAGCTTCCGTGAGCCATCAATCCCTACAAGCTGTATCTCAGCGATCTCTTAAAGAAGCCAGCCTCAATGCCACAATTATAAAATTAAAAAAATTCCTATTAAATAATTCTTAATTCTTAATTCTTAATTCTTAATTTTTAATTCATAATTCTTAATTCCTCCCCCCCTTCCCGATTCTTCCACACCCTTGCGAACCAATACACAAACAACGCAAAGAAAGCCGTAATCACCGTGAAACTGGCCATGGGATAATCAGAGGTGCCTTGCATGAAAATATAGCCGATGAGGACGCCATAGGTGAGCGTGAGGCGGGCATACTCCATGATGCCAACGTTTTTGTGGCGGTCGAACAAGGCGATGGGGATGACCGAGGAGAGGGCCAGAATGATGAAGAAAAGCATTTCGAATTCTTCCGTCAGGAGATTGCCCTGCATGTATTTTTTGTTGAACAGCAGGAGGAGAATGCCTGCAAAGGTCATCAGAAACTGAACCAAAACGTATGCGTTTAGTCCGGATGGCGTATTGGCAGAATACTTCTTGTAGGTATTCTTGTCTACTGGGGGCGGAGCCTTGTAGCCTCCCATTTCTTCAGGGAACCAGCCCGGAGGGCCGAACAGCAATTTGAGTTTATTGGAAATCCCCTTCACCTGCCCCACGGTACGGAAAAGATCCTGGTAGTAGTGCAAGTTTACCTTCCAGGGATTGTTGGTCGTCAATTGAGTGGTGATTCCGTAGGTGGGCTCTTCTTCCTCCTCCTTAAAGGTGCCGAAAATCCGGTCGTAGAGAATGAACACGCCCGAAAAATTCTTGTCGATGTATTTTGGGTCTTTGCCGTGATGCACCCGGTGGTGAGACGGAGTGTGCATGGCGAATGAAAACCAGGCTGGCAACTTGCCAATTGCTTTTGTATGGAGAATGAATTGGTAAAAATTGTGAATGACGACTACCGTCAAAAAGGTCTCAGGGGCGAAGCCCATCATGGGGATGGGGAGGAAGAAAATGATAACGACCACATCAGCCAGCCACGACCGGCGCAGGGCGATGGACAGATTGTACTCCTCGCTTGAATGGTGCACCACATGGGTGCCCCATAATATATTAATGGTGTGACTCAGACGATGCTCCCAGTAAAAGGCAAAATCGAAAATGAACAGGCAGAGCAGCACCGACCACCAAGTATGGGGAATATGCCCGATGGCAAGCTTGCCGTAAAAAATGTCTATGAATAAAAACAGCTTGAGCCCTTCTGTAAAGAGGTTGAGCCCTTGGTTTCCAAAGCCGCAGCTGAGGTTGGTAAGGGTGTCCTGAAAACTGAATCGCTTGCCGTGGCGAAAGCTGTCATACACCATCTCTGCAATGGTGAGCAGAAGAAGTACCGGAATGGCAACGAGAAGGTAGATCGGAGTCATAGTCGTTTGGATTATTCAAGCTACAAATGTAGGGTTTTGGAGGGGAATGAAGGGGGTGTAAGGCCGAGTTTTCATGAGAAAATACGTACTTTTGCCCTATTGTACTTGAACTAACCGGTCAAATCAATATGGCGAAAACGGTAAACATGCCCGAAGGCATCGCCCGGACGCTGGTCGATGTCATCCAATGGCGAGCGGCCAATCAGGGGGACTTCGAGGTGTATACGTTTCTATTGGATGGAGAGGAAAAATCCGAAACGATGACGTTTCGCGAGCTCGATCGCAGGGCGCGGACCATCGCGGCATGGCTGATGCAGCAGGGTGTTGCCGGAGACCGGGTGATGATGCTTTTCCCTCCGGGTCTTGACTTTATGGCAGCATTCTACGGGTGCCTTTATGCAAATATGATTGCCATTCCACTCTACCCCCACTTGCGGCCGAAAAAAGACAAGGTGCTGGAGAGAATTGAAGGGGTGGTACGCGATGCGCAACCACTCGTGATTTTGCATAATGACGTGGTGGCGCGGGTTAAAGCAGGAATTATCGAGCAGTCAGAAGGGCTGGGGCAGGTGCCATGGCAGAATATTTCTGAGATATCCTCAGAATTGGCTGAAACGTATGCCAAACCCCGGATTGAGGCCGACAATCTGGCATTTCTCCAATACACTTCTGGATCAACCAGCACCCCCAAGGGGGTGATGGTCAGCCATGGGAATATCATGGCCAACTTGTATCAGATTTACATGCATTTTGGCTGCTCGGCAGATGACCATACCATCATCTGGCTGCCGCCTTATCACGATATGGGCCTCATCGGAGGCATCCTCACCCCGGCGTACAGCGGATTCCGGTCTACATTCATGCCGCCTGTGTATTTTCTCCAGCGGCCATTCCGTTGGCTCAAAGCCATCGCGCAGCGGGGCGGCACCATCAGCGGTGGGCCCAACTTTGCATTTGAATACGCGGTCAAGAAGGTACGCGCGTATCAGTTGGCGCAGCTCGAGTTATCAGGGTGGCGGACGGCATTCAGCGGCGCAGAACCCATCAACGGGCACACGCTGCGTGAATTCGCAGCTCACTTCGCTTCCTGCGGATTTTCAGCTAAGAATTACTACCCATGCTACGGTCTGGCTGAAGGGACTCTTATGATTACAGGGCATGCAGATCGGGGTGAGCCGCTTATAGAGACATTCGATGCGCACGCACTGGAACAACACCGGGCAGTGCCGCGCACAGAGGGAGCTGAAACTGAATTGCGAACCTTGGTCGGAAGTGGGACTGTCGGGCCTGAGATGGACGTGCAAATTGTGAACCCCGATACCCTGGAGGTATGCCCCGATGGTTCAGTCGGAGAGGTCTGGGTGAAGGGTGATAACATTGCTCTGGGCTACTGGAAGCGGCCCGAACAGTCTGAAGAAACCTTCGGTGCCCGCATCTCTGGCACTGGCGAAGGTCCGTTTATGCGGACCGGCGACCTCGGATTTTTCTACAAGGGTGAGCTATTCGTAACAGGCCGGATCAAGGATTTGATCATCATCGATGGCTCCAATCATTACCCGCAAGATATCGAATGGTCCATCACTGACAGCCATCCGGCTATAAAGCCGCACGGTGCCGCGGCATTTGCAGTGGAGACCGGATCAGGTGAGAAACTCGTGGTGGTGGCCGAAATTGACAGAAGGGTTATGCGGGATATGCCGGATGTCACGGCGGAACAAGTGTCAAAAACCATCCGGTCTGCCGTTTCAAACTTCCACGATCTGCGCATCCACGATTTGGTGCTGACCACCCGGCGGATTCCCAAGACGACCAGCGGGAAAATCCAGCACCACCACTGCAAGCAACAGTATCTGGACGGACAGTTTCAGGAGGAGGATAGCAGCCAATAAATTTGTGACCACTCATCGCTCGTATGGGTCAATTCCAGCGGGCATCCACACAATGCAACACGTCATGAAAACAGCAGCAGAAATCAGCCAGTGGCTGGTTGAAAACATAGCAGACAGACTCGAAATGCAACCAGAGCAAATCGATGAGGATACGCCTCTGACGGACTACGGATTGTCTTCCCGAGATGCCATCATGCTCTCTGGCGAGCTTGAAGAGCTCCTTTCTATGGAGCTTCCGCCCGAGCTGTTTTACGATTATCCACAGATTAGCCAGCTTGCCGAAAAACTTGCTGAGGGTCCGGATGCATTCCGCACCGAAGCCCCGGCTGAATCCGCCTCTGCTGATGCAGAAATGGAGGAGATGCTGGCTGAAATGACGACTGAACTTCACTATCGTTCTTTCATCGACCTTCTTCAAGCCCGTGCGAGGCAATTTCCCGACAGGGAGGCTTTTATTTTTCTCAGGAATGGTGAGGAAGAAGCAGGGACACTGACCTTTTCCCAATTAGACAAGCGGGCCCGGGCCATTGGCGCATGGCTTCAGCAGAACGGCTTAGGTGGAGAACGCTTACTGCTGCTTTATCCATCAAGCCTTGAATTCGTGGCTGCATTTTTCGGATGCCTATACGCTGGTAGTACCGCAGTTCCTGCATTTCCGCCCCTCAAGCGCAGAGGTATGGAACGCATCGCCTCCATCGTCAGCGATGCCGATGCCAAAGCCGCCATGCTCACCTCCGATTTGCTCGAGACCCTTCGCAAGAATCGGAAATTTGACGAAGAAGCTCTCTTCGGAGGGACTGTCCGCTGGGTGCTCACTGACCAGATCGAAGACAATATCGCGCCGGAATGGGATGTGCCATCGCTCTCACATGAGCACTTGGCCTTTCTCCAATACACCTCCGGTTCAACTGGTGAACCCAAGGGTGTAATGGTTAGTCACGGGAACATTCTCCACAACTGCCGCACCATCCGGCTTGCTGTCAACGCTGATGTGGGGAACAGCTGGAATGCAGTCTCATGGCTGCCGCTCTACCATGACATGGGGCTGATCGGACATGTGCTGACGACCATCAATATGGGTGTGGCGAATGTCTTTATGACGCCGACAGATTTCCTTCAAAAGCCGGTGCGCTGGCTGAATGCCATCACCAAATACAACGGCCGAACTTCGGCGGCGCCCAATTTCGCCTTCGATTATTGTGTTGAAAGGATAACCCCGGAAGAGCGCGCAGGCCTTGATCTGAGCTCCTGGGAAATCGCAATAAACGGCTCTGAGCCCGTCAGGGCCCAGACTCTTGAACGGTTTGCGGAAGCTTTCGGGCCTTATGGATTTAAAGCTGAAACATTTGTGCCCAGTTTTGGCATGGCTGAAACGACGTTGATGGTCACCTCGGTATCTGAAAAAGCGTTGCCAAGGGTCATGTATGTCGATGCAATAGATCTGGAAAAACACGTGGTGACACCACGAAAAGCTTCTGACGACCAGGCGATCAGTAAAGTGAGCTGTGGGACAGCGCGTCTGGAGCGAGTTGCCATTGTGGATCCCGAGACATTCAGGGAACTACCCGAAAACAGGGTTGGAGAAGTCTGGGTGCACAGCCAAAGTGTCGCTAAAGGGTATTGGAACCGACCAGAGCTCAGCGAGCAAATCTTCGAAGCAACTCTGGCAGACAACGGAGATGGGCCATTCCTTCGCACAGGAGACCTTGGTTACCTTCACCTTGGAGAGCTGTATTTCACTGGTCGGCTCAAAGACCTGATCATCATACGCGGTGGTAATCATTACCCGCAGGATATCGAACTGACGGTGCAAGAGAGCCATCCGGCCCTTGCCGTGGATGGTGCAGCTGCATTCTCCGTTGATGCTCATGGCGAGGAGCGCCTGGCGGTCATCGCTGAGGTCGAGCGCACTGCACTCCGCAGCCTCGATTCGGATGCTGTGATTGAAGCTGTCCGAACCGCCGTAGCTCAGCAGCATGACCTCCAGGTTTACGCCGTGACCTTGCTATCTCCGGGCCGTCTGCCGCGCACAACCAGTGGGAAGACCCAGCGCCGCGCTGCCAAGCTTTCCTTCATTGAAGGTTCTCTGTACAGTGTCGCAGCCTGGAAGTTGCCCATCGAAGACATTGAGGGAGGCGCAAAAGATGAAGAATGGAGGCTGTCGCACGAAAGCCTCCGGATGATGGAAGAAAGCCAAAGGCGAGAAAGTATTCAGGAATACATGCAACAACTTATCAGCCGCACCATCAAGGTGGCTCCGGCAGATATCAGCCCCGACAAGCCCGTCATCAACCTCGGGCTCGATTCTATGCACGCCATCCAAATAAAGGGTCAAATCGAAAAAGACCTCCAAACTGAACTGGACGTCACTACATTCATGCAGGGCGCCACCCTTCGCTCTCTGAGCGACGAACTTTCTTCTCTGGTCCTTCATTCGCAACCACAACCATCTTCTTCACAACATACCTCGGCTCCCCCTCCTTCAGAAGCCCGCTCCCCTCTCGACATAGACGCCCTCTCCGAGGACCAGATCCGAGAGCTCCTCACCGACCTCGACAGCCTCTCTGCTGAAGAAATCGAGGCCCTGCTCCAGCGTCTCGCCTAAGCCGACCCGGTCGGACCGCTATAGCCGTCGGACGACTATAGCGGTCCGACGGCTATAGCGGTCCGACCGGGTCAGGTCACAAAAAGCCCAGAGTGTGTCGCTGAAATTTCTACCTTTGCGACAAAAGCAAAGTGGCCCATGTCAGACATTGCAACATTAGAACGTATTGCTTCTCAGGTGCGGCGGGACATTATCCGGCAAACATCTGAGGTTCAGTCCGGGCACCCCGGGGGGTCCCTGGGATGCGCTGATTTTTTGACTGCCCTGTATTTTGAGGTGATGGACAGAGGGGATGACTTCCGGATGGATGGAAGAGGGGAGGATGTGTTCTTTCTTTCGAATGGGCACATTTCACCTGCCTGGTACAGTGTGCTGGCAAGGAGTGGACACTTTGAGGTGGAAGAGTTGGCCACCTTCCGCAAGTTGAACTCGAGGCTGCAAGGCCATCCTGCCACACATGAAGGGCTGCCCGGGGTGCGGGTGGCGAGTGGATCGCTTGGCCAGGGGCTCTCAGTGGCAATCGGGATGGCGCTGGCAAAGCGGCTGAATGCAGACGACCATCTTGTGTATGTGCTCACTGGAGACGGGGAGTTGCAAGAGGGGCAGATATGGGAGGCGGCTATGTTTGCGGCTCACCATAAAATCGACAACCTCATCGCGACCGTTGATCATAACGGGCAGCAGATTGATGGGCCGGTTTCTTCTGTAATGGGGCTCGGGCACATGATTGAGCGCTGGCAAGCATTTGGGTGGGAAGTGGTGCACAATCCGGAGGGGAATGACATGCGGCAAATCGTACACTCGCTCAAACAAGCCAAATCATTGACGGGGAAGGGGAAGCCAGTGGTCATTATTATGGATACAGAAATGGGGAAAGGCGTTGACTTTATGGAAGGAACCCATGAATGGCACGGAAAGGCTGCAAATGCAGAGCAGACAGTACATGCTCTTTCCCAACTCAAGGAAACACTCGGCGATTACTAACCTTCTCGTTGTTTTCATTCTAATCCCCTTATCCTACAATCATGATTGACTCAATACAATCGTCTGGAAAAAAAGCCACCCGTGATGGATTCGGTGCCGCCCTTCTCGAGCTGGGCACCAACAATCCCGATGTGGTGGCGCTCTGTGCGGATTTGTCAGGATCGCTCAAAATGGATGCATTCATAGAGGCATTCCCGGATCGATTTTTTCAGACAGGCATCGCCGAGGCTAATATGATGGGTATAGCCGCAGGATTGGCAACGGCTGGGAAGGTCCCTTTTGCGGCTACGTTTGCCAATTTTGCGACCGGACGTGTCTACGATCAGATTCGCCAGTCGATTGCATATAGTGAGAAAAATGTCAAAATTGCTGCTTCCCACGCAGGCCTGACACTCGGCGAAGACGGCGCGACTCACCAGATTCTGGAAGACATTGGCCTGATGCGCATGCTCCCGGGTATGACGGTCATCAATCCATGCGATTATAACCAAACACGCGCCGCCACCCTTGCAGCTGCGGAACATAACGGCCCGGTATACCTCCGTTTTGGAAGGCCTGGCTGGCCTGTATTCACTGGTGCGAACGATGACTTCACAATCGGGAAGGCAGTGCATTTGAATGAAGGAAGTGATGTCAGCATTTTTGCCACCGGACACATGGTGTGGCAGGCCATAGAGGCAGTGCGGATTCTGGAGGCAGAGGGAATTCGCTGCGACCTCATCAACATTCACACCATTAAGCCGTTGGATGAGGAGGCAGTAGTTGCCTCGGCAGAAAAAACCGGTCGGGTGGTGACTTGTGAAGAGCACAATCGGTACGGAGGTCTGGGTGATGCAGTTGCGCAGACGCTCGTGCAGAAGATGCCCGTACCTCAGGAGTATGTGGCTGTCAACGATCGGTTTGGAGAAAGTGGAAAGCCAGTTGAATTGCTGGATAAATATGGCCTCGGCGTGACCGATGTAGTCGCCGCAATTAGGCGCGTACTGAGCCGCGGGTGATTATAAAAAGATGAACTGAGATGAAATTCGGAACCAAAGCGATTCACGCCGGCGTCGAGCCGGATCCATCAACCGGGGCAATTATGACCCCGATTTATCAGACTTCAACGTATGTGCAGCAAGAGCCAGGTGTGCACAAAGGCTATGAATATGCCCGCACTCAGAATCCGACCCGTACGGCCCTCGAGCACAATCTTGCAGCTTTGGAAAACGGCGCAGCAGCAGTCTGCTTCTCGAGCGGACTTGCAGCCCTCGATGCGATTCTGAAAATGCTCAACCCGGGAGACGAAATTCTCTCCACCAATGACCTCTACGGAGGGTCATACCGCCTGATGACCAAAATATTCAGCAAGTTTGGACTCAAGCCCCGATTTGTGGATATGTCAAATCCGGCAACGCTGGCCAGCCAGTTTACTGATAATACAAAGTTGGTCTGGGTAGAAACCCCGACCAATCCGATGCTCCGCATCGTTGATATCGAGGCTGTGGTTGCCGAAGCCCACAAGCGTGGAGCCGTTGTTTGCGTTGACAATACCTTCGCCTCGCCTTATCTTCAGAATCCGTTGGACTTAGGTGCTGATCTGGTGCTGCACTCTGCTACCAAGTACCTCGGAGGCCACTCTGACCTCGTACTCGGTGCCGTTATTGCCAAAGATGAGGCCATGGCCGAAGAGCTCCGCTTTATCCAAAATGCCGCTGGTGCCATACCGGGTCCGATGGATTGTTTTTTGACTCTGCGGGGTATCAAAACTCTGCACCTCCGCGTCCAGCGCTCCTGCGAGAATGCAGCCGCTATCGCCGAATTCCTTCGCAACCACCCAAAAGTGGCCAATGCGTATTACCCAGGCTTCACTGATCATCCCAGCCATGAGGTTGCTGCAAAGCAAATGAAGCATTTTGGTGGCATGGTCTCGTTCGATCTCGTCGGTGACCAATACGACGATGCCAAAAAGGTGCTCAGCTCCACTCACCTCTTCTCACTGGCCGAGTCGCTCGGAGGTGTCGAGTCACTCATCGGCCATCCAGCCAGTATGACCCACGCTTCCATCCCCCGCGAAGAGCGCCTCAAAGTCGGGCTGACTGACTCGCTGATCCGCCTCAGCGTCGGTGTAGAAGATGTCACAGACCTGCTCCAAGATTTGCGCAAGGCCCTCGACGCCCTGTCGTCCTCCTCACCATCGGTTTGACATACATCTGAAAAATGGGATTGTGGATTGCCAGTTCTTTCCCATTCTCAGGCCGTACTGGTCGGACCACTATAGTGGTCCGACGACTATAGTGGTCCGACCAGTACGGATTGGTTCATGGTCTGATTGGACTGTGGCTTAGATGGTTGAGGAGGCGAAAAAGACTACTTTGACAGTGAGTGTGAACGGTTCGGAAATGTGTCAGAGGAGCTTGATGCAGGACGGATTTCGTTGAAAAATAAATCATTCAGATAAAAAATATGTGAAAAAACTTGGCAAAAATGTGTGGAATTTTGGTGTTTGGGGCATCTATAAGAGTGATTCTTTTATTGTTTCACCTTAAAACCTATTATCCAGATGGAAAAAAAGAATCTGTATTCCACCCAGGTAAACTGCCCGGGGCGCATCTTCTTTTTTGATGTGCGCGAAGCCGAGAATGCGCAGCAGTATCTCGTCATTACTGAGGCGCGGAAGCTCGAGGAGGGCTTTGAGCGGAAATCGATTGTGCTCTTTGAGGAGGACATCGAGAAATTTGGGCAGACATTTCTCAACAGCCTGATTCATTTTCAGGGGAAGGACCGCGACAAGATGATTGAGGAGTTGCGCAAGACGCACCCAAATGCGTTTATGCCGTGGACTGACGAGCAGGTTGACATGTTGAAGGCAGGATTTTCTGATGGCTTGACCATTCCTGAGCTTGCTGAGCAGCTTGGCCGTAAAGAGGGTGCCATCATTGTGCGCCTGAAAAAACTGGGGTTGATCAGTGAGACTGAGGAGGTCAGCATTTGACTGTAGCTGATTTCTGAGCACTGATCGATAGCGATTCGCCCTGTCTTCCGGTTGGTTCCGGGACAGGGCGCTTTTTTTATTCTCCTTTTACATTTCCACTTTATGAAATATCCTGAAGACACGCTCAGCATCAAGAGCTGGGCTGAAGAAGACCGTCCTCGTGAAAAGCTGTTGAAGCTTGGGAGGAAGAACCTCACCAATGCGGAGCTGCTGGCCATTATTCTGGGGTCTGGCACCAAAGATGAGAGTGCGCTTGGTTTGGCGCAGCGTCTGTTGGGCGCATCGGGCAACAATCTCAATGATTTGGGGCGCATGCGTCTGGAGGAGTTGAAGACATTTCGCGGAATTGGCATGGCCAGGGCAGTATCAATTATTGCGGCCTTTGAGTTGGGTCGACGCCGGCGGCTTACAGACATCCGGGAGCGGCCGCAGGTGAAATGCAGCGCGGATGCCTATAACGCCATTGCCTCGCTGTTGCTGGATTTGCCGCAAGAAGAATTCTGGATTTTGCTCCTGAATAGGGCCAACCGGGTTGTTGGGCGGGAGCGCATCAGTAGCGGTGGGCTGTCGGCCACAATTGTGGATGCACGGGTTATCTTCCAAAAGGCCATCTCGGGGCTGGCCTGCTCAATAATCTTGTGCCACAATCACCCATCCGGAAATACCCAGCCGAGCCAGGCAGATATTGACATTACCCGGAAGCTGAAAAAAGGAGGTGAAGCTCTTGATATTACAGTGCTTGACCATCTGATTATTGCAGAAACCGGGTATTATTCGTTTGCCGATGAGGGCCTGATGTAGTCTCTTGCAACCATTCGGGCTTCATTGAGTTACACAAAGTGATTGCATAAAGCCCAGCAGTTATCACAGAATCAGGAGCGGGCATGCCTGAAATCCGTACCTTGCACGACGTTGTCAAAATGGAGAAAAAAAAACTGGATATACGCTTGTTGGGAAGGGTACTGGCGCTGGCCAGGCCCTATCGAGCAGTCTTTGCTCTGGCCGGAGTACTCGCACTCCTGATGGCCCCCTTATCCATTCTCCAACCCTATCTCATCAACGTCATGGTCGATGAGTATGTCTTTGCTTATGATGTGCCCGGCATGGCCCGGATTGCGGCTATGCTATTCGGCTTGCTTTTTCTGACAGGGGCATTGCGCTATGTTTTTATTTTTTCAACACAGTGGCTGGGTCAGTCAGTCATCAGAGACCTGAGAGTCAGCGTATTTCGGCATATTACAAGCCTGCGCCTTGGCTACTTTGACCGCACCCCAATTGGTACATCGACCACACGCACCATTAATGATATTGAGACGATTAACACGGTGTTTTCTCAGGGCACCATCACCATTATTTCTGACTTATTGACACTGGTAGCTGTGTTGGTGGTGATGACGCTGACCAGCTGGAAACTGACGTTGGCCTGTCTGACTACTATGCCCCTGCTGATTGTGGCGAGTTATGTATTTAAGGAGAAGGTGAAGCTATCGTACCAAAAGGTGCGGGCGCAGATCAGCCGGATGAATGCTTTTTTACAAGAGCAGATTTCCGGGATGCGAATTGTGCAGATTTTCAATGCTGAGCGGCAGGAGGGTGAGAAGTTCAGACGCATCAACAAGGAATACACGAAGGCCAATCTGGATGCAATTCTGTACTATGCCGTGTTTTTTCCGGTGGTAGAAATCATATCGGCCGCTGCACTTGGCCTGATGGTCTGGTGGGGAGCCAAAGGGGTAATCGGGGGCGATGTGACGCTCGGGGCCTTGGTTGCATTTCCATTGTACCTCTCAATGCTATTCCGGCCGATTCGCATGATGGCTGACCGCTTTAATACCCTTCAGATGGGACTGGTGGCAGCTGAGCGGGTTTTTGAATTGCTGGATAGAACCGATAGCATTGAACAAACCGGCACACGCCAGCCCGAGCGTTTGAGCGGGTCGATTGCGTTTGACAAGGTGTGGTTTGCATACAATGAGAAGGATTTTGTATTGAAGAATGTCTCTTTCGATATTGCCCCAGGGCAGACCATGGCGATTGTGGGAAGTACTGGCTCAGGGAAGACTACCATCATCAGCTTGCTCAACCGTTTTTATGAAGTTCAGAAAGGGAGGATTCTCATTGATGGAACTGATTTGCGGGAGTATCACCTCAGTTCATTGAGGCAGCGCATTGCCATCGTGTTACAGGATGTGTTCCTGTTTTCAGGTTCTGTATTCGAAAATATCACTTTACTCGACCCGGCTTTTTCCCGCGAAGAAGTCATCAGGGCCTCCAAACTTATCGGAGCCCATGAATTTATTGAGCGGCTGCCTGGAGGCTACGACTACAAAGTGATGGAGCGCGGGGCGACCCTCTCTATGGGCCAACGCCAGCTCATCTCGTTTGTGCGTGCGTTGGTCTTCGATCCGGATATTCTCATTCTCGATGAAGCGACCTCCTCAATAGACCCCGAAACGGAAGGTGTGATTCAGCATGCCATTGAAAAGCTGATTGCGCGGCGCACCTCAATTATCATAGCGCACCGTCTCTCAACGATACGGCATGCGGACCGAGTGCTGGTGCTCCACAAAGGGGAAGTGCGGGAATTTGGCACGCATCAGGAACTGCTTCTGCGGGAAGAT
>Ga0180430_10002515_pt1 | contig 16467 bp, 14 predicted proteins | sample SS_ome_9_FD_132999 | JGI IMG/M metagenome (GOLD analysis project Ga0180430, IMG submission 132999) | Hypersaline lake sediment archaeal communities from the Salton Sea, California, USA - SS_1_S_2 metaG | ecosystem: Environmental > Aquatic > Non-marine Saline and Alkaline > Hypersaline >... | reverse complement strand
TGCTGTTGGCGGTATCGTTCTGCTTTATTTTGATTGAGTTGGGCTTCGGCCTGATGATTTCAGCCTATGCCCAAAATCAAACCCAGGGGTTAATGCTGGCCTTTACCTGGGTGATGATCGAGTTTTTCTTTTCCGGCTACGGCGTGCCAGTCGAAACCATGCCGGACATCCTGCAAAAGATTGCCCCCATTTTCCCAATTTATCATTATATGATTATTTTCCGGGGCATTTTGCTCAAAGGGGGGGGGCTGGCCGCGTTCGGGCCGCATCTGCTGGTCGGCCTGGCCATCGGCAGCGTGGTATTGACCCTGGCCGTCTGGCTGCTGGGCCGCCAAACGTGGGAGTAAAGTAAATGATGATGAAAAACCGACAGCTTCACGGAATCACCAGTTTGGGATTGGTGGCAATCTCGGTGCTTATTGCCATCGCCGTAATTTTCTGGATGTCGTGGCCGTGGGGGATTGGCTATCTGCTGATTACTGCCGCGGCCATTATAACAATCCTTTACGCATTTTGTGCCAAATGCCCTTGCCGGCACCACTGCGGACACGTTTTACCCGGCAAGGCGGCGAGCCGGTTCAGCCGCCCGCCCGGCCCCTACAATTTGATGGAGTTAAGCGCAGTGATGGTATCTTTGTTATTGTTGCTGGGGTTGCCCCAATTTTGGCTGTGGCTGGTCCCCGGTTGGTTTATTGTTTTCTGGATTTTGAACCTGACTGCCTTAACCCAGATTCGGAGCGCAGTCTGTAAAGAGTGCGATAATATTTATTGTCCGGTCAACCGCCGAAAAGTCTGAGCGGTATTGGGCAGCGATGCACCTTAAAAAATAAAATTGTCGGCGGCAATGGGCTTGACAAGTATGGGTTGACAGCTATATAATGAGTGTACACTCAATCAATTGAGTGAGTGCTCACAAAAATCATTGGGGATAAACCATGTTATCTACTGAAATAGATGTCAAAGAACAAATTGCCGAAGCCCGACGCACTCAGATTTTACAAGGGGCAGCTCAGGTTTTTCAGAAAAAAGGGTTTCATAAAGCGACCACCAAAGAAATCGCCAAAGCCGCCGGCGTGTCGGAGGGAACCATCTACAATTACTTTGGCACCAAGCGGGATTTACTGGTGGCGCTGGTTGATTTAATTGGAATGCAGTCGCTGCGTACCCTGATGGAAGACAACCCGCCGGACAGCCCCCGCGACCTGGTCAAGGCCGTGATGCACGACCGCTTCAACCTGGTCAAAGAAAATGGACATATCATCGCCCCGGTCGTCGCCGAGGTGTTCAACGATGTGGAGCTGCGGGAATTGTTGTATCGGCAGGTGATTATGCCCCTGGCCAAACATCTGGAAGCGTATCTGCAAACACATACCACCACCGGCGAGTTTCGCCAATTGAACCCAACCATCGTTACCCGGGCCGTGATGGGGGCTTTGGTGATGAATTTTATGCTGAAATTGACGGCCCTCGACCCCCGCTACGCCAACATTTCAGAGGATGACCTGATTGACCAACTTAGCACCCTGATTCTGGATGGGCTATTGCTGTAGCCAGCCGTCAGAGCGCAGATAACAGATGCCAAACAATAAATTATCCTGAAAGTCAACCCATGTTTCGCCGAACGTTAAGCCTGATCAGAAAAGAATTAACCCACATTGTGCGCGACCCCCGCACGCTGGTGATTATGATTGTCATTCCATTGGTGATGCTCATCATTCTGGGTTATGCGGCCACCACCAACGTTGATCATCTGGAAACTGCGGTATACGATGCCGACAAAAGTCCGTACAGCCGGGACCTGATTGAAGCCTATCAGGCCTCAAATTATTTTGATATTGTGGCCCACGTCGGCAGCGAGGACCAACTGACCTATTTGATTGACCACGGCGACGTCCGGGGCGCCCTGGTGATACCCGCCGGCTATGGCCGCCGGATGGCTGCCGGTGAGCGGGTAAACGTAGCCTTTCTCATTGACGGCTCAGACCCGGCCGTGGCCAACACCGTTTTTTCTGCCTCGCAGCAGGTGGGGCAGGCCGTCTCTATCAAAACCCTGCAACAGCGCTACGGCGCCATGATGACCGATTTGCCGGAAACCGAAGTACGGCCCCGGGTGTGGTACAACCCTAACATGGAAAGCGCCTACTTTATGATTCCCGGCCTGATTGTGATTGTCCTGTTTTTATTCACCACCCTCTTTACCTCCACCTCCATTGTGCGCGAACGAGAGCTGGGCACCATTGAACAACTCATTGTCACCCCCATCCGCCCCATCGAGCTGGTGGTGGCCAAAGTGCTGCCCTACATTCTGGTTTCCTTCTTTATCATCATCGAAGTGCTGATTGTTGGGGTATTGCTGTTTGGCATCCCCATCAACGGCAGCCTGAGCTTGCTGCTGGGCCTGGCCAGCCTGTTTTTGATTACCGCCCTGGGCATCGGCATTTTCATTTCCAGCCTGGCCAAAACCCAACTGGAAGCCTTTTTAATGACCTTTGCCACCATTATGCCCACCATTTTTCTGAGCGGTTTCTACTTTCCCATTGAGGCTATGCCCGCCTGGCTGCAAGGTGTGAGTTACGTTGTACCGGCCCGTTATGGCCTGGTCATCATCCGCAGCATTATTTTAAAAGGCGTCGGTGTCGAAATTTTGCAGGAACAGATTGTGGCCATCCTCATTTTCGGCAGCATTGTCGTGACGCTGGCCGCCTCTCGTTTTAAGAAGAAACTGGAGTAAGCGTGTTTTTCAGAATTTTTCACCTGACCAAAAAAGAATTTATCCACATCTCGCGCGACCCCCGCACCCTCATCATTATGATTATGATGCCGCTGGCAATGCTGGTGCTGCTGGGCTACGCCGCCACCACCGACATCGAACATTTGCGGACCGCGGTTTACGACGGCGACAAATCCCGGGCCAGCCGCGAACTGATTGAAACCTACCGGGCCTCGGATTATTTTGATATTGTGGTTTACGCCGAGCATGAGGATGACCTGGCTTATTTGATTGACAGCGGTCACGTACGGGCCGCGCTGGTAATCCCCGCCGGCTATGCCCGCCAGATTGCCGCCCAGGAAAAAACGGAAATATCATTTTTACTCGATGGGTCAGACTCGACCGTGGCCAATACCGTTTTTGCCGCCTCGCAAGCGGTGGGGCAGGCCGTTTCTATCAAGCGGATTGAAGCCCGGCTGGGCCAATCTATCACCGACCTGCCCGGCGTGGAAGTACGGCCCCGGGTATGGTACAACCCCAACCTGGAAAGCTCATATTTTATGATCCCCGGCATGATGGTCCTGGTCCTGTTCGTCTTCACCACCCTGTTCACCTCTACCGCCATTGTTCGCGAACGAGAAATGGGCACCATCGAACAACTCAACGTCACCCCCGTGCGCCCCATCGAACTGGTCATTGCCAAAGTGGTGCCGTACGTATTTGTATCGTTTGTCGTTGTGCTGGAAACATTGGCCATCGGCATTACCCTGTTTGGGGTACCGATTAATGGCAGCCTATCACTGCTGTTGGGCCTATCAGCTATGTTTTTGCTGACAGCCCTGGGCATGGGTATTCTGGTTTCGACCACTGCCGGCACCCAGCACGAAGCCCTGCTGATGACCTTTGCCACCACTCTGCCCACTGTGTACCTCAGCGGGTTTCTGTTTCCCCTGGAGGCCATGCCCGGCTGGCTGCGAGCCATCAGCTATGTTATTCCGGCCCGGTACGCCCTGGTCATTATGCGGGGTATCATCTTAAAGGGGGTCGGGATAACCATCCTGATGGAACAGGTCGTTGCGGTCTTGATTTTTACTACAATTGTGGTGGGGCTGGCTGCCACTAAATTCAAAAAGACGCTGGATTAGTATGAATAATCACACTGAAACTATCATCAAAACCGAAAATTTAACCAAACGCTTCCGAAAGCTGACCGCGGTTGACAACTTGAATCTGGAGATAAAAAAAGGCGAAATTTTTGGCCTGGTGGGGCCAGACGGCGCCGGCAAAACTACCACGCTACGAATGTTGGCCGCCATTATGGACCCCAACCAGGGCAACGCTACTATTGCCGGTTACAAACTGCGCCAACAGCCGGAACCAATTAAAAACCACATCGGTTACATGGCCCAACAGTTTGCCCTGTACGGGGATTTGACCGTGCAGGAAAACCTCAACTTTTTTGCCGATGTGTACGGGGTGCGGGGCCAACTGCGAAAGGAACGCCTGACCCAACTGCTGGAGTTTGCCCGCCTGACCGAATTCACCAACCGCCGGGCCGGGCAACTCTCCGGCGGAATGAAAAAGAAGCTGGGGCTGGCCTGCGCGCTCATCCACTCGCCGGATATACTCTATCTTGATGAACCAACCACCGGCGTTGACCCGGTTTCTCGCCGCGAGTTCTGGGACATCCTGGCCGGGCTGCATGTCGAACAGACGACCATTTTAGTCAGCACCCCCTACATGGACGAAGCCGAGCGCTGCTCGCGGGTGGGGTTAATGTACAAAGGCCGGCTGGTGGAATGTGACACCCCGGCCCACATCAAAGGGCTGATTCCGGGCCAACTGCTTGAATTTCGGCCGGAGTCTGAAGTGCTGCAAGGCGTGGGGCTGCTGCGCAAAGCCAGACGCGTGCTCGCCGACCACCCCGGCGTGCTGGAGGTGCAAACCTACGGCGACCTGATGCACGTTTTTGTAGACAACATCGAACAACGGCAACCGGAATTGCAGACCACACTCACCGCCCAACAAATCAGCATGACCAACCCCCGGCAAACCATGCCCCGCATGGAAGAGGCCTTTATTTCGCTCATCAGCCGGATGGAAGAAGAAAAAGACAAGCAAGCCTCTGCAAGACGAGACGACAGGGAGGTGAAATAATGAACACCAACGCCAGAACACATCCGCCGGTGGAATCAATTACCCGGCGTGAACTGGAAGTGTTGCAATTGATTAGTTGTGGCCTATCGAACAAAGAAATAGCTGACTCGCTGGTTATTGCGCCCACCACCGTCAAAAAACATGCCTCAAATATCTACGGTAAACTGGGCGTTAAACGCCGTACGCAAGCCGTGGCCCTGGCCCTGACGCTGGAACTACTTTAAACAGGAATACAAAATGACAACAAACAACAACGGCCCGGCTATCGAAGTGCTGGGCCTGACCAAAAAATTCGGTGATTTTACCGCCGTCAATAACATCAGCTTCAACGTCGCACGTGGCGAAATCTTTGGCTTTCTGGGGCCAAACGGGGCCGGCAAAACCACCACCATCCGCATGTTGCTGGGGCTGCTGACCCCGACCAGCGGCACCGCCAAAGTTATCGGCTTTGATGTGGTTAAAGAAAGTGAAGCAATGCGCCAACGCATCGGCTATATGAGCCAGAAATTCAGCCTGTACAGCGATTTGACCGTCGAAGAAAACCTGAATTTTTACGGCGGCGTTTACGGCGTACGGGGCCAAAAATTGCGAGACCGCAAGACATACATCCTGAAAATGGCTGGTCTGACCGGCCGCGAACGGGAGCTGACCCGTAATTTGTCCGGCGGCTGGAAACAGCGGCTGGCTCTGGGCGTGGCAATTATTCATCAGCCGGATGTACTTTTTCTGGATGAGCCAACCGCCGGCGTTGACCCTATTTCGCGCCGGGCTTTTTGGGAACTGATTTACGATTTGGCCGAAAACGGCACCACCATTTTGGTCACAACCCACTACATGGACGAAGCCGAACATTGCCAGAGCCTCGTCTTTATCCAGCGGGGACATCTGGTGGCGCAAGGCTCCCCGGAAGCCATCAAAATTTCCCAAATGCATGGCGATGTCATCGAAATTGATTGCAGCGACACCACTCAAGCCGTGCCGTTGCTGCGCCGAATGAACTTGTTCGCCGAAGTCGCTCTGTACGGCGCGCTCATCCACGTGGTCTCCGACAAAGCCCAGGAACATATCCCCCTCATCGAACAGACGCTAACAGATGCCGGCCTGACAGTCAACTCGGTGGCCCGGATTGCCCCGTCTCTGGAAGATGTCTTCATCTCCAGCGCCCGCGAAGCGGAAAAGGAATTGGGGGTAAGGTAGCTTTAAAGCGCCGCAGGCCGGGGAGCTGGCCCAGCATAGCTGGATGCTTCGCAAGGGGGTAGTTCCCCCCAACACCCCCCCATGTTTTGGAGGTTAAAATATAATGCACAAACTAAAACCTTTCATCATTATCATCATTATCGCCGGCGCGGTGGGCGGCGGTTACTGGTACTTCAGCCAAAACCCTGACCAGTTGACTCAACTCCAACTGCAATTGGGCCTGATGACCGAAGCCGAAGCTACCGGGGTTCACACTGTCTCCGGCTTTATCGAAACAGACGAGATCAACGTGGCGGCAGAAACGCCGGGTCGTATCACCCGCCTGACCGTGGACGAAGGGGACTCTATCCAGGCCGGACAACTGCTGGTGCAACTGGATATGGATTTGCTCAACACCGAAATCCGACAGGCTGAAGCCAAAATCATCACTGCCCAGGCCCAGTTAGCCAAAGTAAAAGCCGGAGTCCGGGCCGAAGAAATTGCCATCGCCGAAGCGGCCGTTGCCGTGGCCCAGGCCAACGCCGACGCCGCCTCGACGGCCTGGCAGGATGCCATTACCCTGCGCGACAACCCCCAGGAACTGGAGATGCAAATTGATGCGGCCCGCACCGCGCTCAAGCTGGCCGAGCTGCGTATTCAAGCCGCTATTCCCCAAAAAGATGCCGATGAAGCCCTGTGGGAAGCCTGGCGCCAGCGGTGGGAATGGATGCAGGAAGACCACCGCTTTTGCCGCACCCACCCGCTGACCGGCCAAAAAATGTGCATGACCATGGAACCGGAAGAGGCTCAAAAACAGGATGCCGGCGTGGCCTGGAACATGGCCGGCGCCGATATGTGGGAATCCTGGGTTGACTTGAACAGCGCCCAGGCTGCCCGCGACGACGCCGAAATCGCCCTGAACGACCTGATTCAATTACGGGACAACCCGCAAACGGCTGCGGTCAACGTGGCCCAGGCCGAAGCTGCCTACAGAACCGCCCTGGCCGAGGTGTCCGTAGCCGAGGCCCAGTTGGCCCAGATCAAAAGCGGCCCCCGCGCCGAACAAATAGCCCTGGCCGAGGCCCAGGTAGAGCAGGCCCAGGCCGCGCTACAATCGCTGCAAGTACAGCAGGATAAACACACCCTGTCTGCCCCTGTTTCCGGCCGGGTGGTAGAACAACTGGCTCACGAAGGAGAAATGGCTGTGAGCGGCGCGGCCCTGTTGACCGTAGCCAATTTAGCCGAGGTCACGCTGACTGTTTACGTGCCGGAACCGGACATTGATACCGTGTCTATCGGCCAGCCCATTAATGTTTATGTTGATGCCTTTCCGGGCCGCGCCTTTACCGGCCACATCACCTACATCAGCGACGAGGCCGAATTTACGCCCAAAAATGTACAAACCCGGGAGCAGCGTATCAACACCGTGTTTGCCGTCAAAATCAAACTGGAAAACGAGGAACGGTTATTAAAACCCGGCATGCCCGCCGATGCGGTCCTGTCGGTGGGAGAGCCGGAATTGTAAAAATGTGTCCAACGCTTCAGGAGGACCTGTTATGAAACGCATCATACCAATCATCATAATTTTAGCCATCATTGGCGGCGGCTATTACTGGTATACCAACCAGCCTGCCGCCTTAACCACAGAAGAGACGGCCAATAAACTGGTCGGTTCCGGCACAATCGAAGGTGAAACTGTGGCTGTTACCGCCGAACTGGGCGGCCGTATTTTAGAAATTGCAGTGGATGAAGGGGACGAAGTAAGCGCCGGCCAGATTCTGGTGGAACTTGACAAAGCCGCATTACTGGCCCAGCAAGCCCAACTGGAGGCCGCCGTATCAACCGCTCAGGCCAATCTGTTGCTGGCCGGCGCCCCGCCCCGCCCGGAAGATGTGGCCGCGGCTCAGGCCAAACTGTCTCAAACACAGGTGGGCCGGAATGGGGCCAAACAAGTGTGGGAACAAGCCAGGCAACTGGTAGATAATCCGCAGGAACTGGCAGCTCAGGTCAATCAGGGGCAGGCTCGCGTGGCCGAAGCAGAAAGCGCCCTGGAAACAGCCCAAGTCAACCTGAAACGGGCTGAGGTGCAGGCCGAAGCGGCCAGCCGTAACCAGAGTGATCACATGGCTTTGGTACAGGCCGAAGCGGCCCAGAAGCAGGTGGATGCGGCCCGGGTTGGAGTCCAAATGGCGGAAGTCGCCCTGGAAGGAGCCAAAACCCAGGTTGAGCATTTAACCCGCTTGCGTTACATGCCGTTGACTCTGATTGTGCAGGCCAACAGCGCCGAGTCTGGTTACAAACAGGCTCAGGCCGGGGTGCAGGCAGCCCAGGCCAATCTGGCCGTGGTCAAGGCCGGGCCTGCCGCCGAAGATATCGCCATTGCCCAGGCTCAACTTAACGAAGCCGAAGCCGCCCGGGACGCGCTGGCGGTTAAAATTGCCAAACAAACCTTAACCGCGCCGCGGGCCGGGCTGGTGAGCCGCCGTTTGTTTGAGCCGGGCGAACTGACCGGCCCTGGTGTGACAGTTCTGGAACTGACCGACATTGAAACGGTAGATTTGACCGTCTATATTCCGGAAAATCAAATTGGGCAGGTGCAGATTGGCCAACCGGCCCGCGTCCAGGTGGATGCCTACGGCAAAGAGGCGTTCGAAGGGGTGGTTACCTTCATTGCCCACGAAGCTGAATTTACCCCCAAAAATGTGCAAACGCAGGAAGAACGGGTGAACCTGGTTTTTGCCGTCAAAATAACCCTGGACAACGCCGACCACCGGCTCAAGCCAGGCATGCCCGCCGACGCCGAAATTTTGACCGACAGGCCGCTGGTGGACATTTCCAAACCGACCCCGACCAGTCCGCGGCCGACCGCCACGTCATCACCCACGGCGACCAGTCCGACTGCGGCGTTGCCGGCTGCCACCCCCACCCCCACTGTTGAGCCGCCGGCCGCGCTGTCTGCGCCGCAGCAGCAGGTTGAAGTGCTGGCCTGGGCCTTAAACGTGCGGCAGGAGCCTGGCATCAACAGCCCGGTTGTAGCCACCCTGGTGCAGGGCGAAACCGCCCCCGTGCTTCAAGTAGACAGCCAAACCGGCTGGCTGAAAATCGAGCTATCCTCCGGCGAAACCGGCTGGATTACCGGCAGCAGCACGTATGTAACCTTGAAATAGATAATCACTAAAATGAAGGACGGATAACAATGAAGACAATTGGCTTGTTGGGAGGAATGAGTTGGGAGTCAACTGAACTGTATTACCGGTTGATTAATGAAGGGGTCAAGACCGAACTGGGAGGATTACACTCGGCCCGGATTGCCCTGGTCAGTGTTGATTTTCAAGAGATAGAAACACTACAACATCATGGCGATTGGGCGGGAGCCGGTCAGGCCCTGGCCACAGCGGCCCGACAGGTAGAATCGGCGGGAGCTGATTTTTTACTGATTTGCACCAATACGATGCATAAAGTTGCCCCCCAAATTGAGGCAGCCATCAGGATCCCAATCTTGCACATAGCCGATGCGACCGCAACCCGCATCAAAGCCGGGGGTCTAAAAACCATTGGTCTACTGGGAACAAAATTTACCATGGAGCAAGAATTTTACCGGAGACGTTTGATGGAGCAACACGGCTTAACCGTGCTGACCCCACCGCCCGCCGATCGGGAATTGGTACACCGGGTAATTTATGATGAGTTATGCCTGGGACAGGTGAAAGAAGCCTCGCGGGCCGAATTTTTGCGGATTATGGCCGACCTGCAAGAACGCGGCGCAGAGGGAATCATCGAAGGATGCACAGAAATTGTAATGTTGGTCCAGCAACAACATACAGCCATTCCCCTGTTCGACACCACGGCCATCCACGCGGCCGAAGCAGTACGGTTTGCCATCGCTACTTAATGCAGCCCCCTGACCAGGGCCGCGGACCCAGTTTGCGTCCCTTACCAAAAAACACCGGCAAAATACCGGTGTTTTTTGTTTTTGATGTAACTCACTCGACTTTCGCTAAACATAAAGTGATTAGGTTGTAACTTTAACAACAAAATAGCAGATAAGACAGTGTCAGCGTCCCATTTAGTGGTAATGTGATGTATCATGGTCCCACAAACATAGTGGGAGGCATGCAAATGTTACCATTGGTTGAACTACCGGAAATTGTGAGCCATTATGCGCCCTGGTTTGAGCCGGTTTTTCCGGATGAAGAAGCGTTGATCCAGTTTCAACGCTACCTGAGCGGGCTGCTGGTGTCGGAAAACAAAACGGTGGACGGGATCAACCGGCTGGTGGTGTATGAAAGCCGCCACCAGAGCAGTTTGAACCGGTTGTTGACGAACACGCCTTATTCAGAAAGTCGGTTGGACGCCCAACGATTAGCCTTGCTGGCCAGTTTACCTGGCACCCGGCTGAAGCCCAAAGGAGTGCTGAGTGTCGATGACACGCTGTTGAGCCACTACGGACAGCATTTCGATGAAATCGCCAAGCTGTGGGACCCGGTCGAAAAACGATATGTATGGGCCCACAACCTGGTCAATGTTCATTACAGTGATGACCAGACCGATTATCCGGTCTTTTATCAACTGTGGCGACCGGCAGATCTGGCGCAGTTGGAACAGGGCCTGCAAGCCGCCGGGATCAAACTCCGGGCCGACAAATTCAGCTTGAAAGAGAGCGCTCCCCGGAAATGGAAACAATATCTGACCGGGGTCTGGAGCCGGCATCAAGGGCAAGCCGCCGTGGCGGCCCTGTATCAGAGCAAATTGTTGCTGGCCCGGCAAATGTTAAGCCGTTTTGTCAGTGACTACCCTGATCTGAAATTACCGGTCACCTTTGATAACTGGTACACCCAACCCGCCTTCTGTCGCTTTCTGGATCAGACCTTGCAGCTGCCTTATGTCGGTACCCTGGCCGGTGATAATCAGGTTATCCTCAATCGCGGTCAGGAACGGCTGGACAGCTTTGCGGCACGCCTGAAACAAGAACACCGGGACGCCCTAACCAACGGCCACAAACCGCTGTTCAGGAAAATCACCATCAGCTACAAGGGGGCCCGGGAAACCTACTACAGTTATTGTCGCACCTTGCGGGTGCATAATTTCGGCAAACAACGGCTGGTTATCAATTATCGCCAGGCCGATTTGTCCGATACACCCGTTTTTTACAACTCAAACCGGCTGTACTGGCACGCGACTGGCATCACCCGTATCCGCCGCCACCGCTGGCCCGTTGAAGTCTATCATCAAGAAGGGAAGGCGGAGGGGCTGGACCAGTATCAGGTGCGGGACTTTCAGGCCATCTCAAAGCATATTGGTCTGGTGGCCGTCACCTATAGCTTATTGCGAGCCGCCCCACACGATCAGGCTCTCTTGCCCAAACTTCAACGGTATCTCAAGTATGACCTTGATGGCACGGTTCCGTTTTGGCGACGCACCGCCCAGGCTCAATCATTGTGGAGCCTGGCCGCTTTGATTGCGGCTGGTCTGGCTCAAGACCAATCGCTGGCCCAAATTCTGTCGCCATTATTGGCTGCAGTTTACAGTTGAACCAACGTTTGCTCTGGCAACCAAGGCCGGTTTGATATTTTTCCCAGCCACAACGCGGGCTGGGCCTGGGAGCGTTTGGCCTGCTCCCGAAAGTGACCGTCTATATCTGCTATTTTTAATGTTCATTATGTCAAACGAAAGTCGAGTAACTCACTTTCCCAAAAATATCAAGCAGAAACGGAAACCCCAGCTCAAGGGGATCGCCTCAAAACGAACAGACCCGAAAGTTTAAAAAACGCTTGACAAACAAAAGTGTTCATATTATACTGTAACTAATGAACACTTTTGAACATAATTCATGTTCCTGGTTCGATAATCCCAACAACCTCCCCTTGCCTGTTTTCTAATCAACAAAAAAATTACCCCATAGGATCAAGCCATGGCACTGATGCCGGCTGAACGCCGCAACCAAATCCGAGCAATCATCAGAGAGCGGGGCAGTGTGCGCGTCGTGGAATTAAGCGAATTGTTTGAGGTGTCCGGCCTAACCATTCGCCGCGACCTGGAACTCCTGGAACGAGAGGATGTTTTAGAAAGAACGCACGGCGGCGCAGTTTGCAGCCAACGAATGAGGCGTCCCCCGTTATATACCGAAAAAGGCCGGCTTCACCCTGAAGAGAAAAGAAAAATCGGGGCGGCTGCGGCCTCTCTGGTAGAAGATGGCGATACGTTGTTGGTAGGCAGCGGCTCTACCACCCTGCAAATCTTTCAACACCTGGGAGCGTACAATAACCTGCGGGTGATGACCACCAATATGGGGGCCGTGCCGGAGATGCATGACATGGATCTGGACTTGATAATGATTGGCGGGCAATACACGGCCCAATCAAACTCTGTCATTGGGCCGTTAGCCACATTGGGCTTGCGACAAGTTTACGCCAACAAATGCTTTATCGGCGTAGATGGCATCAGCCTCAAATATGGCCTGACCAACCCCCTCTTCCAGTGGGCTGAAGTACTACGCCTGATGATTGAACGCACCCGCGGAGAGGTTGTAGTGGTGGCTGACCACAGTAAGTTTGGAGTGGTGGCCGATTTTGTGATTGCAGCTATTGAGCAAGTGGATGTATTGGTAGTTGATGGCAAGTTTGATGAAAATTACCGGGATGATTTGGAGGAACTTGGGGTCCAGATTATCGTTGCTGATTAGCCAGGTGCCAACAAAACCACAGTGGCGGTCGGTTTTCTCCTGTTTCGACAGGCAGCAAAAAAACCGAGCCATACGCCTCGACACGCATTAGTATGCGAAACCGACAATTGTCAACAGCAATCTAAAACACCGAAGCCAAAGCACGAATCCCCTCAATAGTTTTACCGGCTGCTCCCCGCTGGCTTTCCAATCTTCTTATCCGGATTTTTGGCTAGGCTCTGAATATCGCCGGTTAATTATGCATCACAGATTATTTTGTGAATAAATTCTGCCCCGCCCCTGGTTATTGGGAGGGCAAAAGAAAGGTGGTGAAATTTCGAAGAAACAAAAATTCACTAAAACTTTTTGATTGTGGTATTGGTCACGTATTAACAAGGCTACGATAGCCAGACACTTACATGGGTTATCAAGCCCAATATACTCAAGGAGGAGTGGTATGTTAAAAAAATCAATGATGCTTTTGTTGGCAATGGTTCTTTTGGCCGGACTGGCCGTTGCGTGCAGCGGCGGTGAGACAGGTCCGGCGCCTGCCGGAGAAACAGTGGTTGAAACGGTGGTGGTCAAAGAAACCGTTATTGTAGAAAAAGAGGTGGAAGTAGAAGCAGCCGCCCCGGGAGAAAACATTCCGGAAGGCGCGGTTGTTATTGATTTCTGGCATGCCTTTGGCGGCGGTCGGAAGTTGCTCATTGACCGTATGGTCGAAGACTTTAACTACACCCACCCCGACACCTATGTTCGGGTTGAGTTCAAAGGCTCTTACCGCGACACCCTGAATGCATCTATTTTGGCGGCACAACAGGGTAATGCCCCGCATCTGGTTCAGATTTTCGAAATTGGCTCCCAACTTGCCCTGGATACCGGCATCTTTATGCCGATTGAAGACCTGGTGGTTGGCCCCGAATTTCAAGCTGATGATTACATCGAAGGGGTATCCAACTACTACAATATCGGCGGTAAATTTTACTCGATGCCGTGGAACTCATCCAACCCCATTTTGTATTACAACAAAGATATGTTCCGCGCAGCCGGCCTGGACCCGGAAGCCCCCCCCGAAACCTTTGAAGAAATGTTGTCCGCTTGTGATGCCATTGTCTCCAGTGGCACGGCCAAAAACTGCATCTCCTGGCCGCTGCACAGTTGGTTTTTTGAACAGTGGATGGCCAACATGGGAGCCGAACTGGCCAATAACGGTAATGGCCGCGATGCCCGCGCCACCGAATCTTACCTGACCGGCGACGCCGCCAAAACTATCCTGAACTGGTGGAAAGAAATGAGCGACAAAGGGTACTATGCCTACAGCGGCAAATTGGAAGATTGGGACGGGGCTGATGCCATCTTTGTCTCCGGTCAGGCCGCCATGGAAATCACCTCCACCAGTGACGTGGTAGCCCGCCAAAACGATGCCGCGGCCAACGGCTTTGAACTGGGCACCGGCTACCTGCCCTACCCCGAAAGCAGCGAGCGGCAGGGCGTCGTTATTGGCGGGGCCAGCATCTGGCTGACCGCCGACCATCCTGAAGAAGAACTGCAAGCTGCCAAAGATTTTGCCATCTGGTTCACCAACACCGAAAATGCCATCCGCTGGCATAAGGCCACCGGCTACTTCCCCATCCGCAAATCTGCGGTAGACGTGCTGGAAATCGAAAACTGGTTCGAACTGAACCCGGCTTACCAGGCCGCCTTTGACCAACTGCTCGATACCAAACCGACCAAAGCCACCCAGGGCGCCCTGATTGGGGCCTTCCCGGAAGTCCGCACCATCGTTGAGCAGGCTGTCGAAAAAGTGCTGGCCGACCAGGCCACAGTAGACGAAGCACTGGAAGCGGCCAAGGCCGAAGCCGACAAAGCGATTGAAGATTACAACAAATCGGTTGAATAGTAAGACACAGTAATTCCCATTCTCAGACCTGACAGGTTATACAGTGATATAGCCGCCAAAGCTATTTTGGCCCAAAGAGTCAACCTGGAAACCTGTCAGGTCTTCCCTGAAAAGGGCGGGGGGCTTGGGGATAATTCCTCCCTTTCCCATTTTCAATCTTTGGTGTTATCCCTCCAAAGACTGCCCGACTCTTGTAAATTAATCTCAAAATGTGGCCGTTCATCATTTTCCGGCCGCATAGTGAAGGAGGGGGATATGTACCCGGCCAAATTCAAAAACAAGTTTTTCCCCTTTATGATTTTGTTACCCACACTGATCATACTGACTATCTTTTTGTATTATCCTATCATCCAAACCTTTATCCTATCCACCTATCGGGTTGCGTTTTTGGGGCTGCGGAAAAAATTTACTGGCCTGGAAAATTATCTCGACCTGTTGCAGGACGCCGGCTATCTTCACACCTTACAGACAACGGTGATAATCACTGTGGTGGTGGTTATTGGGGGGTTGGGAGTCTCGATGTTTGTGGCGATGTTAGCCAACCAGGATGTCTGGGGAGCCTCAATTTATCGGGTGCTGCTGGTCTGGTCATTTGCCCTGTCTCCGGCCGTATCCGGCGTGATCTTTTTGTTCATGTTTTCGCCCGGCTTTGGTGTAGTCACCTATTTAACCTCGGCTATTGTCGGCGTGGAGCTAAACTGGCTGGGCAATCCAACCCTGGCTGTTATTCTGGTGATTATGGCCAGCATCTGGAAAAATCTGGGCTACAATGTGGTCTTCTATCTGGCGGCCCTGCAAAACGTTAACACCGAGGTGTTGGAAGCCGCCTCGATTGACGGAGCCAACTCCTGGCAACGTTTCTGGAACGTAACCTTTGCCCTCCTGTCGCCGATGACGTTCTTTTTGCTGATTACCAATATTATTTACTCCTTTTTTGAAATTTTCGGCCTGATAGATATTGTCACCAAAGGTGGCCCGCTAGACGCCACCAACGTGATGATTTACAACCTGTATCGCGACGGCTTTGAATATTACAAAAGCGGCTCGGCTGCGGCCCAATCAGTTATTTTGTTTGCTGCCGTTGTCACCCTGACCATTATCCAGTTCCGCACCAGCGGCAGACGCGTCCATTACGGAGGTTGATGATGTCTCGAAAAACCCGCAAAAAAATCCTGATTCATGTGGCCCTGATTACTGTCAGCCTGCTGGTGATGGCGCCGGTGTTGTTTGCGCTGGCAAAATCTACCCAAACCCGGGCCCAAGTCTTTCATTATCCGCCTATTTTTGGACCGGGCACAGCCATGCTGCAAAATTACAGGACAGCCTGGTATGATTTTGAGTTGGGTATCTACATACAAAACACCCTCATCATTGCCGGAATTGTGATGGTGGGCAAAACTACCCTCTCGATGTTGGCCGGCCTGGGGTTAGTCTATTTCGACTTCCCGCTCAAAAATACTATCTTTTACTTCATCCTCTTTACCCTGATGATGCCCACCGAAGTTATGATTGTGCCGTTGTTTGATCTGGTTTCTAAACTGGGCTGGGGCAACAATTACGCCGCGCTAACCGTACCGTTCATTGCCAGCGCCACGGGGGTCTTTTTATTCAGGCAGCATTTCGCCAGCATCCCCTCAGATTTGGTAGATGCCGCCCGGGCCGACGGGGCCGGCCCGTTACGTTTTTTGTGGAGCATTCTGATTCCGATGTCCCGCAACACCATCGGCGCGTTGGCCCTGATCCAGTTCATCTACATGTGGAACCAGTACATCTGGCCGCTGGTGATTATTCGCGAAAATGCCCGGCAGGTTATTCAGGTAGGGTTGCGGGGGATGACCGCGGTCCAGGACACCACCAATTGGG
>Ga0180430_10002513_pt1 | contig 16477 bp, 19 predicted proteins | sample SS_ome_9_FD_132999 | JGI IMG/M metagenome (GOLD analysis project Ga0180430, IMG submission 132999) | Hypersaline lake sediment archaeal communities from the Salton Sea, California, USA - SS_1_S_2 metaG | ecosystem: Environmental > Aquatic > Non-marine Saline and Alkaline > Hypersaline >... | reverse complement strand
GGTGCAGGTAACCGCCCGCACGACGGCCAAGACGGGTATCGAGATAGAGGCGATGACTGCGGCCGCAATCGGCGCCGTTGCCATCTACGACATGGTCAAGGGTCTCGACCGGGCCGCCTCGGTTGGTTCGGTCAGGTTGCTACATAAGAGCGGCGGCAAGTCGGGGGATTGGTCGCGATGAAGGCTGTGGTGGTGACGGTGAGTGATCGTGTCTCTGCCGGTGAAGCGGAGGATCTGTCCGGTCCGGCGGCAGTAGAGAAGCTTGCCGAATACGGATTCCCCGGCGCCGACTTGCGGGTTGTCCCTGATGGCGTCGCCTCGGTTGAGGGCGTGCTGACGGAGTTGATTGCCGACTTCGATCTGATCGTCACCACCGGCGGTACCGGGTTCTCGCCGCGGGATGTGACTCCGGAGGCGACTCGCGCCGTCATCACTCGGGAGGCTCCCGGGCTCGCCGAGGCAATGCGGGCTGCGACTTTCGGCAGATTTCCGCACGGGATGTTGTCCCGCGGAGTGTGCGGGATCGCCGACTCGACGCTCGTCTTGAACCTACCCGGGTCGGTGAAAGCTGTCGTGGAGTCGCTCGATGTCGTTGGACCTGCTCTCGAGCACGGTGTTGAATTGCTTATTGCAGGCCAAAGCGACCACAATATGTGATTACCCGTACGGGACGGACGGGCAGGAATGCTTGGTTGCGCACGCTGCTGTGCCTACGCTCAGTAGCGGACGGAGTAAGGATTACATGGAGATATATGCCTTCCTGATCATCGGGGTGGTGTGGGCAGTGTTCTTGCTGCCTTCTTTCTTCGAGGGCCAGAAGAGTGCGTCCCTGAGGTCGACTCGTAATTTTTCGCGCAACAACGAATTGCTCGCCTCCGTTGCTCTGAAATCGGCTGAGGGAGTTAGAGCCCAGAACGTCGCCCGCCGTCGGCGCCGTCGTACCGTGGCGATCCTCGGTTCGGGAGCTCTCGGGTCTCTCGGGGCCGCGGTACTCACCGGGAGCACGCTCTGGCTGGGTGTCACGATTGTGTTCGACATTCTGCTGGCGGGATTCGTCACTGCGTTGCTCCAGGTCAAGGCCGCTCGTTTCACCGAGACGGCGACCGTGGTGTCGATCGACCTGACCGGCGACCAGCACGAACTGACCGAGGTCGAGGTCGTTCCCACCATCCGGATAGTTGGAGCCTGATAGGCCGTGTCCGACGTTCTCAACCTCGACAAGCTCGAAGCTGAGGTGCGCGCCGAACTCGACGCCAAGTTTGCCGCCCGCGAGCTTGCGCTCAAGAACTGTCGCAAGATCATCCAGGCAGCTTCCAAAGCGATCCGGGCGCTGCATCGCGGCGATGTCGCCGCCGCCGACCAATTGCTGGCGTCGGGCCGAGCCCTCATCGACGAGGCTGAGGCGCCGCTGGAAGACCACCGCGACATCTACCACGCCGGGTTCTTCTACGACGCGGTCAAGGAGTACGCCGAGGCCGAATTGACCAAAGCGCTGGTACTCAAGCAGCCGCTGCCCTTGCCGTCTGATCTAGATCTCCATGCAGTGCCGTACCTGAAGGGTCTGGGCGAAGCGGTTGGGGAGTTGCGCCGCCGCCTGCTCGATCAGCTGCGCAAGGGTGCGTTGGCCGAGGCTGAAGAGACGTTCGCCGATATGGAGATCATCCACGACCTGCTCGCTGCACTCGATTACCCCGACGGCATGACGTCGTCTCTCCGTCGTACCACCGACGTAGCCCGGTCGCTCATCGAGCGCAGCCGCGCCGACCTCACGACGACGATCGTCCAGGAGCGGCTCCGGGTTCAACTCGAGGGCAGCTAGCGAGGCTCCCGCTTCCCGCTACACTTGCCCCTCGCCCTGGGGGTGTAGCTCAGCTCGGCAGAGCGCCACGTTCGCAACGTGGAAGCCACGGGTTCAAATCCCGTCACCTCCACCGGAACGGGTCCAAGCATATGCTTGGACCCGTTCTTGTTGCCTTGCGCACATCACGGCGGAATGCCGCGGCTGAGTCGGCCGGTGTACCGGCCAGTCTGCATGTTGTCCGTCGGTGGGGCCGGGGCTAAGAACGAGCAAAATCCATCATCGATGTGTAGTCGCCGGTGATGTCCGTGGACTGGAGAATCCCGATGTAGTCGGCGCGGATTTCGCTTGGAGTGCCCGGTGTGTCTCTGCCCCAGGTGAAGGGTGCAGAACCGGTACTCATCAGATACAGATCGGCCACATAGCGGGCGGAGCGTCCGTTGCCGTTGGGGAAGGGATGAATCTGTGCCAGCCGGTGATGTACCCGCACGGCAATCTCATCCCGGGTGAAAGTGCTGAGCTCGTGCCAGTGGAGTGCATCTGCAAGGGCGTTGGCAACATCTTGGGGTATGCGGATCCAGTCGACACCAATGTTGGTGTCCCGGCGACGCCACTTACCGGCCCAGTCCCACACCTGTCCGAACATCCGCTGATGCAGATCGAGTAAGAAATTAACACTAAGCACCTCGGCGGGACCCTTTCGGGCACATCGCTGCGCCCACTCCGCGGCGGAGGCTATGTTGTCGAATTCAGCGGCGTCGAGCTGCGCTCTCGTTGAGATGTAGCTGAGGCGTAGACCCTCCATGTCGTCCGGGCCAAGAGCCGTTGCTCCCTCGCGCTTGTCTGTAGGAAGCATCACGATATCCATTGCCTCCCTCGGGCGATGATCTCTGCAGTTCGATCCGCGATGCGCTCTCGCATCCGTTCCTCGTCGAGGCCTTGCGCTTCGAGGTGCATGGTTCCTGCGACAGGATGCAATTCTCGATGGGCGATCTGACGCGCCTGGTATTCCACGATGTCTTGAAGGTTTTCGTACGGCCTTCTCGGAACGAAGGCATAGACGAGTTCGCACCCGAGAGCATTCGCCGCCCGCGAGAGGGTGGCAATCGATGCGTTCCCCTCGGCCTCTCGAGCCTCGAGGTTGGCGGCCGCGGGCTGGCTGATCCCGAGACGGTCTGCCATCTGGCCTTGAGTCATGTCGAGCGCTTCTCGAATGGCTCTGGTCCAGCCCTGGTTGGGCCGCCTGAAGCGCTCGACATGTTCTGGGTGCTGGAGTTGTCGATCAAGCTCGCGTCGCGCTCTTCGCGCTCTCTCTGGGTATGCCATGCAAGGACTATAATCTATGCATTGTCCAAAATCTATAGGATATAATGCTTAAGCTATGGAAACTATGCTTTGCCATATTGCGCGACTTATACAGGGGGAGAGGAGTGGACCGGTCCGGTTCCGGCGATATCAATCTGCACAACTTCGGCAAGAGGTCGTTGTGGGCAGAGCTTCGACCCGCTCGTCTGCGATCGGCGACGTGCAATCCTTGCACAGGCCATAAGTGCCGGAATCGATACGCTCGAGTGCGTCGTTCACGGCCGCCAGCCGGCTCTCGATGGCGTCTGCCTGGATGGCGGCTTCGTCGTCGACTATGTCGTGGGGTTCGTATTCGTGACGGTTGGTGGCTGCGTTCATAAGGCCCTTGTGGAGCCGCTGGAGCCTGTCGCGCTCATCTAGGAGTCGAGACTGATGCCGCCACTCGAACCGGGAAGAGATCTTCACACGTGGCTCCCGGTTCTCGTGCTGCTGCGCACGGTTGACGGCGGACTCCCGGAGCCAGGAGTGGAGGGCCGGTGACGGTCGTCATGCGCGGCGACTGCGTGGGAAAGTCGCTTGCTGCACTCAACACAAGCAGCAGCGGCAGGCAGAGCACGAAGGCGCTCCAGTGGGATATCGGTGCCGCACTCAACGCAGAAACCATATCTGCCTTCGGCGACGCGAGTTAGCGCGTTCTGAAACTCCCATAGGCGCTCGTCCGCCTGCTGAGCGAGCGTGAGTAGCGTCGCAGCGTCAGTATCGCCAGACGGGTTGCTTTGATCGAGCATATCGCTGACATCGCGCCGACTCATGACGTCGGTTGCCTCGTCGCGCAGCTTTCTCGCATGCCGGCCGGCGTCATCCCTGCGACTCAGTAGCGTATTGACCAGGTCGCTCATGGTCGCAGATTCGAATCGAGTCCTCTTGTCCATTGTCAAAGCTCCAGGAGCTCCAGGAGGCCGCGAGAGTCCACTTCCTCGGTGAAGGCCTCTTCCGCCCGAGTGGGGCCAGCGCACCGGGCCCGAAGGCCGTGTTGACGGCTTGGCTCGTTTAGGGTTAATCCCCATTCGATGCCAATAATAACACGACAACCATGTCGCATCTAGGTGGATTCGGCTGGATTCGACGCCGTTGCACGCATGATTCATTGTGTTAGTCGGCGCTGGGAATTTGGTTAGCAATCGGGTTGCCACCCGATTCCGCGGATACATCCCCTTCCGCCGCACCAAGACCGCGAGCAGTCGGGGCTAGTCCTTTGGTAGGAACCCTTGCTTGCGTAGGTAGGTCAGCAGTGAGGCTGTGTGCTTCTTGTGGAGCGCCGGCGTGTACTTGAGCGTTGTGTACACCTGGGCTAGGTTCTCGACGCCCGACTTCGTGATCTGCTCTCGTAGCCGGGGGACGGCCATGTAGCGGTCCCATCCCACCTTATTGCGGGTCCGATGGATCTCCGCGATCGCGGCCTCGTCGCGGTCGTTGTAGCGCTCGTAGTGGACGAGGCCGGACATCGGCAATCGATCCTTCAAGGCAGGCAACTCGCCGTCCGGCCAGCCCATAGCAAAACCGGTGATCGGCACGACACCTTCCGGAAGCTCCAGCACCTCGCCGACGAGATGAGCATTGCCGAGGGTTGCTCCGATGTAGCAGATGCCGAGGCCCGTCGCCTCTGCTGCCAGCGCGGTGTTTTGCGCCACGAGAGCGGCATCGACCGCGCCGATCATGAACGAGAAGAAATCATTGAAGTTGTCCGGTGCGTCGTTGGCTGCCAGCCACTTGCGCATCCGGCGGAAATCGGCGCAGAACGTAACCTGCACCGGCGCATCGAGCACCATCTGCTGGTGTTTCAACGGTTCGAAGAGCTTCTCCCGTGTCTCCCGATCGCGAGACACGACAATAGAGTAGGCATTCATATTCCCGTACGAAGAAGCCCTCATTCCGGCGGCGAGAACCGCATCGAGAACCTCATCGGAAACCGGGTCCGGCTTGTAGCGGCGAATCGAACGATGGTTGCGAATTGTTTCGAGAGCGTCCATGGCGCCAGATGCTAGAGCAGGAGGGCAATCTCGAAATATGCGGACTAAACAACAAATTGCCCGGGCGGCACGGAAGTGGTTCAATAGGGGGCGGCAGACGAGCTCCAGCGAAAGGTTGCCGCTATGGCCGAGTTCTTTACCGAGGTGCCCGAGCCCATCCGCTACGAGGGACCAGGTACGACCAACCCGCTCGCATTCCGCGTCTACGACCCGGACCGCATAGTCGCCGGCAAGCGGCTCGAGGATCATCTCCGCATGGCCGTCTGCTACTGGCACTCATTCCAGTGGCCTGGGAGCGATATCTTCGGCGACGGCACATTCGACCGTCCCTGGCTCGACGATCCCGAAGATGAGATGGCTGCAGCCCGTCACAAGATGGACGCCGCCTTTGAGTTCTTCAGCAAACTGGGCTTGCCCTACTTCTGCTTCCACGATCGTGATATCGCCCCCGACGGCGCCGACTACGCCGAGACTCTGAGCAACTTCCACGCCATGGTCGACTACGCGGCGGAGAAGATGGAACAGACCGGCATCAAGCTGCTGTGGGGAACAGCCAACTTGTTCAGTCACCCACGGTTCATGGCCGGTGCCTCGACCAATCCCAACCCGGAGGCATTCGCCTATGCCGCGGCGCAGGTCCGGCACGCTCTCGACGCTACCAAGCGTCTCGGGGGTGAGAGCTACGTGCTGTGGGGTGGCCGAGAGGGATACGACACGCTGCTGAATACCGACCTGAAGCAGGAGGGGTCACAGTTCGCCCGCTTCCTCGAACTGGTTGCCGAGCACAAGCAGAAGATCGGGTTCGAAGGGCAGCTCTTCCTTGAGCCGAAGCCGCAAGAGCCGACGAAGCACCAGTACGACTATGACAGCGCCACCGTGCACGGTTTCCTAGAGCGATTCGATCTCGTCGGCCAGTACTTCGTGAACATCGAGGTCAATCACGCCACACTCGCCGGGCACAGCTTCCACCATGAAGTCGCATATGCCGTGCAGCACGGCATCTTCGGCTCCGTCGACGCTAATCGCGGCGACCCGCAGAATGGCTGGGACACCGACCAGTTCCCCAACTCGGTTGAAGAACTGGTACCGCCTCTGCATGAGATCTTCGGCTCAGGAGGTTTCAAGAAGGGTGGCTTCAACTTCGATACCAAGCTGCGCAGGCAAAGCGTCGATCGAACCGACCTATTCCACGGGCACATCGGCGGCATCGACACGCTGGCCAAGGCAGCCATCGTCGCTTTTGATCTCCTCGAGAAGGAGACGCTTTCCAGGGTGCGCAAAGACCGCTACGCCGGATGGCAGGCCGACTTGGGTAGATACATAATGTCGCCGGACGCCTCACTCGAAGCGCTCAGCGACAAGGTGCTGAACGAAGGTATCGATCCAACGCCGGTGTCGGGCCGCCAGGAATTCCTGGAGAATGCCGTCAACCGCGCAATCTGGTCTGACCCTTCATAGAAGGCGACAATCTGCCGATGTACTTGGGGCCGCACCGCGTGCAGCCCCAAGCTTGCCATGGAGTACCCTCGACGCCTGATGAAAGGCCAGAACATCCGATTCCTCAGCATCTTGCTCGCCGCCGCCCTTGCTCTCGCGGCCTGCAGCGACGCCGATTCAGCACCCGAGATCAGCGCCGAGCCCGTGACAACCAGTGCGCCGGCCGAAACCACTACAACAACGACGGCTGCTCCCGAGACCACGACTACGACGACTGACATTCCTTCCGATGCGCCGCTCGTGATCGCAAGCGACGAAATGGATCCGGAAGCTGTCGAAAGGCTCGCGGAGGAGGTGGCAGAGCTGATTCAGGCCACCGAAGATGTTCGTGGCCTGCCCTTCCTCACCCAACCGATGGTGACCATCCTCACCCGAGATGAGCTGGAAGCCCGGGTTCGTGCCGACATCGAAGAGGAACTCGACGAAGAGGAACTCGCAATAGAGGAACGGGTGCTCCAACTCTTTGGCTTGCTCGAAGCGGACGACGATCTGGATCAGATCCTGCTCGACCTCTACGGCGAGCAAGTGGCGGGGTTCTACGACGGCGACACCGGGGAGTTGGTCATCGCAGGGGACGCCGCCGAGTTGAGTCCGTATACGAAGACTGTGGTCGTTCACGAACTCGTCCATGCCTTGACCGATCAACACTTCTTCTTCCACGACGACTATGTGGAGATGTGGGAAGAAGAGCGCTACGAGGAAGGCGCCGCCTTCCAGGCACTCATCGAAGGTGACGCAACCTACTTTCAACTCATCTACATGCAGGAGATGCCGATCGCCGAGCAACTGGCTCTGGCTACCGAGGCGATGCGGTTGCTCCAGGACTCGTCCTCCACCGCATCGATTCCCAGCTGGCTGTTGACCGATCTCTCGTTCCCCTACGAATCCGGTCAGGTCTTTGTGGAGAGGCTCATCGATGAGGGCGGCATCGCCGCCGTCGACGACGCCTACGAGAACCGCCCCGTTTCGACCGAGGTTGTGATGCATCCGTCGCGCTATCTCGGTGGCGAGATGGTCCTCGACGTGCCGGCGGTCGAAATCACCCTGGAAGGGTTCGAAACCTATGAATCGTCATCGTACGGGGAGTGGGGTTTCCGCCTGCTGCTCGGGCAGACCGCCGCCGCCGGCGTTGCCGCTGAGTCGGCCAACGGCTGGGGCGGGGACTCCTATCAGGTCCTTCACGACGAAGACGACATCGTCTTCGCCCTCGCCTTCAAGGGAGACTCCGAGGACGATGCGTTCGAACTGGCGGATGCCCTCATCACGATGGTGGCCGAGACTCTGGAGATGGGCGAGCCTCTCGGCGACGGCGGCGGTGTCTCCTTCAACGCTGAGGACGGCCGCTACGCCTACCTGGATCGAATCGGAGACGGCTTCATCTTTGTGCTCTCCACGGATTCGGCTGCCGGTGAATCGGCCGTCGATCAGATGACCGTTCCCTAGAGGCCCCTCCGCAGGTCACTGGAATCAGAATCGCGAATAATCTACGGTCGAGTCGTGTTTTGGGCGCGCCAAAAAGACACCGAATCACGTGAGCGAAAGCACGCGGCGAATCAGCCGCGACCGGCGTTGGGGCGGCGCCCGTGGTTTGCCTTACTGCGGCGGGCGCGAAGCTTGCGTCGTTTTGCCTTAGCCATAAGGCCGAGGAGCGTAGCATGTTGCCGCTGTCGCGTCACCATCGCGTCCCGCGGGCATGGCTGGTCATGCCGCGACGTCTACGTCGCGCGGCGATGGCTGGATCGCTTCAGAGGCGTCAAGGACGGAGCCGAGCGTGTGCTGTTGCGCACATCCTCGGTTCACGGACGTGGCCTCGGCGGGACGCTCGTGCTGGTCGGAATCGATACGGGAGGGACTGTTGTGGGCACCCGCGTCCTCGCTCCACGATCGTTCGCTCGTATCCGTGGGGCAGAGTGGATCCTCGAGCAGGCGCCGGAAGACCCGATGCCGGAAACCGGTACCGAACTCGCGATCTATGCTCGCCCTTGTGACTGGAAAACTCATTCTGTGCGCAACCCCCATCGGCAACCTCGGTGATGCTTCCGATCGTCTCAAGATTGTGCTGTCGGGGGTCGACCTCATCTACGCCGAAGACACCCGGCGCGCCGCCAAGCTTCTGCGCGCCCTCGACGTCAGAACCGACCTGCGCTCTTACTTCGTAGGCAACGAGCGCCAGCGATCCGACGAGTTGAAGGAGCGGCTGACGGGCGGGGAGGATATCGCTCTCGTCACCGATGCCGGCATGCCGGCCATCGCCGATCCCGGGTTGAGTGCGGTCCGCGCCGCGATCGCCGTCGATGCCGAGGTGACCGTGGTCCCGGGACCGAGCGCTGTCGTCGCCGCCCTTGCGGTCTCCGGCCTCGCGACCGAGCGGTTTGTGTTCGAGGGATTCCTACCGCGCAAGGGCAAGGATCGGACACAACGGCTGGCAGAGTTGGCGCAGGAGCAACGAACCGCGGTTCTGTTTTCCGGCAAGTCACGCGTGGTCGCCGATCTTCACGACATGAGCGAGACTATTGGGGAGGAGCGACGGGTCGTCGTTACGAGAGAGCTGACCAAGGCATTCGAGGAGATCTGGCGTGGCACCCTACGCGAGGCTGCACACCATTGGTCGACTCAGGAGTTGCGTGGAGAGTTCACTCTCGTGGTGGAAGGCGCACCGAAGACAGATGCCGATCTCGACCGCATCGTGGCCGAAACCGTCGATGCGATCGAGTCGGGTGAATCGATGGCCGACGCGGTACGGCGTATCGCGTCGGAATCAGGGGTCAGTCGCCGTGCACTCTACGAAACGGTCCTCAACAAACAACGATGAGGCGCCCATCGCAGAACGGCGACCCTTGTTGACTTGGACGTCCCCTACCTAGCCCGCCAAGGTGGAGCGGCACGAAGCGCAGACTCCACGTCCCTTGAATTCGCCGACATCATCCGTGGACCCGCAGAAGACGCACGTGGCATCCAACTTGCGGATGATGATTGAGTCGCCGTCCACCGAAATGGCGAGTTCGTCCCCCTCGCGGATATTGAAGAGACGCCGAGTCTCGGCCGGGATAACGATCCGTCCGAGGTCGTCGATCTTACGCACCATTGCGGTGTTCAAGAGAGTTACCTCCAGTCGCGACAGCGGCTTTCTGCCACCATCTGAGTTTGTCTGTCGGGATCGAGTGTACCCCAGAGAGTGGAAGTCTGGGGTCGCTCTGGAGATAACTAGAAAGTGCACTTGGTGCGTGTAGAACGCAATGATTTCGGGGGGTTTCCGACCGCGTGACGAATCCGGCCAACGCATCCGCTCCGGCGGCTGGTACCATCCCGCGCCTTGTGGAATCTGTAACCAACTCTCGCAAGATCCTCGTGGCGGTCGCATGGCCCTACGCCAGTGGATCACGTCATCTCGGTCATCTCGCTGGTGCCTATTTGCCGGCCGACATCTTTGCTCGATACCAACGAGCACGCGGTAACGAGGTGCTGATGGTATCCGGCTCCGATGTACATGGCACCCCGATCACGGTACGGGCTGAAGAGGAGGGTGTCACCCCGCAGGAGATCGTCGATCGCTATCACGCCGAGTTTGTTTCCCAGTGGAGCGCGCTCGGATTCGATTGGGATCTGTTCACCACCACGGGCACCGAGAACCACCACGCAGTAACTCAGGATGTCTTTCTCCGACTCCATGAGCGAGGCCACATCGACAAGAGATCCTCGGAACAGTTCTACGACCCCGCGGCCGAGCGATTCCTGCCGGATCGCTACGTCGAAGGCACGTGTCCTCATTGCGACTACACCGGTGCTCGCGGCGATCAGTGCGACAACTGCGGACGAACCCTCGACCCAATCGATCTCATTGACCCTCGCTCCAGTCTCACCGGGACGAGCCCGGAGCTGCGCTCGACCGAGCACTTCTACCTCCGCCTCTCAGATTTCGCCGACACTCTCAAGGACTGGCTGGCGAGCCGGGAGGGATGGCGCAAGCATGTGCTCAACTTCTCGCTCGGCTGGATTGAGGAGGGGTTGCACGACCGGGCCATTACCCGCGACATCGACTGGGGTGTAGAGATTCCCGTCGCCGGCCTCGGCGAAGGCAAGAGGATCTACGTCTGGTTCGACGCGGTCATCGGCTACCTGTCGGCGTCCAAGGAGTGGTCGGATAGGCGCGGCACGCCCGATGCCTGGAAGCAGTGGTGGCAGAACGATGATGCCGAGCACTACTACTTCATCGGTAAGGACAACATCCCGTTCCACACGATCATCTGGCCGGCGATCCTCCTCGGCTACGGAGACCTGCATCTGCCCACCGATGTCCCCGCCAACCAGTATGTGACTTTCAAGGGTGGCAAGGCTTCTGCCAGCCGCGGTATCGGGCTCACCATCGGTAACGCGCTCGAGCGTTACGAGCCGGATGCGCTCCGCTATGCACTCGCCGCAAATCTGCCGGAAACATCCGACGTAGACATAACCGAGGCGGAACTCGTCCGGCGGATCAACGAGGAACTCGTCGCCACGTGGGGCAACCTCGTCAACCGTGTCGTCTCGATGACCCATCGCTATTTCGACGGTGTCGTGCCCCTCGCCGGAGAACCCGGATGGGCCGATCTCGAGGTGTTACGGTCTGTCGACTCCGCCCTCGAGGAAGCGGCGAGCAGCCTCGAAGCGGTTCGGCTCCGCGCCGCTCTTGGCGCCCTGCTCGGCGGGGCCCAGGCAACCAATCAGTACCTCTCCGAGTTGGAGCCGTGGAAGACGGCCAAGACGGATCTCGACCGGACCGGGACGACGCTGCACACCGCCCTCCAGGCCATCTCCGGGCTAGCCGCCGGATTCGCGCCGTTTCTGCCCGCAACATCGGCGAGGGTTCTGGAGACTCTCGGCATCGCTACCTCCGGCCGGCAGACAGCGTGGGCTCGACAGGAAGTTGCCGCGGGAACCGGGCTCGGCCCGGCCGTTCCGCTGTTTTCCAAGGTCGAGTTGCCCGCCGACGCTGACTGATCATGTGGGTCGACAGCCATTGCCACCTGTGGGGATCTGAGGATTCTCCGGAGGTATTGCTGAAACGGGCAGTCGCTGCTGGAGTCGATTGGCTCATGTGCCCGGGTACCGATTTGGAGACGTCTCTGGAATCTCACCGTATTTCGGCTGCTCACAGGGACAAGGTGTTGTGGGCCGCCGGTCTCCACCCTCACGACGCGATTCGATGGGAAGAAGAAGGCTCCCGGCTCACGACCCTGATAGCGAAAGCGGATGCCATCGGCGAATGCGGCCTCGACTACTACCGCGATCACTCACCGCGACCGGTGCAGCGAGCCGTCTTCCAGGAGCAGATCCGGCTCGCCGCCGAGTTGGGGCTCCCCATCATCGTGCACTGTCGCGACGCATTCGCCGACGTGTACGAGGACCTGGAGGCCGCCGACCTCGGGGAGAAGGCGATACTGCACAGCTGGACCGGCGGCCCGAAGTGGACCAAACGATTCGCTGCTCTCGGTGTCACGTTCTCCTTTGCCGGCATGGTCACCTATCCCACCGCCGATACGGTGCGCCGCGCCGTCCAAGTCGCGCCGCGGGAGCGTTGCATGATCGAAACCGATACCCCCTATCTCCCGCCGCAAGCCCATCGCGATGAGGCGAACGAGCCGGCCTTCGTTCCCTACGTCGGAGAACAGCTTGCCGAGGTGTGGGAGATCGAACCGGAAGAGGTGGCCCAGTTGACGGCGGCTACAGCAGCCCGGGTTTACGGACGCATCGATTCCTGATGGCGCAGGGGCGCTCGGAGATCAAGGCGCTGCTGGAGGCCCACGGGCTCCGTCCCCGGCGCTCCCTGGGACAGAACTTCCTCGCCGACCCCAATCTCGTCGATCGAATTGTGCGCACCGCCGGAATCGGGCCAGGGGATCGGGTCATAGAGATCGGTGCAGGCACCGGGACGCTCACGACGGCGCTAGCCGCGGCCGGGGCAAGCGTTGTGGCCTACGAGGTCGACCACAAGCTCATCCCGATTCTCGAAGAAGTGCTCGCCGGAACGGGAGTGGAACTGAGATGTATTGACGCCACGAAGGCCGATCTCGCTGCGGATCTCGGCTATGGGCCGTGGACGATGGTGGCCAATCTGCCGTACAACGTTGGCACACCACTCGTTCTCGATGTTCTGCGGAATGTCCCCGCCGTGCACAGGCTCATCGTCATGGTCCAACGCGAAGTCGCCGACCGCTTTGCCGCGGGGCCGGGGTCGCGGGCCTATGGCGTGCCGTCGGTTGTGGTATCGCTGCACACACACACCGAGATTGCGTTTACAGTGCCTCCCTCCGTGTTCTATCCAGCGCCCGAAGTGGATTCAGCCGTGCTCTTCATGGAGCGCATCGCGCCGTCGCCTCGTAGCGAAGCAGCGATCGATCTCGCCGGCATCGTCTTCAGGCAGCGCCGCAAGATGCTACGCCGCTCTCTCTCCGATATCTGCGACGACGCCGCGGCTATCTTGCATGAGGCGGGGATCGATGCGACGGCTCGACCTGAGGATCTCGAACCGGCTTCCTTCCTGCGACTTGCTGAGGTGATGGCGTGATAGGCGGTGAAGCGCTCGCCAAGGTCAATATCGGTCTCCGGGTAGGAAGCCTGCGCTCCGATGGATTTCACCCGGTCGCCGGCATTTTCCAATCCGTGTCGATCGTCGACCGGATCACGCTGGAAGTCGCAGATGTGGATGCAATCGAGTCGGACACCGGCGGCCCCGTAGTCGACGGTCTCGCCAATATTGCATTCCGGGCAGCCGCAGCGGTGCGCGAGGTTGCCGGGAGCAATGAACCGATCCGACTCACATTGGCCAAGACGATTCCGATTGCTGCGGGATTGGGCGGAGGAAGTGCAGACGCGGCAGCCGGCCTAGTGCTTGCCGGGAAAATGTTCGGTGTCGGTCACGACGTGCTCTCCACGCTTGCGCCGCAGATGGGCTCAGACGTTCCCTTCTGTCTCGTCGGTGGTACGGCGCGGGTGGCGGGACGGGGCGAGGACGTCGATAGCCTCGAACCGCTAAAGACATTTGCGATCGCCATCGTGGTTCCACCGGTGGAGGTGTCGACCCGAGCCGTTTTCGAGCAATGGGACGAGATGGGGGAGCCGGAGGGGCTGCGCATGTCCCACAGGGCTCTGCCCCCGATCCTGCGCGATGAGGGCGATCTGATCAACGATCTGTATCCGGCGGCGGCTCGGATCGTTCCTGAACTCGACGACTGGCGAGCCGAACTGGAACGAGCCTGGGCCCGACCCGTGATGCTGTCCGGAAGCGGCCCATCGCTCTATGGGTTCTTCGTCGACCACAATGAAGCCTCCGGAGCGGCCAACGATGTCCCCATCGGTTCCCGCTTCTCCGAGGCTTGTGACCTCTCCCCCGTCGGTTGGCGCATCACAGTCGGCTGATAGCCTTTACAATCTGATCCGCCCCAGGCTATGGGGGATGGTGTAATCGGCAGCACACTTGGTTTTGGTCCAAGCAGTCCGGGTTCGAGTCCTGGTCCCCCAGCCACATCTCTAGGAGTGTCCACACCCAATGGGATCCAAAGCGATAGTCCTCGCCGCAGGCAAGGGCACGAGGATGAAATCCGATCTGGCGAAGGTATTGCACCCTGTGGCCGGACGGCCGATGCTGCTGTGGGCACTCGACGCTCTTGTCGCCGCCCAGTGCGATGAGATTGCAGTCGTCGTCGGTCACCAAGCCGATGCGGTACGTGCCATCCTTCCCGACGGCGTCGGTTCAGCCCTTCAGTCCGAGCAACTCGGGACGGGGCATGCCGCCTTGGTCGGGTTGGCCGAACTGTCCGTCGAATCCGGAGACGATGTCATCATCATGCCGGGTGACATGCCGTTGGTCAGAGCGGAAACCCTGGTCGAACTGATCGACCTCCATCGCAGCAGCAGAGCGGCTGGAACGCTGCTCACCGTCAAACTCGATGAGCCTCGCGCCTACGGACGGATAATCCGAGCTGGTGACGGTGGAGTAATAGGGGTCGTCGAAGCCAAGGACGCCACCCCGGCGCAACTGGGGATCGCCGAAGTAGGCACATCCGTCTACGTGTTCTCCGGAGAATGGCTCGCGGGGGTACTCGATCGCATCACGACGGACAACGCCCAGGGCGAGTACTACCTGACCGATGTTGTGAGCATCCTCGTGGCCGACGGGCACCGAATCGAGGCGCTCGAGGCAAGCCCGGAAGAGGGTCTCGGCATCAATTCCATCGATCAGATCACCGGTGTCGAAGCGGCGCTGGAGGCAAGGCGCAGCGCGTTGGGCGATCCGATCGAGGACCGCTAGCCTTCCCAGCGGATGGACCGCGAGAGGACAGCGTGGAAATCAGCAGCCGGAAGCGCTTGATGGTGTTCTCGGGTTCGGCCAACGAGGGCCTGGCTCGTGAAGTCGCCAATATCCTGGGAACCGACCTCGGTGGGGTCGAGCGCGAGGTCTTTGCCAACAGCGAGGTCTACATCCATTTCACCGAAAGTGTGCGTGGAGCCGATTGCTTCGTCATCCAGAGTCATGTCTCTCCGATCAACTTCCACGTGATGGAGCAGTTGATCATGATCGATGCTCTGAAGCGGGCGTCTGCAAAGCGGATCACCGCGGTAATTCCGTACTTCGGCTACGCCAGGCAGGACAAGAAGGGTCGGCCCCGTGAGCCGATCACCGCCAAGTTGATGGGCGATCTGTTCGTTACCGCCGGCGCCGACCGGCTCGCGTCCGTCGATCTCCACACCGGGCAGATCCAGGGGTTTGTCGATGTTCCGTTCGATCACCTCACCGCGCTGCCGGTCTTTGTGGATTACCTGGCGAAGACCCTCGACGGCCCCACAACCATTGTGTCTCCAGACGCCGGCGGCGTGAAGCGGGCCGCTCGCTACGCTCGCCACCTCGACGCTGCGGTTGCCTTCATCGACAAGCGGCGCAGCACCGATATTCGCAACAAATCCGAGTCGCTCGAGGTCATCGGTGACATTAACGGGCGTCATTGCATCATCGTCGACGACATCATCGATACCGCGGGCAGTGCCGTCGGCGCGGCCAACCTGCTTCAGCAGCGCGGTGCGCTGAGCATCCGCCTCGCCGCGTCACACGGGATCATGTCGGATCCGGCGGTCGATCGAATTAAGAACTCCACCATTAGCGAAGTTGTCATCAGCAACACACTGCCGGTTCCCGACGATGCCATCGACCTTCAATCGCTTACCGTCCTGTCCATCGGCTCGGTGCTGGCCGGTGCCATCAACGCGATCTTCACCGATGCTTCGGTGAGCGCCATCTTCAAAGGTGAGAACATGTGACGAGGTCTTCCGACCTTGTCGCTGGGCCGCCGCAGCGGGTCCGGATGACCTCCCGGAGAGCGTCCTCTTTGCCTCTGGCGGCTCAATAGCGCATAATGTGGGCCGTTCTAATGCGCCGCGCCCGTTTTGCGCGGTTGGGCGACCCCCAAGTTTGACCGCAAGAGGAGATACAAAGATGGAGCAGGTGACACTAAGCGCCAAGCCGCGCGCTGAGAAGGGGACCCGCCCGTCCCGGCGCCTGCGACGCCAGGGTCTGGTTCCCGCCACGGTCTACGGCAAGGACTCTAACGCCAAGTCCATAACTGTCGACGGGCGAGAGCTCTACAGCGCACTGCACACCGAAGCGGGTCGCAACGCCCTCATCAACGTCGAGATAGACGGTGACGACAAGGTGCTCGCCGTCGCTCGTGAGGTGCAGCGTCACCCGGTTCGCGGTGACGTCATCCACCTCGACCTGATTCAGATCTCCCTCGACGAGGCGATCGACGCCGAAGTGGGCGTCGAGTACATAGGTACGCCGATCGGTGTGCGCGAGGACGGCGGCTTCGTCGAGACC
>Ga0180430_10002512_pt1 | contig 16483 bp, 17 predicted proteins | sample SS_ome_9_FD_132999 | JGI IMG/M metagenome (GOLD analysis project Ga0180430, IMG submission 132999) | Hypersaline lake sediment archaeal communities from the Salton Sea, California, USA - SS_1_S_2 metaG | ecosystem: Environmental > Aquatic > Non-marine Saline and Alkaline > Hypersaline >... | reverse complement strand
TTTGATCTTCAGGGTGGGAGTCTTTTCGAAGGGCTGCACCTGCAATACAATCGTCTGCAACTTGGAATTCCTGGCCACGTGCTGATTTACACTGGTCTTCAATTCATCCAGCATCTCATCGGCCTTAATCTGCAATTGCTTCTTATACTCTACTGCGTTCTCTTTCAGGTGCTTGATCCGCTCTTCCAGCATCTCCATCACCTCCAGTTTCAGGTGCACACGGGCCACAAGCTTTCCCTTGTATTCCATCACCAGAGATTCACTGACAATCTCCCGGCTGTTAATCACCGCTTCAATCTCTTCCGGATAAATGTTTTCCCCGTTGGGCCCCAGAATCATATTTTTGGATCTGCCACGTATATACAGGATACCCTTTTCATCCCTGTAACCCAGATCGCCGGTGCGGAAAAATCCGTCCTCCGTGAATACTTCTGCGGTCTTTTCAGTGTCCTTATAATAGCCCTGCATCACATTGGGTCCACTCACCACAATCTCTCCCTCCCGGGTCACCGGATCGGGATTTTCTATCTTTACAGCAATTCCTTCCATGACGGTTCCCACTGACTTGTATACCGCATCAGCTGGACCAAATCCCGAGATCATGGGTGAAGTCTCTGTAAGTCCGTAGCCAATCGCATAGGGAAATTTTCCTTCGATCAGGAATTTTTCCACATCCGGTGCCAGAGGTGCTCCTCCAACTCCAAAGAAACGGATCTGGCCTCCAAAAAACTTCAGTAGTTTCCCCACTGCAGCTTTACTGAGCAGTCTGCGTGTAAATCCTGCCTTCATCAGCATTCGCAAGACCGGACTTTTGGTCAGTGAGGGTCTTACCTTGGCACGATAGATCTTCTCAATGATCAAGGGAACTGTAAGCATGGTGGTGGGCTGTACCTTCTGCAGAACAGGTTGTAGGACAGTGGGCGTGGGGGCTTTGTCAAGATAATGTATGGAGGCTCCATTGAGCAGGGGCACCATCATCCCAATGGTACACTCATAGGAATGTGCCAGGGGTAACATGGAGAGGAAACGGTCTGTATCCATCACTGCATGGACCTTCCAGGAAGATTTTGCATTGCTCAGTATGTTTTTGTGCGTAAGCATCACTCCTTTGGATCTGCCCGTGGTTCCGGAAGTGTAAATGATGGAAGCCAGATCCTCTTCTCCTGCCTCATACAATCCATCTCCTTTACCCAGAGTATTTGGATCGACCACCAGTTTTTTTAGTTCACCTGATAATTCGGAAGGGGAGATTACTTTCCCTTTCCTGATATCCAGCATTTGGAAGTCATCAGTATTATGGACCATCTCAACGGTGGTTGGCAATCCTTCATCCAGCCTGGAAAGCAATTTTCCAGAAACAAACACAGACTTGGCTTCTGAGTGCTCCAGGATGGATATTATTTCCGGTCCCCGGAAATCGGGCAGAATGGGAACCGTGGTGGCACCGGTGGCAAGAATTCCAAAAAATGAAATAACCCAATGGGGACTGTTCTCACTCAGGATGGCCACTTTGTCGCCTTTACCTACACCAGCACTTTTTAGCATAACGGCCAGGTGTCTGGCAGCCAGTTCAAGTTCTTCGTAGTTGTAGTCCACCCCGTGTTCGCTGGTCATGGCAGGAAGGGAAGGAAAATGTCTGGAACTGTTTTTCAGTACAAGTGGGAGGTTGTTCACCTCGTCCCACAGGGCATTTATACGGGTATTCATCTAATGTCTGTTTAATTTTCCCTGTATCACTGCTTCCACTGCTTCTGCCTGAACCCCTGGTCCAGCTCATTGAAGCTTTTCTTCCCCTTCAGGAAAAAATCGGCAACGATGCTACCTGGATATATTCCGCTTACAATAACGTTATTTTTAGTGGTTTTGTTGAAGCTTCTTGTCCCTTTATAGCTTCTTTTCATCCCATAAAAGGCTTTGTGCGCCCTTAAGACGGCCCAAAAGTCCTTGAAGGAACCCTGAACCAGGAAGCGGACCGCGGAAATGCCATCGAAGATCATTCGGATAAATAGGGTTTTTCGACGTAAGTTGGCAGGCAGGTTTTTATACAGGAGCAGGAGATTATTCCTGAAATTCAAAAAGGTTTTCATGGGATTTCCCCTTTTAAGGGTTCCGCCACCCACATGGTATACTCTGGAAGCTGGCACCGACAGGATACTGTGGCCCAGTCGTTTTAATCTCCAGCATAAATCGATCTCCTCCATATGGGCAAAAAAGAGCTCGTCCAGTCCGCCCACCTCTTTCCATAAGTCGGATCGAACCAGCAGACAGGCACCGGTCCCCCAGAATATTTCGCAACTATCCTCGAATTGTCCGTGGTCCTCTTCCATGGCATCGAAAATTCTGCCCCTGCAAAATGGGTAGCCGTAGCGATCGATGAATCCACCTGCGGCACCTGCATACTCAAAATGGGTTTTACGATGGAAATCCAGGATTTTCGGAGTACAGGCAGCCACCTGTGGATGGGCTTCCATCACCTGCAACAGGGGATCCAGCCAGCCAGCAGTGACTTCAATATCGGAATTAAGAAGCAGATAATATTTTGAGTTTAGCTCCTCCAGTGCACGGTTGTATCCCCCGCTAAAGCCATGATTTTTTTCCATCCTGATGGTTCGGAGGGAGGGAAATGCCTTTTCCATAAATTCCATGGAATCGTCCGTGGACCCATTGTCGGCCACCACAATCTCGGCTTGCGAGTGGGTGGTATATTTCACCAGGGTAGGTAAAAACTGCTCCAGGAAGCCCTTGCCGTTCCAGTTTAATATGACAATGGAAACCAGTTTCATTCCGCGAGCATGATTGATTGAACGGCTTCCTGAAATTCATTAAATATCAATGAGTTGGAAGCAATAAATGTGTCCTGGTAGAGGGGAGCGCGCCCACCTTTGAAATCGCTGATTTCCCCTCCGGCCTCCTGCACCAGGATCATTCCTGCAGCAATGTCCCAGGGATTCAGACCGTACTCGTAAAAACCGTCATAGCGGCCGCATGCCACATAAGCAATGTCGGTGGCGGCAGATCCCAGGCGTCGTAAACCATGAGAATTTTTCATAAAGAAATCGAGACTGTGTTTGAACTCTTCCAGGTAGGTGAAGTTGGTATATGGGAATCCGGTGGCAATCAGGCTTTGCTCCACAGTTTTTACCTTGCTCACCTGAATGGCTTTGCCATTTAGCCAGGCACCTCCGCCTTTCCAGGCATAGAAATATTCATCCAGTCCAAATTCATAAATGACACCTGCCACCACTTCATCATTCCGGGTCAGCCCTACACTGATGGCAAAGGGGAAAACTCCGTGAATAAAATTGGTGGTACCGTCTATGGGATCTACCACCCACTGGTAAGTCTCACCTTTAAGCGTACTGGTACCCTCCTCGGCCACGAAACCGGCCTCCGGAAGCACTTGCGAGAGTCCATCTACCAGTAAACGCTCAGCTTTCAGGTCCACTTCGGTGACAAAGTTTTGCCTTCCTTTCTCTTCAATATTGAGTTCGTGTCTGTTTTCGTGCCTAACCCTTACAAAGGCTGCGGCCTTCTTTACCACCTCCATGGCTCCGAAACAGATATCTTTATATTGCATGTGTATCCCTAATCCTTTGGGCAACAAAGTAAGCTATTTTTTCATTTCAAGCAGGTCAGCCACCACAAATGTACTGCCCCCTGTAAATATCATATCATCGGGGCCGGCCGCTTTGACAGCTTCCCCATATGCTTCCCGCACCCCTGACCATGCTTTACCTTTCAATCCAAATCCTGAAGCACGGCGACAAAGCTCTTCTGCATCCATACTTCTGGGGACAGTGGAAGGTGTGAAGTAGTATATGGCATCGGAAGGCAGGAGAGGAAGTATCTTATCCAGGTCTTTATCGCTGACCATGCCCCATACCATATGGAGCTTTTTGCGCGGAATCTGTTCCAACTGCCTGATAACTGCAGCAATCCCGTCTGCATTATGGGCGGTATCGCAAATGCTCCTTGGATTGTGGCCAAGGCTTTGCCATCTGCCCAGGAGTCCTGTATTTTGTATGACCTTCGCCAAACCCCTATTAATATGCTCCCTGGAAATAGGCCAGCCCAAAGTCTGAAGTTCTTCCAGGGAACTGAGTGCGGTGAGCATATTTTCAACCTGGTACATGCCACTCAAATCGCAAATCCAGTTTTCTGTATCCGCAGCCCCGGATTCAGTACCCGTATTTCGAACCCTCAGGTGCATCCTTCCTTCGCGATCCAGGCTAGTAAACAGTGCTTCCCTTTGTCTGCCTGCCACAATCACCTTTGAGTTATGCTTCCTGGCCATCTCTTCCAGAATCTCCGTGGCCGGAGATTCATTCCTTCCGATAACCAGGGGCACACCCTCTTTGATGATCCCGCCTTTTTCCCTGGCTATGGAAGCCTTTTCTTTGCCCAGAAATTCGGTATGATCCAGAGATATGTTGGTAATTATGCTCAATACCGGTCTCAGGATGTTGGTGGAGTCTAACCTTCCTCCCATTCCTGTTTCTACAACAGCCACGTCCACACTCTGCTGCTTAAAATGATCAAAAGCCATGGCCACGGTCATTTCAAAGAAGGAGGGACTTAATTTTTCAATAATGCTCCGGTGGATCTCCACAAAGTCGCCTACCGCTTTCTCCGGGATGCTTACTCCACTAACCTTTATGCGCTCCCTGAAATCGAGCAGATGGGGAGAGGTGTAAAGTCCGGTTCTGTAACCCGCCTCCTGAAGAACCGAAGCCAGCATATGACTCACCGAACCTTTGCCATTGGTTCCTGCCACATGGATGGAGGCAAAATCCCGATGGGGAGAAGCAAAGTACTCATCCAGACGAAGGGTATTGTCCAGGTTATCCTTATAGGCTGCCTTGCCCAAACGCTGATACATGGGCAGGCTGTTGAAGAGGAAATCTATGGCACTATGGTAATTCATTTCCGACTTCCTATTCAATAAAAAACGGTTTATCCCAGGTATTATGTTTTACCTTTTCGGCCTGAAAACGTTGAGGCCGTGGTTTCTTTTCATCCGGATAACCCAGGGCCACCAGGGCAAAGGGTTTGATATGGGAGGGGAGGGATAAAAGCTTGGAAAAGGCAGTTTTACGAGCCTCCCTGGGATGTATACCTACCCAGCACGATCCCAGACCCAGGGCGTGGGCTGCCAGCAGCAGATTCTCTGTGGCAGCACCGCAATCCACCACCCAGTAACCGTCGTCGTGTTGCTGCTGAAGATCTCCGCATACCACTATGGCATGGGATGCTGTACGAAGCATACGGGCATGGGGATGTACCTCCATGATCTTTTCCATCATGGTCCATTGATCAATAACTACAAAATGCCAGGGCTGCTGGTTTACGGCAGAGGGGGCGTACATGGATGCTGTCAACAGGGTCTTGATGCTTTCATCATCGATCTTCTGATCGCTAAACCTGCGGATGCTTCTGCGGTCCAGGATATGCTCAATCACTTTCATGGTACGGGCGGTTCATAAATTTGTGTAAAACTAGGACCAATGTGAATAATTCGATCGCTCCGAGGGAGCAATAATAACTATTTTTGATCCCAGATACTTTAGTGTAAAGTTAGCGTAATGGGAGGGGATATATGGCAACGGCAGTGAAAAAAAATCGCAAGATCTTTGTACTTGATACCAATGTTTTGCTTCACGACTATAAGAGCATCCATAATTTCGATGAGCACGATATCTCTGTGCCAATCACGGTGCTGGAGGAGCTGGACAGGTTCAAGAAGGGCAACGATATCATAAATTATCATGCCAGGGAATTCACCAGGGAACTGGATAAGCTTAGTGGAGATAAACTCTTTAACGGGGGATTATCCCTGGGAAGGGGAAAGGGAAAATTAAGTATAGCCACAGGTCAGAAAGCCTCGGAAAAGCTTCAGGAGTCTTTCCCGGAAAATACACCTGATCACCGGATTTTGGCCATAGCTGAACATCTGCACCTGAAAAATTCACCTGCCAGGTCGGTGATCCTGATTACCAAGGACATCAACCTGCGGATGAAGGCCAAGTCTCTGGGAATCATGGCCCAGGATTACCATAACGACATGGTCCAGAACATCGATGATATTTATGAAAATGTAAAATCAAGCGAGGTGGAGGATCATACGGTCATATCCGATATGTATGAATCCATGGAAGGTGTACCTGTGAAACGGTTTGGACTGAACAAAGCACCGGTGGCACATCAGTACTTTATATTCAGGAACGAGTCCCGGAGTGGACTGGGGCACTACGATCCCTTCAATAAACTAATCAACAGGGTAGAGAAGACCCGGACTTACGGCATTGATCCGCGTAACGCAGAACAGACTTTTGCCCTGGATGCCCTGTTGAGGCCCGAAGTACAACTGGTGGCGCTTACCGGGAAGGCGGGTACCGGTAAAACCTTGCTGGCACTGGCATCGGCCATACACCAGCGAAAGATGTATACCCAGATATTTCTGGCCAGGCCCATAGTTCCCCTTGGGAACCGGGATATCGGTTACCTTCCAGGAGACGTGGATGAAAAGATAGGGCCTTATATGCAACCTCTATTCGACAACCTCTCGGTGATCAAGCAGAGGTTCAAGCAACAGAGCAAGGAATACAGCAGGATTGAGGAGATGCAGCAAAGCGAAAAGCTCCTGATTACTCCTCTGGCCTACATCCGGGGCAGAAGCCTTTCCAGGGTGTTCTTCATAGTGGACGAGGCACAGAACCTGACACCCCACGAGGTGAAGACTATCATTACCCGGGCCGGAGAAGGAACAAAAATGGTATTTACCGGGGATATTCAGCAGATCGATTCACCCTATCTGGACACCAAATCCAACGGTCTGACCTACCTGGCAGACCGAATGAAGGGGCAGGATATTTTTGCTCATGTGCACCTGGTGAAAGGCGAACGAAGTTACCTGGCCGATCTGGCCAGTAGTCTCCTTTAATATGGAACGAAAGCTATATATAATCAGGCACGGTAAATCCAGCTGGGACAATCCCGGCCTGGACGACATCGACCGGCCCCTGGCAAACAGGGGAACAAGAAATGCCGCCGAGATGGCTAAACGCCTGGAAGAACGGGGAACAATACCGGAACTGATTCTGAGCAGTCCGGCCAGCCGTGCCCTGAACACGGCACTGATTATGCAGCGTACCTGGAATCTGGAGCCTGGCTTGCTTCAGATTCATGATCCCCTGTACATGGCTTACACCAAGGAGATCGAACAGGTAGTAGCCGGTGTATCGCCTGAAGTCAGGCAGCTGGCCATTTATGGCCACAATCCTTCTTTTACCATTTATGCCAATCTCTTTTTGGAAGAATCACTGGAAAACCTGCCCACTGCAGGAGTGGTGATTGTGACGCTGGAATCTGAAGGATGGAAAGGAATTGGAAGGAAACAGGTAAAAGAATGTTATGTGGATTACCCAAAAAGAAAATAACACGGGAACAAAGGCAGAAATTGAGGTGACCTGTGCATTGATCATGGACGGGCAACAGGTGCTGGTAACCCAGCGCAGTGAAGAGATGCCCCATCCCTTGAAGTGGGAGTTCCCAGGGGGGAAATTACGCAGCGGAGAGAGCCCTGAACTTTGCATTGTCAGAGAGATCCGTGAAGAACTGGGTATTGTTATCTCGGTATGGGAACTGCTGCCAACTGTTAAGCATTCCTACGCTAAGGAAAACATCAAACTGATCCCCTTCATTTGCAAATGGGTGGAGGGTGAGATCCTGCTGACCGAACACCAGGAATTTCGATGGATTCACCTGGACGATCTTGAGCAACTGGATTGGCTTGAGGCCGATGTGGAGATAGTGAGGCAGCTGAAAAAGAAATACTCTTCGCAAAAAAACTAGTGGAGTTGCGATCCTATCCAATCGGCCACCCCTTTTAAAAACTCCCCGATGGGCTTCCCGATGCCTTGCTGTAATTCTGCTCCCACCTGAGTTCCAACGAATACCAGAAAAAGGGCATAAATACCAAGCAGAAGGAAGGCTTTTCGGCGATGAAAGCGCTTTCCAATCAACATAATAAGCAGAGCAATCAGGGTGGCAAATAGGAGGAAAACCCAGACCTCTTTGGTAAAATCCAGTACATCTGCATTCAGGGTCATGCTTTCCCCGTAGATCAGATTGTACATCAACACCGGCAAACCCAGGGCAAAGGCAATGTCGAAGATGTTGCTGCCCAGTGCATTACTAAGTGCATCGTCGTAATTACCCTTTTTGGCATCCTTGATGGAGATGATGGTATCGGGTACTGAGGTGGCCGCGGCTGAAAGCACCACAGCCACAAATATCAGGGGAATATCGGTGACTTCCCCAAACAGATCGGTAGCATATACCAGCAGCCAGGTACCGAAGGTCATTACCAGGGTACTTATACCCAGCAGAAGCCAGGCCCTGTGGGTATTCATACCTCGACTATGCAGGATCAGCCGGGTAATATCCAGGGTAAGCAAACGCTGCAAAATGGAATGGTGCTTTTCCTCCAGATGAAGCTTAAAACCCGGATCTCCTGTTTTTTTACGCCGGGTAATCACCCAGAGCATGATCAGGTACAAGAGATAGATGAGAACCAGTATCAGACCATGCCTGGCCAGAAGCTCTCCCCGGAACAGGAAATTCACAAATACCACCTGTGAGATAAGCAGTACAAGACCTTCACGCAGGAGAACTTTTTTATTCAGAACAATTTGCCGGCCCTTTCCGGCAGTGTAGAGTATCAGTACCACCGAGGCTGGAATGATAAGCAGGTTAAATAGTGCGGAACCCGAAGTCACTCCCAGTCCGCCCGAAAAACCTTCAGCATCTCTCAGGTAGAAGAGAAAAAAGATGGTGGTTAGAAATTCGGGCATGGAGCTGGCAATGGCATTCAAGGTGGCTCCTTTGATACCCGGAGGCATTTTCCTTCCCAGAAAATCCGAGGCAATTTCGAATCCATGGGAAGAGCGCCAGATAACGATGCAGGACAGGGTTATAAAAAGCAGGGATAGGACCATCTTCCTTACTATTTATGATGGTATTTTAGATGCATCACCTGGTTATCCAGAAAATCATCCTCGAACTCCATAAGAAAGCGTTGAAAAAAGGGCCGGATCCTGGATGTGGATAGCAAAGCCATATACCCCAACCATTGTTCTTCAAACCTGATGGGGAGGATGTAAAGATGGTGCTTACCCTCCGGAAGACTTATTTCTCCAGCCAGGGTAATTCCTTCAAGCTTCTGACTGTTCTGAAGCATTTGGTATTCTTTCAAAACCTTCTCCACCTGCGGATTTAACTCATGACTGGTGATATCCATATCCTCAATCTGAATAAAGGCATGGCTTACATCCAGGAAGGAGAAGTCAAAAAAGCGGACGGTGAATTCACAAATTCGCTTTCCCAGCTGTTCCATGCTTGAGATACGGTGCGAGGCTACATCGTTTTGGATGGGATCAAAGGCATGGGCGAGGTTAAAGGGTATGTAGCTGATTACGTGGATAAGTGCACCCACAATGATCACCACTACAGTATATAACAGCAGGGTAATCACAAGAGGGTAGAAGTGATTGGGTGAAAGCCTGCTGACCAGGATGCTGATCGGTATGGCCAGGGAAATGCTGCTTGTTGAATAAAAGACCAGCAGGATGATTCTCTGAATGCGGTATATATAGCTGCTTGAAGGATGATTCCCCATAGAACAAATGTACTAAACCAATGTCTTTACTCAAAGTATACGGTACGCGGACTCTTCATTAGTACCTCCCCGACGATGGCAGCACCGGACAAGGGATCCAGCTCCCTGATCTCCTGAACCAATTTATCGGAATGATCGGGATTCACCGACATTAATAGTCCACCGGAAGTTTGAGCATCGTGAGCCAGCATCTTCAGGTTATATTCCACTCCCCGGGTATAATGAATCTGAGATCCTGTAAATTCCTGATTCCGGAAGGCGGCACCCGGTATACTTCCTTTCTCAAAGACCTGGTAGGCACCCGGAAGCAAAGGAAGTTCAGGGCTCCTGAGACGGAAACTTACCTGGCTTGCTTCGGCCATTTTCATGGAATGACCCGCCAGTCCGAATCCGGTTATATCGGTCATGGCGCTGACTCCGAATTTCACGGCCAGCTGTGATGCCACCTTGTTCAGGTGTTTCATTTGATCCAGGGCCCTCTGATAATCGGATTTGCTGCAAATCCCGTTTTTCATTCCCGAGACCAGGGCACCGGTACCCAGCGCTTTGGTCAGCACCAGGTGATCTCCCGCCTGTGCCCCTGCATTGCTGATCAACTTGCCTGGATGTACGGTGCCGACTACAGCCAGTCCGAATTTTGGAGGGTGGTCGTCCAGGGTATGTCCCCCGACCACCAGGGCGCCTGATTCCCCGACTTTGGCCTGTCCTCCGCTGAGGATTTCCCCAAATACTTCCAGGGGAATTTTTTCATGGGAGAACATCATTAGATTCAGTGCCAGAAGAGGTGTCCCTCCCATGGCATATACGTCCGATAATGCATTGGCTGCAGCAATCTCGCCAAATTCGTAGGCATCAGAGCAGATGGGAGGGAAAAAATCGGTGGTGAAAATAAGGGCCGTGTCCTCATTGATTTTGTATACCCCGGCATCGTCGTGCGTATCCACATCCACCAGAAGCCTGGGATCGTCAGAGAGGGGCAGTTTTTTTAATATTTCAGAAAGCAAACCGGCAGGCAACTTGGCAGAACAGCCCCCGTATTCGACGGTAGATAATAGGTCGAAATTCTTTTTCATGTCTCAGGATCAGGGGTTTATCACATGTCCGGCAGCGGCCAGAGTTTCGGTGATGACCACCATGTTAGAGATCATGCCCACACCTATGTCCATTTGCAAACCATAGTGGTCAATGCAGGTACCGCATAGCATGATTCGGGTACCCAGTTCCTCCAACTCCGAAAGCGCAGAGCACACGGGTGATGATTTCATGGCCAGTTTTACTCCTCCATTGTAAAGAACCACGTGGGTGGGGAGAAGGTCCTGAAGTTTCAAATGAGACACAAAAGTTTCCATAAGGAGTTTTCCAAGTTCGGGATCACCCTCACCCATAAGTTCGCTTTTGATGCAGACTACATAATCGTTTCCTGAGCCTTCTGTGCTGCAATAGGCTTCAACGTCGACTTCCTCCGGATTCATATCCGGCACCGTAGTAAGCAATGTATGTACACCACCTGTGCTTGTATGCTCCGGTTCCACTCCCTGATCCCTGAGAAAGCTGAGCAGGTTTTTCAGAGAGGTGTCGTTGTCGGTCTCTACCTTCAGCTTTTCTCCCGGTTTTTTACCCCGCAAACCCTCCTTGAGCAAAATCAGGGGCTGGGGACATTTTAATCCTTTTGTATCTATGATAGTCATGAAATCCGCCTCAAACTTTATTAGATCCCAAAAGTACATAAATCCCGGCGAAACCTGTGAGAATTTTCTATCTTGTCCCTGGGATTCATCTTTCAACGCTTAGCATGCCAGATTCACCTGAACATATTCTGGAGCCGCAACACTGGATGGAAAGATACGGGGATTATCTTTTCAACTTTGCCATGGTCAGATTAAACGACCGTGAAAAGGCAGAAGATCTGGTTCAGGAAACTTTCCTGGCCGCATTAAAGGCCAGGGAAAGGTTCATGGGGAAAAGCAATGAAAGGACCTGGCTAACCTCCATCCTGAAAAGGAAGATCATTGATGTGTACCGAAAAAAATACAGTGCCAGGGAATCCTCTCTTGATGCCTATGAAGTGGATGTAAGCGATGGGGATTTCTATCGATCTGAAAATCCATTTAAAGGTCACTGGATGGAGGGTAAAGGTCCCAACTCCCATTCACTTCTTCCGGAAGGAGAATTGGAAGAATCAGAGCTGGCCGGCTTTATACAGCAATGCATTGAGGGACTGCCTCCCCAGCTTGGCGCAGCCTTTATTATGAAAATGATCGATGAGGAGGATTCAGAAACAATCTGTAAGGAATTGGGAATCACCCCGTCCAATTTGTGGGTCATGTTGCACAGGGCCCGCCTGAGGATGAGGGACTGCCTGGAGCAACGTTGGTTAAAATAAGAGTTATATGCGAATGTGGACAAGAATGATGGAATTTATGAGTAAGCGGATGATCGCCTGCGACGAGGCAAGTTTTCTCATATCCTACCGTTCAGATCACCGCCTGGGTTTCCTGAGGTGGTGGCAATTGAAATTTCACTTACTCACCTGCCATCTTTGTCGTAAGTATGCCCGCCAGATAGTGGAACTCAATCGATCCATGGAGATCTATAAGGAACAGTGCACTCATGAATCCTGTGCCCATCATCTTTCTCCGGAGGCAGGTACCCGGATCGGGCACAAGTTCGAAAAGGAGTTAAATGCCAAATAAATGTTAAAATCCGGCTTAGGTCCGGATTATTTGTAAGGTATCTGCGCCGGCTCCGTCAAAAGCTCCAAATGCAATATTCATCAATCAAATTTCTAGTATCATGAAAAAAGACAAAAAGATCTTAAAATCCGCTTCTATGGTTGCAGGAGCTTTGCTGACTACAACCTTAGCCACTACCCCTGCCATAGGTGCAGATATCCTGGCATATAATGATCTGGGAACAGGTTCACAAGTGCGCAGTCACCTTATTGAGATGAATGCCAACCAGGCAGAAGGTCAGACATCCAATGTGGTGAAATTTGCAGAACTGAAATGCGGAGAAGGCAAATGTGGTGAAGGCAAATGTGGCGAAGGAGATAAGAAAGAAGCCAAGAAAGAAGCCAAAAAAGGTGAAAAAGCCACAGCTACTGCCAAGGAATCCAAAAGTGCTGAAGCCAAATGCGGTGAAGGCAAATGCGGAGAAGGAGAAAAGAAGGCAGATGCCAAGAAGAAGAAAAAATCAGACAAGTAAGATCTGAAAAAATTGCGGACTGGAAGGTTAGTCAGAGGTGACCAATTGTGGTGATTGTAAATGTGGTTCAACCAGTTCGCATGGAACCCCGGGTTTCCCGGGGTTCCTTTTAAATAATAATGAAAACAGCAAAGAAACAGACTATGGAAGGCATGGTAGGTTTGGGACTCAGAAGAGACATTGCAGAAGAAATTCTGAATAGAGGAACCCTTAGCCCCGATTTTCTGGAATTTGCTCCTGAAAACTGGATGGGAATGGGTGGTACCTGGAAGCGTGTGTTGGACCAGGCAGTAGAACGTTTTCCCATCACCTGTCACGGTCTCTCACTGTCGCTAGGTAGCCCGGAGGAACTCGACTGGAATTTTATCCGGGAATTGAAGGTCTTTCTGGATGAGAATCAGGTAAAGATTTTTTCAGAACACCTGAGCTATACCAAAAGTAAAAATGCCCACCTCTACGACCTGCTTCCCATACCTTTTCGGCGCGATGCTGTGGATCATGTGGTCGACCGTATTCGAAAAGTTCAGGATATGCTGGAAAGGCCTGTGGCCATTGAAAATGTAAGTTATTATACCCCGGTGGCAGCAGAAATGTCCGAGATCGAGTTTGTGAATCAAATCGTGGATCGGGCCGATTGCCGGCTGCTGCTGGATGTGAATAACGTATATGTGAATGCCTTCAATCACGGGTATGATGCACGTGAGTACATCAGTCAGCTCCCCTTAAACAAGGTAGCTTATATTCATATGGCCGGACATGAGCAGGTGGAACCGGATCTGATCATCGATACCCACGGTCGCCCCATCATCGATCCGGTATACGAACTCTTTGAATGGACCATAAAAAAAATGGATCCTGTGCCAGTCCTGCTCGAACGTGACTATAATTTTGAAGATACAGAGCAGATCCAGTCAGAACTGAACCAGATCAGGGCCTTGATTAAAAAACACTGGAGGGTAGAACATGAATCTGCGTGAAGAAACCAGGGAAATCCAGGAAAAGCTGGGAGAATACTGTCGAAGCGGTGAAGAACCTGAGCTGCCCGGAATAAGTCCGGGAAGGATTCATCACTACCGCCGGCTGGTTCAAAACGTGGTGAAGGATACGCTTGATACTGCCTTCCCGATCACTCTTTCTGCTCTGGGCGAGGACGCATGGGCCTTGCTGGTAAGTGATTTCTTCACTGCCGGTCTTCCCCAGACTCCACAGGTCTGGAAGCTACCCTTCGAGTTTTACCGCTACCATGCCGAGCAGGAAACCGGGAAAAGAATTCAGCGGGAATACCTGGATGACCTCTTACTCTTTGAATGGATGGAAATTGAAGTACACACCATGCCCGACCGGGAATATCCGGAGTTTGTGGAGAAGGGTAATTTATTTCTGGACAGACTTGCCTTTAATCCCGAGCACGAGATCGTTCAGCTGGAGTATCCCATTCACACGCATCCGGTCAATCAGGCCCTGGATAAAAAAGGAGATTATTTTGCCCTCTTATACAGACTTCCTGAATCCGGGAATGTTAAGTTCCTGGCACTATCTCCTCTGAATACCTATATTTTTTCCCGTCTGCTTGAAGCCGAGCGCCCTCTGAATGAGATCAAAGGAGAATTTGCCCGTCTCGCGGGCATTGAAAGCGGACGTTACCTCGATGAGGCCCTGGAGAAGTTCTTCCAGGATCTGATGGACCGGGAATTGATCCTGGGATTCCTGAAGGACTAATCTTTAACATGCTTGCAAGATCTAATGACTGAAAAGCTCGGGCCGTTTCTTATGGAAGTCTGTGTTTTCCTGATAGGCGGCTGCCACAGCAAGTATGGTCCCTTCTTCAAATAGCTTTCCCAGGAAAGAAATGCTGGTGGGCGATCCGGATTTCTTGAAACCATTGGGCAGGACCACCACAGGGTGTCCGGTCAGATTTGTGGCCAGCAACTGGTCACCTCCCTCGAAAGAGGGAGTGATTAACACATCATACTCCTTCATCTTCTGGTGATAGGCTTCAATTAGATCATGTCTTATTCGGTTGGCCTGGATATATTCCACAGCCGTAATAAATCGGGCTGTCCGGAATATGTTGGGCCAGGCATAACGGTGCTGTCTGACCAGCAGGCTATCCCTGTTGGAGCGGGTGAGTTCATCAAAGGCTGCAGCAGCTTCGGCTTCCAGTATAAGCGACAAGGCATAGGTGGGTATTTCCACATCATCCAGATCCACTTCTATAAGTTCGGCACCCATCCTTTTTAAGACTTTTAAGGTCTGTTTGTCGAAGCGGCTTACCCCGTAGTCTTTTTCAAAGGCACTCTTGAAGTAGCCGATTTTCAGCTTGCTCAAATCTATATTCTCCGGCATAAAAAATCCGGCGTCAATCAGGGTCTTATCCCTTTCATCAAGCCCCCTGATGGCATCAAAAACAATGGCACAATCGGTGGCCTTTCGACAGATGGGCCCCACCTTATCCATACTCCAGCTAAGTGCCATGGCTCCGGATCGTGTTACCCTGCCATAGGTGGGTCTTAATCCTGTATTGCCGCAACGGGTGGACGGGCTGACTATGGAACCCCAGGTCTCGGTGCCTATGGCAAAGGGCAGTAGTCCGGCTGCTGTGGCCGAGGCCGATCCTGCTGAAGAGCCACTGGAGCCTTCCTCCAGGTTCCAGGGATTCCTGGTGGTATCGGCAAACCACACATCCCCCATGGCCAGGGCTCCCAGGGTGGTCTTGGCCAATAGGATGGCACCGGCGTCCTCCAGTTTCTTAATAATCCCGGCCGTTTCGTCCAACTCCTGATCTTTATAGGGAGCGGCTCCCCAGGTGGTGGGGTAGCCGGGGAAGGAGAAGAGGTCCTTTGCGCCGTATGGGATCCCATGGAGAATTCCACGGTCTTTTCCCTCGGCCAGTTCCACATCCATTTTTTTGGCCCGGGCAATGGCGTATTCTTCGGTAAGAGTTACCACACAGTGCAGCTGGGGATCGTATTTTTTCAGGCGATTCAGGTAAAACTCGGTGAGAGCCAGGCAGGAAATCTCTCCCGATCGGATCAGGGAAGCCAGCTCAGGGATACTCATAAATGCCAGGTCGGCCTCCAGGTCCGGACGGGTAAGTCCTTCAGGTATATCCCAGGAAATCCTTTCAGTGGGATCGGGGATCTGAAAGCCGTAGGGCAGGGGATTAAACTGAATGGACGGCGGGGTGGAATTGGGCAGATTGTACTGCCTGATCTGGCTGTAGGCATCCACCAGATCGGTCATCCCGGAGTCGATCATGGCCTGTTCCACCGAATCGAATTGCAGATCCATGGGATTTTTAGCATAATATGCCGAATCTATCGCCACCGGGACCTGCGTATCCTCTGCTTCCTTTGCCTGCTTATTACCGCAGGAAGAAGTCAGCAGAATTAATGGCAGGACAAGAATTAATTGGAGTATCCATCTGGGAATCAGGCGAGCGCTATGCATGCTAAGAGCTTTTGGCATTTGTGGCTGGAAATATACAAAAAAAGCATTTTCTTTTTTGGGAATTCAATGAGATCCTCTATATTTGCAGCCGCAAAAGGGAGCATAGCTCAGCTGGTTCAGAGCACCTGCCTTACAAGCAGGGGGTCACTGGTT
>Ga0180430_10002511_pt1 | contig 16492 bp, 15 predicted proteins | sample SS_ome_9_FD_132999 | JGI IMG/M metagenome (GOLD analysis project Ga0180430, IMG submission 132999) | Hypersaline lake sediment archaeal communities from the Salton Sea, California, USA - SS_1_S_2 metaG | ecosystem: Environmental > Aquatic > Non-marine Saline and Alkaline > Hypersaline >... | reverse complement strand
TATTTTCTTTGATCATTTTTACACCTCAGTGGGTATTATATGGAGCAATCGGTATAGGAATTATAAGCGTACTATCAATCATCCCTAAAAAGGAATACGCCGAGAACTACTAAATCATTTACAATTTAATCATGCAGCGAAAACGCCTGTCGGCATTAAAACCGAAAACCAAGCAATCAGTCCGTTTTTTGTTCGCAATACTGGTGTGCCTCCTGCCTTTACTGGGCAGGCAACCCTGGAGCCAACGTGTTATATGGAGTATCGGCATGCTGGCCATCTACGCCATTTCAATGCTGTTTTGGATATCTTTCATCCCCTTTCGGTATCAAGGCAATACAGACACGCTTCAACTGCTAAAACACCACATCCGGCATGGATTTCTCCGGAATGATGCCATCAAGCGCGTGGATGATGGAAACTTTGACGCGGATTATTTTGCCCTGCGTGATAAACCGCAAATTTCCGCATTATTGATCGACAACCACTCAGCCGTAGCCATCAAAGACGGCGCCAGCAAGCGCGGCATATTTTTTGATGGTTTATGGCAATTGAAACCCCAAACATCCGTTCTGCATGTTTTTGATCTACAAGCGCGTACCTTCACGCTGGGACCGGATTCCAGCCACAACCCTTTCACAGCATCAGGACATCCATCACGCAGCATGCGTGAAAACCAGGCAAACCTGATCGCCGCGGACCGCACCCGATGCCAGACATCTGACGGCGTTGAACTTGTTCCAGTGGTCGCTGTCTGTTACAGGTTAATATCTGAAGAGCCCCGAAACAAGATTAGCAGACGCCTGCTGGCATTTTCTGCGTATCTCGAAGGAGAGGGCCGATTTGGTGATGGTTCAGCATTGATCGAATCCATTCTTGGCGCACACATCGCGGAGAAATTAGGTGAGGCCGCCCATGAAATTGTTTGGGCCGAATTAGAACCGCAAGCCCAATCCCATAAACAGCTATCCGCACTGATCCATTCGCGGATGGTTGGGAAGGATATTGGTATGAGAAACCGGATCGCATTGCAGCCCCCCCTGCTGGGTCTGCTTTCTGTGACGATAAATGTGGTGAAAGTATGGATGCCGTAAAAGACGCTTTCCGGAAACTGGCGCGGGCATTTCTGCCCGTAAACCCATTCGCGGGTAAACTACGCGCACTGTTGCTTTTCCTGAGCGTCTTTATTGTGTGGACTATCAACGCGCAGAACCGCTCTCTGCCAGCCGACGGTTTCATCCATTTGCCGGCGGAAAGCGGTTTCATCAGGACAGTGCTTCTAGACCTCGCCGGCCGATACTTCCACCCGGGTACATTGCTTCTAACCCTGATGCCAATCATCATTTTCACTATCGCGCGCGCGCAGGCTGCCGATCTTTTGCGCGAGATAAGCGGGGCAGACCAACCTGCCTCAAAGGATTACCTTGACCGCTGTGCGTTCTCATCCGGGAAATCAGCAGTTAGTGTCTCCGGTTCTGAAAGGGGATTATCGTCAGATGCATTGCACCCATTGCGGGTGTTGGGTGGACCGGCGGTGATCCATTTCTCATCCGCAGAGATGCTGGTGATAGAATCCATGCGAAATTCTGAATATCATCTTATTTCTCTTGCCGCGAATCCGGCAGCCGGAGAATATGACCTTCTTTACGGGGACAAATTCTCAGGAACTCTCCCCGATTCCGCATGCTCACTGCGATTGCAAATCGAATACGAGCGCATTTTGCGGCAATTTGAATTATTGGTTGATCTACCTACCCCGCCTGCGTCTACCCACCCCATTAATTCCCAAGCAATCAACAAAGATGACGCATGGTTCCTGCTGGATATAGCCAAAGGAGGCTCAGGCATCCGCCCATGGCTGCAGGGAGCGATCAAGCACGCCATTGAAACTGATTCGTCCAGGACCCTCAACACGAATGACCACAAGCCCGCCGTAGAACTGAAAACCATCGATCGGGGAAAGCCTGGCCACAATAACTACGCGCAATCCATTGCCCCTTTATTACCAGGGAGGAAAGGATTCTCGCGCCCGCGGAAACACACGCTGTACCATCGAGATAATGCGGAAGTAAGCAGCGGCGACCCGGCATCAGATCCCATGGATGGGTCTATGGATCTAATTTTCGAAGACATGCAGCGGGAGATGGTATCATTTTTCAATCTTGAAAACATCCATGTCACAATACACAGCAAAGGAAACACATGAAACCAATCAAAATCTCTGATGAGATTAAGCAAGCTCTGGATAGCAACCAACCTATCGTCGCCTTAGAATCGACATTGATCACGCACGGCTTGCCGCAGCCAACCAATTATGAAACAGCCCTGGCAATGGAAACACATGTGCGCGAGGAAGGCTCGATTCCCGCAACAATCTGCATGTTCAGCGGCACGTTTCAGGTTGGGCTAAGCCAAAAAGAGCTTCATGATCTTGCAGCGATCCAATCACCAGTCAAAATCAGCCGCAAGGACATCGCTTACGCTATCGCCAAGTTTAAGGATGGCGGCACAACCGTATCCGGCACCTTGGAAGTAGCCAACGCGTCCGGCATCAAAGTTTTTGCAACCGGTGGCATCGGTGGTGTGCATCGCGGGCATTACGCAGACACATCCGCAGACTTACCCACCCTGGCAAGCGTGCCAATGATCGTTGTGTGTTCAGGAGCGAAAGCCATCCTGGATATGGCTTCCACGAAGGAAAAGCTGGAAACCTACGGGGTGCCCGTGCTTGGCTACCAGACAGATGAACTACCTGCTTTTTATTCTGTACACAGCGGGATCAGCGTCGACCGCCGCGTAAACACGCCGGAAGAAATTGCCGCGATTGCAAAGGCGCAATGGGGATTCGGCCTCAAATCCGCAGTACTGGTTACTGTGCCTGTGCCTGAAGAAGATGAAATTCCATCTGAAGAAGTCGCCACAGCTATTGAAGCGGCATTGGTGGAGGCTGAGAAAAATGGCATTCATGGGCCAGCGACAACGCCATTCCTGCTTGAGAAAGTTGCCCAGATAACGAAGGGCAGGAGTATGGAAGCAAATCTATCGCTGTTGAAAAACAACGCACGCATTGCCGGAAAGATCGCTAAAGCGTTGTCAGAGATCTAGCGGAAGATCGTCGAACGGCGTGTGGGCTGCGGGGTCAGCGTGATGGTTGGCGTCAGGGTCTGGGTCGCCGTTGCTGAAGGCAGCGCGGTAGCCGTGGATGTTGGCTGTTCCAATATCTGCGATGGTGCTTCAATGGTTTCTGTCAGGGTTGGAGTCAGTGTCGGCTGCGGTGTATCGGTTGGCAGGGCTGTTTCCGTCGGCAATGGTGAGGCTGTTGAAGTAGGCGTCGCTGTTGGTTCTGGCGGTTCGCCTTCAACGGTATAAATGCCGGAAGCCTTCCAGGTTTCACCCACAAAAATCTGCACTTCATAGTCACCTGGCAGCCATTCTTCTGCCGGGAGGGTGAGGTCAGCGAACCCGTATCCACCAGATGCGCCATTCCACTCAAGGGTCTCGTAAGCCAGCAATTCACCATCCCGGAACCAGAGGGACGTCCATTGTGCACCAACCGTCATATTGGCATAAGAAAAAGCGCCATATATCGTCTCATTTGGCTGGTCAAATATTTCGCTGGGATCCACCGGTTGCAAATTGCCATTCAGGCGGCGTGAGAATTCCAGCGGGCTAAAACGCGCTTCTGGATTGGGTGTGATTTCCGAGGAAAATTCATCACTGATCACTACCGGCATCACTGGAGTATAAGTAAACTCCGGTGTAATTGTCTGTGTGGGTGTCAGGGTGGGTGTTGGCGATAAAGTTACGGTTGCTGTCTGGGTCACTGTGGGTGTCAGTGTAATCGTTGGAGATGGTTCAAACACCTGGTAGGTGACGGGTTCCGCGAATCGGTTGACCAAAAACCCTGCGGCGATCGTCAGAACAGCGAAAAAGGCCATGCGCCAGGCGCGCGAAAGGATCTCACGTTTCTTGAGAAAGAATCGCAGCCGGCTTGCTTCACGAAAAGCACGCGCAGCAGAGACAGCAATACCGACCCCCGCTGCCAGGAGCAGGAGAAAAATCACACGTACGGTCGTTTCGATGTCCAGATTCATTTTTCTTTATTTTTTACCTAATCATCCAATTCCTGTGATTGCTGCTTTCTGCGCAGCCGACGCAAAACCGCCAGGATGCGCGGAATCATATCTATGAATATTGTATACGCGATTTTCTTGATGGGAAGGTCATAAGCGCCAATGCGCTGGACCGGTTCCGCGCCCAGGCCTTTCTTGAAACGGTACACCCCCCACATATCATCCGTTTTCGCGAATACATCCGGCGCTCCCCACAGGTCATAAATCGCGCATCCGAGGTTTTTGCTGATCCTGATCGCTTCCCATTGCAGCAAATAATTCGGCATTTTCTCGCGATGCTGGCTGGTGGACATACCATATAGATACCATGAGCGCTTACCAAAATGAAACAGCATCAATCCGGCTACCGGCTGGCCCTCCACCTCCGCGATCAAGGGTGCAGCCATATTATCGCGCATAAAAAGCGACCAGACATGCTGGTAATACGCACGCGGACGGATAATGAAACCGTCGCGAATGGATGTTTCCAGGTACATCTGGTAGAGCAAGTCTAAATCCTGCTCGGAACCACGGCGAATAGAGATACCTTTGCGGCCTGCCAGGCGAATGTTGTAGCGTGTCTTCTGCTTCATCGCCTTCAAGAGTTCTTCTTCAGATGCATCCAGACGCAGCCAGGCAGTATTCTTAAATTGAATCTGCTGGGAGGAGTAGATATATCCCAGTTCCTTGAGATTGTCAGTAACTTCCCGCCCCATTCCAGCCTCATCCCGATTGGGATCAATTTCTTCATCAAAAGATAGAATGACTTCCGGATCAAGTTTCAGTGAAAACGCGCCAAGCGATTTTGCAATCGATTCGATATCCTGAAGCACCCGCAAATATAATCCCTTATCATTCCAGTCCAAAAGCGGTCCCTGGGGGACGTATATCGTGCGCAGACCAAAGAGCGGTAAACGGCGCATGAGGATCAACGCCGCCGCGACAACCCTGTCTCCATCCCTTTTCCACAGGTAATAATACGGCTGCCAGCCGAAAGCTGATTTTGCCTGCCCCCATTGCCATGTCTGCAGGATGCTTATGCCGGGCAACCCCTGGATTGCGTCGTTCCAGGCTGCCTTGTCATGTATTTCTTGATGGGTAATCACGTTATCAGGATACCAAAGATTTGCGGCTTTTCAAAATGAGATGATAAATCGCGCTGAGAGGTTTATTGAGGATCTTCTGATACACACCCGCCGAGCGTACGATATCCCCGCCAAACCCACGTTTGAAGCGATATACGCCCCACAAACCATCTGAGCGTGTCGTGAATTGCGCTTCCAGCGCCTCGGATGAAAAATCCGGAACACCCCACAGGTCGTAGGTTTTCACACCGCGCGCTTCCGCCCAGCGCATGGCTTCCCACTGCAGCAGATAGGTTGGCATACGGTTACGCTCCTGATTATTAGACGCACCATAAAAATACCAGGCACGCTCACCGCGCGCGAAGACCATGATCGCTGCCAATGGATTACCTTGATATGCTGCCATCAGCATCACGCAGGCATTCTGAGGCGCGAAATAATCATAGACCTGCTGATAGTAAGACGCGCCGTGAGTTCCAAACGCGTCACGCTCGCCGGTGACAGACATTAATTTCGCGAAAGTCTTTACATCTGAGGATTGTTCAACTTTCACATCTTTGCGCTTCGCCAGGCGGATGTTATAGCGTGTTTTTTGCTTCATGCGTGTCATCCAGTTTTCGGAATCACCCTCCAAAGGAATGATGATCGTCCGGCGAGGCTGGATGGATACTGTGGTGCTTGAAAAACCTGCGTTCGCTAATTGATCACAACGCACGCAATTCTCACCCGAATCCGGTTCAACATATACCAAAAAAGCGCCTTCCTGCCGGGCGACTTGCGTTACATCCTCAAGCAGTTCTTCCCAATCTGCTCCTATCGGACCCTTGGGGATATACGCCAGGGTCTGCTTTAATGGCAACCGGCGAAACAAGACCATCGCACCGGTATCTCCATTTAATATATATTTCGGGTACCAGCCATAGCGGCTCTTAAAGAGTCCCCACTCCGCTGTCTGAAGGATATGCGCATGCGGTTTCGTAGCGATGAATGCCTGCCAGGTTTGCTGATCAACTAAAGCCATCGATGCCTGCTATCGCTCTCTTCCTGATTGTTTATGTATTTTCGCTTCCTTCAGGTTTTTATTGATCAAGTCAATAATGGCATCAGGCCGCCCTGCCAATGCAAGGTCTTCCAGCGCCTCAACGAGCGTATCAAGTTCACCATTCTGAAAATCCGTTCCGCTCTCCTCGCTGGAGATTGACGGATGTTCAGTCGGATTCAAACGCCGGCCATTGTTCCATAAATCCTCACTGAGCTTCTCGCCATCACGGATACCTGAGAAAACTATCTCAATATCCTTGCCAGGTTCAAACCCGGACAAGCGTATCAGATCCCGTGCCAGGTCAACAATCTTTATCTGCTCACCCATATCGAGCACAAAAGTCTCACCACCCGCACCCATCCCGGCGGATTGCAACACAAGGTACACGGCTTCAGGGATCGTCATGAAGTAGCGCTTCATCTCAGGATGCGTTACCGTCACCGGTCCGCCCTGGGCGATCTGCTGCTTGAATAATGGCACAACGCTTCCGCGGCTGCCGAGCACATTGCCAAAGCGCACGACTGAATAAGGCAGGCGCGTTTGTTTCGCGGCACGCAATACGAGCATTTCTGCTATGCGTTTTGAGGCCCCCATGATGCTGATCGGCCGTACCGCTTTATCAGTGGAAATGAACACAAAGCGATTCACACCATGCTGAATACAGGCATTAATGATCACTTTGGACCCAAACACGTTGTTTAAAACACATTCCTCAATATTTGTCTCCATTAAGGGTACATGCTTGTGGGCTGCGGCATGGAATACCACCTGTGGTTTATTCCTTGAAAACACCTGGGCGATGCGTTCCTGATCCCGTATATCCGCAATTGCCGTAACCAGGTCTGCCTTTGGAAAGGCTTTCTTCAAGGCCTGGTAGGATTCGAAGATGCTATTCTCGCCATGCCCAAGCAGAACCAGACGTGCCGGCTGCCAGCGCGCAATTTGCCGGCATAGCTCACTGCCGATCGAACCACCCGCGCCGGTCACGAGCACAACCTGATCTTTGATGATCCCACCCACAAATCCTTCTTTAATGGGTGTAGGGGGACGCCGCAACAGGTCCGCAATTTCAACTTCACGCAGACGGGTTACGTTCACATCTCCACCTAATAATTCATAAATGCCAGGCATGGTGCGAAATGGGATCTTGAAGCGGCGGCAAATGTCAATAATCTCACGGATCACGCGGCCCGAGGCGCTGGGGATGGCTATGATCACCTCATTCACCTGGTTGTTCTTGATCACGCGTGTCAGGTCCCGGATGCGCCCTATAACGGGAATGCCATGCAGCTGTTGTTTATATTTCTCCGGGTTATCATCGAGGAAGCCGATCGGTTTTGATTTCAGTAAAGGATTTTTCTGCATCTCCTTTGCGACCGTCGCGCCCATATCCCCCGCGCCGATTATCAGAGCGTTCTTTTTGATATCCACCAAATGCCGATTTGCTTCACGATTTTTATTGCTTTCAAATATGACCCGTAACCCAAAACGCAGACCGCCCACAAAAATAAGCGAGAGGATCCAATCTATGATCAGGACAGAACGCGGGAATGACGTAAAAACACGATTACTGAAGAGCAGGAGCATAATCGCTGCAATAAGCGCGGATGCTGTAGACACAGCCAGCACAATCAACTTTAGTTCACGCACACTGGCATAGATCCACATCTTGCGATACAGCCCAAAGATGAAATACACCAAAGGCTTAATGGTTAAGGTCAGCAGAAACATCCATAATAATGAAAGATAATAATTGCTGAAAACCTCGATCAACTCAAGGCGTAGAACATAGGTACCCAGAACAGAGATAAAAGCGAGGAACAGATCCCCGATCAGGATATAGCGGTTGCGGATATTTATATTGATCTTCATTTACATTCCGCGGAAACCAAACATATCACTGATTGTACGAAAGATGATGAGGATATCCATGAATAAATTACGGTGCATGATGTAATACAAGTCATGTTCTAATTTGATCGAATTTTCAGCGATATTGGAAGCGTATCCATAATTTACCTGCGCCCAGCCAGTGACTCCAGGCTTGACGAATAGGCGCGCGCGGTAAAACGGAATACCTTCCTGCAGCTTCTGGATCATCACCGGGCGTTCTGCGCGCGGACCCACCAGGGTAATATCCCCTCTTAAGACATTGATAAACTGCGGAATCTCATCCAGATGCGTTTTCCTAAGAAAGTTACCAACGCCGGTAACGCGTTCATCATTCTCAACCGCGAACTGCGCTTTCCCATCTTTCTCAGCATCCTTGCGCATGCTGCGGAATTTGATCAGCTTGAATTTTTTCCCGTTCCTGCCAACACGCACCTGACGGAAGAGAATCGGAAAGCCGTCATCGATAACGATAACCAGGGCAACCAGCGGGAAAACGATTATCAGAAAAATTAATCCGAAGAATGACCCAACGAGATCAATCAGGCGTTTAGCCATTTCGTAGGTATCGGGCGCATGCGCGCGGTCAACGAATGTTCGCAGAACCCAATCATCCGGCAAGAGCGAGATCGGTACGCGACCCATGATCGCTTCGTAGACGACAGGCATGGTGGTAACATCAACGCCTTTTTCTTCCGCTGCAAGAATGGAGGCATACATACTGGGGCGCATATCCCCGGATATTGAAAATATCAGGTCTGTAATATGTTCACGTTCGATGATCTCATTCAATTCTTCGCTGGCACCAAGCACTGGCAAGCCGACGATGGACTTATTCTGCTTGGCTGGATCATCATCAACAAATCCCATAAGCTGGTAAGGGGGCGGATCCATCTTGTTGATCTCCTCCGCCAGCGTGGAACCCGCGCGCCCAGCCCCAATAATGACAACGCGCCGGAGGAATGCCGGCGTAGTAAAGACACGAATATACAACATGCGCCAAAGGAAGGTCAGTCCGGCTGCGGCGGCGATAAAGGCAGCCACACCGCGCCGCGGTAGCGATTTTGGCTCTGAAACAAAGAACACCACCAGGTAAGCTATGGTGCTGATGATCGTAGAAGTGGTGAGACCGCGAATGGTATCATTTCGACGCCCGGCGCGTTTTGGATCATATAGCTGAAGGATGAATATCAGCCAGAAAATTGGCAACGTATAATACCAATCGGGCGGCCGTTCCTGCAGGAACTCCCAGGTGAAATCCATCCACATGTCCTGCATGGCCCAGAAATACAACGCAATCACCAAGGCCGCGGCGGCCATCAACATATCACCGATGAACAGAATTACCCGGCGCTCCCGGTCGGTGATACGCCAGAGTGGTTTCTGACCATTTCCGTTACTTTTCATGTCTCTTGTTATTTTCCTTGATAAAACTGTGCAACAGGCTAAAAATAAAGCCAAATCCCCAGGATAAATGCATGACGAGCATTGCCGCAGGCATCAAAAAACATTCCAATTGCCGTTTTTTCATCGCGCTAGCTAAACCGGCGGCAAATAAGGCAGAAAAATATAATACTAATTCGCCTAAGAGAATTATACGTGCAAATGGTAAAAAGATTGCCAGGAAGCTAAATAGTATCAGGCTGGACGCAAACAGCGGTGGAACTGCCTGCCGCAAGCGGATCGTGTCCGGGAAGCGCGCCAGCATCTTCACCTTCCAAAATCCATAGCGCCAATACTGGATGGCGAGCCTGCGCAAATTTGGGCGGGCATGGTAGCGGGAAATGATGCGCGGATCAAGGTACACTTTTCCGCCGTCCTGCTGCAGACGCGCGTTAAATTCATAATCTTCGTTTGCCAACAGGGATTCATCAAAAGCGCCAATATCAAAAAACTTTTCACGATAAAACGCGCCAAATGGCACGGTATCGACATACTGGGCTTTATTTGAGACGCGGTATTTAGCATCCCCGACCCCCAATGGATGACCGGCAGCCAAAGCGATAGCGCGGGCAATATGGGTATCCGCGCCTGGCTGGATATGCCATATACCGCCAACATTATCTGCCACACCCTCAGATAAGAGCGCGACGCTGACAGCTACATATTCCGGATTTGGCTCGGAATGCGCGTCCAATCGGACCAGGATCTGCCCCCGCGCTGTCCGCGCCGCGCTATTCACGCCGGCAGGGATGGTCCTGGCATTATTATCCACCACACGAATTTTTAAGTCAGGATGTTTTGTTTGAAATTCTGATATCTTTTCGCGCGTCTTATCCGTTGAAAGGGCATCAGAAATGACCACATCCATACGCGCGATTGGGTAAGTTTGCCGGAGTAAGGCCGCCAGGAGGAGATGGATTGTTCTCTCCTCGTTATAGCATGGAACGATAACGGAGACCTGTGGATATTTATTTTGGTTTCGCATCAGCTAGAGGTAGTTTTACCATAAAACATGCCCCGTGACCTAAATCGCTTTCTACTTTGATGGTGCCACCATGCGCTTTGACGATCTGGTACGCGATGGATAGGCCTAACCCGACGTTACGGCTGGATTGTTTTCCGCGCGATTTATCTGCCTGATAGAATCGGTCAAAAATTCGATTGGTCTCTTCTCGCGCAATTCCAATCCCTTCATCTTCTACAAAAATCACCGCGGATTGATGATTTGATTCATCGCGGATGGTAATTTTTCCGTTACGATGCGAAAACTTTATGGCATTATCGATCAAGTTGTTAAATACCTGGACAATACGTTCACCATCAGCAAAAACGATATTGGATTGGGTCAGGTCGATTTGAACATCCAGATCTTTTTCTGATGCCTGAAATGCAAATTTTTCAATCACCTTTTCAAGCAGAGGTGTCAACTCCAGTTTACGCAATTCCATTTTGATGGTTCCCGCATCCAGCTTGGCGAGTGTTAGCAGGTCATTGACCAGGTAATTAAGGCGATCCGTTTCTTCCAGGATCACATGAGCCGCATTAAGGGTGTCCGCTTTTGTTTGTACAGTCCCATCATGGATCGCCTGCGCAAATCCTTGAATGGAAGTGAGCGGTGTTTTGAATTCATGAGAAACATTTGCCACGAAATCTTTTTGTGATTGCAAGGTCGCACGCACCTGCTGGTCCATCGTGTTGATCGTGCCCGCCAGGCGCTGGACCTCCAGCGGACCTTCCAGAGGGATCGGCGGAAAATCTCCAGACGCCAGTTTGGTTGCCGATTCCGAAATATTTTTCAGCGGTTGGGTAATCCAGCGGGCAACAAACCAGCTGACGGCAAACGCAACCAGCATGGCGATAATACCTGCCCGGAATAAAGGATTAAGCAGCTCATCCTGAAAAATTGAACGGATCTGCAGCTTTGGGCGCGGGATTGCCGCTAAAAGGTACAACGTATCATTGATCGGATTGATCTGGTAGAACCAATACTGGCGATCATCATCCTGGAAAAGGCGGATACTGCCTTCTGACCTGCTGAAAACTGCCGATGGATTCTCGATCAATGGAAAGGAGGAATTTGATTTCGCCATGGAATCATGCTGCAGGATGCCCTGCATGTCAAATATCAACACACGCACACCGTCCAACTCCGGGGGTGAGAGAAATGCACGGATGGTCTTTTCCCAATTAGATTGCTGGTAAAAATCAAGGCGGCTGGCGAGTGAATTTGAAACGTAATTCAGGCGCACAAACTCTTTCCAATATAGTAACGGACTGTTGCGGAAAGCGATCACCATTCCCGTAAACGCCACCACCAATACAAAAACCACCAGGAGCACATACGTGATCCACAGTCGGGAGTTTATTTTCGCGAAAAATTTCATGCCATCAATTTATAACCAAAACCAGTCATTGTTTCTATATGCCCATCGCTGTCCACCAGTTTTTTTCGCAGCTGGGCAACATGCACATCCACTGTCCGGGTTTGCCCGGCAAAAGAATAACCCCAGGCGTAATTGAGAAGCTGTTCGCGCGAAAAAACGCGCCCTTCATCTTCCGCAAGCACCCGCAGCAATTCAAACTCCTGCGTTCGCAGCGAAACGGGATTGCCTTTAACCGTTACTTCGCGCCGGTTTATATCAATGCGGATATCACCAACCTCGATTACATCTTTTTCAGATTTCCGTGAAAGGTTATTGCGCCGCAGCACAGCTTTTATGCGCGCGATCAGTTCGCGCGGGTTGAAGGGTTTGGTCAGATAATCATCGGCACCCAACTCCAGGCCGATGATCTTATCGATCTCCTCGTCTTTTGCAGTCAGCATGATGATCGGGACATTATTTTTCTCTGAACGCAGCGATTTACAGACCTCAAAGCCATCCATCCCGGGCAGCATCACATCCAGGACAACCAATTCCGGGCCGCTCGCGCGAATACCCTTGAGCGCCTGCACACCATCGGTAAAGCTGATGACCGAAAATCCTTCTTTTTCGAGGTAAATGCGCACGAAATCGGTAATGCGCTTTTCATCATCAACAATACAGATCAGGTCTTTTTCCATGCCTTACTCGATACGCGCGATCACTTCGATCTCAACTAATCCCAATTTAGGCAATGCACCCACCTCCATGGTGGAGCGCGCAGGCGGATCGTTTTCAAAAAATGATCCGTAAACCGTGTTCATTTTCGGAAAATCATTGATATCCGCCAGGAAAACACTTGTTTTAACCACGTCCGCAAGAGTTGCGCCATTATCCTCAAGAACGTTCTTAATATTGGATAAAGCTTGTTTGGTTTGTGCCTCAACGCCGCCTTCTACAAAATCACCCGTCTTCGGGTCCAAGCCGAGCTGACCAGAAAGAAAAAGCAAACTACCGGATTGAATACCCAATGAATATGGACCTACCGCTTTAGGCGCGTTTGTGCTGGATAAAACCTGTTTTTTTGATGTCATGCATACCTCCGTTTTTCCTTTATTATACGACGGGCAAAATTTTATCAGCACCAAGCGTGTAAATTTCAAGTAAAAATAGCCACTGGTATAATAGACAGATATCCATAATAAAGTAATAAAGGGAATTATATGCTGTTAGAAAGTTTAGGCGCTGTCGAAGACCGTTATCAGGAACTGGAAAAACAGATCGCTGAAAATTATGAAGATTATCAGCTGGTCGCTGAACTTTCCAAGGAAAAAGCTGATATTGAAGAAGTTGTAACCAAAGCGCGCAAATACCGTGCGGCATTAAAGGAAGTTGAAGAAGCCGAGGAACTTGCCAACAGCGGCGGCGAAGCGATCGCGGAAATGGCAAAAGATGAGGTTTCCCGCCTACAGGCGTTGATCGAGAAACTTGAAGACCAGTTGAAAACACTTCTCGTCCCGAAGGACCCGCGTGATAAGAAGAATGTGATCATTGAAATTCGTGCAGGGACCGGCGGAGATGAAGCGGGTTTATTCGCCGCTGACCTATACCGGATGTACACACATTACGCTGATAACCATAAATGGGCTGTTGAGGTCATTTCCCAGAACGACACGGGGGTTGGCGGATTCAAAGAGATCATCTTCATGGTGAAGGGGCAGGGCGCGTATTCACGATTTAAGTATGAATCGGGTGTGCATCGCGTGCAGCGTATCCCGTCAACTGAATCTTCCGGGCGCATCCATACCTCCACCGTGACTGTGGCTGTGCTGGCAGAAGTAGAAGATGTTGATATCCAGGTGCCAGATTCGGACCTGAAAATCGATGTGTATAAATCGGCAGGTGCGGGCGGCCAAAACGTGCAGAAGAACTCCACTGCCATTCGCATTACCCACCTTCCGACCGGCATGGTTGTCGCCTGCCAGGATGAACGATCCCAGCTGCAAAATAAACTGCGGGCGATGAGTATTCTACGAGCCAGGCTATACGAAATCGAACTGCAGAAAAGGCAGGCTGCTGAGAAAGCATCCCGGCGCGCGCAGGTTGGCACCGGCGAACGGTCAGAAAAAATCCGAACGTACAACTATCCGCAATCGCGCGTGACCGATCACCGCATTAATATCTCTTCCCATAACCTGCAGAGCGTGATGGAAGGCGATTTGGATATCTTTATTGATGAAATGTCCCTGCGTGAAGAATCGGAACGGCTGGCCGCTATCGAAGCGGAGGAATAAAACGGGCACACTGGGCGCATGGCTGCAAACCGCGCGGGAGCAGCTGGCAGGCAGGGATGAACATATCTCCGTGCTGCACACGCTCATACATTCCGTCCTCCGAAAACCGACTGCCTGGCAATTATCCCATCCTGATTTTCTCCTTTCGCCCGAACAAGAAAATGACATCACAAGTCTATGTGAGCGATTATTAACCGGTGAGCCACTGGCGTACATCATTGGCTATCAGTGGTTCTATGGCAGGGATTTCCTTGTCAATTCATCCGTATTAATTCCACGCCCTGAGACGGAGCAACTGGTGAAAATAGCCATCAACGCTGCCCAATCCATCGCACGACCGATCCGCATCGCGGATGTGGGCACCGGATCAGGCTGCATCGCCATCACCCTGGCTGCTGAAATTCAAAGATCGCAGGTGATTGCGTCCGATATTTCCTTCGCAGCGCTGGAAACAGCATCCAATAATGCAAAGCGGCATACGGTTGATAAGCAGGTGACCTTCATGCATTGCAACCTGATGGACGCAGCTGATCAGCGATTTGACATTATTTGCGCCAACCTGCCCTATATCCCCCAGGAAAAACTGCAAAAACTGGATGTCATGCAGCATGAACCAGCATTGGCACTGGATGGCGGACCGGACGGATTGCGATTGATACGACCATTGCTGGAAGATCTGCGGCGCATGCGTACACCCAACTGCATTGCCCTATTCGAAATAGAAGCGTCTCATGGAGAGACATTTCTTTCTATCAGCCGATCCCTTTTTCCTGCAGCTTCGATTAAAATAGAAAACGACCTAGCAGGCAAGGAGCGCATCGGCATCATCCAATTTACGTCATGAAAAAAACAACACTTATCAAACAATCCAACCCAAACGCGCTGGAAACAGCCCGCAGCGCATTGATGGGCGGGAGCGTGATCGCGTTCGCAACTGACACCGTTTACGGTGTAGGCTGTATGGCGGATAACGCGGCCGCCATTGCACGCATTTATGCGATCAAAGAACGCGACAGGTTGAAAGCAATCCCGGTTCTGATCGGTGCAATAGAACAGCTGCCAAGAATCAGCGAAGATATCTCTGAGAGCGCACAACGGCTGACACAGCATTTCTGGCCAGGCGCACTGACTGTCATTATCCAGAAACATCCATCACTTTCAACAGTGCTGACCAGCTTTGACACGGTGGGTGTGCGCATGCCGGACCACGATTGGCTACGCGGGTTGATCCAAACGTGCGGACCACTTGCGGTAACCTCCGCAAATATTTCCGACGAACCCAGCCTGGCAACAGCGAATACGGTGCTGGCGTCACTGGATGGACGGATTGACCTGTTGGTCGATGGCGGGCGATGTGACGGGGGTGTGCCGTCCACCGTCGTCGATTGCAGCGTTGAACCGGCGGCTATCCTGCGTGAGGGCGCGATTGCGGACGCAGTATTAGAAATCATTCAATCATAAAATATCTGGGAGGATGTCCGTGCATTATCAAGGCATTATTGCAAAATACAAAGAACTGATTGACATTCCCCGTGACGCCGAGGTTGTAACGCTGTGCGAGGGTAACACGCCGCTGATACCGGTTCCGAAGATCATAGATGCTCTTGGCGGCGGTTTCTCGCTTTACATCAAATATGAAGGGTTAAACCCGACTGGCTCTTTCAAAGACCGCGGCATGACTGCCGCTATCACCGAAGCTAAGTCGCGTGGAGCTGAAACGGCGATCTGCGCCTCCACCGGCAATACCGCCGCTTCCGCCGCAGCTTACTCCGCGAGAGCAAGTATGCGCGCGATTGTGATCATTCCCGCCGGCAAGGTCGCCACTGGCAAACTGGCAGGCGCGATCGCTTACGGCGCGGATGTGATCCAGATCGACGGATCATTTGATGACGCGCTTACTCTGGTGGTGCAAATATCTGAAAAACATCCCGTCGCGCTGGTCAATTCGCTGAATCCTTACCGCTTGCAGGGGCAGAAATCAGGCGCGTTTGAGATGTGTGACGCGCTTGGCCGCGCCCCCGATTGGCTGGCTCTGCCAGTCGGCAACGCCGGCAATATCACCGCCTATTGGATGGGTTTCCAGCAGTACCACCAGGTCAAAGACACCACCCTTCCACAGCTTTTAGGCGTTCAGGCCGCCGGCGCGGCCCCACTGGTGCTGGGGCATCCCGTGGAACACCCGGAAACGATCGCCACCGCCATCCGCATCGGCAAACCCGCGCGTGGTGAACAGGCCATCGCTGCCGCAGAAGAGTCGAACGGGCGCATC